>Ga0187887_10000054_pt1 | contig 110718 bp, 102 predicted proteins | sample June2016WEW_7_10_FD_132977 | JGI IMG/M metagenome (GOLD analysis project Ga0187887, IMG submission 132977) | Peatland microbial communities from SPRUCE experiment site at the Marcell Experimental Forest, Minnesota, USA - June2016WEW_7_10 | ecosystem: Environmental > Terrestrial > Soil >... | reverse complement strand
TCTATCAGTTGCCACTGAGCATCGCTGAGTTCCCATCGTCCCCGCATGCCTTCCTTCTGCCGACTTTCGTGGACGCAGGAAATAGCTAAGTAGGTTCAATCACCATTTATGAGACTGGTTCTAATACTCCATTGCTAGAATTCTTGCCCTTTTGAGCCGCTCGATCTTGAAATGCCGTCGGTAAGTGACCGAACGCTGCGAATCATTGCTTTCACTCAATTTGTCCTTGCCTTTCAGAGTTCCTTCATTTGGCACGGAAGCCCCTCCGCAAGAAAGCGAGCACGGTCTCCCAGACCGCGCACACTTACGAGAGCAAAAGTTCCCGCTGGCATAAGCGCTATAAACCACGCCCGGTTCCTCGCCGCACCATTCCGCGGCATGCCATGTATGCACGACATTTAGACGCCAGCCGTCACACGTTTAAGAGTCTTCGCCCAGAGTGCGTTGTATTCCGATCTGGTGATGTCGCCGTCTTTCAGCAGGCGTAACAGCGCGTTCTTCGTCCTGTATTCCCATCTCAGGATTCAACGGCTTGACTTTTTTCTTGGGAGGTTTCCACGGTGTGACGATCATCTTGGACTTCATTCAGCATCCTCGTGCTCGAATCCATGACCTGCACTGGCGGCTTTAGCCTGTATCAGTTCGTCTTTGAGGTACGGATTCTTCTGCAAGCATTCGACGCAATAGCCGTAACCTGTGCCGGGAACTTCGTGAACTATGTTCGCGTCCAGTGTGTAGCCGCAACAGTGGCATTCTCGTGTCGTCTCTGGTGGTGTGTAGACTACCGGGATGCCAATCCCGTTCTCTCGGCACATTTTGCAATGTAAGAAACTGTGAGTCTTGTAGTCGTTAAGCATCTTGTATTCGCCGTTACCAAGAAGCGCTGCGAGGAACTGCCTGGTATTCCGTATCTGCAATGCACCGGACTTGTGGACTCTGTTCCACCGGAGAATGTGCTGCGGATCGACATCCACCTTCCCACAAAACGTCAGGATGGTCTGAATGTCTTCGAGCATGGAGCCTGATGGGTGGCAGATAGGTGTAATGGCAAACATCAAGGACTGTTCTTCATTGGTCCAAGTCGTATGGTCTATAGGTTCTTGACTTGCTGTGGGAAGACGATCCGCCGAAGGCGGAATCACTGGCTCACTGCCTGACTGACTACCTCCGTCCGTAAGGACGGAATGCTTTAGGTTGGTGCTTTTGGTTAGTGCTTCATGGTTGTATACTTCTGGTTCACGCTGGGATGACACCTGATGTAATTCTGGAATGACAGTAGTGTCATTTGTGGATGACAACTGTGTAATCGTAGGATGACACTCAGAAGCGTCTAGGTGTAATTCTGGAATGACAGCTAAGAACTGCGGAAGACCGGATTTACTTTTGCCGTTAGGCTTCAGCCAGCCGTTGCGCGTCAGCCAAGCTCGGTTGTTGCGCACGGTTCCCGGTTCAAGGCACTTCGTCCAAGCGGCGATGGTCTTTGCTTTGCCGAAGGCCTTCCCATCCGCGCCTTCGCGTCGCTTGTAATAAAGCCAGACGCGCATCTGCGCATCGGTCAACTCCATTAGTTTGTCGAGATTTTCAACGTTGATTCGAACTTGCGGTGATCTTGTCATTGTTGCGGTTCTCTTGGTTGCGGATTGATTGGGAACCGCTGGGTCTAGCGGTAGATTCATCGTCAGGGACAGCGACCGCAACGAAGCTGTCCCCTCCGAATCTTGATTGTGCCATTGACACAACCGACCCTATATAGCGATAGCTAGTCGCTTTTAGGAAATACTGGCTTTCGGTACGCCAGCGATCCTTTCCCCGTCTTGCGGTGAACGCGGAACATGGTCTGTGCCATTTACATTTGGTAGTGAGTGATGCCGTGTTGCTTGCATAGTTCCGCTAGCGAGACCGCAGGACTGTCCACGACCAACTTGGCGATGAGGCTGGGCAGCCGCGTCAGGCTGTCTCAGAGATTTCGCAAATCCCAGCAGTCTTTTTCCAATCCGGCTTGACGAGACGTTTCTTCCGATCGTCCCAGTATTCTTGGTTGGTCGGACATTGTTTGCTGCTGCATTGCCAAGCAGCCGCGTAGTAGTACCTGGTGTGCCGGCTTGCGCCGTGCCATGCACCGCAAACCTGACACTGCATGGCTCCTAAAACTGCGTCGATCAACTTCATCGGTCCATTCATAATTGTTACTTCCATATCATTTCGTCTGAAAATTGTGGTTCGCCAGCCAACAGCCTGGCGCACTCTGACAGAATCACACGTTGCCTGCGTTCTTGTACTGGTCGTCGTGTCCGGCTTTCCGTGCTTTATCCCCCGGACCGTGCTGCCGCATGGCATCGGTAGTCCAGCGGAACAACAGGCTGTAACGCCAGTCGAATCCGTTCGGTTTGAAGTTTGGATCATCTTTGTTCGCGAACATCGAATGGATGATGCGTCCCCCGTTGAAAATGAGAAGATCGCCGTGGTTCATGACGATCTCTGCTGCGGAAATGTGCTCTTCGATTTTCCGCTGGCTCTGGCGTTTCAAGTAGTATGCCTGAGGCATCGTTCCACCTACGCGGAACGTCCGCGATTGTCCGAGAGTCAGCATAGGCACTATCATGCCTGCGGGATCACGGTGCGGTCGCACAATCGCATCAGGACTCATACGATGGCACTGGATGTAGTTCGACTGTTTATGCGCGACAGCAGCGACACGGTCGGCTACAGGCAGAAGGATCGCCGGAGGAATCGGATGCTCTATTGTCGATTTGCCGCCTGCGGCGTACGACTTGCCGAAATGCACGCCGTACTTGCCGTCGTCTGAGAGCAGCCAAGGGAATTCCCCCATGGCGGCGTACAGGCTGTCGGCTTCCTGGTGGGACAGGAATTGCGGAATGTAAATCCAGTCACTCGACGGACTCGACCGTCCGTCTGGAGTAACTGTTTCTGCGAAATGTGGTTCTGCTAGCGTGAGTGAAGCCATAATTCTTCTCCTGATCCGGTTTGCGATGCAGCGAGTTCCTGTCGCCAGTCAGCACGCAGCCATTTGCCGAACGAAAAAATCGAAAGCTGTCAGGTTGTTCCTGAATGAATCAGCGTTCAGCATCTAATACTGAGGACTGGACCAACTGGACGACAAAGTCCCATGATCCGACTGTTCAGACTCTTATGCCGAGACTTTCCCAGTGCCGCCACCATGCGGACACGGCATATCGTCCGGCGGCACAAAGAGGATGACGGTCGACTTGTTGCGTAGCCGTGCGCTATCGGCCTAATGATCCTGGCCCATCCTTCCGGGCGGCGCTTGAGGTCGCGGCCCGGTTTGTTTCAGTCCTTGAAAGGGGACTCGATCGCGGGAGCTAGTCGCAACTCTACCTAATACTCAGTGTTGTGCGTTCCGGCACAATAGCTTTGCATCCCAAGCGCTGACAGAGGGTTTCGATTTCGCTGCTCATCTGCTCTGCGTATTCTTCAGCGGTCATAAACGCCGGAACATCGTAGGTGATCGGATTCTTCACCGTTCCCCACGGCTGCACCGGATCGTCGTTGTGATCCATGATGGTAAGAGTCACCTTCTTACCATCGTCGGATGTTTGACACTTCACTTGCACTTCGAGACCAGCCCACCTTCCGCCGTGGTCTTCGATGATTCCCCAGCCGAATTCTGTGCTTTCGTATTCCATCGTGATTGGTGACGTGCCTTGCAACTCCTCCGGCGTCCAAAGCATGACTGCGAATCCGGTGTCGCGTAGCTGGTTGATGACTTTCTTTTGCGCTTTCGTTAGTTCAGTGACTTTCATGGATAGTCTCCGGGGATGATGTCCCCGAACAGGTAATACTCACTTTTTCGACTTTCGGTTAAATGACGGTCGAAATTTACCGTGGTAGAAGTCGGGCAGAATGAGCGGGTTGGCAGGAACCGGACACTTTAGCTTTTTTCTCCGTATATTTCCGCAGGAGGATTCACATGAGTCAAAGCAGAATAAAGCGTCAAAGCAAGAAACCTATGAAGCAGCGAGTCGAGTGGGACCGGCAAGTAGCCGAAGAAACGCTGGTATCGCCGATGCTGGTTGATAGGCTCGTGAGAGAATGCCAAATCAGCGGCTACAAGCCGAACATCGGCATCAACTCGCTGATGACGGCAGCAGGCTACATCGTGCGAGTTTGCTTCGGGAAAGAAGCCCAGATGATTCTTGGCAAACACACGAAAGCGGCAGCGGACGAGATTGAAATGCTGGACGGCTTTGCTGATCTTGATCCAGCGATGGTCAACTGACGCCGTAGCATGAGTCCGCCTAGCAAGCGGACTACAAGGAACGGCATTAACCTCCAACCTTTAAGACCACGCAGCTTCAACCGCAGCCGTCAGCCTGTCATCCTGCAACAATCCCCATGTAGCGCTTGACGCCTCCCAGCATCGCGCCAGCCTCCTAACGCCCTGATGTCCGGCAGCGCAGTCAATGCACACGGCTTTTTTCACGCCGCCGGTCTCGGCACGATTCCTTCTGGCGCTCGAGAGTTCGGTGGAGGTCACTGAACCGGGTGGCTTCACTCTGGCTCTATTTCAGCAAAGCTGCCGTTGACCTGCGTACGCGTCTTCTCGCTCCCCAACTCCGCATCTGCCAGATAACGCAAAGTGGTTTCCAGAGACTCGTGACCAAGCCACTCTTGAATCGTTCGTGCGGGGACGCCGTTGGCATGGTGCATCGTGGCAAACGTCTTGCGGAACCGATGAAGAATCCAATGCTGGCAGCACGCCGCATCCTTGCAGGAAACAGTCTTGCCATTCAGTGTGCCTGAGCAATGACCGCAATTCAGTCCAGCCGCCAGTGCTCGTTCCTTCAGCATCCGCAGGAAGTGTCCTTCCGGATTCCCGTTGGTGTTCGGAAAAATCAGCCAGCCATCAGGATGCGTCGCTTTCCGCACCTTGAGCAGTTCTACCAGCGAATCAGGAATCGGCACTGTGCGTTCTTCTTTATCCTTTGGCTTCCAGTTCCACTGGCGCTTCTCTAGCACACTGATTGTCTTCAACTTGAAGTCAACGTCGGTGTCGCAGGCATGAGCGACTTCGTCCTGGCGAAATCCAGTGCCAAGAAAGAATTGCCAAATCTGCAACTCTTCGTCCGTCGAAGCGGCATTGATCAATACAAGCGTCAGGAAGTTTCGACAACTGATCGAGGTTATCCCCGCAGTAAATGACCTGCGTGTCGATAAGTGCAGACGTACGCCTAGCCTTCGGATTGCGTTTGCGTGCCATTTTGCCAGAGCGGGAGAACTGTAACAGAAATGGTGCAAGATGCAAGGTTGACCGAAGTTATTTACGAAAGACGGTGAACGACTGCGGTGGGCATGGCGAACACTTGGCGAAAGGTGTACGATGCCGAAATGGACGAGGGCCGCAAACGCGTCATCGGCATCATGGCGGCGATCCTATCCGCTCGGAAGCTGGCACAGTACGACGCTTCATCGATGGGCTCTCAGCCGACCCTGATATGATTTAGGCGTGATGACTAAGCCGTCGCGTTATCGGGACAAGCCGCTCCTCAAACTCCTGGAATGCTACGTGCTCTGGGCCATAGGCCAGCTCTCCGAAGCTGATTCGGACATCTTACAAGGGATGACCCCAAAACTGCGCTCAATCTATGGTGTGGAAGGGGATTGGCACCAAATCATCACTTCAATTATGGAGCTACCTCCCGACATGCCGATCATGATAAGAGAGCTTTGGGCCAAAAATGCCGAAATTGCCAGGAAGAACGGGGCGGTGCTTACACCCCAGGAGTTCTCTGAGATGTTCGTGGATAGTAACCTGACGAGGTGAGAAATTTCCCACCTCCAGTCCGGAAGGTATCGACTGTCGATATTAAATCAGCAAGGAGCTTTAGGTCTCACCGGCATAGTTCAGCAGATAGATTCTTCGCACCAATAGGAAGTCAATTTGGACGATGTGCGACGACCGTCGTGAACATCGCTACTGAAATCAACTCGGTGAATAATAAATAAAACTCGGCTTTGCGATTCGAAGCGAGTGCCGCGATTGCTAAGCGATCCAGCCTCACGCAAGGTGGTCAAGGGGGCCAGGCCCCCCTGGTCTCCGCCAAAAAACGTAAAGTAGTACTTCTTCGCCGTCCTGCCTTCCCAGCGCTGCGACTCCCGTGCCATTGCCCTGCTAATCCGCCCCTGATTCTCGCATTTCCCCCTGCGCCGTTGCTCGCGTGTTTACTGCGCTTGAAGCATTGATTCTTCGGTCATAATCATTTCTCCATTGATGTAAGTGCCGGTGTTGCTCTAGCGCCCAGCGTTTCGCGCGTTGAATTACGGTTGGCCGGGGCAGAGCTGGCCGGGTGGAGACCTTACCACCACTTACTTTCTAGATCGGCTGCGCAACTGCCCCATACTGTCTTATTCGTGCGGGATGGCAAGAAACGAAAGAGGTATGCAACATTTTCTTGGCGGACAGCACTCTTTTATCCGCTCTGGCGTTGTGGCTCCCCAGAGGTGGTACCCAGAAGCGTAGGGTCACCCACGCAACTAATTATCTCGATCAACCCCTGGATAAGAGGCTGACATTTCATCATCCGGAGGGTACTCGTCAGCGTGCGATGAAGCTTGCGTGCGGTTTGCTCGCTCACGCCCCTGGATTTAGCGATAGCTCTCGTCACTTCACCGCCTGCCAACCTGTCGGGAAATAATTCGCAGACCGTGCAAAGCAGTGCGAATGACGACTCGCCGAGTGATTCCGCAACCCCATCTGGCAGCGCCTGCAGCTTCTGATGTAGAGCAAGCGGCTCCAGACCAGGTTTTCTGCCAATCGCAGAGGCGACGCCTTGGCGACGATCCATGGCTACAAGATTGTCCGGCCCGACAGGACCATCATCCTCAGTTTCCGGGTCGAACTGGACAATTTTCGACCTTTGGAGCAATACGTCTTCCGAACTGCTACGTTTGCGAAGTTCGTCAATCAACGCGTTCCGGCCCTGGTTGCCTAGATAACAAAATTTGCCCATTCGAGCGGCTTGCCGAATCGCATCAGTGTTCGGGTACACCGACAACTTCTGCAGCAACCAAGCTCGAAGGAACGCCTCGGTCTCCTCGGCAGCGCGCGCCTCTCGACTGGTTACACTGATCAAACGGTAGCGAACGACACGTCCTATGCCCCATACGGAGAAGCATACAACAATGCCACGAGTGCCGACTTCAATTTTACCGGCATGATGCAGGACACTGGTGGCGCACTGTACGACTTCCCGTATCGAGAATACAGCACGGTTGGCCGATGGATATCGCCTGATCCTTCGGGCCTAAACGCTGTAGATCCCACCAACCCGCAGACCTGGAACCGCTACGCGTATGTGATGAACAATCCGCTGAACAACGTCGATCCGCTTGGGCTGCAGGCTCCGGTCACGATGACAAACACACAATGCGCGAACGCGCAAAACCCAGCCATTTGCCAGGGAGGCTACGGAACTCCGGGCAACCTATGGGCCACTCTCGGCGGCAGCGGCGGTACTTGGGACGAGTTCGGAGGTATCACTACTACGACCACGACCGGGTACACCACCAGTGACGGTACTAATGTCCAAGCAACGGTATGGTACCAAGATGCTGGCGGATATTGGATTCCTATCAATGCAGGCTCCGCATCGAATCCTGGATCGATTACCTTCACCACTCAAACCAACACTTGGAATATCGGTAGTGGAGGCAATCCATTCGCCTTCGCCTTCCCTCCGGGGATGAATGGAGCCTGGCAGGCGGCGCGTCAAGCGGCACGGGGAACACCGAAGGTCTCGCCTCCCCCAACAACCACTCCCGCCAATACGCCGCCCCCGAAATGGCCCGGCGATTTCCAGAGTGAATTTGCTAAGCTTTTCGCGCGTGCAGCCGCCGCATTAGCCGACACTCTCACCGACATCACGGTCGTGGGTAATCCGTGTGTTACGAGCCCCACGCTGCAATGCGGTCCTTATGCCCCGCCGCAATATTGATGTGGGAGGGCGTGAGTTATCCTTGCGTATAATAGGAACTGGAGGCTCTTCGCGCACACTATGAACGAGTCGGTCATCCAAAGGGCAGTCGAACTTAACGATCCGGGCCTCGCCGAGGCAGCTTTACACGAGATAGATGCACTTCTTGGTTCGTCGTCGGACACGAACGAAAGGGTGTACCTTCTTTTTAGCAGAGCGTCTTGCTACGGAATACTTGGAAAGTTTGAAGAGGCGAGAGAGCAGCTTACTTCCGCCCTGCGAGAGAAGCCTGACGACGAATCTAGCCGGATTACCGTTGACTTTATGGAGGGTCTACTTTCCCAGCAAGAGGGCAAATATGCCGAGGCTTTGGAAAAGCTTAGTGCTACGTTATCAAAATACCGCCGACAACTCAGACTTCCGGAGCTACGCTTTATGTATGAAGATGTTCAACAGCGGCGGGCTTTTTTGTCGGTCACCCTTAGTAAGTTTCCAAGTGCCATTCCTCTATTGAAGGAGTGCCTTACGTTTGGGTTGGAGAAAGAACTTCGGAGCAACACCCTCGCCAGCTTAGGGCTTTGCCATTTGGAACTCAAAGACTATGAGGCCGCAAGGGATTGTTTTCTCGAAGCCGTGGCGCTCGGGTTGACGAAGGAATGGGAGGGGAGGGCACATTTTAACCTCGGCATCGCTTACTTTTACACAGATATGGTCTCAGAGGCCAAACGCGAGTTCTTGCTATGTGAGCAACTTTCTGCCGTTCACCAACTCTCTACGGTAGACATCTACGCATGGCTTTCAATCATCTGCACGCGTCTTGGAGAAATTTCGGACTCAAAGCGTTACGCCAAGATTGGGAAGCCCAATTGACGGCAACGATAGACGTAACAGTCTTCTTATTGTTGCGACGCGAACGGAAATTGGGTTCCAGTACAATCGACCAACTTGCATTCGGACTGGCTTGGCAACGCGGCTGATGTGCGTTGCGGCTCTTGAAGCGGCACCCGCATGACCTGCCCCCAATTTCGGTTCACGTAAGAATACGACAAACTTGTGTTGCTCCCTCTCCGGTTTGAGCCGGGATGGGGGAGCGCGAGGGGCAAGGGACGGCGTTTGAGTCCCTTGCCTCTCGCTCAGCTGTGTAGAAGCTGGGCACGAAAGGCAGTCGATTTGGCCCGGTCGCGAGGTCGCCAACTCACCGAGAGTTCCCAAAACAACGAGCTGACAAAGGCTGAAAGCCAGCTTGCCGATGCCGAGGCGTCTCTCGGCAGCGCCCGCTCCGAACTACGAGCGCTTCTCTCCAGCTTGGAGCACTTGCGCACAAATAACGCCAAGTGGGAAAAGACGATGCCATCAGTCCGACGATGGGAGGCCGGTCGAGGGACGAGCAGAGCGATTGGCTACGTTCTTGCGGATCGATCTGAAGAAAATAGCCGGATCTGCGCACATCCAGTTGGCCAAGCAAGCCCCCTCCCGATCTGAAGCGCGCGAAGAGAAGAGATCCGATCCTGCAGAAGCATTACCGACTCAAGTTGCACCCCAGTCGCTGGGACGCCTGTGTCCGATTTATGGCGAGCGTTTCACGACAAATTTAGGGCCTTGGCGGAAGAAGAGTTGAGGCGCGCTCCCCACAACGACGGTGATCGTTGGCTCCGTGCTTATGTGGACTACAAGGACAGGACTGTCGCGTGCGGGCAGTGGCATCTCAGCGAAGGCGTGAATGAGAGTTTTCACGAACGCTTCGAGGTAGAAGCAACTCGGGCGGGAATCGCCCTTAAGTCAACCGTGGCAGGTGAGGCAGGCGACGTCTGGTTCCATCATGTCTTCATAGACTTGCTAGAGCACAAGAGTAAGTTCCTTTTTGCGGCAAGCACGGATGGTGGGATCGTCGCAAGGATCTGCGAAGCGTCGGCACTCTACTGTGCCCGACTTGAAAAACGGGCTTTGATCGAAGGAAGAGGTTCAGCCCTATCAGCCGTCCCAGATTCCGCGGTGAGTTCCTCCTCGCCCGAGGCGGGTCTTGGCCAGCGAGAGATGACGGCCCGATGATCCCAGGGAGGAAACGCTACGTCAGGCAGTGATCAAGAAAGTCCAGAACCCAGACATATACAATGTTCTCTCAACACGCGAGGCAGGGCACCGCAGTCCGAGGAGCCCTAGAGCAGTCTCGGTGGTTCTGAAAAGAGGAGGGTGGGCGTGTTTGCTGGGAATTGAGGCCCATGCTGCCCACGGAAATTCCCACCTATGGCAGCAAATCTTTATGCGGCTTGTGCAGCAAATTTCAGTAGTGCTCGCTTATTCTTCTGTGCGAGTTTCTGTTCAGCGTCTGTCATGAAAAAAGCATTGCCGTTTTCGTAATTACCCATGTCCAAGATGCGCCCGAGAGTACAGCCTTCGGGGCGTTCTCCCATCGACTTGATAAATTCTTCGAAGGTTCGCCACTCGGAGGCGACGGTAACACCCGCGCCTCCATATCGGAAATATTCGGCGTTGTTCGGGTTCGTACAGCGTCCAATCATGTGTTTCCACGATTTGTACGTAGGGGTACCCGAGTAGCCGCGGGGGCCGTTGCCACTGGTGCTCTGATCCCGTACAGCTTGAGCGGGGCGTACGACCTCAGCGGGAGTAGGGGTCGAACACAGGAACCATCCTTGTGCGTTATATCCGCAAGTCTGGTTGAGGGGCGGGCACCCGGTATTGTGCCAATTTGCCATTTGTTGGGGAGTGCGTCCGGGGCACCCGGAATCACTAGCCGGGGTGTATGCTTGATGCATCATATTCAGTGCCACCTTGCTATTATTCGCTATAGCCTCCTCGATTGTCAGCCCTTTGTAATCGTTGATCTCACGATCTACTATTGCCAGCATTCGATCATAAGCCTCTTTAGGAGCAGCTTTTGCCAATGGGAAAGTCGAATGCATTTTCGTTAAGTTCTGTGGGTCGAGTAGAGCGTCGCGTCCCATCACTATTGCCTCCAGAACCGTAATGGTACCCCCGCGTGTATCAATGGAGACGAGTTTTCGTTGATAGCGGAGAGCTGCACAAGCCTCTAGCAATTTTGGATCGGTTTCGTGCCCAACAGGTATTCGGTTTTTTCGGCAGAGATGATCATTTTTATAGAAGGAAAAGACTGAGACAAGGAATATCCCGGTTTGGCGGAACTGCGTCGCATGCCACGAAATCCATCCCGCCGTTGTGATATCAGGTATAAACACGTCTACGTCGGAATCAGAGTAGAGATTGATCGGAATCGACCAATTCCCGGACTCGTCCATTACCAGTATCGGCTTTCCGAATGGGCCAAGCTTAAGAGCTTCTTGGCCGAAGGCAGAAACAGTAGTCGCCCAACACAGAGCGCAAAGGAAAAGAGCTTTGATCATATTCGCCACCCCCTGCTTTCTCTTGCTCCTCGGAATTGATGACGAGATGTAGCCTTTGGGTCTTGCTGCCCTCGGGCCGTCAACGTTCCGCCGAACGGTCGTTCGACCGCCTATCTTGCCGCCTATCGTGCCGCCACGACTCGCAATTCTGGCAAGATGTCCCGACTCAGCAGTCTTTTTTCCGCCTATCTTCCCGCCAAGTTTCCCCATCTCACTAGCTTGATTCGGATGAAGTTTGAAGGCTCTCTTCCCGCCAATTTTCCCACCCCGCCGACGAGCTTCTAACTGGGCCTCAACGGATTGACCCTTCATCAAGAGCATGGCAAAGCGAAGGCGTGCTTCAAAACGTGATTGGAGTTCGGTCAACGCAGTGTGAATCGCACGAGTGACCCGCAAACGATTCCAAGGGTTCGTCTTTAAGTCCGCGAACTCAGGCCACACTGACTTCATCAGCATGTGATGGTTCTCACCACGTCGGTCGTCGGCCACGGGAATGAGATTCTCCAACGTTAGAAGATAGCCTTCGACTTCGTCAGTCGCACCATATCTGGCGACGTGCGGTTGGCGAATGCGAGAATCAATCGTTTGGCGTCTCACATCTGTCCTATCGCGGCAGCAAACGCTCTTGAGGCCGTCTCTTCGTCGGCCTGTAAATAGACCATCGTGTTTCCACCGTTGACGTGTCCGAGGTACGCCTGTAATTCGGGTAAGCCCATGCCGCCCAGATAGCCGAGTCTGCCGCACGAGTGTCGCAACGCATGTGAGTCGTGCGTCAAGACCGACAAAGAATTTGAAGATGCCGCCAGTCGCGGCTCGTCAAACAGAATTCAGAACCACGAGAAGGTAAGTTGACATCCCCAGCCGATCCTCCCCGAGCTTGGTCTCTCGGGTTGATGACCCCACCACAGTCATCCGGCTGGGATTTTATTTTGCCGTAAGACCTTGACCTTCGCGGTGGTCGCTCCCCGCGTCGGAGGGTAGGAGCGTAGAGCCTGCGGTGGACATCAGTTCCGCCGCACCTTCGGCTTACCCACATCACCAGACACGCCAGTACATCGACACAGAGTCTCCTCCACTCTGTGCTCCTCCCCCCATGTTCGTTGAAAGCGAAATGGGTTCGATGTGCTGGCACTTATTTGCCCACTACCCTTTGCGGTGGTGGGCTTCATTTTTGTTTTGTTCGGATGGATGTCAGGGAAGGTCTGAGAAGAACTGCTCCAGCGTCCCGGCACGTTCGGCTTTGTCGGACAATTCCTGCAACCATTGCTTGAAGTCACTGGCGTCTGAGACACGTTGCCCCGTCGAGAGCCTCGCCGAGTAGACTCTTTCTGCCAGCAGCTTCAGGAATAGCGAATACTCTCGCACACTGGGATTGTACAACAACGGGTCCATTGCATCTAAGAGATTCCTTGCAGCGATAGCAGCCCAACAGCGACGATGGGGGCATGGGAAAGAGGACGACATCGGTCACTGTCAAGATGAGTTCCGAGGATTTCACACTACTCCAGAAGGCAGCAGACGCGATCTGGCCTAAAGCGGTGTTGACCCGGTCGAGCATTGTGCTCGGGCTGGCACGGATCGGGGCAGAAGGCGTGCTGAAGACATCGAAGAGAAAGTGAGCTTCGCCTGACGATATGAGCCTTGGAATCGCAGCGGTCATCATCTTCGTCCTCTACCTCATCGACAAGCATGGGCGATGGCGTCAGACTGCCAAAATCACAACGGCACTCATCGTTCTTGTGCTGCTTGGGTGGGGTGGTCTGCTCGGCTACGACAAGTACGACAGTTGGCGTCGGGCGAAGGCAGAACATGCAGCAGCGGTGACGGCGTGCGTTGCTCGAAATGGTTCGGACCCGACTACGCAGAAAGCGTGTGAGGCAGACCCGAACGTCGAAGTCCGAGTCAAAGTCACAGCAAACTTCGTGAAGTGCGGCGTCGATGCTGAGGGTCACATCTTCTCAGACGGCAACGGTGGATGTATCCCACCACCGCCGGACGGCTTCGTCATGGACGCGGAGCCTCACGGGGACATATTCGACAAAGTTGCTCGGGAGGATTGCCAGAAGCGACTGATGAAGCAAGTGCATATCGAGGGACTTCCCGCTGGCTCGGTGCTCGGTTCTGTTGTCAAAGCGTGCAATCAAGACCCAGCCGGAGAGTGGGCCTTCGATTCAAAGACGAATATCTGGTTGAATCAGAGTAAGAGAGTCCCAGTTCCGCCTAACGCAGTAATCAGCCCCTAGTCCCAAGTACGCTCGACACTCAAGGCTTCGACATCCTTTTTACACCCATTTCGACCAGCCACTTGCTGATGTTTGCGGGGTCGAAGCGGACGCAGGAGCCGACACGGAATGACGGTATGGTTCCTCTCTTCGCCCGCCGGAGAATAGTCAATCGGGAGACATTGAGGACTTTTGCAAGCTCCTCCGCCGTCATCGCGTGATGTGTTGCCTTGATCCGCGATGCGAGGGACTTCAATGCGTAACTACTTCTCTCGTTCAAAGTCTTATCCATTTGCCCCTCCAAACATCTCGAATGTCGAATTGACCTTATCCTTCACAGCCTGACTTCGTGACGGCTTTAGATACCGCATTGTGCTTTCCATGTCTGAATGACCCAACCACAACTGCACCGTCCGAAGGTCTACTCCGTTCCACAAATGCCGCGTGGCGAAGGTCGCCCTGAACTTGTGCAGCCAGAAATCATCTGGGTCGAGCTTCGCTCGTTCAGCAACGACCTTGAGGTCATCAAGGAAGTTGAGCTTCGGATTGCAACCCGCCGTCGGGAAGACAATATTGCACGTCTTGTCTGCCTTCGTCTTCCATACCTTCAGGCTCTTGACCAGATTTGCCGGGATGGGAATCTCGCGTTCCTTGTATGCCTTCGGTGTCCATCCTCGATCTGTTTTGTGGGTGACGCGAACTGTCGCCCGGTTGAGGTTGATGTCCGACCAGTATGTGTACATCACCTCCTGCTCCCGTTCACCCGTCATTAGAAAGAACTCAAACCAGAGCCGCTCCACATCATCGCAGGCTTTGAACAACACCCCGAGTTCCTCCTCCTCGTAAATCTCCGGCTCCTCCTCCGTGTAACGCGGCCAATCATGCTTGCCGACCAGCCCACGAACCCCGTTTGCCTTCAAGAACGACATCACGTTTGCGAACTTGTTCCAACAGGTACGAGGAGCCTGCTCTTTCTCATCCCGTAGGAAGGCAGAGAACCTCAACAGGTCTTTGCGGTCGATGTCTTCGAGGTACTGTTTCTTGCAGGACTGTGTGAAGTAGTCGAGTGCCGTGGTGTACGCGGCGAGGGTCTTGGGCTTCTTTGTTAGCTCGGTGTCTTCGAGGTATCCGGTGACAGCAACGGAGACGAGGCGGCGAGAGCTTTCTGGAACGACGGCGATTCCGTTGTTCTTGGCGTTGAGTTCGGCTTCTTTCTGCTGTCGGCGGGCGGTTGCGGTTGCCGCGTCCTTGCCCACCGAAAGCCGCATCAGCCGTTTCCCGGCATACCAGTTGAGGTAATAGGAGCCTTCGGGATGGCGTTCTTCCCTGTCGTCAACAATGACGGCATCTGGCTTGATTCGGCCATTCCCAGAGATGACGACTGGGCAGTAACGCAGGCCACGGAGGGTTTTGATTCGCTTGGTGACGCTGACAATGCGGTTCACGGGTGCTCCACAGTTTTGATATCACTGTAGATATCACCCCCGCCTAACTACAAGATTACAAAGGTAATGGCGGAGAGAGTGGGATTCGAACCCACGTTACCCTTTCGAGTAAACACGCTTTCCAAGCGTGCGCCTTCAGCCACTCGGCCATCTCTCCGGCGAAAGCTGGGATCCGTATTTCCCGGAAGGCTATTTACTTGCCGACTGGGCAAGAGCTCCCTCGACTACGGCTTGGTTTCATTCTATGGGCGATAGCGGTGCCAGCGCAAATCGATTGCTTGCAAGAAATGTGGAGAAGTTTACAGAGCGGTGCTGCGAAGAAATCTAAATCTTTTCCGGAGTGGAAGGAATGACGCTTACGGAGGTGCTGCTTGCGGAAGCGCCAGCTGCAGCGCCGTTCGCCGCTGCAGCACTGGTCGAAGCCGGGGCAGGTGAACTTTCCGTCTCGCTGGCAGCAACCGGAACCGGCGGCGGCTTGACGCCATCGACGACATGATGGCTCAGGCAATAGAGAGCAAGCTCGAGGCGATCGGCAACCCCGAGTTTGTCATACACTTTGCGCAGGTAGTTCTTTACCACCTGCTCGGTCGTTCCCACGCGGACCGCGATCTCTTTATTCTTCATGCCCTGGGTAACACAAGACACGATCAGCGTTTCCTTTGGCGTGAGTTGGACCTTGGGACGCGCCCCGGAAGGCCGCAGATTATGGCCGCGGAACGCTTCCATGACCCACTGTACCGCCTGGTTCTCAAGCCACGGTTCGCCGGCCGCAACTTTACGCAGACAGTCGACCAGAACCTCAGGCTCAACTTCGCGTGACAGAATGCCGTGTGCGCCGCGGCGAAAAAGGTCGAGTGTAAGTTGTTCGTCGGAAGCCGGCGTGACCACAACAATTTTCAATTCCGGCGCTTGACGCAGGAGTTCCGCCACCGCCTCCACTGGATTTACCGCTAAGGCCGACTCAAATATCAGAACATCGGCGGAAAATTTTGTGATGGCGGATTGCGTCTGCGGTAGAGTTTCGGCCTGGCCCACCACGCGAATATCATCTTCGAGGGCGAATATCTTTCGCAGGCCGGCACGGAAGATCGCCTGCGTGTCAGCCAGGATCACCCGAATCAAGTGGTTCGAGCCACCATCGTGGTGAACACCGTGATTTTCGCCTACGCTGACCGTGCTGGCCATTGGTTTCTCTATGCCCTACGCTCGCTCAAAATGGTACTCATCGATCACCACGCCTACGCCGCGGCGGCCCTTATCTTCAAAGCTACGAACCACGCGTCCATGGCAATCAATCTGAACATCATTACGGGAACCCACAATATCGCCCGGAAGCAGAATCGTGAAGTCCACCATAGAACCCACCGGGACGTCTCGATCCATGGCGAACAGAACTCCGTTGGCGGAGATGTTTTGGGTTTCCGCCAAGCAGTCGCCGGTTTGCGATTTCAGTTCCACGGGCAAATGCAGCGGAAAACGCGGAGCGCTTTGCATTTCCGCATAGTGCTTACTCGCAGTTTCTGGCTGCGCGTCCGGCGTCAACTGCTGCTCTGATGCTTCGCTTTGCACCGTTTCTGACGAACCTTCCTTCCGCGGCGCGCTCTACGCACCTGGATTTACCGGGAACTCTTTTTCGCGAACTTATGGGCAGCGTACACCCACGAATCAGCCTCGCAAAGTTACGGAAGTCATGGAACGATGGGGCGTTAACTGCTTGAGGATGAGAGGATTACAACGAATCAGAGGTGACCTTGGAGGCTGATCTTGTGCACCCCGGTAGGGTGAGGGATTTGGCGCTTAGAACTTTGTGACCTCTGTGAAGTTAAAATCGCGGATTTTCATCGCTGGCACCACCATATCAAACGACTCCTCGCCACTCGCACGAACCGGCACGCTCATGGCTTCCACGTTGGAGAGAAGGTGGACGAGACTTTGGTTGAAACGGAAATTGCGCACCCCTCGCCGGAGTTGTCCATCTTGCACCAGAAATGTGCCGTCGCGGGTCATGCCAGTGACAATTTTTTCATAAGGATCCACTTCGCGGATGTACCACAGGCGCGTAACCAGCACGCCGCGCTCAGTAGCGGCAATCATCTGCGAGAGCGTCTGCGGATCTTGCGGTGTCGCAAAAACAACGTTGAGCGGCATCTCTCCCATTTCGTTGGGCAGCGCAAAGCCGTGGCCGGTCGGCGCGATGGGCCCAACCTTGTCTTTCTCTTCGGAGCGTTTCATGCGCTCTGCAGTGGCACGAGCGTACACAACCCGCTGGACGATTCCCTTTTCAACCAGCGGTAGTGTCTGGCGCTGCATGCCTTCGCCATCGAACGGACACCCGGTTTGCAGAGAGTGAGTTACATCATCCCAAATCGTGATGTGCTCGCCGAACAGTTGGCTGCCTATACGGCCTGTCAGGAAGGAACGCTGATCGAGAATCGCTACGCCCGAGTAATCCCAAAACATGAAGCCGACGATATCGAGCACGGCCGCCGGTTCCAGAATTACGGTGTACTTCCCCGCTGGAATCTCCGCCGGATGCGCGGAGTCAATCGTTTTCTTGGCCGCAACCTCGGCTAAGAAATGGGGATCGAGGTTGGTCACATCGGGCGAGTTGGCCTTTTGCCAGCCGGAGGAATCGTCGGCCAGCATGGTGATGGAAACTTCCGCCAGAGTTTGCGTGTGCCATTTGCTCAGACCGCGCGAGTTGAGGATACCCTCCACCGATTCTGAACTGGAAAAAATTCCGGCGGTGGTGAGCTTGTGCTTTTCTGCAACGTCGACAATTTTCTTGACGCCATCGGCACGCAGCTGAGGAGTGATCGACGCGGTCTCTGCGAAATGACGGGAGGGAGACTGTGTGGCGCGGACGCCCTTGTCCGCGTTGCCGTCGGCTTCCCGGGAATCCGGCATGGGCAACAAATCAGGGTCGGGATGCTGTACTCTTGCGAGATTTTCTGACGATGCAACTACGCGGCGAAGGCTATCGTCGTCAAACTTGTTGGTGAATGCGCGCGCCGTGCGTCCGCCAAAAACGGTGCGAACCGAGACCACGTGGTTCTCGTCTTCGACATTTTGATGAATCGTATTGTTCGCAAAACGGGTGAGGGCAAACCGGCCGCCAGAGATCAGGACTTCAGTTTCATCCGCAGTCGAGAGTTTTCTTATGCGCTCAAAGATGTCACCGGCTTGGTCTTTTGTTAGCAAGTCGTGCTCTTCTCTGTGCCTCTGTGGTAAATTAGCTTCCCTTGTAAGCGCTTCCTACCTTAATGTTTCTGAAGCGCGAGGGGGCTGCTCCATGGCCCGTGCCCATCACCTGTTGCGGCTGGCCTTTGCCACAATTCGGCGTGCCCCAGAGCGTCCACTCATCACGCGAACAGATTGCGTCCAGAGAATTCCAGAACTCAGTGGTGATGCCGGAGTAGGACGGGTTCTTGACCATAAGCACGCGCTTGCCGTACTTGATCTCCCAGCCGATCTCGCAGCCAAATTGAAAGTTGTAGCGCTTATCGTCAATCGACCAGGAACGATTGGTCTGCATCAGAATGCCGTGATCGGTGGCGGCAATCAGTTGTTCAAGTGTTAGCGGCTTTGTGCCGGGCAGCAGACTGATGTTGGTCATGCGTATCATAGGCAAGCGATTCCAGCCTTCGGCACGCAACGTTCCTCCAGATCGATTCTCTCCGATCGTGTGTGCGGTCTCGCGCGAGCTCAAGTAGCCAGTGAACAGCCCGTTGGTGATGATCGGCGTGCACTGTGCGGGAACTCCCTCGTCGTCAAATCCAAAGGTCCCCAGGCCGGGGCCGTGCTCCTGGCGAGCATCGGCGACAACGTTCACCATCTCGCTGCCATAGCGTAGCTTGCGCAGTTTGTCGAGAGTGAGGAACGACGTGCCGGCGAAGTTCGCTTCCATACCGAGCACGCGATCGAGTTCGATAGGATGTCCGATGGATTCGTGAATCTGCAATCCGAGTTGGGAACTGTCCAGAATGATGTCAAACGTGCCTTCGGGGCACTGGTCGGCACGATGGAGGGCGACGGCCTCTTCGGCGATGCGGCGCGCATTCTGCACAAGTTGCAATTCTTCGATCAACTCATAGCCTTTGTTTTGCCACTGTCCCCCGTATGAGTTGGGATACGACCGTTTCTGAATCTCATTTCCGGCGAATGCATATGCGGTGTAGCCTGCGCCCGCGGAATACTTGGTCTGATGGATAGCGCTTCCCTCGGACGAAACAAACCACTGCTCTTCCCGATTGAAGTTCAGATTGGTCTCGGCCAACGTGACGCCGGCAACGGATCGCAGTTCCGAATCGATGTTCAGAAGCAAGGCGATGTTTTGTTCGACCGAAATCGAAAACGGGTCGATCGTATGCGGCGTCGTCCACTCGGCAGTCACCGGCTTTTCCGGAGCGAGGCGGACATCTTCCTGCTTCACTTGGGCCGAGGCGCGGGCAATTTCGACCGCACGAGCCGCCGTGGCTTCAACGCCGGAGCGAGAGAGGTGTTCAGAAGCGGCGAATCCCCACGCGCCGTCGGCGAGTACGCGCACGCTCACGCCGGTCGACTCGGAATCAGACGCGCTGCCCACCTTGCCGTTCTTGGTGGTAAGCGCTCGGCTTCTCTGGCTTACGATGCGGGCATCGGCATAGCTCGCGCCACGCATTGTGGCCACGTTCAAAGCCCAGTTGGCGATTTCTCTCATGCGGAATATTAAATCTACCACGGAGATACAGAGGGACGGACAAACGCGGAACAGAATATCTACGGCGTGGCCCGAGCCGCATCCAGCGCGTTTCTCACGGCCAGCAATTCCTTCAAAACCTCGCGCAGGCTGGTGGACTCCAGCGCATTGGCTCCATCAGATTTCGCCACTTTGGGATTGTCATGCACTTCCAGGAAAACGCCATCGACTCCGGCAGCCACCGCCGCTCGCGCGAGGACCGGGATAAATTCCGGCTGACCGCCGCTGACCGCTGGGCTATGGTCGTCGGCTTGCGCTGACGGAAGTTGAACGGAATGGGTGGCGTCGAAAACTACCGGCGCAAATTTGCGCATGATCGAAAGTGAGCGCATGTCCACCACGAGATTGTTATAGCCGAAGCTGGTGCCACGCTCGGTGAGAAAGACTTGCGTGTTCCCTGCCTCGCGGCACTTTTCCACCGCGTGCCGCATATCCCACGGCGAAACAAATTGTCCCTTCTTGATGTTGACGACGCGCCCACTGAGCGCGGCCGCAACTACAAGATCGGTTTGGCGGCACAAAAACGCGGGGATTTGCAAAACGTCAACGACTTCCGCGACCTTGGCCACATCTGCAATTTCGTGAACATCCGTGAGGACGGGAACCTGCAATTCGTCTTTAATTTTTTTCAAGATGCGCAGGCCTTCTTTTATACCGGGCCCGCGAAAGCTGCGGATGGAAGTGCGGTTGGCTTTGTCGTAGCTGGCTTTGAAGATGAACGGAAACCCGAGTGCTCGCGTCACGCCTTTGATGATTTCAGCCATGCGAATAGCGTGCTCTTCGCTCTCGATCACGCAGGGGCCGGCGATGAGGAAGAGATTCCTCGCGCCGATGCGAACATCGCCGACTTGGAAATTCAGTTTCAAGTTTCCGGTTTCTAGCTTCCAGTCTCAGGCCCAGGCAACGAGGCAGGTTCTCTCGAAACTGGAGACCGGAAACTGGAAACCATTTTAGCGGCGCGTTACTTTTTCCGGACGGTGAAACATCTCGACCGCGGCCACTTCTTTCTCCGCCCGTCGCTTGGATCCGTGCTCATACGCAGCCGCGATGAACGTACTGAACAGCGGATGCGGCTCCAGCGGCTTTGACTTGAACTCGGGATGGAACTGGCATCCGATGAAATGCGGGTGGTCCGGCAATTCCACCATCTCGACATAAGTGCCGTCGGGCGTTGAGCCAGAGATTCGCAGCCCCGCAGCCACCATTGGCTCTTCGTACTCTCGATTGAATTCGTAGCGATGACGGTGGCGCTCGCTGATCTCCAGCTTGCCGTAGATCTTGTGCGCCAGTGTGCCAGGTTCGATTTTGCAGGTCCACGCTCCCAAACGCATGGTGCCGCCAAGTTCTTCCACACCGCGCAACTCGCGCAGTTTGTAGATTACGCGATGCGGGGTCGCGGGATCGAATTCGCTCGAATTTGCGTCGGCCAAGCCGACCACGTTCCGCGCGAACTCCACACAGGCGGTTTGCATTCCCAGGCAGATTCCGAAGTATGGAACCTTTTTCTCACGAGCATAACGAATCGCAATCAGCATTCCCTCGATGCCGCGCTTCCCGAAACCGCCAGGAACCAGGATTCCGTCGTAATCCTCAAGCTGCGCGTCATTACTATTGCTGTTGTTCTCGTCTCCGGTTTCCAGTCCTTCAGCTTCAATCCAGTTCAACTGAAGTTTGAGATTGTGCGCCAGCGCCCCATGTACCAGCGCCTCCTTGAGAGACTTGTAGGAATCCTCATACTCGACATACTTGCCGACAATTCCGATCGTGACCGTGTCCTTCGGGTTGTAAACACGGTGCACAATGTCCTCCCACTTGGAGAGGTCGCGGTCCTTTGCTTCCATGCGCAAATATTTCAGAATCAGCGTGTCCACACCTTCATTCGCGAATACCAGCGGAACCTCATATACCGAAGCCACGTCCTTGGCCGTGATTACGGCTTCTTCCTTCACGTTGCAGAAGAGCGCAATCTTCGACTTAAGCTCCTTCGCCAGGAAGCGGTCGGTACGGCAGAGCAAAATGTCAGGCTGAATTCCAATGCTGAGCAATTCCTTCACGGAATGCTGTGTGGGCTTGGTTTTGAGCTCCTGCGCAGCGGCGATGAATGGCACCAGGGTCACATGCACGAAGAGAGTGTCATCGCGGCCAAGTTCCTGGCGCATCTGGCGAATCGCTTCCATGAAAGGCAGCGATTCGATATCGCCCACCGTGCCGCCAATTTCCACAATCGCGACGTCGACATCCTGCGCCACCTTCTTCATCGCGGCCTTGATTTCGTTGGTGACGTGAGGAATCACCTGCACCGTTTTACCCAGATAATCGCCGCGTCGCTCCTTGGCGATGATCTGTTCGTACAGACGTCCGGTCGTCCAGTTATTGTCGCGAGAAAGTTTGGCGTGGGTGAAGCGTTCGTAGTGGCCGAGGTCGAGATCGGTTTCGGCTCCATCGTCGGTCACGAAAACTTCGCCGTGCTGAAACGGCGACATCGTCCCCGGATCGACGTTGAGATAAGGATCAAACTTCATCAGGTTGACTTTCAACCCGCGGCTCTCCAGCAGGCAGCCGATAGAGGCCGCAGCCAACCCCTTGCCTAGAGAAGACACAACTCCGCCTGTTACAAAGATGTACTTCGCTGGCATCTCTTCCTCGCTTTAAATTGTGTTTGAAAGATTGTGCAGGTGGGGTGCACGATCAATTATGGCAGAAGTTGCCTGTGGAAACAAACAGAAGAATCTGCGCGCGTTGACTATCCCTGCAATGTGGGCGAAAATGATTCAGCAACTACGCGGAGCCCGAATTGTCTCGTCGGGCCGAGGTTTCTGCTTCAATCGTGGGCCTGTGGCGCAGCTGGGAGCGCGCTTCCATGGCATGGAAGAGGTCGTCGGTTCGATCCCGACCAGGTCCACCAAGTCTCTCTATCACTTCTTCTATTGCCCCTTCTTGACACGGACTTTGTCCAGCGCTTGACTCAGATCGCCAATCAGGTCTTCCGCATCCTCAATGCCTACGGAGTAACGGATCAGGGCTTCTGGAATTCCCGCCGCCGCGCGTTCCTCCTGGGTGGACTCAACATGGCTTGTGGTGGAGGGTGGGCCGGCGACCGTCTCGACTGCGCCGAGATTTGCAGCCAAGTTCGCATAACGCAAGCGCGGCAGAAAAGATTTCACCGATTCGAAGCCGCCCTGGATGGCGAAGCTGAGTACTCCTCCAAAGCCACGCATCTGTTTACGGGCGATTTCATAATGTTCGTGGGAATTCAATCCAGGATAGAAGACTTTCATGACCTTGGGATGCGATTCCAGGAATCGAGCGATCTTAAGTGCAGTCTCGTTCTGCCGCGCGATCCTGAGATGAAGAGTCTTCATCCCTCGCAATAACAAGTAGGCCGCCATGGGATCGAGGCAGGCTCCCGTAATCTCGCGGAAGTGATAAATCCTCGCGATCAAATCGGCCGGGCCGCACACCACGCCGCCAAGGGCGTCCGCGTGCCCGCCCAGAAATTTCGTGGCGCTGTGAATCACCAGGTCGGCACCCAGTTTCAAAGGCTGTTGGTTGATGGGCGTGGCCAGCGTGTTGTCGACTATCACCAATGCGCCTCCACGATGCGCCGCAATCGCCAGCCGGCGAAGGTCGACAACTTTGACGGTTGGATTCGTCGGACTCTCGAGGTATACCGCCTTGCATCCCTGGCCAATCGCTGCTTCGATTGCCTTGTAATCGTTGGTATCACACAGTGCCACCTCGATGCCGAAACGAGGCAGGAATTCGATGAACAACTTGTTGGTTCCACCGTAGGTGTCCTTAATGGAAACCACGCGATCGCCGGGCGAGAGAAGCGCAAAAAGTGTGTTGCTGATGGCGCTCATGCCGCTGGAAAAACTGGTAGCCGCTTCGGCCATTTCAAGATTTCTTACTTTGTCCTCGAAAGCGGCCACGGTGGGATTTGTGTTCCGGCTATAGATATGCCCCTGCCTCTTTCCTTGGGCGACGTCGAGCCACTGATTCACATCGTCGTAGCCAAACGAGACGCTGAGGGCCACCGGGATTTGCGTGGCACCCTCCCAGTACTTGCCACTCTCACCGGCCCACACGGCGCGGGTTCCAAGTCCCGCAGATTCCTTGTTTTCGTTTTTTCGACGCACGGAAAAGTGCCTCCCCGGATTTTCCTTGTTTCGTCCCGCAGTCTAGCAGGCCAGGAAGACGATTGAACGCTTCCGCACGCCTGCGCGGACTTGAATCGAGAGCCGCCGCCAAGGAGTGCTAGGCTGGTAGCATGACATCGCGACCAAACGGTGCTCTGTTTCCCTGCGTACTTCTGTGTTTCGGCTGGGCTTTTCTCTGCGCAGTGCCTCCCGCCGCGGCAGCGAACTGGACGGTGCACGCCCAGCCCGCCCGCCTGGTTAATGGCGGTCCCGTGTTGTTTCAGGTCAAGCCTCCACAGCGGTTGGAATCACTCAGCGGAAAATGGCTCGGACATGAGGTTTCGTTCAGCTTCGACGCGAAGAGCAGAACATGGTTCGCGCTGGCGGGCGTCAGCCTGGAAACCACTCCCGGAAGCTACAGTCTTGAGCTAACCGGTGAAAGGCAGGCCGGAAAATCTCCCAGTGCAGCGACTACGTTCGCCAAGAACTTGAAGGTCGCTCGCGCCAATTATCCCAAGATCAAAGTCAGCCTCAGCGTTGAAAGCAAATTCACGGAGCCCAGCCCGGAACAGCAGAAACAAATTGAAGAGGGCCAGGCGGTTAAGAAGGATTACCTGAATCGGGTCACGCCGGAGCGCGAGTGGTCGGGGTCTTTTAGCCAGCCGGCGGACGCTGCAATTTCTGACGTCTTTGGTTCGCAACGCATTTTCAACGGTAAGACCTCGAGTCCCCACCTGGGCTTAGACTTCCGCGTCCCCAGCGGCACGCCCGTGGCTGCCATGAATGACGGCACCGTGCTGCTGGCGCGTCCGCTGTACTTTGAAGGCAATTTTGTTGTGCTGGACCACGGACAAGGGTTGCTGACGCTTTACCTGCATCTTTCCGAATTCAAAGTGAAAGAAGGAGATCAGGTGAAACGTGGGCAAATCGTCGGGCTGAGCGGAGGCACGGGCCGTGCCACAGGCCCGCATCTCCACGTTGCCGTGCGGTGGCAAGGAACGTATCTCGATCCGGGACTACTGATGCGCTTAAGCTTGCCGTAACCTTAATTCTGTTCCAGGAAAATCTAGGCGTTCCCGCCTGAAAGCCCGCTCAGACCTCGCGGAGAAATGTCGCGCATCGCTTCCTTGAGAATATCTTTTAGCTCCAGGTTGCGAATCAGGCGGTGCAAGTAATTGGGATGCACGCCCAGCAGACGAGCCGCCTCTGCATAACTGCCTTGCGTCTGCTCCACCGCATCGCGAATAAGCTGCTTCTTCAAGGCTTTCACCGCAGCGTGATACTTCGCCTCGGTCATTTCTGGCGCAGGATTACGCTCCAGCAGCGATTCAGGTAAATCTTCGGGCAGGATCATATCGGAAGACCCCAGCACCAGCGCTCGTTCAATTGCATTTTCCAACTCCCGCACGTTGCCGGGCCAATCATAATTCACCATGCAAGACAGGGCTTCGCGGGAAATCGGGCGGGGCTTTACCTTGCAGCGCTTGGCATGCTTCTGCACAAAGTGGCGCGCCAGCATCGGAATATCGTCGCGACGCTCCCGTAAAGCCGGCATGGTCACCTTCAATACCGCCAGGCGGTAATACAGATCCTTACGAAATGCTCCGTCACGAACCGCCTGTTCGAGGTTTGTGTTGGTAGCGGCAATCAGCCGGATATCGACCTGGATTGGATGTGTTCCTCCGACGCGCTCGAACTCGCGCTCCTGCAGCACGCGCAGCAATTTGACCTGCAGCGCAGGAGCAAGTTCAGCAATTTCATCGAGAAACACCACTCCCGAATCGGCTACTTCAAGTCTGCCTTTCTTCAATCCCGCTGCGCCCGTGAATGCTCCGCGCTCGTGGCCAAAGAGATCGCTCTCCAGTAGCGTCTCCGGAATCGCAGCGCAATTGATGGCCACAAACGGCCTATTGGCGCGAGGGCTGTTGCGATGCAGCGCCCGCGCCGCCAGTTCCTTTCCGGTTCCACTCTCGCCTTCAATCAATACTGTTGACTCGGTAGGCGCTACCCGCTTAAGAAACTGATAAACCTCTTTTATGCGGGCGCCTTCGCCCACCAGGCTGCGTTCCTGGGTGACCTCGATGGTCAGCCGCTCATTCTCTTTTTCCAGCCACTGCAAGCGGCGTGCATTGTCCAGCGCAACCGCAGAGATGCCTGCAATCGCCGTCACCAGTTGCAGATGCTCTTCGTGAAGCCGGTTGGCGAGACTGTTGTTGTCGAGATAAATGCATCCGATTACGCGCCGAAAGACAGTGAGGGGCACACATAGGAGCGAGCGCACCTGAGAGGCCGCCAGGCTCTCGACCTGTCGCAAATCGCCGCAGTTGGGAACATCGGTGCCGAGAATCGCAATCCCCTGCTCCAGCACCTGGCGAGCAACCGTGCGACTTACCTTCACGAGTGGGGCCTGTCCGGCCTGGCGCATGCGGGCGAACAGGGAATTGAATTGCTGGCTCTCATTGTCCGCTAGCAAAATCGCTCCTCGACCGGCCGGGATGACCTCAAAAATCAGCTCCAGCAACTGTCCTTGCAGGTCGTCGAGATCGCGAATGGCGTGCACGATCCGGCTGATCTTCAGCAACGCACTCAGATTGCGGGCAATTTGGGAGCTAGCCGGTAACTCGCGCAACAGCCGGTCAGGTTGCAGGTAGACGACGTCCCTGGGATGAATGATCGTGGTTTCGGTGGTGTGGTGAGAGTCTTCGAATTCGACACGACCCGGACCCGGGATAGGATTTTCATCTTCAAGAAGAAACAAGAAGGAAGAATCACCCGTGGCGATCTCGTCTCCATGTTTCAGCCACTGCTCTTGCGCTGCATCACCGTTGACCTGTGTACCGTTGCGGCTGCCGAGGTCCCGCACCTGAAATTTCCCGTCTTGCTCTCGGACCACACAGTGTCTGCGCGAAACCGACGGATCGGTGACCGCTATTGCGTTCGAGGCTTCACGCCCAATCGTGATTTCTCCCTCGGATAGAGGAATGATCGAGTCCTTCAGGGGGCCGGAAAGCACTACCAGTCTTGGACGCAAGGCGATTCACCTGTGCCCTTCTACCACACTTTCGTCGGAAATCTACCTCCCAGCTGCGATTGTTCCATTATCCGAACAGATAGGGCGGAACTATCCGATAAGATAGCGAACCCGTTGCTGGGCGAAATCTGGGGGTACTCTATATCAGCCTGTCGGGAAGCTAACCGCCTGTGGCAGAGTAAGTTGCGATGACACCGGCGGTAGAGAAAAAGGGAGCTGCCGACTGGCATGCGGCGTGCACTCTCTCTAGTGCGCCACTGCTTGGCAAAAAGCGATGGGGGAAGCGCTTTTTGATCTGGTTCTTGCTGAGCTGCGCGGTCAGGGATCCGAGGGGCCCCCTCATCGGATCCCTGATCTTTTTTCAGCTACGGGACCATGACAACCGACCCGGCCGCAGCAAGCACCTGCGCAAACCGCTTTCGAACTGCTAGCTGGCCACGGCCTGATTCGCGGGAGTTGCAAGCGCAGGCGCGGAGATCGCTACGCCATCTCGATAGCTAACGCTGTTACCCGATATCGCAGGTACGCGGTCTCCCGGAACAAGAATCCCCACCAAATTTAGCGGATCGGCAGCCGATAATGTGATCGCTTCGGTCGCGGAGTCGAGCCTGCGCATCGCGCGCACAGAATCCACAGCCACCGGTAAAGCAAATTGCTCGCCCAGGAATCCATCGACGAAACGGCCGCCGCGAATCTCTCCGCGATCCTCCAACCTGCGAAAGGCCATGAGCAATTCGCGCCAAGGCGGAAGATTCGCCTCGCGCGCCAGCACATCCCGGATCACGATGCCGTAGCGCCGCAACAGCATCCAGCAGGCAGCTTCTACGGCTCGTGATCGCTCGACCACTTCTTCCGCGTGCAGGATTGCCCAGCGTCCCGCGTTGTGACGCGGGCGCGCCATGCGCCCACTGCCCTGCCCGGCGCGCCGCTTGGGATCAATCAGCGACCGCAAATTGTCGAAGCCATCCGCGGTCACCAGCCCGGCAGCCACTAATTCCCAAAGGGCGGTCTCGATCTCTGCTTTCAGTTTTTCCGTACCGCGCACAATATCCGCAAAGAAGGATGCCCCGCGCTGCCGCAGGAAATCGAGCACCGTCTGCGCACTCCCACTCAGGCCGTTGTTGCCGGACTGGTCTTCTCCATTACGCCCTGCACTGGGATGCCGAGGCGTCATCCAATCAGCATCTTCCCGGATGAAAAAGGTAATAGGCGCAACGCTGGTCGGAATCACCCGACGTTGGCGCGGAGCTGCGCCAGGTTCAGAATCGCTCACCCGGGTCGGATTGGAATAGTCCAGCGTAGCCGGGTGCGGCGACAATCTTCCCCAACCCACCGCCCCGGTCAGACAAAGTTGATCCAGCCATTTTGGATCGTAATCCACAATCCGGCGAGCGAGGACCTGCCGCTCCCACGCATTTGCCGGAATTTCAAAACCCTGCAACTGCCGTAGAACTTCGAGCGTCCCTCGTTCGCCGGAAACCTGAGTCCCCGGAGCCAGGTGCTGCCACCGTAGCAGCCACTGCATGAATTGAGCCGCGGTCACCGGCTCGATCTGCTTGCGTAGAGTCGCCACCGTCAGCCGGTGAATGCGCGCCAACAGACGCCGCTCGCACCATTCGATCTCGTGCTCTTGTGTAGGGACAGCCGTCCCCGGCGGTCCGGCCGTGCCACTGAAATTTCCGCGTAGGACAGTTCCGCTCGCTTCCATGCGAAGAAGTGCGGCTGATATGTCCGGCGCAGGCAAGCTCAAAGTCTCGCCGAGTCGCGTCGCGGTAATCGGCCCTACATGTGACATCCATCCCGTAACCAGTGTCAACAAGGCATCTTCGCGCGCAGGCGTGGTCGCTTCGACCTCAGCCAGTTCGGGCTCAAAGCGCACCTCGGGAAACAGTGCCGCAAAAGTCTTAGCCCGCTCAGCTGCCACCCAGTAGACCCGGCCACTGAACATCGCTTTTGTCGCACGACCTTCCCCGATCAATCGCTCAAAGTAAAAGTTCCATTCGCTGGTTTCGAGGTTAGGGCCAGTTTCCGGTAGCGCCACCAGCGTGTGCAATGCGTCATGCAACTCATCCGCGTCGCGCACATCTGGCCATGCCTCTTCGCGCACCTGCTGAATCGCCGCCGGATCAAGTCCCCCGACTTCCTCCAGAACTGACTCCGGCAACATCCGCCGCATCTGCACAGCCCGCGCACGCCGCTCTTCGAGCGGAGCGTCATCGAGATAAGCGTAGGGATTCGCATTCAGAATCTCGTGCGAAAACTGCGACGGAACCGGCGTATCGACCGCGAGACATCGAATTCGTCCGTCGGCCAGTCCGGTCAAAAGAGCTTTCAGCCCTTCAATATCCATCGCTTCGGTGAGCACATCTTTCATCACCTCACCCACCAGCGGATGATCCGGAATTTTGCGGTCGCCTGCGATGTTTTCAAAGCATGCGGCGGCATCCGGGAACACCGAAGCCAGCAGATCGTCGGAGCGCATGCGCTGGATCTGTGGCGGAACTTTCTTTCCGTTCTGAAAGCGCAGCAGTGCGAGCGCACGGTTCGCATCCCAGCGCCAGCGCGTAGCGAAGATTGGAGAATCGAGCGCTGCCTGTTCCAGAATCGGCTGGACTGTCGCGGCTTGCAGAAAATTGAAAACGTCTGCCAGCGGAAAGCTGTGCTGTTCCGCCAGGGCGATGTTCAATCCGTTATCGGTCGCGGCGGCCTGTAACTCAAAATTGAACCCCACGCAGAAACGCTTGCGCAAAGCCAGTCCCCAGGCCTTGTTGATGCGTCCCCCAAAAGGCGCATGAATCACCAACTGCATGCCGCCACCTTCGTCGAAGAAGCGCTCGGCAATCACGGTTGTCTGCGTGGGAACGGCGCCCAGCACGGCACGGCCTTGCAATACATATTCAATCGCCTGCTCGGCGCCAGAATCATCGAGACCGCACTCATCTTTCAGCCAGCCAATCGCCTGCGCAACTTCCGGCTGAGTGGCGGAGAAACCTACCGGCGAAGTGCGCGGCAGCATCTCGCTGATCATCTGTCGCAATGTTCCTACGTGTTCCGAAAGTTCTTCCGTCCGCGCCGGAGCTTCGCCTCGCCAGAAGGGTACGCTGGGCGGCGCGCCATGCGCATCTTGCACCAGCACGCGGCCGGCGTTGGTTTCGATCCGCCGAATCATCCACGAAGTATTTCCCAGCAGCATGATGTCGCCGCGGTTGCTCTCCACGGCGAAGTCTTCATCCACGGTGCCGACGACAAGACCATCTGGCTCCGCTACGACGGCGTAAAGCGAACTATCGGGGATCGCCCCACCGCTGGTAATGGCCGCCAGCCGGGCGCCACGGCGCGCCCGCAATTTCCCGTTCACTCGATCACGATGCAGATACGCCCCGTAGCGCCCGCGCCGTGCCGCAATTCCCTCGGCCAGCATTTCGAGGATTGCGTCGAAAGTCGCGCGCTCTAAATTGCGATACGGATATGCGCGGCGCACCAGCGCGAACATCTCATCTTCGCCCCACTCTTCGGCGGAACACGCCGCAACAATCTGCTGTGCCAGCACGTCCAGCGGCGACTCCGGAATCATCAGCCGATCCAGATCCCCCTGTCGAATCGCGCGCACCAACGCCGCGCACTCCAGCAAATCATCGCGAGTCGTGGCAAAAAGACGTCCCTTGGGAACCGCGCCGCGCCAGTGACCGGAGCGGCCCACGCGCTGCAACGTGACGGCAATCGCGCGGGGGGAATTGATCTGCACGACCAGATCTACCGTGCCTACGTCGATTCCCAACTCGAGCGAAGCGGTCGCCACCAGAACCTTGATTTGTCCTTCCTTCAGTTTCTTTTCTGCCGCCAGGCGCAGCTTGCGCGAGAGGCTCCCGTGATGGGCCGCAACATTCTCTTCGCCGATGCGCTCCCCTAAATGATGCGCGACCCGCTCCGCCATGCGCCGCGTATTTACAAACACCAGTGTGGATCGGTGCTGCTCCACCAGCGCGACGAGCCGGTTGTAGACCTCGTCCCACATTTCATTCGAAGCGACAGGCCCGAGCGGCATGGGCGGAACTTCGACTGCCACGTCGAGTTTGCGCCTGTGTCCGATGTTCACGATCACCGGATCGGGACGAGCACCAGTCAAGAAATGTGCGACCTGCTCAATCGGCTTCTGCGTAGCCGACAAACCGATTCGTACCGGCGGTTTGTAAGTCAGGGCCTCGAGCCGTTCCAACGAGAGTGTCAAATGCGCGCCGCGTTTGTCGTCCGCAACGGCGTGGATTTCGTCGACGATCACCGTTTCCACGTCGCGCAGAATCGCCCGGCTCTTATCTGCAGTGAGCAAGATGTAAAGCGACTCAGGCGTAGTCACCAGAATGTGCGGCGGCCGCTTCAGCATGGCGCGACGCTCATGCATCAGCGTGTCGCCGGTGCGAACCGCGGTGCGAATCTCCGGCATGAGCAGGCCGCGCTCGCCTGCCATGGCGAGAATTTCCCCCAGCGGTACTTCCAGGTTTTTCTGAATATCGTTGCCCAACGCCTTCAGCGGGGAGACGTAGAGAACTTCTGTCCGATCCGCCAGATCTCCCGCAAGAGCTTTTCGTACCAGCCGGTCAATGCAGGCTAAGAAAGCCGCTAGGGTTTTGCCTGATCCCGTGGGAGCTGAAATCAGCGTAGTGTGCCCAGCGAGAATGTGCGGCCAGCCTTGCTCCTGCGGCTCGGTGGGCGTTGAAAAGCGCCGAACAAACCACTCCGCCACCAGAGGATGAGCCCAGGCAAGCGAAGCAGGAAGGGACGACATTGGGGTATTGTAGTCCGACGATCAGACTTTCGTAAACTATTCGCCTTAGCAAAAACTAAACGCTAAGCGCTGAAAATGAAAAAACCCACCGGATGCTTGCTTGGGGCGTGCTCGGGTCAGCATCCGATGGGCTACCGTTTCTCCTTACTCACCCTGTTGTTTTCAGGAGTATTTGAAATCATTAAACCGCAGAACTCGGAGAAGTTACGTCTAATTTTGTAAAACTTTGTAACTTTTGCGAGGACAATTGTGATTTGTTAGCGAATCAATCGGGTAGATACTGTAGTCTCGCGATGAACTTCCCGTAGTTTCAACCCGCGATGTGTCCGAGTGACCTCTTCCCCAGCGCTAATTTGAAACGACCGGCGTATTCGAAGCCATCAGTTCGGTGAAACGAGGATTCTTCCGCAGTTGCGCAAACTCCACATCCTTGTATACATTTTTCAGATCCTTGTAGCCAGCCTCCATGGCCTTCCTCAGGTACTCGAGCGACTGATCCGAGAATCCCATCTTGGCGTACAATTTCGCCACAGTGTAGTCGTATCGAGCGCGGTCCTCAGGACTCGGCAGTTGCGCTTGCACACCGTTCCGTGAGGTTCGTTCGAAGACGTCGGGATCCAGTTCGAGCGCATGCTGGTAAGCAACTACTGCGGACTCGAACGAACGCTTCGAAAAATACGCTGCTCCGAGATTGTTGAAGAAGGAAGCCGAGCTGCTGTCTACCGCAATCGCTTTCTCATACTCCTTGACTGCCGCTCCATATTTCTTACTCTCGTAGTAAATAACACCCAGATTGTTGTAGGCATCGGCGTAATGGCGGTCCATCCGGATGGCGAGCTCAAAGGATTTTCGCGCCTCTTTGAAGCGCTGCATCAAGAGCTCGGTGATGCCGATCTTGTTCATCAGTCGCGCATCGCTTGGCTGCTTGCTCAGTGCCGCGCGGTAATAATCAAGGGCATCAAGATAGAGCTTGTCCCCGCGCAACCGATCCGCTTGCTGTTCGAGAGCTGCGCCGGTTGCATCGGCCGCGGGAGGATCGACAGCCCGCATCAGCGGCGGTGAAATCTGCACTTGTTCTGAATGGGAAACTTGTGCGAATGCGGCGGTTGAGAAAATCAGGAAAGCAACCAGGCAGGTCTTCCGGTAGGACATACACACCCCCCAAAGCGACCACTTCCCACGCGGCCATTTTGCCACAGTTTCCGAGGGGCGGCGAAGAATTTTATTTGACGCCGACCCGGGTCAATGGGGCGGAGTTTGGCCGCTATCCGGAGGTTTAGACGCCGGCGCCGAACCTTTGTCATCCTTAAAAATTCCGGCGATCTTGCCGAAAAAGCCCTTCTTTTTCTTCGCGTCCTGGTCCTCCTGCCCATTTGCACCCTGCGCCGGAGGTGGAGGCGGCAGTGCCTTCTCTCCGCCGCCAAAGAACCGAGAGAACAATCCGGCCACCCCACTCTGCTGATCGCAGGTCTCCCGCGGCTCGGTACCAGCCACGAATGCTGCCACGTAATCGTCTGGACAGGTGGGTGTAGCCAGCCGGTTCGTGGCCTTGTCGAGTTGCACGTCCACTACGCCCGTGGGCTGCGAGAAAGTCTTCATGTCGCTGTACTGCGGCAGCAACGACGCCTTCTTCATGAACTCGGTCCAGATCGGTGCGGCCGTCTGCGCGCCGCTCAGCCGCAGATCGCTATAGTCGTCATAGCCCACCCACACGATACATAACAAATTGGAGGTGTATCCCGCGAACCAGCCATCATGCGAGCTGCCAGTTTTGCCTGCAGCCGGCAGAGTGAAACCGCGTAAGCGAACCGCCGTATACCCGAGCCCGTTGTTAATCACGCCCTCCATCATATTCGTCATGATGTAGGCGATACGTGGATCAAGCACCTGCCGCTGGTCCGTCTTGAAGTTCGCAATCACATCCCCCTTGGCGTTGCGCACCGAATTCACCAGCAATGGCGAGAGTCGCTCGCCATTGTTCGCAAACGACGTGTACGCACCCGCCATGTCCAGAGGCGTGGCATCGTAGGAACCCAGGGCCATGGCTGGAGTTGGTTTCACCGAAGCGATTCCTGCGGATTTCGCCAGGTCGGCAACCTTGTCATAGCCCACTTCTTCCGCCACTTTCACAGTGGCATTGTTCAGCGACATGGCTAGCGCATATCGCAGAGTTACATCGCCGTGATATTCCTCTTTGTAGTTGCGCGGCTCGTAAATCTGATCGCCATAAGCGAAGCTGGAGGGCGCATCGGTCACGGTCGAGGCCGGCGTGATCACTGTCTGAGAACCATCGAGCGCCGTGTTCATGGCGGCTGCATAGACGAATGGCTTGAAAATGGATCCGGTGGGCCGTTTGGACAGCGCATGATTGAGTTGGCTGAAACCGTAATCCCGGCCACCGACCAAGGCCAGCACTGCTCCCGTGTGCGGATCGAGCACCACCAGCGCCACTTGCGCTTGCGGACCCGGCGCCACCGTCGTCTCAATTTTCTTGCCCACCTTCACCCGCTTGGTGCGCATCTTGGTGACCTGCTCATCCACCAGCTTGATTCCGGACTCAACCGCTTGCGCGGCTGCTTTTTGCAGGTCGGGATCGAGCGTGGTGTAGATGCGGTAAGACTCGTCGTTCAGATCATGCTCGCTGAACTTGTTGATCAGAGTATCCCGGACCATATCGACGAAGTAGGGAGCGTCGCTGGCCTCCACGTTTGGTGGAGCGAGCTTCAACGGAGCGGCTTTCGCTTTCTCTGCCTGATCGCGAGTGATGGCATGGGTGTCGACCATCGAATCCAGCACCAGGTTGCGCCTCTCCAGCGCGCGGTCCGGATGCCGGTACGGAGACAGCCGGCTGGGCCCCTGGATAATTCCGGCGAGCAGCGCCGCTTCCGGCAGGCTAATGTCCTTCAGGTCCTTATTGAAATAGGCGCGTGACGCCTCGGCAAATCCGCTGATGGCGAACGATCCGCGCTGTCCCAGGTTCACCCAGTTTCCGTAGAACTCGAAAATCTGCTGCTTGCTGAACTTCTGTTCCAGCTCTTCGGCGATCAGCATCTCCGTCAATTTTCGGCGGACGGTTTTTTCCGGCGTCAGGAAAAAGCCGCGCGAAAGCTGCATCGTAATGGTCGAACCACCCTGCTCGTGGCGCTGCCGCATCAAATCGATCCACACCGCTTCGAACATGCGGGTAAAGTTCACGCCGCTGTGCTCGAAAAAACGCCGGTCTTCGATGGCCAAAACCGCATCCACCATCACCTTCGGGATGTCGTTATATTTCACCACCTGGCGTTTCGAACGTTGCTCGGAGTCGAACAATGCCGTCACTAATTGCGGCTCCAGTTCGTAGGCGGAAAGGTCGTTGCCTTTGCTGGTAATGCGCTCCACTTGGCCGTCTTGGATGGTGATGTGCGCCTCTTCCGGACTGTGGTAAGACTCCGGGCCCGGCGTGATCTCGATTCCTCCACTCACCAGCCGAAAGCTGCCGAGCGGCGACTGGCCCTCTTTCTCGGAGTATCCAGCGCGCGCCAGGGCTGCCGCAATTTCCTTGCCGGTGGCTTTGTCGCCGTCGCGAACGACGCGAGGGATGGCGTAGATCTTGGCTGAATTCGTGAAGACCGGCGTGCTGAATCGCAGTTGAATGATCCGGTCATACTTGATGTAGAAATAAGAGAAGGACCCGCCCAGGCCAACCGCCGCTACCAGAAATACGATGAGTGCGGCTCGAAGCACCGGGTCGCGAGGTAACCCGCGCCGTGCTTTACTGCCTTTGCCTTCGCCTTTCGGGATCTTAATTTTGATGGCCACTGTTTGAGTCGAACACCCGCCGAAAAAACTCCCTGCCAGTCAGACGATGCGCCGCACAAAAAGGTTTGAACCGCCTGTGATTCCCTTTCGTCGGATGGCGCCTGCCATTCTCGACAACTACGCACTCTGGCGATCTGGTAGGTGTATTGTACCGCCGCGGGAGTGAACAAAAAGAGACCCGCAGTTCATGCGGGTCTCCAAGCTGTTAACAGTCGCAGCCGCAACGGCAAGAGGCCGTCGATCGCCTATTGAGGGTCGGTCACCGCCCAGAAACCCGGGGTCTGCAAAGTCAGCGTGGGTACCGGTTGAGTCAACGCGCCCCCGGCGCCCACATCGATAGGCGCCAATTGCGTAACCGTTACATCCGTACTGGTGTCGAAATAGCTGCTGTAAACGAATAGATAAGCGCCGCTCTGATCGAATGCACCCCAAGAACCGGTGGCTAGGCCACTGAAAGGCGACCCCACGTCGGGTGTAAGCGCCCCTGTAGTCGAATTGATCTGGTAGCCCTCGATCGGGTTGTACGCTGAAATAGTGTCGTTGAAGCTAAAGGAATATAAAGAAGCGCCACCCTTATTCTGCTGAACTGCGATGTTAAACGGGGAGTACACGGTGGCAAAAGGTGATCCCGTTACGGGAGTGATCGCTCCCGGGTTTGACCCCGACGGCGTAATGGCAAATACGTACAAATGATCGTCATCGGCTCCGCTGTAATACGCGGTTTTGCCGCTGGTGCCGATCATGAATTGTCCAGTTGGTTCTCCCGTTACTTGCCACATCGCGTACTTGCTACCCGTGAACGGACTACCCTGGACTGGTGTAAGCACACCGCCCGTACCGATCACGAAAGCTGCAATTTGAGAACCCGTATGCGTGGTGTAGTCGCCATCGATCGCGTAGAGGTACTTTCCCAAACCGTCCGTGGACAGGTTCATGGGAGGAAACGGAACGGAAAACGGAGATCCTGCAACAGCCGTTAAAACTCCTCCGGTTCCAATCGTAAAGACATAGATTTCGTTGAAGACCGCATCCGAAATGAACAACATGGTCCCCGCAGGATCGGTCGTCATATTTGCCTGGCCCACTCCCAGAATGTAATCAGACAGGAATGGCGCCGAGAAGGGACTCCCGGTAATCGCTGTCAAAATCCCACTCGAACTGATGGACCACCCGTAGATCTGATCAGTGCTTCCGAAGCCAGCATAGAGGTATTGTGATTGCGCGATCACCATACCTACACCGCCGCTGTTAGTTGGAACCACTGGTGCCAAATAACCGTTGCTGGGCGCAATCGTTCCCGCACTTGCGTTGAGAGTATAGCCGTCAATAGTGCCGCCCTGGTCTACGGCAAAGGCGAAAGCCGACGTCGTGCTGCCGCCGCCACCACCGCCGCCGCCGCCTCCGCCGCCGGTGCTGCTAATCCCCGACCCCGAGGGCGTACACGAACCACCGAACGACGCCTGGCATGAGTAGTTACTTCCGCAATTGACCAGGAGCATTGTTGCCAGTGCTGTCAGAAAACTTAATAGTAAGCGAACTCTTTTCGTCATGAAGTGCCTCCGCCTGACCTTCACCGTCTCCATCTTCCTGGTTGCCGGCATTGCAAAACCAAATCAGCCCTACCGTGAGAGCGTGAAAAAACACTTACTTACAATCGCGATAGTAAGTGGAGGGTAACGTGGTGACAACGTTACGAATGTCACTGGCCCTCGAGTGAGCGAATATGGATCAAGACCAGGGAGTTCACGAAGGCTGGTGAGTGTTGGAGGTTCATCCGGCGACAGCTCAAGGTTGGTCTGCAGATCTGTATTGGGTCGAATTTCTATCCTTGAATCTCTCGGACAGAAAACCAATCGTCCGAATCCAATTCAACAAATGCGACCCGGACATTCGCTCAAACTCCGCTTCCCGCTGGCGATTTCATCCGCTCGATATTCTTAATCTGACTGCGCACAAGATTTGGCGAACCGCAGTACTCGCATGTATTCGTAGACAAAACTTCATCTCCATGACCCGCATCCGCACCCTCGTGTGACCATCGGACGTGACCAATCGATTGCATGGTAACCACACATTTCTCTTTACTCCAATATTAGAAGCTGACAACATTCGAATTGAAATTAGCGGAAAGTTTACGGGAGGATTTTTCCAGTGAAACGAACCAATATTCTGGCCGCACTGCTGGTTGCCCTGTCACTCATCTCGACTGGATGCGGCACTTCGGATTACGTGCAGTCGGTCCAGCTCACCTCCACTGGAGCAAACAGCGGAGGCTTTTTTAACCTGGCTGGTCAAGACGGAACTCTTCAGCTACAGGTAAACGAGGTCTACCATAGCGGCAAAACTGTCCCCGTCACCAACTCTGTCACGTACACCGTTACGCCGATGGGTTGCCAATCCAGCGGGGATCCAAATAGCCCTTGCGGGCCGGCACTGCCAGCCTACGGGCCGACCACCGTTCCCATCGACGCGACCGGTTTGATGACAGCCGTAGGGTCTCTGTGCAGTTGGATTGATATTCCTACCGGAACTCCCCCTGTGCTGCCCACGCCGCCGCAATACAACTGGCTTTACACCGGGTATTATCAAGTTACAGCAACCTATAACGGCATGGTGTCCCAGCCGGCTGCGATTGGTGTAGGTTCGGCAGCCGGAAACGCTCCCGACGGCTCCTGCGGTCCGAAATAGTCGAACACTCCGGATGGTGTCTGCTCCCCCGGCAGACCACTAGCCCGCCGAGGATGCACCCGCGCCGGGAACCGCGGGATCAATAGCGCGATCATCATCAAGTAGTAGATCCGTGCTAGCTATCTTCGAGAGACTTCAGAATCGACGCATCCTGTCCCGTTCACCTCGTCAAAACAATCCTGATGTGTTCTGCTCAGTCATTCCAATGCGGCGCCAGCACATCGCTCCGCATTGCTTTGGCTAGCGAACCCAGCATCTCCAACTCAGCAACACCGAAAGAATTTCCCCGGTCTTACAAGGAAAAAGGCAAGGAGGACGGCCCTGTGTCACTCAAACAACACGGTCTGCCTCATGCATCCATCGATCCGGGAGTCTTCGGCAGGTAGGCAGACCACCAAGAACCGCCCAGGCACAAGCCTGAAGAGACGAGCGCCACCATCAGCCCGCCGGATCCGTATGTGGGGTCTTGCATTATGACGAAGGGTTCAACTTTCCAACTGCAAGAGCGGCGCGGGTCGTTAGAACCCCTTGTTTCCGCTGGTTGGATTGAAGTGCATGTCGAAAGAGTAACCCGGCAGGTTGATCGTGACCGAATAATCAGCCGCTACGTAGACTGCGGAGAGACCAGGTGAATTGATGCGCTGGACCGTCACCTGCTTCGATTCGATCGGCAGGTCATGCTCTTTGGCCTTGCGGATCACATCGTTGCGAACGTCCTCATCCGTCTTCTGCAGGTTAGCGCTGTCCATCATGGCAACGGTCTTCAGGTCGTCCGAAAAACTGTAGTTCGCCAGCATCGGCGGAGCCACTTGGAACAGGCCCACAACCACGGCTGCGATTGCAAGAAACCCTACACACGCTTTGATGATTCCCATAGGCCGATTTGCGCCGCCAGCCAGGCGCAAACTTCAGCCTAGGCTCGCAGCACTCCTTGAAAATGTTCGACTAACGACGTGATCGTAACATCGCGTACCTCATGGGTCGAGCGCAGAACCACCTCCACAGTACCTTCGGTAACCTTCTTCCCGACATTGATTCTAAAAGGGATGCCGACCAGGTCCGCATCTTTGAACTTGACTCCCGGCCGCTCGTCCCGGTCATCGAGAATCACGTCAAAGCCCGTGCTCTCCAAACGAGTCGCGATGTCGACGGCAGCCTTCAGCACATTCTCGTCCTTCACGTTGACCGGAGTAACTACAATCTCGAACGGCGCGATCGACGGGGGCAACCAGAATCCATTTTCATCGTTGCTCTGCTCGACGGCGGCCGTAAGAATGCGCTCGATCCCGATGCCGTAGCATCCCATAATCGGCATAACTTCCTTGCCATTTTTGTCGAGCACCCGCGCGCCCATCGACTCCGAATAACGGTAGCCGAGTTTAAAGATGTGCCCGATCTCGACTGCGGTATCAATCCGTAGTGGCTCGCCGCAGCTGGGACAGGGCTCGCCGGCAGTGACCCTGCGAAGATCGATATAGGCCGTTGGCTGGAAGGTTTCACCCGGAGTGAGGTTCTTGACGTGGTAGTCCTCTTTGTTCGCGCCTCCGATCAAATTCGCACGCCCTTCAAGCGCTTTATCGACCAGCAGCACCGGGTGGTCTCCGCCCTTCTTCAACTCCTTCGCCCACTCAATGCCCAACGGCCCCAAATATCCCGCAGGAGATTTGAATAATGCCTTGATCTCGCTCTCCTCCATAGGCCGGGTCGCGGTCGCCACCGTTCCGTTGAGCTTGGCTTCATTCAACTGATGATCGCCGCGCATGAGCACCACAATCGCTCGCGTCTTCGTTTTACCCGTCTTCTCATCTTTCTCTTCCGCCATCAACGCGAGCGTCTTGATCTTGTTCTTCGGCGAGACACCCAGGAACCGCGCCACGTCTTCAATCGTCTTCTGTCCCGGAGTGTGTACTTCCAGCGGCTTGCCGTCTCCCTCGGGCGCGAGATCGGCGACGGCGTCAAGTTTCGACGTCGCCTTCTCCATGTTCGCTGCGTAGTTGCAGCCATCGCAGCTCACAATGTGATCTTCTCCCGCCGGCGTGCGCACCATGAATTCGTGCGATTCCTTCCCGCCCATCGCCCCCGAATCCGCCTCCACGACCATGTACTTCAAACCGCAGCGGTCAAAGATGCGGCAGTACGTGTCGTAGTGCTTCTTGTAGGAAACATCCAGCCCAGCCGCGTCGATGTCGAACGAGTACGCATCCTTCATCATGAACTGCCGCACGCGCAGCAGTCCGGACCTCGGACGCGGCTCGTCGCGAAACTTCGGAGCAATCTGATACCAGATCTGCGGCAATTGCTTGTAGCTGCGCAGCTCCTTGCGGGCGATCTCGGTCATCACCTCTTCTTCCGTCATACCCAGCGCCAGGTCCGCGCCTTTGCGGTCCTTCAGGCGAAACAGGTTGTCTCCCATCAACGCCCAGCGCCCGCTCGCCTCCCAAAGCTCGCGCGGATGCAGCGCCGGCAGAAAAAACTCCTGCCCGATCTTGTCCATCTCCTGGCGCACGATGGCCATGATCTTGCTGAATGACCGGTTGCCCAAAAATAGGTACGAGTAGATTCCTGCCGCCAGCTGCCGAATGTAGCCAGACCGCACCAGAAACTTGTGGCTGGCTACCTCCGCGTCCGCCGGAGCTTCGCGTAATGTAGGAATGAAGAGTCCTGACCATCGATGCATAGATTCGAGTACCGCGTGCCGAGTTGCGAGTACCGAGCAACAGGCGTTCTCTGACGCTGACTTGAATTAATTATTGTAAACGATTAGCCGACGGGCACTCGGAATGGCGGCAGCGGACGCAGGCAGACTGTAAAGGTTGACTCGGTACCAGGTACTCGTAACTCGATACTATCCCGCCAACTGCCGCAGAATCTCTTTCCCCAGCTTCTGCGCCTCGCCGAAGAATTTCTGATATTCCACGAATAGGCGGTTCAGCTCCAGCGACTTGTCGGCCGAGAGGTGCTTCCGCAGCATCATGTCGCGCACATGCACTGGGTTCGGGAGCGTGGCATCTTCCGTTAATTCTTCGAGCGCGGTCTTGGGATCGTAATGATACATACCATCTCCTCATCGAATGATCACACTAACTCGGTGCTCCACAAGTCATGTAAGTGGACGATACCTGTAAGGCGTGCATCCGCATCCACCACCATAAGCGACGTAATCTTCTTTTCTTCCATGAGCGCGAGTGCCGTCGCAGCAAACTCTCCAGCCCCGATCGTCCGCGGATTCTTCGTCATGCACTCGCCCGCCGTCAGATCGAGAACGTCTTTGCCCCGTGTTTCCAGCAATCGCCGCAAATCTCCATCGCTGATGACCCCCACCAGCTTTTCACCTTGCGCTACCGCCGTCACACCCAGCTTCTTCCGCGACATTTCATAGATCACGTCCGGCATCTTCGTCTGCGGTGTGACGCGGGGCAGCGCGTCCCCCGAGTGCATCAAAGACTCTACCCGCGCCAGTCGCTTGCCCAGTTTGCCCCCTGGATGAAGATTGGCGAAGTCCTCCTCCTTAAAACCACGCTTCTGGCTCAAGGTCACCGCCAGCGCATCGCCAAGAGCCAGCATCGTGGTTGTCGAAGCAGTCGGCGCCAGCCCCAGCGAGCAGGCTTCTTCCGCCACCGAGCAATCAAGCGCCACATCGGCAGCAGTCGCCAGAGTCGACACTCGTCCGGATTTATTACAAATCTCGTCCCCCGTCATCGCAATCAAAGGCACCTGTAGCCGCTTGATCGTGGCCAACAGAGCAAGAATCTCTTCCGTCTCACCGGAAGCCGAGAGCGCCAGCACGACATCCCCGCGCACCACCATTCCCAAATCCCCGTGCAATGCCTCCACCGGATGGAGATACAACGCCGGCGTCCCCGTGGAACTCAACGTGGCAGCAATCTTACGAGCGATGAGCCCGCTCTTCCCCATCCCGGTCACGACCACGCGACCCGCGCAGCAGAACATCAAGTCCACGGATTGCTGAAACGCCGCCGCCATCGGCCCACCGATGCGGTCGGCTAGAGCGCGCAACGCCTCCGCCTCAATGCGCACCACGTTCTCACCAATATTCTTCATGCCATATTCGTCTTGCAATGAAAGCCGAAGCAGGGATGTTAGCACGCCCGTTGCTGCAGGACGGCCGCTAGAAATGGTCGTCGACGCCTTGCGGCCGCCCGGGCTTCTGCCCCAGCACAGCCAGCCCCCTGGCTTGAATTGCGCGGTCCCATGGTCCGGCCTGCCAGTTATCCCGCATTTTTTCCGGATGCTTCCAGGGCGGAATTGAAAGCATCAAGTTCTGTCCCGTAGAGTGGACGTAGGGCTCATACATCGACCGCAATCGATCCAGCTTCTGGCGACCCTCATCGCTCGTCCGCAGTCTCAATCCCGCCGCAAACAGCGCCTCCCGCAGCGAATCGTAGGTCTCGCCGGTCAGACGTTCCGGCGATTGCGGATCGTAGTGCGCATTCACCACCTGCGCTAGATCCACCGCTGCGTGGCGCGCCATCGCGAACGTCAGTCTCGCTTGTCCCGGATGCACTCCTTCAATTCCGGTGAGCAGCAGGGAAGTCACATCGAGCATCGTCGTCAGTGCTCCCAGCCACGATTGATTACTATGCTGCGACCGAAAAAAGCTAAGCACCGGATAAGAAATGTGACTCTCCAGCAACTCTGCCGCCCACCGTTCCCAATCGCGCAGCACCGCGTCCAGCACGGCCTGTTCAATCGCTGGATTGTCCGAACTGCCTGCCAGCCGCACCAACAACTCGACTGCAGAGGGCGGCGATCCAGCCCGCGCATCCAGCATGGAAATCTGAATCTCGCGCCGGGAAAATGACGAATACACAACGGGGATGTACCCAATCACTAGGCCGAGAAATGCGAATCCCATGCCCGCTTCCAGCACAGACACTGCTCGGGCGGCCTCCGTCGTCGGCAAAATGTCTCCGTAGCCCAGCGTAAAAAAGGTCTGGCCGCTTTGATAGACGATCCTGCCAAATGTGATCGGCTCATTCCCCAACTGTTCGTGCCCGCCTAAACCATATTGAACCAGTGCAAAACCAAGAATCAGCATGGTAGCCCAGAATGCCAGCAGCAGAATTAACGACAGCGGGCCGAAGTATCCCAGAAAACTCTGCTGCCGCGAAGGGGTCTTGATGTGATCGGCAACCTTCTTCCACGGAATCCATGTGCGCCGGTAAAACCACGCCGTCAGCTTGAAATGCCGTGTCACACGCCGCGGCAGCACTACGGTCTCGAACGCATCCAGAAATACCACCCAGAGGATCACAAGACCGAAGATGATCGCGCTGATGTGGCCGTGAGAAGTCATGCCAGATTCCGAGTGCAATTTTGATGCGCTGGAAGGTTAACAGATTCGCCAGGACATGCCACCAGATCGTACGAATGAATGCCTAGCCGAAGCCTGCGTCCCCTACTGGGATTTGGGCTGCGCCGGGGCGGCCTGTGCGGGCGTCGTAGTTCCCGGCGCCGCCGTTGTCGGCTTCTTCGGGACTGGCTTCTTTTTGACGACCGGCTTCTTGGGCGGCTCGTTGTCGTCGACCACAAGTTTCTTCGGCGGAGCTGCGGGAATCGCAGCTTGCGCCGTCTTCAGGTCCGCGCGCAACCGAACAATTTCCTGCTCTTTCGACGCAGCCAGGTTATTCATGCGGTCCGCCAACTGCTTCCGCGTTCCCTCAAAGCCATTCAGGTCGTTGGATAGCGCCTGAAAATCATCTTTCGGCCCGAACGCTCCGGTCGATTCCACCACCCCGCTCATCACGTCGTAGAGGGCATCAAGATTCCGGTAGAGTTTGAAGGTTGCCGGCATATCTTCCGGCGCATTGCGCAATTGCCCAATCATCTCCGGCAGCGCACTCTGCAGATTCCGCTGGATGGAATCGACATCGCCTAGCGTCTGTTTCTTTGACGAACTGTCTGTCTTCCAGCGTTCAATTCGCAGTTTCGTGAGATCGGCCTGCGTCGTCTTCGACGTGGCTTCCAGTTGCTCCAGCAGCCCGTTCAGTTGCGTCACCGACGCATACGAGACCGGACCACCCTGTGGTGAGGATGGCGTGCTTCCCTGTACCGAATATTGAGGGACAGCTTGAGCCGTTGCCTGCGTCACTGGAGATTGACCGAAACCTGCCGTGCTCCACAGCAGAAACAGCCCGAAAGTAGGAGAGAAAAGTTTAACGTTCATGGATTGTTGAAGCAGCGGCGCAACACGTGCATCAGAATATCGACAAGCCGAGGATACTACAAGCTGCGCGCTCGATTGAACTTCCTCATCGGACCCGTCACCACCTACAATCTGTCTATGGAGCGCAAAATCTTCTGGATAGTCTTCATGGTGCTCGGCCTGCTTGCAGACTTCCTGCTTCCGATCTGGTGGGGCCTCGCCGCAACCATTCCAATCGCGTTCATCGCATGGTGGGTCGCCTATCGCAGCGATTGGTTTTGAACCCAAAAATATTTTAGGTGCCCGTCTGCGTCATCGTGAAAGAGCCGCTGGCAGCCACGCAAGTGCTGCCACTACCAGGAACCAGCGCCCAATTGCCAATGATGGAGCCACCGCTGAGGACGTAGTTATTGTTGGGATTCACCGTTCCTGTCACTGACGTACTGGTAAGGGTGATAACGTCACCCTTCGGGGAGGGTATCGTAAAGGAAAATGTGCCGGTCACCACGTCGGCCGAATTGTAGGTCGTGATCAGTGTTCCGGCGGGAGTGATGGCGTTCGAGGGAAGATTGCCGTAACAAGTATCCAAATTGAGGAGTTGAAAGCTGCCGTTACCTGAGATGTTCAGTACCCCACCGCTGGAAACCGTGAACTGCGTGTTAAAGCTAAACCCGGACGACATGCCAGTCCCACCTGACATTACCGATTGCCAAACGCTGCCGGACGGTGCCTCCACGGCAGTCGAATTGCCGCAACCGTTGACCATAACGGCGAGCAGCAGCACCAGCAGGATTGCAACTTCCTTCATGAATTTTCCTTGAGCCCTTAAATCGTAGATAGAATTCTACCGCAAGACTACAGAGATGCGCCTTGGCCGGTCAATGGATGTAAGGGCTGAAACTTCGCCACGCGCCTTTTCGCGCTTGCGCTACACTCGTCCGTTACGCCAGAATGGCTGGCCCGCGGAGATAACACTTTTATGTATTTGCAGCCCGTCGTCCGATGCAAGTATCCGGACTGCCCCATGCCCACAGCCGCTCGCATCCGTCTCCCCTACCCCAACCCACCCGCAACCAGTGAAAACCTTCCCGACTGGCCACAGGAGGGGTGGCAGCTCAGATTGATTTGTCGCGAGTGCGACCATTGGTATGTTTACCAGAAGAACGATGTTGAATGGGCGCCTTACACCCGTCCGCTGGCCGAGGAGAACCGCGTCGATTTCCTGTGCACCGAACTGGAATGCGGCGAGCCCGGCTGCGGCTCTCGCACCCGATGGCACGTTCTCGACAATAGCCAGATGTCAGAAACCGAAATGCTGGAGTTCGTCCTGCGCGCCGACCCGGTCGCCGTCTGCGAAAACGGTCATCCATTTTCCATCTCAGGAACTGCCTCCAGTTCCGTGCGCAAGGCGGATTCGGTTTAGCCAAAGCGGCAACGTGTGGAATCACGCTCCTCGCTTGCCCTTCAACTCCGCCAGTAGTTGTTCAATGCGATCTTCTTTCTCGAGCGCGGCCAGCCGGTCTTCCATGTTGTCTCCCGCAATTTCCGCTTTGGCCTGACCCAGCGCCTCCGAGTGCGCCACCTTGCGCTTCATGCGGTCGAAGGCCGCGGCTTTCGAGCCATCGCCTACAGCCAGCCGCGCGTCACTGGCTTTGCCCACAGCGCGAGCGCGGCGGTGTTGCGCGATCAGCAGATCGGCCTTGGCTTGCGCCTCGGTCAACTTCTGCTCCAACTGCCGCAGCGCGGATTTCAAATTGTCCACCTGTGCCTTCTGGTCGGCCAGTTGCTGCGCAAAGCTCTCGCTCATCTCGCGATAGCTTTCCACCCGCTGCAGCGAGGCGCGCGCCAAATCGTCCTGTTTCTTGTCGACGGACAACTCGGCCTTGCGCATCCACTCCGCCACTTTCTCTTCGTTCTCTTTTTGTTTTTTCTCCAGCAGGTGCTGGTCGGCGATCGCAATCGCGACCTGCGTCTTCACCTGCAGCAGCTGGTTCTGCATATCGAGAATCACCTGCTTGATCATCTTCTCCGGCTCCTCGGCCTTATCGATCAGGTCATTGAGGTTGGCTCGGACCAATGTGGAAACACGCTCTAGTAACGCCATGGTGGACTCCTTTTCTCTAAGCTTCTAGCTTCTAGCTCCTAGCTCCTGGTTTCGTTTTTCCGCCTCGCAGTGGGCGCACGTCGTCCGTCGCAACGTGCTGCCGATCGCCATGCCAATCCCTACCCCAATCCCAAGCCAGATCGCGATGTGTCCGGCCATCACTCCAAGGGCAACGCCTAGCGCTGCGCCCAACCCAATTCCTAATCCCATTCCTTTCGATTTTCGGTTCATAATCTCAACTCCGATTTCTTCCGCCCCGACAAGGCAGGCTCCCGAGAGCCTGCCCTGCACGAGTCATTGAGACCCTTACTTCGTTACGTCAACTACCGGCGGCTTCGGTGTTTTGTCACCGAGCTGACGCACCTTACCCAGCAACTCCGAGAGCGGCATGCCCGAAAGCGTCTCGAACAACGCCGGCACCTGCGCCGCCATCTTGGCGATGTCACCGGTAATTTTGTTCATCCCGGAGGCATCCCCGTTGCCAGTAGAGACGATGGTGATCTTGTCGACGTTTGCCAGCGGACTGGCCAGCGCCCTCACCACCTCCGGCATGCAGGTGAACAGCCGGTCGATCACCGCGGCCTGGTTGTATTCCTGATATGCCTCGGCCTTCACATTCATGGCCTTGGCTTCCGATTCACCCTTCTTGAAAATAATTTCCGCCTCGGCCTCACCTTGTGCGCGTATCGAAGACGCATGTCCTTCGGCTTCCGCGATCAGGCGCTGCTTCTCGGCTGCCGCCAGTGTTTCGATCCGCTGCCGCTCAATCTCGGCTCCCTTCAACACGGTCGCGATCAGTTCCTTCTCGCGGCGATTGATTTCCGCTTCCTGCACCTTTACTTGCTGCTCTTTCTCGATCTGCTGCACCTTCACCTGCTCGGCGATCACCTGCTGTTGCATGATGTTGGTCTGGATGTCATACGCCTTGTCGGCCTGCGCCTGCTGACGTTTGGTGACTTCCAGAAATTGCGCCTTCTTCACTTCCAGATCGCGCTGTGATTCCGCCTGCTTGGCCAGAGACAGTGTTTCCGCCAGCACACGTTCCTGATCCGCCTGCGCCTTGGCCACGGCAGATTCCCGCTGCGCCAGCGCGCGCTTGATCGCCGTATCGCGATCCGCTTCCGCGGTAGCAACGTCGGCGTCACGCTTGATGCGGGCCACGTCCGGTTTGCCCATGTTGGTGATGTATTCGTTCTTGTCGCGGACTTCCTTGATGGTGAACGAGATTACCTCGAGCCCCATCTTGTTCATGTCCTCGGCGCAGGTGCCACGCATGCGGTCGGAAACCATCTCCGGCTGCTTCACGATCTCCTCCACCGTGAGTTGTCCGATGATGCCGCGCAGATGGCCCTCCATCACCAGCCGGATCAGCGCTTCGCGCTCCTGATCGCTCTTGGTAAGGAATTGCTCGGCCGCCGTCAGCACAGATTCGCGATCCGATTTCACTTTGATCTGCGCGACAGCTTCCACCGTCACCGCGACGCCTTGTTTGGTGTAGAGATCCTGCTGCGGCGCCACATCAAACGACATCAATTCCAGCGACAGGTCTCGACACACTTGCACCATGGGAAGCACCAGGGTTCCGTGTCCCTGCACCACGCGCGTCCCGCCCAGGCCATACACGATGAGTGCCTCGTGCGGCCCCGCTTTGCGATATAGCCTAGCCATTCCGCTCATCAGGAACAGAAGAACCATCACTCCCAGCCCGGCGAAGATCCAAATCTCAACCATTCGTGACATCTCGAACATAACGCCTCCCTCCCAAACTTTTTCGTTACGACTGTTGATATCGCTTGATCACATTCAAGTCATGCACGATCCGCTGCGGATCGTTATGTCCCAGAAAAACCTCTCCGTCGTACATCTCGACGCGAACGCCGGACTTTCCCCAAACGTAGGCTTTTCGATTCCCTAGCCCCCGAATTCCATATCCGCCTACTGGATTCCACGGTTGAATCTCGTAGTTCTTGATCTCCAGCACAGGGATCGACTTCAGACGAAATCTCAGCGTTCGAACCTCGACTCCATGCCGGGTAAAGTAGTAGTGAAATCCATCCCAAGCCATGGCATAAGCGGCCCCGGTAATAGCCGCGCTCAAGCCAAGAGCCAGCCGCGCGGTTGAGTTCGGAACAGCCAGCGCCGTCGCCACCAGCACGGCCGCGGCCCCAAGGAGAAACGCGCCCAATCTTTTGCCCGAATGCACTTCTTCCGCCAGTACCTCCGTGGCGCAGAATGCGCGGCCCCGCTTTTCCCCAAGGACAAGCGCCACGATTACGGCTCCGCCCAGAACGCTCACGATCAGAAGCGGCAGGATCGCAATCGCAGTTCCGTTGAGGTTATAATCCACCGTGGAGTTCAGGAGATAGACAAACGTCCACAATTCCGCATGAAGAAAAACGAGCAGCGCCCACTGCACCTTCCCCAACCCATATTTCCGCTGGACGACCAACAGCACGACAGAAAAAACGCCTGCCAGAAATGCCAGGAAGATCAGGTCGAAGTACAGTGACCCCTCGCGTGTCATCCATCCATTGGCGTTGCCGCGTCAAAGTGGCTGGCCACACGCATCGGCAGGCGATCCCACACTTGCCAATAGCGCACGGCAATCACCACAGGTGCAAACCACAACAACGCCCCCAGCGTCTTGTACCAGGTACGCGTCATAGTTCTTGCTCCTTGTCAGCGATTGTCCTCGGAGTTTCGGCCGGGCCTATATCTTCGCCGGACATCTCGCTCCACAGACGAACGTAAGCAATTCCCTTCTCGTAGCGAGTGACCACTACTTCTGTTCCTTTACCGATTGCGCTGCGATCCTCGCTGCGCACCCCACACACGCGGCGCGTGCCCATTTGCGTATAAATCATCTCTCCGGTTCCATCCGCGCGAATCGGGCTGGAGATTCGGCCGAGCACGCCGACCATTTCGTAGTCGGCGGGGTCCATATTCTCGTTCTCCGAAATCAGCACTCTGCTCAGAAACAGAAACACAATGCCTCCGCCCATCAGCCCGCTGGTGATGGAAGCCAGCAATCCAAAGCCAACCCAAACTCCGGAGTAGCGCGTCAACAGATATCCGGTCCCGCCAAACCATGCGAGGAACGCCGTCAGCGTGACGAAGTTGAACGGCGAAACTCCACCGCTGTGCGCCGCGGTCTGACTTCCTGCTTCATTGGTTGCTGTCGCAGCATGGCCGCCGACAACTGGCGCATGACTTGCCACACCGGTCGCAGGAGGAAGATGCGCTCCGCCCACGTGCCCATGGGAATGCGGCAGATGCAATCGACCTGTGCGTGCCCCCCCGAACACAAACGAAAAGAAACTGAAGCAGAAGCCGACTGCGAAACAAATCAGATAAAAGTCCGCCCAGGTCATGGAATGGTTCATCGGATTCGCCTCCCTTCCGCACTGGCCGCATGGCCCCGATTCTCGCGAGAAAGATTTCCGCGATAACTCTCCCGGCCCTGATCCTCGCTACCACGACGGCCGCTCACCATCAACTCCGGCCGCAACGCTTCGAGCAACCGCTCGGCAAGCCCCGGAGTATCCAGAATCGCGCCCAACAGCAACAGGCAACGCCGCGTGTCCTTCTCGCGCGCGGCTTTAATTAGCACGGCGCTCACTTCTGGATCGCTCACGAAGCGCTCCGAACCTTGCAGCAGCCAGACATCCAGCTGGCCTTCAGTGGTGCGCAAATCCGAAGTCAGCTCCGTGTGATAACCCTCCGGGTCATCCACCAGAAAGCCGGGATGCACCTTAAAAAACTTCGCCAGCAGCGCGCGAGACGACTGCGTCATGTGCCGTCGCCTCCCGCTTTCGATCTGCGACAAATAGGACTGGCTGATGCTTTTGCGCAGCTCCTGGCGAACCGCCTTCACAATCTCCTGCTGCGTCATAGGGCGCCCGAGGCCGCGCAGCGAGCCTTCTACCTCCCGCAAGTAACGGATTTTCTCGCCTAATTTCATATGTCAGATCGACATATTTATATTGCAATATGTAATATATGTCAAGAACGGGATTCGCCTTCTTTTGAATAAGTTAGGGGCGCTTTAGTTTTTGAGTTGAACGAATGGCTCGGTATATGGAACTGAGACGGGCACGATGAGAGCCCGAACAAACTCAACGTCGAGCTCTGATTACTAAGGAAAGAATGCGTGATTCGGACTGCCCTCGATATTCTTCCATCGAGGTCCCGGACGAGCACAACCCGCCAGATCAAATGGAACCACTCGCGAAGTCGTCTTGACGCCTCCGCCCGTATTAGCCACCACTACGCTCGCACCAGCTTCGGCAAATTTTTCCAGCACCCGAGCTTGAATCTCCGGCGGCTCACTCCAAAAAAGACACGTGTCTTCGGTGTTGATCTCCGCCACGATGTCCAACCGCGCCAGGTACGCCCAATACGCATCGTTATCGAAGCCGATGGCTCCCACTTTTGTTCCGGGCTGCACTCCCATTCGCAGCAGCCCTTCCGCCGTCGCATATTCCGGGGTGGCATCGCTGGGGAAATGTTCGGTGAACCCCCGGTATGTGAGGTTGAGCATGGCGCTGATCAAAGCGAGGGAGACCACAGCAGTGACCCAGCGGTAAAGGAAAGCAGTCGATTGTCGTAATCGTATCCCCGCTAGAAACGACCCCCAAAGTAGCAATTGCCACGGAGGCAAGAAGCGGCTCTGTATCAGCGTGAAAGAGAATGCCGCAAAAGCAGCGGCGCTAATCAGAACAAGATGTCGATAAACCGCGATCCCCTTCCAGGTTCTTCTCGGATCCGCACCGATAAGAAATAGCAACATCCCTGCCACCCACGCCCTGGGGTACAACAATTCCGAGCCGAGTTCGAGCATCACATGAACCCCATGGCTGGCGACTCTGCCAAGGTTAAAGGCAGGCGACAATCCTTCATTCCAATAAGAAGGATCAAACCACGGCGGATAACTCGCTCGAAGCGGCCCGTTGAACGCGTACACCGCGGGATGCTCATATAGTTTTCGCGTGGGATGCACCGGCGTGCCTGTGCCAGCCGGTTCCCCTTGCCAGTTTCGATACGGAAGACCGTAATTAAACCAGGCGAGGTTCAGTTTTCCGGTATCTGAAAATGTGAGGCGCCCCTTGGCGCGTGAAATGATTACAATCTCCGGCACGGAGAGCGCCATGAAAGCTAGCGCGGCGAGAGCGAAGCACCCGATCTTCCGTCGCAGAGGTCGTCCGGAAATCAAAATCATCATTCCCAGAAAAACGAACGCCATCGGAAATAGAATGGCCTTCATCAGATAGCCGAGACCCAGACAGATTCCGAACCATAGATATAGATAAAGACGCGGCGCGGCGTCTGGAGTGGTTTCCATTCGAAGTAGCAGGGCCGCTGCCAGCAGTGCGATCGCAGTGACGCACATATCAGGATTGATCAATAGGATGAGTTCTCCGATCGTCATCCAAATGAACAGAGAGTAGCCTAGCACCCACATTTGTGCGACCGGAATGGGCACACCGGTCACGGTGGCTCGATCGGTATCCACCTCCCGGAACTGCAACAGAGATGTCCAGAAAAACTCAAACGCTGCGATGCAGAGCAGATAGGTCGGCAGAGCTAAAGCATGAGCAAGAGGAAACTCCTCGCGCAGCGACGGCTTGACCACCCACATCGTCGCCGCCAGCAACCAGGGATACAGCGCACTCCAATAGGCGTTGGCCACCATTGGCCAGTCATGGCGCAGGATGGCGCGAGCCAGTTCCATGTACGCTCTGGGATCTGGGCCGATGGTATTGCGAGCTGCCACGATCCGCGCCAGCGCCAGGCAGACGGCCAGAACGCGAAACAACCACCGTATCGACCTGCATTGCGATTGAGCTCCGCCGCAATTGTCGATCGGCCGCGAATTATTTGTGGGGAAACTCAACATCCCTTCGTTTTCTCTCGCGTCTCTCTGAATGGCTAATGTGACGGCCTTCGGCACAGAATCTGATACTGAGCTCCAAGCGGAAAGCGCGATAATCTAGCCTCGAGAAAACGCAACGCGCCCAGGAAGCGTGGAAAGAAAAAGCAGTAGTCCGTCCGCACAATCTCGAATCCCTGCTGGCGCAGCAGCGCCTTCGCCTGCGGCGGCGGAATGGTGATGGCATCGTGATCGAAGACGCATTGCGCCATCACGTACCGAGTGCCGGGATTCCACGGATTATTCTCCCAGAGCGAAAACATTCCCCCGGGACGCAATCGCGCGTAGATGTACTGGACGGCGGAACTACGCATGTCGAGTGGAATGTGGTGAAAGACCCCGTTGCAGTAGGCCAAGTCGATCGACTCCAAGCGGGTATACTCGGAAAAACTCATGAACCGGCAAGCTGTCGTTCCGTTTCGTTGTGCGGCCACTTCGATTGAGCGTGGCGAAATATCGACTCCTACAACGCTTTCAGCTCCGAAAGAGGTTTGCAATAGTCCCGAGGTATCGCCGATGCCGCAACCGTAGTCCAAAATATGAGACGGGTTTCCTCTCAGCTCTCGAATGCATCGCGCCAGCCACTGCACCCGACGGCTGGCGAAATATTGCTTGTCTTCTCCGCTGACCGAGAGCGCTTCATTCAACTCCGCATCGTAGCTGTCGGCGTGAAGATCAAACTCCGGGCTGCTCATCGATGCCGCAGTCCCAGGATGCTCAGGAAGAAACTCGAGAAGATGGTTTGCACGCCCAATATCAGACACAGTACGGCTGGAATCACAAGGCGCAGCATGTGCGAAATATCGAGTGGACCGAAATGCCGGACGCCCCACATACGCAAGGCATACGTCGAGATGGCCAAACCAAGAGTTGAAAGTGCGCCGCCTACCACGAGCCCGAGTTCGAGGGTGACGTAGCGGAACATCTTATCCAACTGCGGATCGGGAGGGAGCAGTCCCTCGGAGATCGCAAATATCTTTGTGAAACAAGCGAAGGCGATGGCCTGAAATCCCAACAGCACGAAGGCCGCAGCATACAAGAGCGTGTGTACGTCAAACGTGACGCTCCCAACAACCCTGGGAGCGGGCAATAACCACAGCCCCAGCACCGCCCCGATGAACATCAGCGCGATTCCCGGATACAGAAACAACCAACGCGGGCTAAAGAGCAGCAGGAATCGCAGGTGCCTCCATCCATCCCGCCATGTTCGCAGATGCGGACGCCGGCTCCGCCCATCAGGAGAAAGCGTGGTCGGCACTTCCGCGATGGAGAGCCCAAGCAAACTGGACTTGACCACAATCTCGCTGGCAAATTCCATTCCTGTGGTCTGCAACCCCATGCGATCAAATGCAACTTTGGTGAAGCCTCGCAGACCGCAATGAAAATCTCCCACGGGACTCTTGAACAAGAGTTTCCCTACCTGTGACAAGACCGGATTCCCCAGGTACTTATGCAAGAACGGCATCGCGCCCGGTTCAATCCCGCCCTGGAAACGGTTGCCCATTACCAGGTCCGCGCCCGCTCGCAGTCGTTCAACAAACCGCGGGATGTGGCCGAAATCGTAGCTATCGTCGGCGTCTCCCATCACCACGTACTTGCCCCGCGCGGCTGCGATTCCTCCCATCAAAGCGTTGCCGTATCCCTTCGCGCGGATATTCACGATCCTCGCGCCCAGCCTTTCTGCAATTTCAACCGAGCCGTCGCTGCTCCCGTTGTCCGCAATCACCACCTCGCCGGAAATATTCACTTCCTGTAACGCGCGCCGAGCCTTGACAATGCATGTCTCCAGCGTCTCAGCCTCGTTCAGGCATGGCATTACGACTGAGACTTCTATCGTCTCCGATTCCTTCAGCGGCATGGGAACCGGCTGATAATTTGCTTCCGCTCTGGGAGCTACCGCCAAGATGAACTCCTGTCGAGTGTGAGTTCCCGAATCATAACTGGAAAGAAGAGATTTGCCGCACTATTTCGCCAGAAAATACGCGTAATAATTCGTTGCCCCAATCTGCTGCCAGCCGGGGTCGATGCCGCTTGGCGGAGCCCAAACCACGACCACCTTCGCTCCCGAGCGTCTCAAACATTCGTAGGCTTGTTTCCTGCGTTCCCACGATTCGCTCCAGAACCGCAAATGCCCAGCCTCTGGAGAAAAAACTTCCGCGACAACCTTGAAGCGTCCCAGGCGCGCCCAATAGTCGACCGTTCCATCACCGATCGATGCCACTCGGTCACCGGCTTGCAACCCCATCCGTTGTAGTCCCTCCGCCGCTCCTAGCTCGTCCTTCGGCAGGGCATCGCCGTAGACGGTATTGGCTATGTAAGCCGTTTCCGCCAAACGCGCTCCAACCGAAAACAAGATAGTTGCCATCACTCCCGCCGCCACATATTTTGTCAAAGGTGCAGTCTGCGTATTCCTTGGTAGGCGAATCCCGGCCAGAAGCGCAACGAACAACAACACGAAAAAGCCGCCAATATATCGCGACCTCACCAGCACCACCGAGTAAGCGCCAAGGCCAAGGCTTGCAGCGGCGATCAGCGGCCAGTTGGCAAGGATCGCTTTTCGAGTCGGCGCGCCGCCCCAGAAGATAAAGATGAGGATCCCCGCCAGCAGCCCCATCTGACGAACCAGCATTTTTGTATAGTTCCGCGCACTTTGCACCAGAACCCGAATTTGCGCTCGCAGCCGGAAGGTCCCGTGTGCTCCTTCATTCCAATACGAAGGATCGTACCAGGGAGGGTAGGTTCCGCCGACCGGCTCGGCAAACTCAAAAACCGGAGGACGGTCGAGAAGCTGCCGGGTCGTGTGTTTCGGAATCCCGCCCTCAGGTGGATCACCTTGCCAATGCTTCTGCGGGACGTTGGGATTTACCATGCTGGCATAGGCCAGTTTCCCGCTGTCTCCAAATGTAAGACGCCCCTTTTGTTTCGACAAAGCGGCAACATAAGGCAAGCTCACAACCGCGAACATCACCGCCGCCAACAACACGCCCAATACGCGACGCCTCGTTATTCTGCCTGAGAACAGCAAGATCGCGAGCAAGCCGCATCCGATCGGGAACATGGCTGCTTTGCTCAAGTATGCTGCTCCGCACAAGCCTCCGAACATCGCGAACTTTCGGTAAGACTCGTGATACCGCAGATCGACGAGATAGCCTGCGATCAGGAACAAGAAGGACGCCACCAGCAGATCCGGCGTAATGTCTCCGGCGTCGATCAGCACCAGCAAAGCCCAGAGAAAAGTACAGTATCCCAGCCCGCAAAGAAGCGATTCGGGCAAGGGCCGCGAGTCGTCCGCGCTCTCTGCCTCGTTGTCCCTAAGCGCGCGCAGTATTGAATGCAGGAAAAACCGAAAAGCGAACAGCGCTACGAAGTAGATGATCAAATTTACGAAGTGGACGGTGATGCACTCCCACCACATCGAAGGTTTCACCACATATAAGGCAAGCCCCAGGAACCAGGTGTACATCGGGCTCCAATAGCCGCTGATCGCCTGGCCCCAGTCGCGACGAAAGTATGCGTCCCCAACGTCCAGGTAGGACATTCCGTCCTGATTCATTGCGTATCGCACAATCCAGACCTGAATGGTGCCCAGTGCGATACAGAGTATGAGCAGTGAGCGCTCGCTAAACGCCCTGTCATAAACTCCCCTTTTCGTCCGCTCCAGTCCATGAAGGGGATCTGCAATCGACACACCTTGATCTGCGCGCATTAAATCCTTTTTTTCTGAGCGCTCAGTTTCTCACAAAGCTCGGACGGAGCGAAAGCGGACGACCCCGTGAGTTTGTCGGATCGTTGCAGCTATTTCGTCACTGACGACTAAAGCCCAGCTTCGATGCGGGAGCGCGGGTCGAGATAATCGCGCAGCGCGTCGCCGATGAAGTTGAACGACAGAACAGCCAGCATCACGGCGAGCGCCGGGAAGAGCACCAGGTGCGGAGCGTCAAATAAATGGGCGCGGCCGTCATTGAGCATCGCTCCCCAACTAGCCGTGGGCGGCGGCACGCCGAGTCCGAGAAAGCTCATGGTGGCTTCGGCGAGAATCGCTCCGGCCATGCCGATGGCAGCTTGTACGATCACCGGCTGAATGATATTTGGCAGAATGTGGCGCACGATGATGCGCAGGTCGCTCGCGCCCAGGGCACGCGCGGCCTCAACGAATTCGCGCTCGCGCGCAGCCAGAACTTGTCCACGGACCAGACGAGCATAGCCAACCCAGCCGCCGAGGGAGAGCGCTAAGACAAGATTGAAGATGCCTGGGCCGCGGAATGCAACGAACGCGATGGCTAGCAGAATTCCCGGGAATGACAGGAACGCATTCATGAGGACAACGTTGACGAAGCGGTCGATGCCTCCTCCGTAATAGCCGGCGATGGAACCGATGATGAGGCCGAGGGCAAGCGAAGTAAGCACGACGCAGCTTCCGACGAGCATGGAAATGCGCGCACCGAAGATGATGCGGGAGAAAATGTCGCGGCCGAGTTCGTCGGAGCCGAACCAGTGCGCGCGGGATGGAGGGTCGAGTCGCGAAGGGAGATTGATGGCAGCGGGATCCTGTGGGGCGAGCCAAGGCGCGAAGAGGGAAAAAATCGCAAAGATGATGACCAGCACGACACCGGTTGCGGCCAGCGGATTATGGCGCGCATTTCCGGCAACCTGGCGACGGAACGAGATGGCTGACGTGGACAAGTTCGACGGTGAAGAATTGCCTGTAATAATTTCTACTCGCAGCTCCCTTGAGGAAATTGAGGAGCCCTGGGACTTCCGCTCATCGGAGGTCCCCCCTCCCCTTACCCTCTGAAAAGTCTTGCTGGGCGCGGGGTTTGTAAAAGAGTGTCCGCAAAATCTAGATGGCAAAGAGCTTAGAGGTCAAAATATAGAGAACAAGGAACTTATGTTCGTTTTGCTCCCGGAGGGCTGTACTGCGTCCGCCTTGACCATGATGAGCTAATTGCGAACCGATGGCAAGGTTAGATGTCACGGGGGGCTGCGGAAGGCCTAGCATCCAGCCCTTGAGATCACTCACAAATTGTGTTCTGATAAAGACGTGCCGGAACCGATCGCGGTTCCGCCGCGCGCCGCAAACCTCCAACCTCTAGCCTATTCTGAGGAGAAAAATCATGAGCAAAGTCTCGTATATTCCCGAGGATTACAATTCCGTCACACCATACCTGGTCATCAAGGGGGCTGCCCAAGCCATCGAGTATTACAAGAAAGTTTTCGGAGCCACGGAAACCGTTCGCATGAATGGTCCGGACGGCAAGGTCGGTCATGCCGAGCTGAAGATTGGCAATTCACACATCATGCTGGCCGACGAGAATCCCAGCATGGGGGAGGGGCATACCAGCGCGGCCACCGTTGGCGGAAGCCCGGTAAGCCTCTATGTATACCTTCCCGACGTCGACAGCGTAGTTAAGCGCGCGACGGATGAGGGCGCGAAACTCCTGAAGCCGGTGCAGGATCAGTTCTATGGGGACCGTAATGGCTTCATTCGAGATCCGTTCGGACACCTGTGGGGCATTGCTACGCATGTAGAGGATGTGTCACCGCAAGACATGCAAGAACGGATGAAGAAGATGATGCAGGCGGCGTAGTTTGGTTTGTATGGGAGGCGGGGCAGCCATGCCCCGCCCTTTTTTATTCTTCACTGCCTAATCCTCGGATTTGCCACGGAGTACAGCACGTCCGTCAGGAAGTTCACAGCTACGTACGTCAATCCAATCGCCAGGATGCAGCCTTGCACCAGATAGTAATCGCGGTTCGAGATGGCTTGGATGGTGAGGCGGCCGATGCCGGGCCACGAGAAAATTGTTTCAGTCACGATGGCGCCGGCTAGCAACGCGCCGAATTGCAGGCCGAGGACGGTGATGATGGGGATCATGGCGTTGCGCAGGGCATGACGATAGACGACGGTGCGCTCGGGCAGGCCTTTGGCTCGGGCGGTGCGGATGTAGTCCTGGCTGAGCTCTTCCAGCATGGAGGTGCGCACCATGCGGGTGAGGATGGCGGCGAGCGCTCCTCCCATGGTGATGGCGGGTAGGATGAGGTTGGCGAAGGAGCCGGCGCCGGAGACAGGGAGCCATCCCAGCTTGATCGCGAACAGAAGAATGAGGATGGGGCCGAGCGCGAAGTTGGGAAACGACAGGCCGAAGAGACTGACGATGGAGAGCAGGCGGTCGTCCCAGCGGTTGCGGCGCTGGGCGGAGCGCACGCCGGCAGGGATCGAAAGAATGATGGCGACGAAGAGCGACGCCAGGGTGAGCTGCAGGGTGTAGGGATAGCGCTGGGTGAGCAGGCGGGTCACACTTTGGTTGTAGCGAAACGAGGGGCCGAGGTCGCCGTGGAGAACGCCCTTCCAGTAGTGGATGTACTGCTCGCCGAGTGGAGCGTCGAGGCCGTAGGCGTGGCGGGTGGCTTGAATATCGGCGGGCGGTGCGCCTTCGCCGAGCATTTGCTGGATCGGGTCTCCGGGGACCATGTGGATGAGCAGGAAGACGAGACTCACTACCAACCAGATTACCGGGAGGGTGTAGAGGACGCGTTGGAGGAGGGCTCGAGGCATGGATCAGTGATCAGTTGCGAGTTGCCGGTCGGCAGTCCTGGCACACGCGGGACGGGGATAAGAATTGCTTGCACAGCCGACGGCGGCGCCGGAGTGCAAGCGATCCTTCGCACCGCTCAGGATGACAGGGGTGTGCATCTTTAATCTCCGGCCTGCTTTGCGGGTTCCGGTTTGCCTTCGGCATTTTCCATTTTTTCGATTTTCACTCTTGCGATGCGGTGACCTTCCATGCCTTCCACGGTGTAACGGTGGTCTTCGTACTCGAAGGATTCGCCGAGGTACGGGATGCGCTGCAGGCGTGCCAGGACGAATCCGGCGAGGGTTTCGAATCCGGCGTCGCGGGGCAACAGCAAGCCGTGCTGGGTTTCGAGGTCGAGAATATTCACCGAGCCTTCGAGGACTAGAACGGATTCATCCGCTAATGCGGGCTCAGGCGGCGAGACGTCGAATTCGTCCTCGATATCGCCGACGAGCTGTTCGAGGATGTCCTCGACCGTGATCACTCCGGCGGTTGAACCGTACTCGTCGACGACGACGGCGAGGTGACGGCGGCGCTCTTTGAATTCATCCAGGAGCTCGGACAAGACCTTGGTTTCGGGAACGACGAGCACGTCGTGCATGATGTGGCCGATCTGCATGCGGGCGATGCGTGACGCTACGGGCTGTCCAAGGTTCACCAGCCGGAGGCGCACCCAGCGAACGAGTTCTTTGTAGTAGAGGACGCCGACGATGTGCTCGGGGCCGCGTTGCGGGTCGTAGACCGGGATGCGCGAGTGCTGGCCCTCGACCACGCGGTTGAGAGCTTCGTCGAGTATGAGATCCGAGGGTAGTGAAAAAATATCAGGACGCGCAACCATGACTTCGCGGACCGTGATGCTGTCGAGTTCGATGGCGTTGTGGATCATTTCCTCTTGCGACGCGGGAATCTGGCCGAACTGGCGGCTGGCGGTGACGATGAGCTTGAGTTCGTCGGGGGAGTGGACCGCGCCTCCACGGCGGGTGTCCCGCGCGCCGAAGAGTCGCAAGACGAGGCCGCCGGAACGGCGCATGAAAAAAAGCAGAGGGCGAGTGATGGTGAGGAACGCTTCCATAGGAGCAGCCACGGCAAGCGCGATCTGCTCGGCGCGCTGGAGGGCGAGAGTCTTGGGAACAAGTTCGCCGAGGAGGACGTGCAGGTAGGTAATCAAGCTAAAAGCGATGACGATGGCAATACCGTGGGCATAGACGGCGGCGTGAGGGATCTCTTGGACAAAGCGAAGAGACCCTACCAGTTGGGCAACCATGGGCTCGCCGATCCAGCCCAGGGTGAGGCTGACCATGGTGATGCCCAGTTGGACGCCGTTGACGACTTCATCGAGATGCTGATGGAGGCGCTGCACGATGCGGGCACCGATGCGGCCCGAGGAAATGAGCTGTTGAATTCTGGTGTCGCGAATGCTGACCAGGGAGAACTCCGCTGCCGCGAAAAACGCATTTGCGGCCACCAGGAGAAGGATCAGCAGCACGCGAAGCAGCACGAAGGCGATCATTTAGTCGCAATTCTGATGGGCAATTCTAGCATTCCAAAGGGGCTAGAGGGCACGCGAGCGCGTTGAGCCGACGGCTTAGACTCTTCACCACCAGGGAGCACCCTTCGACTGCGCTCAGGGCAGGCTCCGGAACACAGGTAAACTTTTGGAGTCTCAAAGCTAACCTTTTTTCCACGAGGACGGTCTAACTATAGGGCGGCAAGTCATTTGCTCCCGTCAGACCCTTCGGGTTCGTTTCAAAATCTCTGGAACAAAGGCACCATAAGCTGCGTACAAACTAATGAGAGCGCGGAACGGCTCTATTTCCAGCTCATATTCAGGAGGCGGTCGTGAACGGAAACGGAAATAATAAGAAGAAACGTCGCAGACTGTTCATTTATGGCGGCATCGGGCTGGCGATTGTGTTGCTGATTGCGATTGGCGTCTTCGCGGCCACGCGAGGCGGCACCAAGATTGACCCCACAAAGCTGGCGAAGGTAGAAAAGGGTGACTTGGCCAAGAGCGTGGTGGCAACCGGGAAGGTCACGCCCATCACCAAGGTTGAGGTCAAGTCAAAGGCCAGCGGAATCGTAAAGAAGTTGATGGTCGACTACGGTGACCGTGTGAAGAAGGGACAGTTGCTGGCGCAGCTCGACAAGGTGGAAATCGAGGCCCAGGTGGCCCAGTCGCGGGCAGCTTTGGATGCGGCCCAGGCCAACCTGACCAGTTCGCAAGCCGACTACGAGCGCGCCAAAGTCGATGCGGAAGGGCCAGACGTGCCGCTGCTGAAGCGCGCCTACGACCGCGCCGAAGGCATGGCAAAGGACGGCGTGGTTTCCGCTTCCGCGCTCGACGATGCCGAAAAGAATTATGAGATGTCGCTGAATAAACAGAACGTCGCCAAGGCGCAGGTTACCGTGCTGAAGGCGAAGATCGCGCAGTCCAAGGCGCAGGTGGCGCAGGATCAGGCGAATCTGACGCAGTTGGAGGAGCAGCTCAGCTATACCGACATTGTTTCGCCGATCGATGGCATCGTGCTCTCGCGCGATGTGGAAATGGGCGATGCGGTGAGTTCGATTCTGGTACTCGGCTCTTCGGCCACGCTGGTAATGACGCTGGGTGATACCAGCGAAGTCTATGTGAAGGGCAAAGTGGACGAGAGCGACATCGGCAAGGTGTATCTGGGGCAGCCGGCGCGGATCAAAGTGGAATCATTCAAAGACAAGACTTTTACCGGCAAGGTCACGAAGATTTCTCCGATGGGCGTGGAGAAGGATAACGTCACCACGTTTGAAGTGCGGGTTTCGATTCAGAATCCCGGCGGCGAGTTGAAGGCGGAGATGACCGCAAACGCCGAAATCATCCTGGAAGAACACAAGAACGTGCTGCAGATTCCGGAAGGCGCGATTCTTTACGACAAGGATAAGAAGGCCTCGGTGGAGATTCCTGATCCAAAGGGCAAAGAAGGCAAGGATAAGGTCGCGGTGAACATCGGAATCTCGAATGGCGCGAAGACGGAAGTGCTCAGCGGGCTGAAAGAGGGCGACCAGGTCGTGCTGCAGTAGGACAGGCAGACACCTACATGGGGGAAGGCCTATGGAAATGCATTTCAAACCGGCGCTAGGAGTGCTGGCTGGCATAGTGATCGGCGTGGTGGGCGCCATGGCAGTTCATGCAGAGCAAGCAAAGATCGCACCTGGCTACGTGATCGCTGAAGTCGAGGTGACGGACCCCACTGCCTTGAAAGAATATGGCGCGAAGGCGCCGCAAATCATGGCGTCCTTTGATGGCCGCTACATCGTCCGCGGTGGCAAGGTCCAGGCTCTCGAGGGCGAACCGCCGAAGGGGTACTTCGTTGTCATCGCTTTTGACAGCGTGGAGAAAGCGCGTGAGTGGTACGACTCGCCGGCCTATACCGCGATCAGGGGGATCCGGCAAGGCGCAACCCACAGCCGTTTATTGCTCGCAGAAGGCGTCGCCCCGAAGTGACGGCCCTCGTGGAACCTCGAACCTGAATGTAAGTGTTGCGGAAACCACAACCGGGAGTGGCTACGACATGAAGAATCAAATCACCTGCCGTATTCCGTCTTCGATTCCGGCGCGATCTTCATTTCTGGCGACCGTGCTGATTGTACTGCTGGCTTCGACCTTTGCAATAGCTTCTACGCCCCAGGGGACATTCGATAAGACGTTTTCGGTGAGCGGTCCCGTCGATCTGGAAGTCGAGACCCACTCGGGCGATATCACTGTGCGCAGCGGGCCGGCCGGATCGGTTTCGATCCACGGAAAGATCTTCGTGGGAGATCATTGGCTGTTCGGAGACAGGCACACCGATGTCAGCGACATTGAACAGCATCCTCCGTTGCGTCAGGAGGGTAACAGTATCCGCATCGATTATGTAAACGCCCACGACATTTCGGTGGACTATGAAATCATCGTGCCGGCGGATACAACGATCCGCACGCGCAGCGGCTCGGGAGATCAGACGATTGAAGGGATTCGCGGCAACGTCGACCTGCAGAGTGGGTCGGGAGACGTGAAACTTTCGCGGGTTACCGGGGAAATTCATTTGCACACGGGATCGGGAGACGTGCGGGCGCGCGAGATCGCCGGTGCGATACGAGGCGGCGCGGGCAGCGGCGACATCGAAGTGGAAGAAACGGGATCGGGAGATGTCGATCTGCATACTGGCTCTGGCAACATTACGGCTCGCGGCATTCAGGGAGCATTTCACGCGGAGGCGGGAAGTGGTGACATCACGGGTGAGGGTACGCAGACAGGTACGTGGGAAATCAGAACGGGATCGGGGAATGTGCACGTCCGGCTGCCTGCGAATGCGGCTTTCGATGCCAACCTTGCCACCAGCTCCGGCACCATGGAAGTGAATCCAGCGATCACGATGACCATACAGGGACGGGTGCAGGAAATGCGTAAGCAGATCGTTGGGAAAGTGGGTGGTGGAGGGCCGCTGCTGACGGTGCGCACCGGTTCCGGCGACATTCATATCGAGTAGCAGTAGTCAGTGGCTGGTGTTCAGTGGTCGGTGAAAATCCCGGCTAGGTTTACTGGCCACTAATCACCGTCCACTTCTTCTTATTACCTCCGTGTCTTGACGACGCGCCACAGAGCAGTTACTTTCGATTCACTGGGGAGATTCTGTCTCCCGTTCGCGAGGTAAGCTTGGCGTATCGTCCCATCATCACTCTCACCACCGACTTCGGCACCAACGATCACTTTGTAGGCGTCATGAAGGGCGTCATTCTGGATATTGTGCCGGAGGCGGAGATTGTCGATATCTGCCATTCCGTGCAGGCCTTTGATGTACTGGATGGAGCGCTTACGATTTCGCAGGCTTATTCCTACTTCCCGAGCCGAACCGTGCACGTGGTGGTGGTGGATCCGGGTGTTGGAACCGCGCGGCGGCCAATTCTGGCGTCGAGCGACAAACATCATTTCGTTGCGCCGGACAATGGCGTACTTTCGCTGGTGTACGCGCGTGAGGAACGAATGCATGTGCGGCACATCACCTCGGAGCATTATTTTCTGCAGCCGGTGAGCAATACGTTTCATGCGCGGGATATTTTTGCTCCCGTCGCCGCGTACCTGGCCAAAGAGGTGGATACGCTGAAGTTTGGCGAAGAGGTTGAGGAGTACGTGCGCTTTGCGGCCCCCAAACCGAAAGCCGTCGATGCCAACCGGTTACGCGGGGTCATTTTGAAGGTCGACAAGTTTGGAAACCTTATCACCAACATCACTCCACAAGATGCTCCTATGCTTTTCGGAGCCGAGGCCACGGGATTCAAGATCGTGGTGGGAAGCCGCGAGATTACTGAAATCCACAATGCCTATGCTGAGGGCGCGCCGGGCGAAGTTTTCGGCGTTCTCGGCAGCATGGGGTTCCTGGAGATCGCTGCCAATCGCGGGGCAGCCGCTCAGTTGACCGGGGCAGGCAAAGGAAGCGATGTGAGCGTCATCCTGGGCGAGGCAGCCGCGGCCGGCAAGGGCGCGTAGGACAGTGGTCAGTGGCTAGTGACCAGTGAAAACCGGTCCACTGATCACCGGCCACTGTTCACTGCTTAGTTCTTCGGCTTGGGGTGAGCGTAGCGCTCCATCTCTCCCGTCCACTTCAAAAAGCGCCACAGACTGGTGCGCTCCCGCCACAGAAATTCCCAAAACTCCAGGAAACCGATCTGCGTCATCTTGACGCCGCAGAAGGTCTCGATGCGCCACAAAAGATAGGGACTTCGCCAGGGAGCCAGCCGATGGCCTTTCGTGGCGTTCCAGAGAAAACGGAGCGAATGGCGCATACAAGCATGATAACCACAGATGGCTCGCCCCGACTATGCGCAGAGCAGGTTCGCTTCGCCATGAGCCCGGAGACTTGAGCATGTTAGAATCTCGTCTCTGCCAGGAATTCCCGCAAATGTCTGACGCAAACACCCGCCAACAAGCCGAGGACCACTACTATGCGGCGCTTGATTTGATGGCGGATGGGAAGTTGGAAGAGGCCGTTGCCGCTTATCGCGAATCAATCGCCTTCGATCCCGCGTTCACCGAGGCGATGCACGGGCTGGCGCGCGCGCTGCAAGACCTGCAGCGCTACGATGAAGCGATCGAAGTGGCGCAGAAGATTACGGAATTGGATCCGGATGACGTGCTTGCCCACACCAGCCTGTCCGTGCTCTATCAGAAAAAAGGAATGATTCCCGAGGCTGAGGCCGAGGGAGCGAAGGCGCGGGTTCTGGGGTGGAAGCAGCAGTTGAAAAAAGGCGGCTCCTAAGCTTGTGGCTCCTAGCTTTTATGGTACTGGTGCGTAAGAAGCTAGCAGCTAGAAGTCTTCTTAAAGTTCGTACTTCTTCATCAAGTGCCGGAACGAGCGATAGGAGATGCCGAGCAAGTCAGCGGCTTTCGTCTGCACTCCGTTGGAGTGGTCCAGGGCACTTTGCAGCAGGTTGCGCTCGATGCCGGCCACGTAAACCTCCATGCCCACACCTTGTGGCAGGACTGAGCCCGGCGCAATGTCGGACATGCCTCCAGAGGCGCCTGCCGCAGCAGCGCGGGCTTTGGGTCGTTCCGCCGGCAACTCGATGTGCAATTCGTCGGTCATCTCAAGAGCAACCGCGCGTTCGATGGTGTTTTCGAGCTGGCGGACATTGCCGGGCCACTCGTAATCACAGAGCGCGTCGAGTGAATCTTTGTGGAGGCGCAGGATACTTCGGTTGGCGGCGGCAGCGTATTTTTTTAGAAAGTGATTCGCCAATAATGGGATGTCTTCCCGGCGCTCACGGAGATCGGGCACCCGGATTGGAATCACGCTGAGGCGGTAGTACAGGTCTTCGCGGAAGAGATTTTCGGCGACCGCCTTGTCGAGATCGCGATTGGTGGCCGCGATGACTCGGACATCGATGGAGATTTCGCTGGTGCCGCCGACCGGGCGAACGCTGCGCTCCTGCAACACGCGCAGGAGTTTCACTTGCATGGCCAGCGTCATTTCACTGATTTCGTCGAGGAAGATGGTGCCACCGCCGGCGACTTCGAACAGTCCGCGCTTGTTCTGCGTGGCCCCGGTAAACGCTCCCTTCAAGTAGCCGAAGAGTTCACTTTCCAACAGAGTCTCGGGAAAAGCACCACAGTTCACCGAGACGAACGGTTCGGTGGCGCGAGGCGAACAGATATGGACCGCACGCGCTACCAACTCTTTACCGGTACCGCTCTCGCCGTGAATCAGGACCGTGCTGGCGGTAGACGCGACGGTACGCACGGTCTGCTTGAGCTTCTCCATGGCTGGACTGGAGCCGATGATGTTATCGAGAGAATTGTGCGAAGCAGCGTCGCGCCGCAGGGCAAAGTTCTGTTTGCTGAGAGTCAATTTTTCCAGGACGCGGCTGATGGCCAGCCTGATTTCATCGACCAGGCCGGGACTCTTGCGAATGTAGTCGGACGCTCCCCCAGCTTTTACCGCTTGCACCGCGGCTTCGTAGTCATCCACCGCGGTTATGAGGATCACCGGAGAGTCGGGCGAAACGCGATGCGCATGGCGCAAAACCTCGATGCCATCGATGTTGGGCATCTTGATATCGGTGATGATCAGATCGTAAAGATTTCCGTCAATCTTGTTTTTGGCGGCTTGGCCGGATTGCACCGTTTCGACGCGGTGTCCGTCGCGCCGCAGGGCAATGTCGAGCATTTCGCAGATGGAGCGCTCATCGTCGCAGACCAGGATGTTAGCCACGCGGCCTCCCTTCTCCGGCAACGGCCGCCAACGGCGCGGCTGCTGGCATTTGCAAGGCAGGTGCAGAGAAACTTTCCGCCGCAGGCGATTCTGTGGAAGAACGTTCTGCGTCGAGGCGCCGCAGCCGCAGGACGAAGGTGGTGCCCTGACCCGACTTCGAACGCGCCCAGACTTTGCCTTCGTGCGCCTGCACGATCTGATAAACGACAGCCAGGCCAAGCCCCGTGCCGCCTTCGAAGTTGGATTGGAAAGGTTCGAAGATCTTCTCGGTCTGCTGAGGCGTCATTCCGGTGCCGGTGTCCGCAAAACTCACCTGCCAATCGTCTCCAAGACGTTCGAGGGCGACGCGCAGTGTGCCGCCGTCCCGCATGGCGCGCACCGCGTTCTCTCCAAAATTCCAGAAAACCTGTTTGATCTTGTCACCGTCGGCTAGGGTCCAGGCTTCGCGGACAGTAAATCGGCTCTCTATCTCGATGCCGGTATTTTCTGCTGTCATCCGGTGCCGCATTAAGGTGAGTGTGTCTTCCAGCAGGGGGACGAGGTCGGCTTTTTCGAAGCGATATTGTTTGCCGCGGGAGTAGGCCAGAAAATCCGTAATGATCCCGTTGAGGCGCTGCGATTCGCGGGTAACGATGTCGAGCAGCTGACGATGTTCCTGATTCATGTCCGGTATGGCGGAGAGCATGCTGACCGAGCCGGCAATGGAGGTAAGTGGATTACGGATCTCGTGGGCGATGGCCGCGGCGAGCCTGCCCACAGCCGCCAGCCGGTCCTGCATGCGGACTTCGCGTTCCAGACGGCGAATCTCGGTAAGGTCGTCCAACGCGTACACGTAACCGAGCGTGCCGCCCTCCGGGATGTTCAGGGTGGCTACTCTTACGCGCAAGGTTTTACGGAATCCGTTGGCCGCGTCGAATCGAACTTCTGCATGCGCCTGCGGCGACTCGGCGTTGGGCAGAGGGTCCAGGAAAAGTTTGGCGACTGGAGTCGCCACCAATTGGCCCGGCGCACATTCCAGAAGCTTCTGTGCGGCATTGTTCACCAGGGTGATGTGGCCGTCGAGACCGGTAGTGATCAATCCACTGCTGATCGACTGAATGATGTTCTCATGGAGAATCTGAAGATTTTCCAGAGCGCCGCTGGCATCCTTCAATTGCACCCGCGCCTGGCGCAGTTTTGTGCTCAGAAGTGCGGCAAGGTAAGCGACGGCGAGGTAGGCGAACAGGTTCACGAAAATGATTGCCTGCAGCGCCTTCAGTCCCGGATGCGTGGTGCAGTAGGACTTCACGACACCGTAATAGTTGAGTTCCAGTACCGTTCCATAAAGGATGAAAGCCAGTGCGGCAACCAGCTGCGCCCATATCCGCGGAAGCAGAATGCTGGCCACAATAATGACCAGGGGGTAGAGGAAATTCAGCGAACTGTCCCAGCCTCCCGTCTGGTGCACCACCAGGCTGACCATGACGAGGTCGGTCAAAACCTGCAAGGTGGCCTGCAAGCGATGTTCATCCCAAAGCGAGAGTAGCAGCGCGTAGAAGATAGAGAGCGCAAACCACAAAACCATGGTACCGACGAAAAGACGCAAGGGCAGGGGAACTGGAGTGAGATGCGCGACAGCCAACTGGATCGCAAGCAGGAAGGTAAGGATCAGGATCCGTACTTTGACCAGCCAGGCCAGCCAATTCCGCTCGTCAAACGTCGATTGCATTGCGAATCCCAGTGATGCGAAACAACGACCACCGCGTGTTGTGAACGGCGGTACGAAGTCTTAGGTCTTCGGTCTTCGGGTTCTAGGCCTAAGACCTGACACCTAAGACCGAATTCAGTTTTGGACGAGAGGCCGTCGCCGCTGCGCAGCGAGTCCCAGCCTCCCTCCCGAATGTATTCTAGCCCGCCAACTTGGCGATCATGGCGAACAGCGGCATATAGAGCGAGATCACGATGCCACCGATGGTGAAACCGAGAACGCCGATGATGGCCGGTTCCAACAGCGCCAGCATGTCTTTGGTGGCAGCGTCTACTTCCTCTTCGTAGAAGTCGGCGATCTTCTGCAACATGTTGTCCATGGCGCCGGTGGCTTCGCCGACTCCGATCATCTGGGTCACCATGTTGGGAAAAACACCACACTCCCGGAGCGGATCCACGATGGTCCGGCCTTCTTCGATGGCTTTCCGTACTTTCATCAACGCTTCTTCCAGAACGGCATTACCCGAGGTCTTGGCGGTGATGGCCAAGCCTTCCAGAATGGGCACGCCCGAGGTGATCAAGGTTCCCAGCGTTCGGGTGAAGCGGCCCACAGCGATCTTGCGCAGAAGGGGTCCGACAATCGGCATCGTAAGCAGCGCCTTGTCGAAGTAATAGCGACCGCGCGGGTGCTTGCGGATCTGCTTCATGCCAAAGACAATTCCTACCGCACCCGCGATAAAGACCCACCAGAAGCCCTGCACGAATGCGCTCAATCCCATGACAATACGCGTGGGGAGAGGGAGCGTAACGCCCAAGCCGGCAAACAGATTGGAGAAGATAGGCACCACCCACTTGAGGAGCGCGCCGACGATCAGAGTTGCGATGCTGACGACCGCGACGGGATAAATCAACGCCGATTTCACCGCAGCCTTCAGGCGCACAGCCTTCTCAACATAGGTGGCCAGCCGCTGCAGAATGATGTCCAAAATTCCGCCGGTTTCACCCGCTTCAATCATGTTGGTGGTGAGGTCGTCGAAGACGTTGGGATATTGCCGCATCGCATTGGCCAGCGTGGCGCCGCCTTCCACCGTAGTGCGCACGCCAGTCAGCGTCTTTTGGAAAGATTGGCTCTCCTGGTTGGCCGCAAGAATTTCCAGACACTGCACCAACGGCAAGCCAGCGTCGATCATGACCGAGAACTGGCGGAAGAAGATTGCGATTTCCTTGACCTTGACCTTGCCGGATCCGAAGGTGGGCATCGAAAATTCTTTGCCCTTTTCGCGAATTGCGCCCGGAGTAATATGTTCGCGTCGCAATTGTTGTCCCAGCGCCTGTTTGTTGGGCGCGGTCCGTTCCCCGGAAATTTTTTGTCCGGAAGCATCCTTGCCGGAAAATGTAAAAACTGGCATGTTAACCTCTCCTCAACTGGTCGTCGCTGACTGCCAAACCTTCACTGCTTGAACCCGCTGTGGCCTTGCGGGCCGTACATCGCTCTTCGTTAAACGCGCTTTAGCCTTTGGAATGAGCTCCTTTTGCCATCGGCGAGCCCGGCGAAGTTCCCCGGCTCAACAAGCTGGCGCCACGGTTAATCATTTCCTGTAGTTCTTCCTGATTGCTGGAGCGCGCCAGGCAGGTCTCCAATGAGACTTGCTTCTGGAAATAGGCCGTGGCTAACGCCTGGTTGAACGTCTGCATACCGAACTTATCCTGCCCGGACTGCATCGCCGAATAGACCTGGTGAATCTTGTCTTCGCGAATCAGGTTGCGAACCGCCGGGTTTGGAATCAGGATTTCCATGATCATGGCGCGGCCTTTGCCGTTGATGGTGGGCAGGAGGGTTTGGCACATGACGCCTTCCAGCACCAGTGACAGCTGGGCTCGAATCTGCGGCTGCTGGTGCGCCGGGAAGACGTCGATGATGCGGTTAATGGTGGACGTGGCCGAATTGGTGTGCAAGGTACCAAAGGTCAAGTGTCCGGTTTCCGCAATTCGCAATGCCGACTCAATCGTTTCCAGGTCACGCATTTCGCCGATCAGCACAACGTCGGGATCTTCACGGAGAGCAGCACGCAAGGCATCGGTGAAGCTTTTGGTATCGGCGTGGAGTTCGCGCTGGTTGACCACGCAGTTCTTGTTCATGTGCACGAACTCGATGGGATCTTCAATGGTAAGGATGTGATCGTGACGTTCGCTGTTGATCTTGTCGATCATGGCCGCCAGCGTTGTCGATTTGCCCGAGCCGGTTGGTCCGGTCACCAGAACCAGGCCGCGGGGCTTGTCACAAAGTTTGCTGACAACGGCGGGCAGACCGAGCTGATTGAAGGACTTGATCTCGAATGGAATCAGACGAAAGACGGCAGCGGTGGCTCCGCGCTGGTTGAAGACGTTGGCGCGGAATCGAGCCAGGCCCTTCAGTCCGAAAGAAAAGTCGAGTTCCAAACTTTCTTCGAAGCGATGCTTCTGCGAGTCCGTCATGACGCTGTAGGCGAGTTGCTTGGTCTCAGCCGGCGTCATCTGCGGCAAATCGAGCGGCACCAGATGTCCGTGTACCCGGATTTGAGGCGGCGAATTAGTGGTGATGTGAAGATCGCTGCCACTCATCTCCAGCATTCTTTTGAGCAGATCGCTTAACGACAACCCCATAATTTGTTTCCTTCCTCTAGATCGCGGACCCAGCCGATCGCGAATCGTTGTAACGCAAATCAGTGAATCGTTTCGCGGGCGACTTCTTCGAGCGTGGTCATACCCGCCGCAACTTTGATCAATCCACTCCGGCGCAGCGTGATCATGCCGCGTTCGATCGCCTTTTTTTTCAGTTCCACCGCCGACGCGCCCACCAGAACCAGTTCTCTGATCTCGTCATCGACCTCCATCACTTCGTACAAACCGCAACGCCCCTTATAGCCAGTGTTGTTGCAAACGCCGCAGCCTTTGCCCTTTTGGATCTTCACGGTCTTGGCTTCTTCGGGGCCATATCCCTCTTCAATCAGGGTCTGCACGGGAACATCCACGACCTCCGCGCAATCCTTGCAAATCCTCCGGACCAGGCGCTGCGCGCAGATCAGGTGCACCGAGGTCGCAACCAGGAAGGGTTCAATTCCCATGTTCATGAGTCGAGTAATGGTTTCCGGGGCACCGTTGGTGTGCAGAGTAGAAAGCACAAGGTGGCCGGTGAGAGCGGCCTTAATAGCAATTTCCGCGGTTTCGAAGTCACGAATTTCGCCGACCAGAATGATGTTGGGATCTTGCCGCAAGAAAGAGCGTAGCGCCGCGGCGAAATTCAATCCGATCTGTTCCTTCATCTGCACCTGGTTGACGCCGCCCAACTGAAATTCGACCGGATCTTCGGCCGTCATGATATTCGTATCCGGCTGGTTGAGGCGCGAGATGGACGAATACAGAGTGTTGGTTTTTCCTGAACCCGTGGGACCGGTGACCAGCACCATGCCGTAAGGCTTAAGAATGGCTTTTTCGAACTTGACCAAAGACTCGGGCTCGAAGCCCAGCTTGGTCATATCGAGGCGCAGGTTTTCTTTGTCGAGCAAGCGCAGTACGATCTTCTCGCCCCACAACACCGGCAGGGTGCTGACGCGAAAATCGAGCTGTTTCTTGCGGCCGCCGATATTCATTTTCAACATGATGCGGCCGTCTTGGGGCAGGCGCTTCTCGCTGATATCCAGTTTCGCCATGATTTTCAGGCGAGAAGTGATTGCGTCCTTCAGCTTTAGCGGCGGCGACATGATCGATTGCAGGATGCCATCAATACGGAATCGTACGCGGAACTCTTTTTCGTAGGGCTCGATGTGGATGTCGCTGGCGCCGCGCTTGACCGCGTCAGTCAGCACCAGGTTCACCAGTTTGACTACCGGAGCCTCGTCGGCAGCCTTCTCCAGCTGCGAGAGCTCCATCTGCTGTTCTTCCGTCTGCAGTTCGACGTCGCTCTCGTTCATCTCCTGCATCGACTGCATTACGGTTTCGAGGTCTTCTTCTTTTTCCTTAGGGCCGCCGTAGGATTTCTCGATGCCTGCGAGAATGGAACTTTCGGATGCAACCACCGGCTCGATGTTGAACCCGGTCATGAACTTGATATCGTCCATCGCAAAAACGTTGGTCGGATCGACCATGGCGATGGTGAGCGACGCGCCCACGCGACTCAGCGGAAGAATCTGATAGCGTTTCGCGGTTTCAAAGGGAATCAGCTTGACGACGGCGGGATCGATTTCAAAGTACGACAAGTTGATGGCGGGGACGCCATACTGACGAGAGAGAAAGTTCGTAACATCCTCATCCGTGAGGAAGCCGAGCTTCACCAAGGCAGAGCCCAGGCGGCAATTCTGCTCCTTCTGGGCCTTAGTCGCTTGTTCCAACTGCTCTGGGGTAATGATCTTCTCTTTGACGAGAAGGTCACCCAGCCGTTGAGACATACGTCGATCTCCTATCCACCGAGTGGAACGATGCCTGGCAACATCACCGGCATTTGCACGAAGCGCCGCTTGGTTTAATGGGAGGAGAGCAGCGTCTTGGTGTTGACACAAATTGTCAACGCAAGTCGATTACCGTACCAGTTACCGTAGTACTTGGACTTGTCGCCGGACTTGGCACAAAAAGAGTGAGATCGCGGAACCCGCGCCAGATGAGCTTTTTTCGCGTCCGATTCTGAATCCCAGGCTGCGGTACATGCACTTCGGTAAGGACGGTCAGGTGCGGGCACGACGTCCGTGAGCCTGTTTGTGGTCCGGGTAGACTCAACCATGAGGGAGACCGCGTTTGCGAGTCGACGAAAGCGAAAATCAGATTCGGAGCTACTACCGCGCACTGTTTCGCGCCTGGGGGCCACAGAATTGGTGGCCGGCTCGCTCACGATTTGAAGTGATCGTGGGAGCATTTCTGACCCAGAACACGGCGTGGACAAACGTGGAGAAGGCTTTGGCGAATCTTCGAGCGGCCAGACTGCTTAGTGTAAAGGGCATCCGCGATGTGCGGTTGGCCGAGCTTGAGCGCCTGATCCGGCCCTCTGGATATTTCCGTCAGAAGGCCAAGCGGCTGAAAACTTTCGTTAATTTTCTCGATCAGCGCTACAGCGGATCTCTGACACGATTATTTTCTCGCCCTACCGCGGAACTTCGAGAAGAACTCCTTCAGCTGAATGGCGTGGGACCTGAGACGGCCGATTCCATTTTGCTCTACGCGGGGAATCACCCGGTATTCGTCGTGGATGCCTACACGCGACGGATTCTTGCGCGCCATGAGATTCTGCCTGAGGAAGCCGCTTATGAGGATATCCGTGAATTGTTTGAGCGAAGCCTCGCACCCTTGGCGGGCTCTGCCGCCGACTCAGAAAATGTTCCAACTGGAACATTAGCAGCTAGCTTTGGGGCTGCGCATTCTCCCTCGCGCATGAGTGCCGCCAAGCGCACGCTGCTGACTCAGATCTATAACGAGATGCATGGCCTTATCGTCGGCGTGGGAAAGAACTACTGCAGAAAGTCACAGGCTCATTGTGACGGATGTCCTTTACAACCGTTCCTGCCTCGACTCTAGTGGATCAGAAATCGAAACAAAGAACCAAAGACGATGAGAGTCTATCTTCCTGCGCTGGCAGCCTTACTGACGTGCGCCATCCCACTTCCGATGCACGGCCAAACTCTGCGTCAAGCCGCTGATAACGATGTCGTGCTTATCGGCACAGCCGTGCGCTCCGCACAAATGTCGGAGCCTGCCTACGCCGCAGCGCTGGCTCGCGAATTCAACATGGTGGAAGCGGAAGATGCGATGAAGTGGTGGGTGTTGCGGCCGGATGCAAACAGCTACGACTTTCGCCAGGCCGATGAACTGGTGCGCTTCGCCATGGCTCATCAAATGAAAGTCCGCGGCCACTGCCTGGTCTGGGGACGCTACAACCCGGATTGGCTGACCCAGGGGAATTTCACCACACCACAGTTGTCTCACCTTCTCCACGAACACATCACTCGAGTGATGGAGCATTACGCGGGACAGGTTTTTGCATGGGATGTGATCAACGAAGCTCTGGACGAGAACGGCAACGTGCGCGATTCTCTCTGGTACAACCAGCCCGGCGTAGGATTTTCCCGGCAAGGAACCGGCTACATCGAGCAAGTATTTCGTTGGGCGCACGATGCAGACCCGAAGGCGTTGCTGTTTTACAACGAAGCAGAGGGCGAAGGCCTGAACCGCAAGTCCGACGCGATCTATGCCATGATCAAGGATTTCCGCCAGCGGGACGTTCCCATCCATGGCGTGGGACTGCAGATGCACATACCGTCGCCGGATGCAGATATTGGGGCGATTGCGGCGAACATCGCCCGGCTCACGGCGCTCGGCGTGCAGGTTCATATCACCGAGCTCGATGTTTCATTGCCGTTGGATTCCAGCGGCCACGTTCAAGCGGAGGATCTGACCCGCCAGGCCGGGGTATATCGCGGCATCGTCCGAGCATGCCTGAACAGTCCCGGCTGTACCGCGATCCAGACTTGGGGTTTCACCGACAAGTACTCGTGGATCGGTTCCCACTCGCACGGGGCTCGCGGGCAGGCGTTGCCATTCGATCGTACCTACCAGCCGAAGGCAGCTTATCGGGCAGCGTTGGAGGAGCTGCACGCGGGGCGCCCCAAGGCTCGGTAGTTTGCTTGCCAATCCCGTGCTCTATTGCCATTCGCGCGTCTGGGATGCTTCTCCTGTGTCCACCAGCATCTATAATGAAAACGCGTGGGGCCAAACGTTCCAAGCCGAGCTGGGAAGAACGCCAACCGCAAGCGGGTGATTGTCCTGCTGGCGATCGCGGTTTTTCTTTTGTTCGCCATCCTGGTTTCGCAAACCGCGTTCAACCAAACCATATTGCGTCCTGATACCAACCAGCAGGTTGTCGTTTTTTACGCGCTTTCACTGCTGATTTCTCTCCTGTTTGTCGCGCTCACGTTCGTGTTGGCGCGCAATCTGCTCAAGCTGTTTGCCGAGCGCCGTTTGGGAGTGCTGGGATCGAAGTTTCGCACGCGCATGGTGGTGGGAGCTCTACTGCTTTCCTTTGTTCCTGTCATGGTGATGTACTGGTTCGCCTACGGCCTGATGAACCGATCCATTGATAAATGGTTCTCTACGCCGGTGGAAGAGGTTCGCGCGGATACGGATGCCATGGCCTCGCTGCTGGCCAACTACGCAGCCCAGAACGCGCGCTCGGAAGCGATGTCTCTGGCGGCGGCACCCGAGACCCAGAGAGCTTTCGAAGGTCATGGATTTACCGAAGCCCTTGAGGAATTTCGTATTCACGAACCCACTCTGCAAGGCGGATTTACCGTCGCGTTACAAAATGGAGTCGTAGAGGCCAGCCTGGGCGCTCCCGCGCCTTGGGAAATCCTGAAAGAGAAACTACCGCTCGCGCTCGCGACCGCTGGGCAACCCGCCCGTTTTACATGGGGGCAAACCGAATACACGTTGGGCAGCGCGCCGGTGGGAAAGTATGGCTTGATCCTGGTGGCTATGCCGCTCCCGGCGGAGTTTTCGAAGACGGTGAAGCAGATTGAGGCCAGCCAGTTGCGTTATCTTCAACTCAGTCGCGAGCGTAAGCATGTGCGCCAGACTTACATGGGGCTGCTCTTGCTACTGACCATGATGGTGTTGTTCGTGACCACATGGCTGGCGCTCTTCCTCTCCAAACTGGTGACGCGGCCGCTGGCCGCATTGGCCGAAGCCACGCAGGAAATTTCTCGCGGACGTTTGGATTACCGTATCGATGTAAGTGCGGCCGACGAGATTGGGGACTTGGTCCGCTCATTCAACCGTATGGCGGAAGAACTGGAGACCAGCCGGGGGCAGATTGAGGCATCCAGCCGCGATGCGAGCACTGCCAATGCAGAACTCGATCAACGGCGTCGCCAGATGGAAACGATCCTCGAAAGCATCCCGACCGGAGTCCTGTCGCTGGATGCAAACCGCACGGTTACCCACGCCAACCAGGCTCTGCAACGCATCCTTCATCCGGAAGGATATGCGGAGGGAAAGCATATCCTGCGCGGGGCGCACCTTGCTGACGTTTTTCCGGCGGAAGTGCTGCAGGATCTTGAACCGCTGCTGCGCCGCGCCGACCGCATGGGAATGACGACCAGTCAGATGGAGATGCCGTTGCAGCGCACGCCTTTGAATGTAGCGGTCACGGTGGCAACCTTGCGCCATCAGGACGAGCAATCTGGATACGTGATCGTATTCGAAGATCTCTCGGATCTGTTGAAGGCTCAGAAACAGGCGGCGTGGCGCGAGGTTGCGCGACGGGTGGCGCATGAGATCAAGAATCCTCTCACTCCCATCGCGCTATCCGCGGAACGCATCCAGCGCCACTTGGAGCGCGCAACGACTCCCGACAAGGCGTCGATGGAGATCGTCCGATCGTGTGCCGAAACCATTGCGGGCGCGGTGGAAACGGTTCGACGGTTGGTGGACGAGTTCTCCTCTCTGGCTCGCTTTCCCGCGTCCAATCCGCACCCGGCGGATATCAACGACGTCATCGAGAATGCTCTCTCCATGTTTAACGGAAGGATGGAAGGCATCGATCTGCATAAATCGCTGGCTCACGACCTGCCCAAAGTTATGGCGGACGCCGAGGCGATCAAGCGAGCGATCGCGAACCTGGTGGACAATGCAGCCGAAGCGATGCAAGATTCTTTGGTACGCGAGATACAGATTTCCACCTCGCTGGTGGCCAGCCGCGACGCCGTCGAGATCACCGTCGCAGACACGGGCCACGGCGTGACTCGCGAGTTGAAGGAAAAGCTATTTCTTCCTTATTTCTCCACCCGGAAAAGAGGAACCGGACTTGGATTGGCGATCGTGAGTCGAGTGATCGAAGAGCATCACGGGTCGATTCGCGTCGAAGAGAATCGGCCGGTCGGAGCGCGCTTCATCGTGGAACTGCCAGTTGTTCCCGAACCTGCCTTCGCCGCGCCAACAGCCCAGCATGCATAAAATTCTGGTAGTGGATGACGAAACCGGCATTCGCGAGTCACTGCAGGGAGTACTGGCAGACGAAGGCTACGAGACCGCTTCGGTCGAGAGTGGTGAAGAATGTCTCAGATTGCTGCGACGCGAGCACACCTACGAAGTGGTTCTGCTGGATATATGGCTACCCGGCATCGATGGCCTGGAGACGCTGGAAAAAATCCGCGAACTCGATAATGCGCCTGAAGTAATTATGATTTCCGGACACGGCACGATCGAAACCGCCGTGCGCGCCACCAAACTCGGCGCCTATGACTTCCTGGAAAAACCGCTTTCCATCGACAAGACGTTAATCCTGGTCAAGAATGCAATCGAATCCAAGAAATTGCGGCACGAAAACGTCGACCTTCGAAAACAGCTGCACAGCAAGAGCGTGATCGTTGGCGACAGCATTCCCATGAAAGCGTTGCGCCAGCAGATTGGTTTGATGGCGCCCACGAACGGACGCGTTCTCATCTATGGTGAATCCGGAACCGGAAAAGAACTGGTGGCTCATGCGATCCACGCGCAAAGCCTGCGCAAGGATGAGACTTTCGTCGAGGTAAATTGCGCGGCGATTCCCGAGGACCTGATCGAGAGCGAACTTTTCGGGCATTACAAAGGATCATTTCCGGGAGCTGCCGTCGACAAGGAAGGCAAGTTTCAAAAGGCGAATGGAGGAACGCTATTCCTCGACGAAGTCGGCGACATGAGTTTGAAAACGCAATCCAAAGTGCTGCGCACGCTGGACGAGCAGCGGGTTGCGCCGCTGGGGAGCGACGAGACCATCACGGTGGACGCCCGCATCATCGCCTCGACCAACAAAGACCTGGAAGAAGAAATCTCCATCGGGAACTTCCGCGAAGATTTGTTTTACCGCTTGAATGTGATTCCGTTCTTCGTGCCTCCGCTGCGCGACCGGAAGGAAGACATTCCGTTGCTGGCGCGGCAGTTTCTGAAAGACCTGGCCGCGACTTATGGTCGACGCCCGCGCGAGATCACCGATGACGCCATTGAGGGGTTAATGCGCTATTCGTGGCCGGGGAATGTCCGCGAACTGCGCAACGTCATTGAGCGCATCGTGATCATGAATCCGATGATCACGCGATTAGACCGCAAACATCTGCCTCCGCTGGTCTACCGCGATGGACACCGTCGCGCCGTGCGCAATGAGTTCTCTACGCTGCACCAGGCTCGGGACGCTTATGAGCGGGATTTTATTCTGAAGAAGCTCGACGAAAACCACGGGAACGTGACTCGCGCGGCCGAAGTGCTGGGGCTGGAGCGGAGCCACCTTTACCGCAAGATGAAAACGCTCGGCATCGTGGTGAACGAGTAAAGTTTCGGGGACCGGAGCTACCGCTTCACCATGCGGATTTCTGTTCCGTTCTTTCTGAACTCCACCTTGTCCATCAGTTGGTTGATCAGAAAAATCCCGCGCCCGTGATTAGAATAGACGTTCTCTCCGACGGTGCAACTGGGGATGACTTCGGGTGTAAAACCGGTGCCCGGATCTCGCACGATGATCAATATGCCCGCTTCGTCGTCGCTGCTGACCAGGCACTCCACGGTCTTCGTGGGATCTTCTTTCGCTCCGTGAATGACGGCGTTGGCCAGCGCTTCCTGGAGCGCCAACTCAATCGCGTCTTCTTTGCCGTCTACCCCATTCATCTCACGGACTACGGCCATTACTTCTTGTACGACCGGGTCGACGGCTTTGCGGTCCGCGGAAAGTGTAACCCGCAAAATCAAAGCCAACTTCTCAGGGTCAAAATCTTTTTCAGGGAGAGGTTGTTCGGAAGAATCCGACGATGGCATGTATTGGCTCGTTGTTATGATTCGGTTCGGCGCTGCTATCTATTGATTCTAGCTGTTAAAGCTCAGAACGACAATCCAAGGAATCTTTCGAAACAGGCGCGGCGAGCGCCAACCGGATCGGCGGCATTGATCGTTGTCACTTGTCACTTGTGTCTTCCGGCGATCGAAACTTTGTCCGGCAGTTCGACATGTCCGTCGGTGAGATGCTGCAGTTGCCGCCGCCAGTCGAGTTCTTCTACGAAGCCACGCGATTCACGCCAGTTAGGCTGCACCTTCACGTAGAGTTCAAGAAACACCTTTGTACCCAGCATGCGCTCGATCTGCAATCGCGCGGATGTGCCGATTCGTTTCAGCATCTCGCCCTTCTTGCCGATCAAGATGCCTTTCTGGCCTTCGCGTTCGCAATAGATCGTTGCGGAAATGCGGGTCAATCTGGCGCCTTCTTCGAAGTTCTCAACAATCACGGTGGTGGCGTAAGGAAGCTCTTCCTCCGTTTCGAGCAGCACTCGCTCGCGAACAATCTCTCCGGCCATGAAGCGCGCGGGTTGGTCGGTGACCTGATCTTCCGGGAATAACGGAGGGCCCGCAGGCAATGCGGCGACAACCAGCTTCAACAATATCTCGAGGCCATCCCTCTTTAACGCGGAGATGGGAATAATTTCGTGAAAGGGATGGAGCTTTTTGTATTCCTCGATCAACGGCAGCAGTTTGCTCTTGCCTCCCTTCAACAGGTCCACCTTGTTAAGGATGAGGCAAACCTTTGTTGTCGAGTGTCTCAGCATTTGGATGGCGAACTCATCCCGTCGATCGAGCTTGCGCGTCGCATCCATGATCAACAAAACGACATCGCAGCCTTCGAGCGCTTCTCGCACCTCGACCATCATCTTGCGTCCGAGAGAGCTGTCGGGCTTATGCACGCCTGGAGTATCGATCAAAACAATTTGCGCGCCGCTCTGGCTCTTGCTCTTGGGGATGTTGACGATGCCCTGGATGCGGTTGCGGGTGGTTTGCGGCTTGGGCGAGATGATGGCGAGTTTTTCGCCCACGAGCGCGTTGAGCAGCGTGGATTTGCCAGCGTTGGGGCGGCCGAGGATGCAAACAAAACCTGAGCGGAAGGGCATAGGGGGTCTTAGATTGTGGAGTTCAGGTCTTCGGTCTTCGGTCTCGAGTCTTGGCCTAACACCTGACACCTGAGACCTAACACCTGTTATATCAGTTTCAACTGCCGTGGCTGCACGGTGGTAATTCTCACGCGTTCCACTCTGCGATCGGTCGACTCCAGAACCTCGAAGCGCAGGCCGTCATCGTCCACGGTTTCGCCCTTCTGTGGAATGTGCCCGGCCAGCTCGCTGACCAGGCCTGCGACCGTCGCCGATTCCCTTCCTTCCGGTTTCGTCCCGAAGAGTTCGGCAAGGCGGTCCACGTCCATACCTCCGGAAACGATGTACGAATCAGGATTCTCTCTGACGATTTCCGGCTTCTCGTGCTCGTCGCGGATTTCGCCGACGATCTCTTCCACCAAGTCTTCGATCGTGACCAGACCCGCAACGCCGCCATATTCATCGACCACAATCGCCATACGAATATTATTCTTCTGCATTTCGCGGAGAAGGTCGCTGCCGAGTTTGCTTTCGGGCACGAAATAGACGTCCCGGCGCATCAGTGTTTCGAGAGTTTTGGAAGCTTCGCTATCCGGCACTTGCAACACATCCTGGGCGTAGACAATGCCTTTGATGTTGTGAATGCTTCCGTCGTATACGGGCACGCGCGAATAGTGCTTGGTGCGCAGCATTTCGATGAATCGCTCGACCGTGGTTTCCATCGGTACGGCAAACATCTCGGGTCGCGGCTTCATGGCTTCGCGCACCGTCTTGCCGCTGAACTCGACCACGGACTGGATCAAGTCGCGGTCGCCTTCCTGAATGATGCCTTCTTCCTGGCCAGCTTCGATCAAGGCGTCGACGGCCTCGGACGCGCTCTCCGGCTCCTCGCGCGTATTCTCGCGCGTGAGTGATACCACGGATTGCAAGAAGCCCAGAACGATCGTTACCGGCAGCACCAGGTAGATCAGGATTCGCAAGAGCCATATCCAGCGAATGAGCCAGGCGCCGTTGGTGCGCGAGAAAAACAGGAATGGCAGAAATTGATTGAATACGATGACGATCACAATCAGGCTAATGGCGGCTTGTGCGATTTCGTAGGCACTCCAGCGCTGGTCACTAAAGAGCGCGAAGCCGACGAGCAAGGCAATGGTCGCGGTGGTCAACTGCTTGAGTACCGCCATGGAGAGCGACGCGCGAGAACGGCTTACACCCAGACCGGGTTCTACCTTTTGCTCAAAGACGTCGATATTGTCCTGAAACTCGCGCGAAAGAAATTTGCCGATTTCCTGGTAAACACGATCCACGTAGGAGGCCAGCGCTAACAGCCCCAGCAGCGGGACAAGCGCGAGTGCGACGGCCCAATTCATAAAGTTCTACGCCGTGCGCGGGATGCGCGAGCGCGAAGCGACTCGCGACCAAAAGGTCGGCCGGCAAGCGCTCCTGTCCTCTCGATCAGCCCCACGTCCAACTTCAGTCGGTGTCGAAATCGAATCTCTTCGCGAGCCATCTCACCATTATCCTGCTCGTGATCGAATCCGGCTAGATGAAGAATACCGTGCAGTACCAGAATTTTTATCTCTTCCGCCGCCGAGTGCCCCAGGCGAATGGCATTCTCCCGGGCGATGTCAGCGGAAATCGCAAGTTCGCCAGCAATCCGTTTTGCCTGGCGCAGCCCCAGTTGCGGCGACGGAAATGACAATACGTCGGTAGCCTTGTCTTTCCCGCGGTATTGACGGTTGAGAGAACGCAATTCCTGGCTATTTGTCACTAATACGTTCACGCCGTCGCGTAAGTGGACCGCCCGCCTTGCCCGCAGCACAAAGCGTTCGAGTGTCGCATGGCTCAGCCCCGTGATTTTTTTTCGAAGGATAACCAACTGTTCCTTGCACGGATCCTATTCCCCCGACGCTTCCCGGGTTCTGCCATTTAGATCCTTCGCCTCCGGATTCTTGACTTCGGAGCTTTTCAATCCTCCACCCGCGGCCTCGGCACTTTTCCCGCCGGACAATAACAGCATCTGCTGCTCGGCGATATGGGTCTTGTGTTCGTCATAGGCACGAATGATGCGCTGCACCAGGTGATGACGGACTACATCGGCTTCGTCGAAGTGAACGAAGGTTAAGCCTTCCACGCGCTTCAAAATGTCGATGGCTTCCAGCAGCCCGCTGCGGCGAGCGTTGGGCAAGTCGATCTGCGTGATATCTCCGGTAATCACTGCTTTGGAATTAAATCCTAGACGAGTGACGAACATCTTCATCTGTTCCGAGGTGGTGTTCTGCGCCTCGTCGAGAATCACAAAGGAATCGTTCAACGTACGCCCGCGCATGAATGCGATCGGCGCGATCTCGATGACATTCTTTTCCAGATATCGATCGACTTTCTCCGGCTCGAGCATGTCATAGAGCGCGTCATAAAGAGGGCGAAGATACGGATCGATCTTGTCCTGCAATGTGCCCGGTAAGAATCCCAGGCGCTCGCCCGCTTCCACCGCGGGTCGCGCCAGGATGATGCGATTTACCCGCTTGGCGAGTAGCGCGGAGATTGCCATGGCCACGGCCAGATAGGTCTTGCCTGTGCCAGCGGGACCAATGCCGAAAACCATGTCGTGTTTCTCGATGGCCTCGACATAGCGGCGCTGATTCACGCTCTTGGGTTGCACCATGCGGCGTCCCAGCGAACGCTGCTTGCCCGCGTCGGCAAGTCCGCGCAAGGTCGCGGTGGGATCCGCCACCAATACGCGCAACATGCTGTTGAGGTCGCCATTGTTGAAGGTATATCCGGAGCGCTGCAGGCTTTCGTAGTCGGCGAACACTTGCTCGGCCCGGGCAACTTCGCGCGCGGCACCCTCTAGTTCAATGGCGTTCGATCGCAGGTCAATCGTAACGTTCAGGCCATCTTCCAGCACGCGCATGTTCTCGTCGCGGGTACCGAAAAGCGTCTCGATGTTGGGAGTTATCCCGATACTTTTCTTCATTCAGTCTCTTTTTTGAACCATGTGAGGGCAGGATGGACCCCGAGGGGGATAGCAGCCGGGATTACCTCACGGGTTGAAATAATCACACCTTTTGCAGACAAAACAGGATTGTGCTCAGAGACGGGACCAGCCGGGATGCTCATGCCCACAGGGCAAGTCACTACCATTGCATAAAGCGTACCCCGCGCCGGGATGGGAGTCAATGGCTTCGGAAGTTATGCGTTTTTTTCCACCGGGGATGCTGGGACCGCACGAGTTCCCGCCCAGTCGCGCAGCGCGGAGATCTCTTCTGATCGCGTGGTGGAGAGCGGTACGGTCTGGGCCAGTGCGTCCAGCAAAAGTTGCGTGGTGAGCTGCTTTTTTTCGGAGAAGGCGACATAAAGTGCCGTCTGCACGGCGGCGTTGATCTCCGCGCCGGAGTACCCTTTCGCAGCCGCGGCAACCTGCTTCAGGTCAAACTCCGAGGGATTGCGTTTCCGCCGGTTCAACTGAATCGATAGAACTTGCTCACGCTCTGCCTGACTGGGAAGATCGACGAAAAAAAGTTCATCGAATCGCCCCTTGCGGATAAGTTCCGGAGGCAGCGCGGTCACGTTGTTGCAGGTGGCCGCTACAAATACCGGGGCTTCGCGGTCTTGCATCCAGGAAAGAAACGAGGCCAACAGGCGGGAAGAAACACCGGCGTCCGCCGAAGCTGAATCCGGCCCGCTGCCGGCGAACACCTTCTCCAGTTCATCAATCCATAGGACGCATGGCGCAAGACCTTCCGCGACCTCGAATACTTTGCGAATTCTCTTCTCCGTTTCGCCGATGTATTTGTCATAGACGGCGGCAGTATCGAATTTCACCAGCGGAAGATTCCATTCCCCCGCCACGGCCCGGGAGCAGAGCGATTTCCCGCATCCCTGCACGCCCAGGATGATGACTCCGTGAGGTGGTTCCAGTCCGAAGGCACGGGCGGAATCTTCCCACGCGCCGCGCCTGAGAGACAGCCACCTCTTCAGATTATCCATACCACCAACGCTGGAAAATGCTTCACTCGCTTCCGTGAACTCCAGCATTTCAGAACGCCGGAGCAAAGATTTCTTGGTCTCGAGAACATCGCCCGCAATCTCAGGACACAGGGCATAGCGCGCCACCAAGGCCTGAGAAAGAGCACGCTCGGCGGCCTCTTCGGTGAGCCCGCGCAGGCTTTCCACCACGGCGTCAAATCCTTTGGGATCCAACTTCCGCTGCAGAGTGTGGCCCTTGGAGATTCTCACGACAACTTCATCAATGATCTGCCGCAGACGACGCCGGTCGGGCAGCGGCAGTTCGAGAAACTCCACGAGTCCCCTCAACTCGGGAGGAATCTCAATTTTCGGCGAGGTGAGAATAATGGTGCGCCGATTCTCGGAAAATTTCTGGCCTACATCGCGCAGCCGCCGAACCACTACCGCCTCGTCCATATGGCGGTGTAGGTCTTTCAAAATAAACGCCGCACCAATGGAAATGCCTTCCAGATTAGCCAGCATCTGCGCGGGCTCCTGACTGTTGTAGATGGCTTTGGAGTTGGCGAGCGTTTGCTGGGCCGCCGCACCATAAGGAGAGGCCGAGTCCAGACCGTCGACCACCAGTTCACCGACGTCGCTACCGCAGCGGACAAGGCCGCTCGCGATTGTCCACTCGAATGCGGCGAGGTTGAGGGCCGCACAAGCCGCGCGCACCAAGCGAACCGCGCGGACCTCCTCGATGGTTTCGATCGCTACGATGGGGGTCGAGGAATCAAGCAAAACTTTGAGACGAGCCAACGGATCTGGAATCAGAGGCCATGCCATGTGTTTGACCGGTCGAGACTTGCTCCCCTATAATAGGCAATTCGGGCATCACCGAATATCTTGCTGGACACACGAAGGTAACGAACCAGACATGGCTAATCATTTTTCGGCGCTCAAGCGCGCCCGTCAGACCGAAAAGCGCACTGCCACCAATCGCGCCAACTCGTCCCGCCTGCGCACCGCATTGCGTGGACTGCGCGAGACCATCGAAAAGGGCGACAAGCAAGCCGCCGAACAGACCTACCGCCAGACCGTCTCCGCGCTCGACAAGGCAATCCAGAAGGGCACGCTGCACAGCAATACCGCCGCTCGCTACAAGTCACGACTAGGCGCTCGCGTCAATGCGATGAAGTAGCGGTTAGGTCCTCGTTTTTCGCTCTTAACCGGACGCGAATCTTACTCAATTCTGTCCCGCTTACTCAGATTATGTCTGAGGCACAGGATCTGTATGTTCTTGGCGTCTTTGGAAGACCCGCCCTGCGAATATGGAATGATGTGATCAAAGTGGAGATTTTCCTTGCTCCCGCACTTGACGCAGCTTCCCTTGTCGCGTTTCCACACCTCGATCTTAACCGCCGCCGGTATCACCCTGTCGTGATCGATTCCGCCGATTGAAGGAGCTGACAACTCCCACAATTTATCGAGGATCTCTAACTTAAACTTAAACACCTGTCGCCGCCCTGACGTTTCTTGCCAAACATCGACCAACCTGAAGACCCCGTTGTAGGCCCAAATGCCTGCTCGAATTTTTTCGAAGACCTTTACTCTTTCCGCCTCAGCCCTACCCGCCTTGAATCGTCTGACGGCGTCGGCGAACAGACCATTTTGAGTGAGCCGGCCACTAGGTAGAAATTCGGGCTGGTCGACAGTTTTCGGATCGGGGCCACTCTTGGTCAGTGGAACGTCGTGCCCTTCGTAGATGATCACTTTCCCGCCGTCTTCAACGCCATCTGCGTAGGGAGCGCCCGGGCGTAGGCTCATCAAAATTAGGCTTTCGGTAGGCGTGAGCCGAAAGTTCATTCCCCTCTGAAGATTGACGCCGAAGTCGGCGCACATTTCTAGATAGGAAACAACGTCGCCTGCATTAATCATTGTTCAAAGGACAAAACCAATGTTCCGTCCACTGGCCCTTCACACCGGCAACTGCTCCTGCATCCAACCCGGCGCTTCCAGCTTGGGCTCGGTGGTCAAATCCATTACCAAACGCTCCAGCACCATGCGCTTGCTTACGGGATTCGAGCGCAGAGCCAGGTCAGCCTTGGCCACGAGGCGGATTGCGCGCGTCAAGTCGCGGCGGGATTTATAACGACGGGCTTGCTTGATAATGTCGTCGGCAGCAAATGGAGGCACGCGGAAGCCCTGCCATAGCGCGGCCCAGAGCATGCGCTGGTCGCGAACATTGCGTTCGAAAATCACCAGCATCTGGCGAAAAGTTTTGGCCAGCATGTAGATATGGCCGATGGCGGCTTCTTCGCCGTCGCCGGAAGACAGCATCGCGTCCAGCACTTCCAGCGCGCGCACGCGGTCTTTGGAAGAAATGGCGTCGGTCAACTCATAGAGAGAACGCTGCTTGGCGGCCAGCACCATGGTCTCGACGTCGCCCAGCGTGATGCGGTTCCGCGCGCCAACATAGAGCATTAGCTTCTCGAGTTCGTTGGAGATCATCATCATGTCGCCGCCAAGCGCATCGACCAGCTCGCGGGCGCCGTCGGCGTCGATCTTTACTGCGCGGCTGGTGCAAAAGTCGGAGATCCAGCGCACCGCCTCGCCTTCCTCCACGCGCGCCAACTCCACGATGCCGCAGTACGTGCCCATGGTTTCGCGAATGCGCTGGTAGCGCTCCTTGTCCTGCATCTCCATGCGGCGAACGTCGGCCGAAATGCTGATATGGTCGGCGACGAAAACCAGCAGCGCGTCAGGATTGGGATTCTTGCAATAGTCCTGAATGGCGGCGAGCTTCTCCTCGTTCGAACCGCGGCCAAAAAGACTCTTCACCCCGCGCACGAAGAATACCTGGAACGGCGCCATCAACGACGGGGTGCGGGCGCGGTCGAGAACTTCGGCGAGATCGTTTTCCGCGAGGTCAAACTCAAACACGCTGAAGTCTCGCAGGTCACGAGGAACCAGATGTTCGATAATCGCATCGCGGAAGCGCTTGCGGAAGAAAGCTTCGTCGCCAACGAACACGTAGGCCGGACGCAGTTGGTGCGATTCAAGCTCGCTGACAAAGCGATCCGCCTGGGCGAAAGCCCGCATCAAAAGTTCTCCTTGCGATAGCGACCGGGCGCGGCCATTTCAAACTCTAGCATCTAGAAGCCCTCCAGAATGTTGGAGACCAGGGTTCGGGCGAAATCCTGCGAGAGCCGGCGGAAGGCGGGCGAATCTTCCTCAAAAAAACTGGCCAGATCCTGCGAGACTTCGTACTGCTCACGAAATAAGTACGAAGGATTCTGATACAAGACCTTACCTTGCCGGTCGGTGAGAGAAACCCTCATACTCACCACCACCAAAACGCTGGCGGCCTGTCCGGTTGCGGAATTGTACGTCAGCGGAGTCGAAGAGGTGGAAAGCACAGTGCCGCGCAGCGTCGCATCGGCGGCTTCGTTGGCGTCGTTGAGAATGTGATAGTGCGTGCGAGTCGTGAACTCGCGGACTACGGATGCGGTCAGCATCTGCTCGATGCGATAGGTCGTGGTCACGTTGACGAAAGCCGGGACGGCGATCGTCTTTACATTTTCCGGAAGTTGCGCGGCGTGGCCCGCCGCATGGTAGCCGCAACCAGTGGCTCCGGCGAGCAGCAGCAGCCACGCGGCGCGGCGCCACTTCATTTTCATTGGATTTTTCCCACCGGCCGGGTTGCGATCATACTCTCGGCACACTCCACCGCGGTGATGGCCGCCACCCGCAGGTTGTCGGCAGCGGCCCAGAGCCAGATTCCATTGGGCCGCGAAGCTTCCACTTTCAGAGAAACCAGGATGTTGCCCTGACCGGCCGTGTTCACATTGCTCGGCTGCGAATCCTCTTCCGCTCCCGCGACGGTCACGTGATCGCCAGAAAGAGCTTCCGACAACTTCACCGGATCCACCGATTGGGTCATCTCCAAGAAAATGGCGAGTCCATGGCCATGAAAAACTGGTGGCTGGACGGCCATCAGCGCAAGCGGAGGCGCGTCCACTCCGGCAAGTTTTTGATAATGACGCCGCACGCGTTGCTCCAGCGAATCCAGCGACAGCTTAGAATTCGGGCCGTAGCGCGCAACCATATTGAAGGCCACCTGTGTATCGAAGACGTCTTTGGGCAAGGTCTGGAACGACAACAGATTCACGGTTTGCTGGTGCAACTCGTCCATGCCCTTTTGTCCCTGCTCTGAAGCTGGCTCGAAAACGGTTGCCACCGCGCTACGAATCGCGCCAGTCTTGCTCGCCCGTAGCAGCAGCAGAGCAAGCGCGACCGCTGCGGGATGAGCAACAATGCAGGGACCGGGCTGGAGATCGGGCTGCCACATCTGTCCGCGCTCGCGCTCCACCCACAGAGAACGTACTGTGGCGCCAGGCTCGTCCTCCAAGGCTCCGGAAAGATCGATGATGGCGCTACCGGCGTCGCGGGCACGCTTCCAGTTCTGGCGAGTGCATCCCGGATCGGTGGCAAAAAAAGTGAAATCCATTTTGGTGAACTGCTCGTCGCGCACGCTCTGGATAAAGTTGATCTCGTCCCCCGTCGCTTCGAGCTGCCCGATGGACTCGTCGTCGTCAAGCAGGCGCACATCCACGGCGGGAAAATTACGCTCGTTGAGCATCTCGGCGACTTCCTTGCCCTTGAGCGTAGCTGCGCCCACGATAGCGGCGCGATAAAGTTGCCCGCGCACGGAAGAAGAAGCGCCCGACGCCGCAATTTTGGACGGACTACTCATGAAGTCTGCGAAGCCTCCTTGTAGGTGGGTGGCGGAGGCTGGCTCCGGCGACGAAAGATCCACTGCAAGCGCCAGAACACTCCGGAGAACGTATAGAGCAACGCCACTGCGAATAGCACCGGCTTGGAGAAAAACCACACACCAGCGAACAGAGCGCCGAGTAAAATGATCAGGCGAAATGGCCGGCGAGAAGAAAAATCAATGTCTTTAAAACTATAGAATCGCCACGTACTCACCATCAGATAGCCCACGGCAGCAACCATGGCAAGCCAGGTGATCGCCGTGTACCAGGATTCGAGCGGAATTCCTCCCTGAAAATGTACAACGGCGGCAATCACGCCGGCGCCCGCTGGAATGGGCATGCCGACAAAATACTTCTTTCCCGGCCGGCCAGGATTGGAAGGCTGCGGATTTGTCGTGATATTAAACCGGGCCAGACGGCTGGCTCCGGCCATCAGAAACAAGAAGCTGGCAATCGCTCCCAGTTGGGTGAGTTTGATGTTCCATTCGGTAAGCGCAACCGGTGGCATCAAGTGAAATCCCCACGTCCAGGCCAGCATCGCGGGAGCCACGCCAAAGGTGATCACATCGGCCAGCGAATCGAATTCCTTCCCGAAGTCGCTGCTGGTTCCGGTCATGCGGGCGACGCGCCCATCGAGTCCATCGAACAAGACGGCAAAGCCGATTGCCTTGGCGGCATTGTCCAAATGCCAGAAGTTCAGAGCGCTGGCGTGGACTACCTCGAGTATGGCGTAAAAGCCAGCCGCCATATTCCCCGTGGTGAAAAGCGAAGGGAGAATGTACATCCCCTTGCTCATACGGCGCGGACGCCGCTTTTCCGAGGGCTGATCGGGGCGCTGGGCAAGGTCCATTATCGTGCCCCTTCCGCAGTCGAATCCCGCCCTGCCGTTGCCAGTTCGCCCCTCGGCTGCAGATATGCCAACACGCTTGCCCCGCCCCGGACGCGGTCGCCCACCTTCACTTGCACGTTGGCGGTCGGGCTCAGGAGTATATCCGTGCGCGAGCCAAATTTGATCAGTCCCACGCGCTGGCCGCGCTCCAACCGGTCGCCTACTTTGGGATGGAAGACGATTCTTCGCGCCAGCAATCCTGCGATCTGCTTGAAAACAACCGTCTGACCATCACCTTCCACGAGAACAATATTCTGCTCGTTTTCCTCGGCAGACGCCGGATTCATGGCGTTCAGAAACTTTCCGCGCTGATAACGCACCTCCCGAACTATGCCGGCGATCGGGGAGCGATTTACGTGAACATCAAAAACACTTAAGAAAATGCTGATTCGGAGTTGCTTTTCGCCGCCGATGGTCACAGGAGAGACGTCCGTTACTTTTCCGTCGGCGGGCGAAACCACGGTTTCTGGGGCATCGGGAATGGAGCGCTCGGGATCGCGAAAGAACCAAAGAAAAAATAGGGCCAGCAACAGAGGAACGATCGCCCAGGCGGGCCGCGCGAACCAGCCAATGAGAACGGTGGCTGCGATCAAACCCAGCGCGTAAAAGTAGCCGTCACGAACCATAGGAGTGCTAAAGAGAACAGGCTAATTATAGAGCAGTGATGAACGACAGTGGCGCAGCTTCAGCCTAAGTGCAAATAAAGAAAGGCGCTGACCAGCGCCTTTGAGCAGATAGAAATATCCTCTTGCGGCCATGGCCGCCGGTACAACCGCCAACGACTACGCTACGTGAACTCCGTACTGCTGCCGATACTGCCGCTCAATCGTCTCCATCTGATCCTTGAGACGCAGCTTCAGCTTCTTCAGCCGGACTTCTTCCAGCTTTTCATCTTCGCTGAGGTAGCGCTTTTGGGTGAGTGAATCAAGACGAGTGGAATATTGCATGTGCTCCTGAGCCAGCTTGCGGAATTCATCATGGCTGGTCAGAAGAGTGTCCTTCGGAGTCAGCATCCAGCAGACCTCCAAACCGGGATTCTTCGCTAAAAGTATCACAGCCCTAAAATCGGTTCAATGCCATATTCTTAGTGCAGTCTCGTTGTGAGAAACAGCTTAAGAAATCCGCCGCCGATACAATACTGCATCTTCCCACGGAGCGCTATAGTAGCTTTTTCGCACTCCGGTTTCCTCAAAACCGACCTTGTTGTAGAGGCTGCGCGCGGGCTGGTTCGATTCGCGGACTTCAAGAAATATCGCGCTGCCGTTTTCCGCATGAACATGTTCGAGCAAAGCACCTAGCAGATGCGTAGCCACACCGCGTCGCCGAGCAATCGCAGAGACGGTTATGTTTTCCAACTCCCACTCCGCATCAATCCGATGCGCGATCAAGAACCCAATAAGCGCTGGTGCCTTGCCTGGAATTGTTGGTTCCTCTTGGACTTCAGCTACCCATCCAACGCGTTGGGACAGCGAATCACCGGTTGCCAATCCGCTTTCATATTGTGCCTGGGACCAATGGGCGGCAGTTGGGGTCCCCTGTTCGAGAGCCATCATGGCGGGAACATCAGCCGGAAGTGCCCGCCGGACGCGCATGCCTAACCAATTCTCTCGAGCATTTCGGCATCGGTGCGGCGAATATAGTTTGCCTCTAACTGCTCGGCCGTTACCGTCTCGCCGGACTGAATCTTGCGCCAACCTAAACGGGCAACTGCGGCGGCAGAGACCTGAGGCAGAGTCGAGATCGATAACCCCATTTCGCGAGCCGCCTCGGCGAGAACGGAATCAGGAGTCACAATCGTCCAGCCTCGTGCCTGGGCAAGAAATTCGCTCCGGCTTAACATGTGCTCTTTCGGGGGTTGGCCCGCGCGGGCGGGAATTTCGTATTCCCCCACATACACATCGCTCCGGCCGGCATCGAGCGCAGCCATGACCTTGCCCTCATGACCACTGGTAAACGCGCACACTTCCAGCAGCGACACGGCCGCGATCGGTTTGTTCAAGACCTCAGCCAGCGCCTTGACTGCGGCCAAACCAATGCGAAGGCCGGTGAACGATCCCGGCCCCGAGGCCACCACAAAAGCGTCGAGGTCTTGTTTGGTGAATCCGTGGCTGGAGAGCAGCGTCGCGATCTGCGGAACAAGCTGCGCAGAAAAAGTGCCGCCGACCAGAGGCGCCGTGGCGATCAATTCCACGTCGTCCCGATCTGCAGAGTGCTCCCCCGCACGCGCCAGCGCGATGCTGCCATGCTTACCGGAAGTATCGATGGCGAGGAGAAGCATTGCGGAGGTCATTCACTGCGAACAGTCGCTGATATTTCCTGCCAGGTCTTAGTATTCCAGAAGACCAGTATGCATGGTCATTTTCCAGTCCTTACCCACGCGGCTGTAGACCTTGCAGGCCCGGCCTTTCCAGTGGAAGTCTTTGCCGTCGCGGTCGCGCCACAGCGTATCGACGTCCACGACTGCGAGGGCGCCATCGCCCTGTTCAGAAACCTCGATCTTCCCGGTTTGCCGTCGATTATGTACGAGAGCGTGCGTATCGAACAAATCTTGCCAGACCTTCTTCCAGCGCTGGGCGTCGAATCGACCGAGGACCAGCACCCACTTCAATGGATCGTGAGCGTCGCTGGTCGGGGGCCAGGGCCAAACCATATCGGGATGAAAAACTGTGATCAGTAGATCGACATCCTTCGTATCCCAGGCTCGGGTCTCTCGATCGACAATTTCGAGAATCTCCTTTTCAACCTCGGCGCGCGGCTTCACGGATGTGTTGCCCGCGATTCCACCAACTCTAATAGCACGCCGCCTGTGCTCGACGGATGCACGAAAACATAGCGGTGACCACCCGCGCCCGTCTTGATCTCCTCCGAGACCAGTCGCACTCCGTCTTTCTTCAGGCGCTCGACGGCTGTACGCAAGTCTGGAACTCGCAGGCACACATGATGCAACCCTTCGCCGCGCTTGGCGATAAACTTCGCGATCGTCGAATTCTCCGAGGTCGCCTCCAACAATTCCAGTCGGCTTTCGCCCACCGGAACCATCACCAGCCGAACCTGCTCCTGTTCCACAACTTCTTCTGGAGAGACGCTCAGACCCAGCTTTTCATAAATCGATTTCGCCGCCGCTAGCGATTTGACCGCAATGCCGATGTGATCGATTTGCGCCATCAGCGTTTCCCTACATTCCCGGCAATCTCCTCGACCAGCGTATAAGGATCGCGTTTGTGCTCGGCCACTTCAGCCGCGAGCCGAGCCAGGTCTCCGTTCTCCAGCTGCGCCCGCGATTTCTCCAGCAGCGCATCGCGCAGCATTTCGATCAAGCGCTCCTGCCAGTTCTCGACACTCTTGTTCAACACGAGGTTTTCCTTCAGCAAATATTTCTCATAGTCCGAAATCGCGCCCGCCAGTTCCTCGATTCCAACGCCTTGGCTGGCGACTGTCTTGATGATCGGCGGCGTCCAGCGGTCGTTGCGCGTGGCCAGCGATTGCAGCGCGCGGATTTCGCGCTCCACGTGCTCGGCGCCATCGCGGTCGCTTTTGTTGATCACGAAGATATCTGCAATCTCCATGATGCCAGCCTTAATGGTTTGCACATCATCGCCCATGCCCGGCACGAGGATCACTACCGTGACATCGGCGACCCGCACAATATCCACTTCATCCTGACCTACGCCGACGGTCTCAATCATGATGAGGTCGCGCCCGGAAGCATCCAGCACCGTGGTCACGTCGGCCGTGGTGCGCGCCAGCCCGCCGAGCGAGCCGCGTGTCGCCATGCTGCGAATATAAATACCGGGATCGGAGAAATGATCCTGCATGCGAATGCGGTCGCCGAGAATTGCTCCGCCAGTGTAGGGACTGGTTGGATCCACAGCTACGATCCCTACGGTGCGATTATCTTTGCGATAGACGCGAGCGAGTTGATCGACCAGCGTGCTCTTCCCTGCCCCCGGCGGGCCGGTCAAGCCGAGCACACGCGCCTTGCCGCTGTGCGGAAACAATGCCTTCAGCAAATCGGACCATCCCGGCGCGCGATTCTCCACCGTCGAAATGGCACGAGCTAAGGCGCGCACGTCGCCGGAGCGAAGCTGGTCAATCCATGGCTGGATGTGTTGGTTCAAACGATCAGTGTAAAGCAGAGGGCGGTCAAGAAGAAATGCGAGGACGAGTTTCAGTCCTTTAACAACTGCCGGGCAATCACCAGGCGCTGAATCTCACTGGTACCCTCGCCGATGGTGCAAAGCTTCACGTCGCGGTAATACTTCTCGGCGGGATAATCCTTGATGAATCCGTATCCGCCGTGAATCTGCACCCCTTCGTTGGCACACCTCACGGCGACTTCGCTCGCGTAGAGCTTCGCCATGGAGGACTCCAGCGTCGTCTTCATGCCGGCATCCTTCATCGAGGCAGCGCGCATGGTGAGGAGGCGGGCCGCGTCAATTTCCGTAGCCATATCGGCCAGCTTCCACTGGATCGCCTGGAACTCGCCGATGGCCTTACCGAATTGCTTGCGTTCCTTGGAATAGTTCAGCGCGGCCTCGTATGCGCCCTGCGCCATGCCCAGCGACAGAGCTGCGATCGAGATGCGGCCGCCATCGAGCACGCGCATCGCGTCGATGAAGCCATCGCCTTCCTTGCCCAGCAGATTCTCCGCCGGAATGACGCAGTCTTCGAAGATCATCTCGGCGGTGTCGCTGGCCCGCAGGCCGAGCTTGTTTTCTTTCTTGCCCGGACGAAATCCCTTGGTACCTTTCTCGACGATGAACGCGGAAAGCCCGTGCGTATTGGCGGCGCGGTCGGTCACAGCGATCACCACGATCACGTCCGCATAGTGGCCGTTCGTGCAAAAAGTCTTTGTTCCGTTGAGCACCCAGTTGCTGCCCTTGCGCTTGGCGGTCATGCGGGCGCTGCCGGCGTCCGATCCTGAAGAGGGTTCGGTCAGTCCCCAAGCACCGATGGATTCGCCAGTTGCCAGTTTGCTGACGTATTTCTTTTTCTGCGTCTCGTCCCCCGCAAGAAAAATGTGATTCGAGCAGAGCGACGTATGCGCGGCGACGATGATGCCTACGGAGCCGTCCACGCGTGACAACTCTTCGATGGCAATGACATATTCCACGTAGCCCATACCGGCGCCGCAATACTCCGTCGGGAAAACTGTTCCTAACAATCCAAGCTTGCCGAGTTCCTTAACCGTAGCCAGGGGAAATTCGCAGGCCTCGTCCCACTTCATGACATTGGGCGCAATCTCTCGCTCGGCGAACTCGCGGACGCTTTTCTTCAAGTGCTGCTGCTCGTCGTTTAGTTGAAAATCCAAAGATTCCTCCACCGGCTGCGTTGGAGCTTTGATTACACCACAGCGACAGAATAGGGAAAAGTTACCCCGGAGAGGTGAAAGCACAGATGTGCGCGACCCGCGTCAATACTGACGAATGCGAGTAGGAAGGACTTGTGTCCAACCGACCGGATGGTATGGCTGCAAGCCGGGGCCCCACGAAACGATCTGGCGTTTCGATTAACGGACTGATTCCTCCGTCAAAATGAATCGCTCGAAAACTTCGTTCGAGAGCAGTCTGCCGCGCGAGGTTAGTAAGGCGACATCTCCACGATATTGCATTAGTCCATCTTCAACGAGCTCTGCAATTATCATGCTGGCATGATTGATCGCGTCTTCGCCAAATCTTGCGGAAAGTTCGCCCAGACTGACGCCTTGCGTTAGTCGCAGGCCGAGGAAGAAACTCTCCTCCAAAGCTGCCTCGTGCGAGACTGCTGTCCGCTGCAATGCGGCGTTGCTCATGTACTGCTCGAGAGAGTCGGCAGGCGCGAATCGCACCGCGTCAATGTCAGAAGTGGCAGAGGCCAGCATCGAATGTGCGTCCACTCCGAAGCCAAAGTAAGGCAGCCGCTTCCAATACTTCAAATTGTGCCGCGACTGGAGATTCTCGCGAGCAAAGTTGGAAATCTCATACTGTTCGATTCTGGCGGATTGCAAACGCTCTCCAGCAGCGAGATAGAAATCCGTCATAGACTCTTCGTCTGGAACAAAGTGCGCATGATAGCGTGTGCCGCCAGCCAGTAATTCCCGGCCCAATCGCGAATCCTCGTCGACCTCGAGCATGTAGACGCTCACGTGCGGAGCGCCGGTCGCGATAGCTTCCGTCAAAGAAAATTCCCAACTCTCGGCGGTCTGATGGGGCAGCCCGGCAATGAGATCGATATTGATATTCGCAATTCCCGCGGCGCACAGGCGGGCAATATCCCCCAGCACTGTCTCGCGCTTGTGCAGACGACCGACCGCGGCTGCTTCCTGATCCACAAACGACTGCACTCCGAGGCTCACGCGGTTCACACCGCAGCGCAACAGAGTCTCCAGCATGGCGGAAGTTAGCGTGCCGGGAGCACACTCAACTGTAACTTCCGCATCGGGATTTACTACGAATTGCTGCCGCACCGTCGCAAAAACCCGCTCCAGTTGCGCCGCCTCGAGCACTGTCGGAGTTCCTCCGCCCAGATAAATGGAATCTACGGCGCGCTCCAACTGCCCGCCCACTTCCGCCGCAGTCTGCGGGGCCTTCTGAATGTCGGCGCAAACGCGATCCACATAGCGCTCAAACACGGCTCGCGAAAAGACGTCTGACACGAAGTTGCAGTAACTGCATTTCGTACGGCAGAAGGGCACCGAAATGTAGATACCAAGCGGCATGCGTCACTATTATCCCATCTGCTGCGTCCGCAAACGTTTTCCATCCTGTTGACCGCCTGAGCCATCTATTTGAGGTACCCTGTTACCAGCGCCGTTGGCGGTGTTTCAGTGCGGATCGCCAATCCACCGATTACAAGAACAACGGATCACAAAGACAGATGTCGCAGGAAGAAGAGGTATTAGGCAAAGCGTATGACAGCCGCCTGATGGCGCGGCTGCTGAAGTATTTGCGTCCCTACCGCTGGCAGGTGGCGATCGCGCTGGTTTCGATCTTCCTGAAATCTTTCGCTGATGTGCTCGGTCCGTATCTCACCAAGGTGGCGATCGATCGCTATCTGTCTCCGGCGAAGGAGTTATCTTCCGGCTTCTGGAGTTGGCTCAGCCCTCGAGCGATCACCGGCATTGCGCAGATTGCATCAATCTATGTAGGGCTGCTGGTCTTCAGTTTTCTGCTCGAGTTCCTGCAAACCTACTTCATGCAGTGGACTGGCCAGAAAGTGATGTTCGATCTGCGCCGCCAGATCTTTCGCCATCTGCAACATCTGCACGTTGCCTTCTTCGACAAGAATCCGGTCGGCCGCCTGGTGACACGCGTGACCACCGACGTGGATGCGTTGAATGAAATGTTCACTTCGGGCGTAGTGTCCATCTTCGAAGACATCTTCGTGCTCCTCGGGATTCTGGGCGTGATGCTGTGCATGAACTGGAAGCTGGCGCTGATTACTTTCGGCGTGCTGCCATTCATCGTTTATTCCACCAAGATTTTTCGCGACCGCGTTCGCGATTCCTATCGCCGTATTCGTGTGGCCATTGCGCGCATCAACTCCTATCTGCAAGAGCATGTCAGCGGGATGGTGGTGCTGCAACTTTTCAATCGCGAACGCAAGGCCTACAACCGCTTCTCGGAAATCAATCGCAATCACATGGACGCGTACAAAGACGCGATCATGGCTTATTCGGTTTACTACCCTGTGGTCGAGATTCTTTCCGCGATTGCAATTGCGTGCGTCATATGGTTCGGCGGCGGCGGCGTGATGCGCCACATCCAGGTGAGCAGTGTGGCCGTAAGCTTCAATTGGAGGACGCTGATTGCGTTTCGCCTGGTGCCAACCGTCGCGACGTTGGGCGTGCTGGTGGCGTTTATCCAATACGCCCTGCGGTTCTTCCGCCCGATCATGGACTTCAGCGAAAAGTACAACATCCTGCAGTCGGCCATGGCCGCGAGCGAGCGCATCTTCAAGTTGCTGGACACGCCGGTGCAGGTGGTTTCGCCCGCAGTAGTCAAGCGTCCGGAGGGACCGGGCCGCATCGAATTCGAGCACGTCTGGTTCGCCTATCGCGATACGCCGGAACAAATCGCCAATGACGCTGCTGGCGCGGACTGGGTTCTGCGTGACGTAAGCTTCTCCATCGAGCCCGGAGAAACCGTGGCGATCGTCGGGCACACGGGCGCGGGGAAGACCACCCTCATTTCACTCCTGCTGCGGTTTTATGATGTCCAGAAGGGCGCGGTTCGAATCGACGGCGTGGACGTGAGAGATATGGATCTTGGCGATTTGCGCGGCCGCTTCGGCGTGGTGCTGCAGGATCCGTTCCTGTTCAGCGGGACGATCGGTGGAAATATCCGGCTCGGCACGCAGCGCATTCAGGATAAGGATGTCGAGAAGGCTGCGGAAGACGTGAATCTTGCCGACTTCATACGCGCTCTGCCCAAGGGCTTTGACGAAGAGGTGCGGGAGCGCGGCTCGACTCTTTCCACTGGGCAGAAGCAGCTGATCTCATTTGCGCGCGCCCTGGCCCACGAACCGAAGATTCTGATTCTCGACGAAGCCACTTCCAGCGTGGACACGGAAACTGAATTCCGCGTCCGCGACGCGCTCAGCCGCATGGTTGAAGGGCGCACGTCGCTGATCATCGCCCACCGGCTCTCGACCGTGCAGCGCGCCGATAAGATCATCGTCATGCACAAAGGCCAGGTGCGGGAGATGGGCACACATCAGCAACTGCTGGCCCAGCGCGGGATTTACTTCAAGCTCTACCAGCTGCAGTACAAGGATCAGGAGATCGCGGCGGGACCAGCAGTTACCGCCGGGGACGACTAAGTGTCGCCGTAGCCTTACAATGCTTTCTTGCGAATCCTGATCTCAGCGGGCGAAGCCTCGGGAGAAATGTATGGGGCACAGCTCATTGCAGCTCTCTACCGGACTGCCAACCTAAACCTCGCAGTGCTTCGCTCCGCCGGACAGCCGAGGACGGCTGTCCCCACACAAGCATCTCAGCTTGAATTCTTCGGCGTTGGCGGAGAGCGGATGCGCGCCGCCGGGTGCGACACGGTCGTTGATGCGAAGGAACTCGCCGTGGTCGGCATCACTGAGATTCTCAGCCGCCTGCCAAAGATTTACGGACTGTACCAGCATCTGATTGCGGAGGCTGACAGGCGCAAGCCTGATCTCGCGATCGTCATTGACTCGCCCGCGTTTAACTGGCGCGTGGCACGGCAGATGAAGAGGCGCGGCATTCCGGTGGTCTACTATGTCGCACCGCAGTTCTGGGCGTGGCGGCAGGGGCGGGTACGGCTGCTACGTGACTACATCGATAAGGCGCTGGTGATTTTTCCGTTTGAAGAGAAGTTCTACCGCGAACGCGGAGTGGACGCGACATTTGTCGGCCATCCACTTGCTGATTTGCCGCAGCCGGCAATCGAGCGCAGCGACTACGCTGCTCAATTTCATCTCGACCCGGCAAAATATTGGATCACGCTGATGCCTGGCAGCCGTGTGAAGGAAGTGCGCATGAATCTGCCTACGATCCTGGAAGCGGGGGCCCACCTTGGTTCCGACTATGAATTTCTTTTGCCGGTCGCACCCACGCTGGACCGCGCCTTCCTCGAAAGTCTAACCGGTCGGCAGAGAATCACGCTCGTGCCGGAATCCTTGCCAGCGCTGTGGCACTCACGGGCGGGCATTGTCGCCAGCGGCACTGCAACGGTGGAAGCTGCCATGATGCGCGCTCCCTTCGTGATGGTCTACCGGGTGTCATCGCTCACGTATCTGCTGGGTAAGCCGCGCGTGAAGGTTCCATACTTTGCCATGGTGAACTTGATCGCTGGAAAGGAAATCGTCCCTGAATTGGTGCAGCATGATTTTACGGCCTCCAATGTAGTGGCTCGAGTGCAGGAAATCCTCCCGGACGGTCCGGCCCGCGAGCGCATGCTGGATGGCCTGACCCAGGTGAAAGACAAGCTCCACGCTCCTGAAAGCGGAGGTGAAGGCGCGACTCCGCTTCCGGCAGATCGAGCAGCAGAGATTATCCTGGGCCTGTTGCGCCGGGCGTGAAACAAACGACAATCGAATCTTCCCGATTCTCACTTCAGGCAGTGCATGGCGCGAAAACCTGAGGATTGCCGGGGACCGCAGAAAGCAGGTTTCTCGCTGCGCTCGAAACAACAAAGTGAGGGGAAACCCGAAAGACAGACAGCGGTAAACCTTGTGCTCGCAGCATCTTTTAGAGGAGAATCTTCATCATAGGAAATGGTTAGGCCCATTTCCGGGAGACTCTCCTTAATGCAGATTCAGCTTCGGCGCGCCCAGAGCGTCCTCGCGGGTTTCTCTGCCCTTTTGCTGTTGACTTTCATTGCGATTCCTTCCTGGGCTGCCGAGAAGGTCCGCCTGCGGGTGGACGATTACCAGATCGAGGCGGAGCTCACGCCGCACCTGCATCAGATTTCGGCTCGAGCCAAGGTCAAATTCACCGCGCTGCAGGATCTGAACACAGCCATCTTTGAACTGCATAACGGGATGCGCGTCACCAAGGTTTTGGATGAGAATGGCCAACCGCTCTCGGCGGAGCGGGTCACACAGGATTCCACGATTCGCGTGCCGCTGCCCGTCGGCCTGGCTAAGGACGCTTCCACTACGCTGACCTTCGAATACGAAGGCGAGATCGAGAGCACCGACGACAGCCCGGTGCCCGGGCTCAAGCTCGCGTACATCGGCGACGATACCAGTTACCTCCTCTATGCCGGGCGCTGGTTTCCGGTGAGCGGTTACGGCCTCAACCGTTTTACTTCAACCATCCGCATCACGGTCCCAGCTCACATGCTGGTGATTGGAAGCGGTAAGGTGACGGTCACCGAGAATCCGCCGTCAAAGAAACCCAATAGCAGTGGGCTACCGACCAAGACATTTACCTTTGTCGACACGAAGCCGAGCTTTCCGGGCACAATTATTGCGGGCATCTTCCAGGAGTACAAGAGCGATGAAGCCGGCCTGGATCTGCACGTATTTTTCAAGCCTGATCACTCGAAGCTGGCGCCCGAATATACTACGACGGCGGTGCAGGAGTTTACTTACTTCATCACCTTGTATGGCACGCCGTTATCACAAAGGCTGAATGTTGTAGAGCTGCCGGCCGATACGTTGCCTTACGCTTGGGGGCCGGAAATTGCCGGTCTGGCTGGCCCCTCGATCACTGAAAAGACGAACTACCGTCTGATGGCCAATGCCATTGCACATCAATGGTGGGGAGTTTCGCTGAGTCCCTCATCGAAGGATGACTGGTGGCTTATCGACGGATTTTCCCGCTACTCAGAAGCCATGTACGTGGAAAACGCGGCCGGTGCAGCGGGGCTGGAAGAAGTGGTTAAGGATATGTCAGTGGGCGCGCTCGCGTATGACAATGTACCGCTCTCGAGCGTCAGCAAGCTCGATCCCTTCTCCACCGAGTTTCAATCGCTGGTGACCGACAAGGGCGCGATGATTTTGCACATGCTGCGGTGGGTTTTAGGAGAGGACAAATATCTTAAGACCATGCGCGAGTTCGCCGAGACGTATTCGGGCAAATCCGCCAGCATGGACGACTTCAAGGCGATCGCGGAGAAATACTACGGCGAACAGCTGACATGGTTCTTCTCGCAGTGGCTCGACTCCACCGGCGCGCCCGAATTCAAGCTGAAGTACACCACGTATCGTCTGGGTAACAATAAGGGATTCCGCGTGACGGGCGAGATTTCACAGGATCTCGATTTGTTCCGCATGCCCGTGGACCTGCGGATTGACACCGACGGTAAAACGGAAGACAAGAAACTCGAAGTGGTTGGCACCAGCTCGCCCTTTACAGTTGAAACCTTCGGACGCCCGCGGCGAATCGCAATCGATCCCGACCACCGCGTGCTCACAAATTCTTCGGATGTGAAACTGCGGGCTTCCATTCTTCGCGGCCAGGCGCTGCAGCAGCAAGGCGATCTTTCTGGCGCGCTGGCCGAATTCAATAAAGCACTCGATCTCAACAAAAACAGTTCGTTGGCCCACTACCGCGTTGCGGAGATTTTCTTCCTGCAGAGAAACTATCAATCGTCCGCGAATTCCTACCGGTCGTCGATCAACGGAAACGGAGAACCGCGCTGGACGGAGGTTTGGAGCCATATCCAACTTGGCAAGATTTTCGACATCACCGGCCAGCGCGAGCGCGCCATCAACGAATACCGGCAAGGCATTCAAACCAACGATGATACTTTCGGCGCCCTCGAAGAAGCACGCAGATATCTTCAGAAGGCTTACGAACGGCCGAAAAACAAAGAATAACTGAGCAGGCGCGCGCCGTTTCTCAGCCGATCTTCGCACCCGTACCCAAAGCTTTGAGCTTCTTCGCCCCAGGAAGCAATCGAGGACTCCGATTGATTGGCCGGGCAGGGCCGAACGGCAGGACCTCACATTCCGCCGCCTCGATCCGATGGAGCCTTTCGACGGGCACACTGGACTGGCGACCCTCCGCAAACCCCCGACGAATTTGCGGATACTCGAAGCGCACTCTCCGTAGCTCGTCGTTCTGGTGCGCATTCCGTTGGGGGCGATCTGACTGCAGGCGAGAATGTAGGGGCCGATCAGCGATGCCCGCTTCCCTCTGCAGCCGCTGGATGCACCGTACCGCACTGTCGACTACGCGGCCGAACTCATCCCCATCTTCGTTCTTCCGCCCCTGCTGCAGGCGCCGCCGGGTCGCCTGAACAGAGAACCAGGTGCGATTTCGGTTGGACTCTTTCGGTGTGCTGAGCCTCAGCACTTCGCAAAGATGAGCACTGACCGCAAGACGCTTCACGGTGGATCCCGCGGAACTCTGTTTGTCGTACCGTCTGGAGCGAAGATATTCCGTGAACGGAGCTTCTTCGATCCTTCCATGAACCCCAGCCTCCTCAAACGCTTCGAGTGCGGCTGCCTGGGCATGGGTAAGTCCTGGTTCGGCGCTACCTTTAGGGAAGGTCCAACGTTTGCTGTTGCGGGTCTGGACCAGCAAAAACTCGATGGCACCGTTGTGGATCCGGTAGCACACCGCGGCGACTTGTTCGCATTTGCGATTCTTGCGAAGTTGTGACAAGCGCACCGCCTCGACCGGCGGCTTAGGCAGCATTCGATCCGCGCGAAGCGCCGGATGGATGACAGTGACGTGCGAATCTCGAATCTTCCGAACTGCTGCTCTCATGCCAACAGAGTGCACGATGCCACGCGCCGCTGCCTAGATCACAGCTTGGTTCTCGATAGCGATGGTTGAGCGCGTGGGGCCGAGACTCGGCGCCCTGGAATCTTTCTGCATACTTGTATGGCGAATCCGAGAGAAGACAGTATTGATCTGTCACAGGACCGCATCAGAGGTCGCATTCGGCGCCAGGAGAATCGCTTGGAAAACATGTACTGTCTGCGCTGCAATCGCCCGATTGAAACGGGACAGAAATCCGTCGCCGTCTATTTGTTCGCGCAGACCGTAGGAATCAAACCACGGCAAAAATCAGCCGCACAACGAATCTGTTTTTGCCCGCAATGCTCGGTTTCCCTGGCCATGGGACCGCCGCCGGAAGGCGCCCTGAATATGGCGGCATACGACATGATTCGGGAACTCGTGGCCTCCGATCCAGCTTTGAACCAGGCAGCGTGGGAGACCCTGAGCGCAGTCTTGGGTTCGCTCCCGCCGACCGGTACGACCGGCCCTCGCCTTTCGCCAGCATGTGGAGGGTACTTTGAGTTCTGAGGGGTGGAGGCAGTGGCATCTAAGGAGCCGACAGTTGGGTCTCAATCCAACGCTGAGCGGCCTCGACCGAGCTGAAAATCGAAATATTCCTCTGCGTCCGCAGAATCTTGTGCATGCGGGCGGCATGGTTCTGGACTGAATCTCGAGCTACGAACGCTCGTTTAGCCTGCACCGAGAAGGGGTCAATCTCATCCGCTAAGCGGATGAACTCTTCGGCCTTGATATCCAGCTCTTCGACTTCGGTCATATCGACAATCTCGGAAAAATCCGGCTCGAATAAATGATTCGCCCGGAGCGAGGCAGCATACCTTGCGATGTCAGAGACCGTGACCTTGTTTCGAAGCTTTACGGTGACCAGCCGCCGCTCAGCGTCTAATACGTAGTCCGCAGCTCCAGCCGGTTCCTGAGCTTCAGGTTGACTACGTATGGCATTCGGACGGAAGACGTTGCTCTGGACCATGGCACCCCCTTGTCCCCTGAAATACTTGATCCCTCTTTCTGTAATATCGGCGCGAAAATCGCCGGGCATCAGTCCAGCATTTTCAATAGCAACTCCTGCCCCGGCTAACCTTTTTCGGCCCCGTCCGGTCTAAAGAACTAATGCCAGCAGGGAACTTCGCAAGGCCCGGCTGCGTATTACTGATCAGATCGTTAGGCGGGATTGAGACCCCTCGCCTGAACGTTACCCGGGGCCCTCACGCTTCGCTAGAGGCGTGAGGGCACATATCTTGGCTATGCGGATGCTTCTCGACATCGTCCGGCAGTCGCTTTCCACGCTGTGGGCGCACAAGCTGCGCTCCTTCCTTACCATGTTTGGAATTGCCTGGGGCGTAGGTTCGCTGTTGCTACTGGTGGGCCTGGGGGAGGGCTTTCGCAGCGGCCAGGACAAGAATCTGGCCGAACTCGGTCAAGACATCATGTTCGTTTTCCCGGGCCGCATCCCGGCGGTCGCCGGTAGCTTCCAGTCAGGGCAGCCCTACTACCTGACTTACGGTGACTACTTTGCTATCCGTGACCAGGCTCGGTTTCTGCGCGCCGTCTCTCCTGTCCTGGAGCGCGATGACATCCGTGCCGTCAGCGATTACGGATCAACCAACGGACAGGTTTTCGGCGTGGTTCCCGAGTACAGCGATATTCGCAACATGCCAATCGATCCCGGACGATGGTTCAACGCAGAGGACAACAAACAGCATCGTCGCGTGGCGGTGGTGGGGTGGGAATTGCTGAAAAACATGTTTCCGGGCGAGCCGGCGGTCGGCAGCACGATTCTGCTCAACGACATGGATTTCAAAGTCATCGGCGTGATTCCAAAGATCGGCAAAGAGGGCGAAAATGGAACCAACCATCGCATCTTTGTTCCCTTCGACACCATGCGAATGCTTTTTCCGCTGAAGGCGCAAAATTCGGAAAATGCGATCTCATTTATCAACTACCGGCCTATCAAGAAAGAATTGCACGTCGAGGCCAAGAACGAAGTTCATACCATCATCGCGCGGCGGCATCTTTTCGATCCTAGTCTCGACGACGCTTTCAATGACTGGGATACCATCGACGGTGCCATTCGCGTGGGAAAGATTTTTGACGCGATGGATTATTTTCTAGGCGTCGTGGGACTCGTTACCCTTGGCTTGGGCGCGATCGGCATCATCAACATCATGCTGGTTTCGGTCACCGAGCGAACGCGGGAGATTGGTCTTCGCAAGGCTCTGGGTGCCACCCATCGCAACATCATGACGCAGTTCTTTGTGGAAGGTGCATTCCTCACCGTTTTCAGCGGAGGCATCGGCCTGGCAATCTCAGGAGCGTTCGTCGCTTTGCTGGCGCAGTTGCCTTCACCCGAAGGGTTCGACACGCCGCGCATTGTGCCTGCGTCCGCCGTCGTCGCGATTGTTTCGCTTTCTATTGCAGGCATTGTGTCTGGCCTTTATCCCGCGCGCAAAGCCGCGCTGCTGCCTCCCGTGGAAGCGCTGCGGCAAGAGTAAGTGAAATGCAGAAAGTTAGAAATCAGAATGCAATTTCTCACTTCTGCATTCTGAGTTTTGACCTTTGACTTCGGAGTTATCATGTTCGGCGAACTAGGCAAGCAAGCATTCAACGCGCTGAAACACAATCGCCGCCGCTCTTTGCTGACCATGCTCGGCATGGCTTGGGGCATCGCGACGGTTGTACTGCTGTTGGCCTACGGCTCCGGCTTCCAGAATGCTCTGATGATTGCCTTCCACACCTTCGGCGGCAATCTAGTCGCGATTTTTCCGGGACGCACTTCGATTCAGGCGGGAGGTACGAAAGCCGGCGTGCAGGTGCGACTCACGCGCGACGATCTCGACTTTATTCGCGCGGAGTGCCCCATGCTCACCCGTATCTCTCCCGAAGTCGATAAGCAGAGCCTGGTCGCATTTGGCACTCGCAGCGCGAGCTATGGCGTTCATGGCGTGTATTCGACTTACGAGAAAATTCGGGCACTCGATGTGGGCGAAGGTGCGTTCTTCGGAGAGCGCGAAGACTTCACGCACACCCGCGTAGCCGTCATCGGGGCCACGGTGAAGAAGAAACTTTTCTCGGGCCAGAACGCGCTGGGTGAGAGTATCCGCGTCGACGGCATCTCCTACAAGGTCGTCGCTATTCTTCGCCATACCATTTCCAATGGCGACGAAGACATGAACTCGCTGGTGTACGTGCCGTACAGCGCCATGAGCGACCTCAAGAATAGCTACTATCTCGACGGCATCATGATGGATTATGAGGGCGACCACAGCAAGATGGTGGCGGCCGTGCGCAACTCGATGGCTTTTCATCACAATTTCGATCCCAAGGACGATCGCGCCATCTTCGTCTTCGACGCTGTGAAGGATCTCGCCGATCTCACCGTCATTACAGTCGGAATCAAGGTTCTGCTCGGCTTTATCGGGTTGCTGACGCTCGGAATCGGCGGGGTTGGCCTGATGAACATCATGCTGGTTTCAGTAACGCAACGTACTCGCGAGATCGGTGTGGAGAAGGCCCTGGGCGCGCATCGCTGGCACATTCTATTTCAGTTCCTCGCCGAGGCTCTGGTAATCACGGCTCTGGGTGGGCTTTTGGGCGTCGTGCTGGCTTATCTTGTTTCCTGGTCCGTTGGTTCGCTCACTCTCTGGAGCGCATTCATCGAAGACGCCAGCGAAGGCGATATTCATCTCTACATTGATACGGCTACGCTAATTTGGTCGACTGTCATACTCAGTTTCGTCGGCATCATCAGCGGCATGTTGCCGGCTATCAAAGCTGCAAGGCTTGATCCCATTGAGGCCCTGCGCTACGAATAACTGGCCGGGTTTTTCCCAGGCGATACAATCTCTCCCATGCCCGAAACCGCCAACACCCGGCTCGATCGGGTTCTCGATCAACTGCGCTTGTACGAGCATCCTCTACTGAACTTTTCTGCGCGAGCCAAGGGCGAGGGCGTGGAAGCGATCATCCGTTTCAAAGACGAATCTGTGCCGGTGCACACCTACTATTTTGATCTGCATCCCCGGGACCTCGATCACCCGCAGTTTGAATGGAATTTTCAACGACAGCTCTATGACGCACTGCACGATTATTTCGTCGAGATGTTTATCCGCACACCGCAGGACCGCGCTGAGCGCCGCCAAAGAGAATCGTGAATCAACTAAGGCTCAAGATAGAGCAGGAAATCCGGGAGCGCGGTCCGATTCCCTTCGCGCGCTATATGGAGCTTTGCCTTTACGATTATGAATTAGGTTACTATTCGCGGAATGCCCAGCAGTTCGGCAAAGCTGGCGATTTTTACACATCCAGCGACGTGCACGCGGTATTCGGCCGGTTGCTGGCTCGCCAGTTCGATGAGATGTGGCGGGCACTGGGCTCGCCAGAACAAATCAGATTGGTGGAACTTGGGCCTGGCCGCGGGCTGTTCGCGCACGACGTGCTGGGTTGGTCAGAAAAGAAGTTTCCCGACTTCTTCGCGGCCCTGCGTTATGAGTTGGCCGAAAGTTCCCAGCCTCTGCGGGAGCGTATTCAGGAAACTCTAGGTCGCTACATCGAGTCGGGCAAAGCTGGATTGACAACGATCGATCTTCCTGGCGGCAGGTTCGATCTGAACTGTATCGTATTTGCCAACGAATTCTTCGATGCCCTTCCCGTCGAGATCCTGAGCGCCAAAGGTTCCCTGCGCGTCGACACGCGCGAGGGGCGCTTCGTGGAAACCTGGGCAAGGGCGTCTCCCGAAGAACTGGAATTTCTCGATCGCTATTCGGTCCATCCCGAGGCGGAGGAACGCGTCGAAGCGCCACTCGCTGCGCAACAACTGATTGATCGTATTGCCGCCAGCGTGCGGCGCGGGTTCCTCATCGCCATCGACTACGGCTACACCCGCGACGAACTACTCGCCGGACGCCATCGTGGGACGCTGAAGGCGATTCGTCAGCATTCCGTTAGCGCCAACCCGTATGAAGCTCCCGGCGAGCAAGACATCACCGCCGACGTAAACTTCACGGCGCTCGCCGCCGCCACTGAAAAGCACGGCATGCAAACCCACAAGCTCGTCACTCAATCCCAATTCTTGATGGGCATTGGAGAAGCTAATCAATTTGCCGATGCTTTTGAAGAATGCCGCCTGCCGCAGGAGCGAGCGAAAGTCGGGCTGCAACTCAAGCACTTGGTCACCCCCGCGGGCATGGGCGAAAGCTTTCACGTTCTTATTACTGCGAAGGGAGTGGAGCATGAGAAAATGGAATCTTTGTCTGGCTTGAGCTTTGGGCGCAGGCCTTTAGCGCGCTGAAAGAGCTATGCTTTAATTTCTGCGAGCGTTGCCTTCTTCGCTGGTGTGGACTCGGCAGGCTTCATCTCCGCGGCAGCAACTTCCGGATACTCATACACTCCGCGTCCCGACTTCCGCCCCAACCGTCCCGCCTTCACATACTGCACCAGCAGCGGAGCCGGACGATATTTTTCTCCCAAAGATTTGTGCAGGTACTCGAGAATATTCAGCCGCGTGTCGAGCCCCACCAGATCAACCAACTCGAAGGGGCCCATGGGATGATTCAGTCCAAGCTTCAGCGCTTTGTCGATGTCCGCCGCCGAGGCAACCCCCTCCTGCAGCATGTAGAAGGCTTCATTGCCGATCATCGCGTTAATGCGGCTGGTGATGAAGCCCGGGGATTCCTTGATCACGACAACTTCCTTGCCCATGCGCCTGCCAACTTCGACAGCGGTGGCCAGCGTGTCATCATCAGTTTCCAAAGCCCGCACCACCTCGAGCAGCTTCATTTTGTGTACGGGGTTGAAGAAGTGCATGCCCACGCACTTCTTCGCGCGATAAGTTACGCTGGCAATTTCCGTGACGCTAAGAGATGAAGTGTTCGAGGCAAGAATCGTGTTAGGACGGCAGATCTTGTCGAGAAGAGTGAAAATCTCGATCTTCGACTCCATCTCTTCCGGGACGGCTTCAATTACCAGATCGGCCTCGCGCGCCGCCTCATCCACCGAGCCGGCATATTCCAGCCGCCGGAAGGCAGCATCGGCATCGGGCGACGATACTTTTCCGAGTTCAACCGCTTTATCGAGATTGGCACGAATTTCACTTTCTGCCCGACGCAGGGCCGTCGGTAACAAGTCTTCCAGAATCGTGCGATAGCCGCCAATCGCAGCGGCGTGCGCGATGCCGCGACCCATAATGCCGGCGCCGATCACCGCGATGGTTTTCACTGCCGCCACTACTGCGCCACCACTCTTTCTTTTTCCAAATCCTTGATAGCGTCATTCAACGCGCCGCCAGCCGCGCGCAAACTGTCAGCCAGGCGTTTGCGCTCCTCGACATTCATAGCGGGAATCGCAATACAAATACGGCGTAACGTGGTCGTGATGTCGTCCACGTAGTTCATCGAGCGGATCAGTTCACCAGATGCAAGCATGAGGGCTCCTGTCTATTTGTGGGTTTCTTGATTGACTCTGAAAATTGCCCGCCAGCCCCTCTCGATCAAAGTTTGACGGACCAAACCTCTATTTTGGACGCGTCAGAGAATTTAGTAAAGGCAGAGAGAGTGCAGGTGTTGTCGCTCTAGGATGCGGAATTCGCCAACCATGAATTCGTGTCTTCGTTTGTTCACACTGCTTTAGCTTGCAGAAGCTTATAATTCCTATCGATTCTTTAAATGGGCCTTCGATCTATATCGCGAATCTAAGGATCATATGGCAGATAAACTCATCAAACGTTATATCTTCGCGAGCGATTTTGATCAGACACTCACCTTCAACGACTCCGGCTACGTGCTGGCCGAGTTGGTCGGTATTCCTACGGCTGAGTTCGAACGCAAAGCCAAGGGCATGGCCAAGATCAACCTGGTGCAGCAGGGGGCAGAACTTGCTTATCTGTTGCTCCATGACCCGGAGTTCAAAGCGAAGGTGCGGAAGGAACATCTTCACGAGGTTGGAAAACGCATACGCCTGAAGGGCGATATCAAACTGCTTTACCAGATTCTCGAAACCGGTGTGGACGGACATGGTTTCGATTTCTACATACTCTCCGCCGCGCCAGTCGAAGTGATCCACTCTGCGCTCGAAGACATCGTTCCTAAAGATCACATTTTCGGCACGGAGTTCCGCTACAAGCCTTCCGGCGAAATCGACACCATTGTTCGCGCCACCGCGGGCTACGGCAAAGTTGCGGTGCTCAACCAATTGCTGGCCGAGCATGTCACCGGCCCCGATCACGTCATTTACTCGGGGGATGGCAGCTCCGATATTCATGTAATGTTGCAACTGAATGCGCGTGACGGATTGACCATCGCGGTCTCGGAGTCGCCTCACGTTTCACAGATTGCGAAGCGCACGGTGCTCAGCACCAGCGCCCTTGCAGTACTGGCGCCGATTCTCGAGGAGATTGTCGGATGGGAACATTCGCGCATTCGCAGCTTTTTCGAGACCAACGGGATGCTGATCCAGGAGTGGGAGCGAGTACGCACGGACTGGTTAACGATACGTCCGGCGATCAGCGAAACCGCGGAAACGGTGAGCCTGACGTGACGTCTGTTGTTTTCTGCCCCCGCTGTTGACCCATGCTGCGCAATAAAAGCCTGATTCCGCTCTCTCACCAGCATCAACGGGCGTTGGCCTTGTGCGTGCGCAT
>Ga0187887_10000052_pt1 | contig 111562 bp, 93 predicted proteins | sample June2016WEW_7_10_FD_132977 | JGI IMG/M metagenome (GOLD analysis project Ga0187887, IMG submission 132977) | Peatland microbial communities from SPRUCE experiment site at the Marcell Experimental Forest, Minnesota, USA - June2016WEW_7_10 | ecosystem: Environmental > Terrestrial > Soil >... | reverse complement strand
CCTCCTCGTACCAGAGTGTTTTTGGATAATTCACAATGATACGCTCTCGAGGGACGCTTCACCTTTGGTTGCGGCCACAGGCCGCGCTAAGTTTATCCGTGGCCATGATGCTTTTGGTGTTTTGCAGCAAGTTCTGAAGCTTGCGCTGCTAATCCGCTGACGCACGCGCGCTCCGCCATCGGCGCTACCATGAGCTTACCCAGGCATGGAAATCCGTACCGACCTCACGCCGGCCGCGCTGGCGGGCAAGCTGCATCGGCTGTTCGATCTTTCGGCGCAGAAAATCCAATCTCTCCAAGAGACCTGGCAGCCGTCGCAGGGTTCGCCCGTGTTCACGGTGGATGGCCGCTACACCAGCCGCGGCTGGACGGAGTGGACGCAGGGTTTCCACATCGGCTCGCCCATCCTGCAGTTCGACGCCACCGGCGAGAGCGAATTCCTCGATCTCGGCCGTTCGCGCACCGTCGAGCTGATGGCGATTCACTTGAGCCACACGGGCGTGCATGACCATGGCTTCCACAACGTCAGCACGTATGGCAATCTGCTGCGCCTGATGAACGAAGGCCGCATCGCGGAGGCTGCCTGTGAGCGCCGTTATTATGAGCTGGCGCTCCGGGTTTCCGGCGCCGTGCAGGCAACGCGCTGGTCGCCCACGGCCGATGGCGGCGGGTATATTTACTCGTTCAATGGTCCACACTCGCTGTTTGTGGACGCCATCCGCTCCTTGCGCATTCTGGCGGTGGCGCACCGGCTGGGCCAAGCGGTGATGGGTGAAAACGACCGGCGCATTTCGCTGCTCGACCGGCTGATGGACCACGCCCGCGCCACGGCGAAATACTCGGTCTACTACGGCGAGGGCCGCGACGCCTACGACATGCGTGGCCGAGTCGCGCACGAGAGCATCTTTAATCCCAACGATGGCAATTACCGCTGCCCCAACTCGCAGCAGGGCTATTCGCCGTTCACCACCTGGACACGCGGCCTGGCGTGGGCAATGTGCGGGTTTGCCGAGCAGTTGGAATTCTTCTCGACCTTGGAGGGCCACGCCGAATTCCGCGCGGTGATGGAGAAAGCCGCGCGGGCCACCTGCGATTTCTGGATCGCCAATACGCCACTGGATGGCATCCCTTATTGGGATACCGGCGCTCCCGGCCTGGCCGAACTCGGCGCTTGGCGCGAGCGGCCGGCGGACCCGTTCAACGGGCATGAGCCGGTCGACAGTTCCGCCGCCGCCATTGCCGCGCAAGGGCTGCTGCGCCTCGGCCGTTATCTAAACGACGACCGCTACTGGAATGCCGGGCTCACCGTCGCTAACGCGCTGTTCGACGAGCCATATCTCAGCCTCGCCGCCAGCCACCAGGGCTTGATTCTGCACTCCGTGTATCACCGCCCGAACGGCTGGTGCGCCACCCCAGGCGAATCTTCGATGTGGGGCGATTATCACGCCCGCGAAGCCGCCTTGTATCTGCTGCGCTTCGTCGAAGGCCGCCCATATCTGAAGTTTTGGTAGGGTAGGGCAGGCGCAGTCTTGCGTGCAGGCGCGAGAGTCGTCTCGACCTTTTTTCGTCCTGTGGGTTCCAAAAAAATGGCGGACTTCAAGAAATGTCGGCAGGAATGCCTCGACACGGCAGGCAAGACTGCCCGCACCGCGATTACCGGGGAATGTCGGCACGAATGCCGACACAGCAGGCAAGACTGCCCGCGCCACGATTACTGGGGAATGTCGGCACGAATGCCGACACCGCAGGCAAGACTGCCCGCACCGCGACTACCGGGAAATGTCGGCACGAATGCCGACACAGCAGGCAAGACTGCCCGCGCCACGATTACCGCGTTGCGAATAGTGGTGCACGGGATGTGGCCAGAGGTGGGCCTGGCCGCGGCGTAGCGTGAATCCTCGGGGCGAGATGCGAAGGTAAGGGGCATAATCGCCCCAAGAGCCGGTTCTTTCCTGTGATAATCTGTCGAAATGCAGCCGAGGCATCCGCTTCTCTATGCCAGCCAGCGGTTGGGTCCGCTGGTCGAAGAGGACACCTTCGCCCGGCTTTACCGTTCCCGCGAGTTTCTCGCCAACAGTCTCGACCAGCGCCTGCGATTATCGGAGGCCGCCCGGCAGGCGTGCCTGTCGCCGTTCCACTACCACCGAATGTTCGTGCGCGCTTTCGGAGAAACGCCGCACGATTTTCTCACCCGCCGCCGCATTGACCGGGCCAAACATTTACTGGCGAGGGACCAGTGCCCGGTCACCGAGGTCTGCCTGGCGGTGGGTTATGAGAGCCTGGGGTCGTTCAGTTCGCTGTTTCGCTCGGTGGTGGGCCGCTCGCCACTCGAATTCCGCCAGAGCCTGCGGCGCGTCTTCCCGGTGCCGGATCTGACTCCTTATCGCTTCGTTCCCGCTTGCTTCCTGCTGTCGTTTGGCTCCCGGCCGTTCTGACCACCCCGGCTCCTGACCAAAAGAGCAAGATTCAAGAAGCGGACTGCGATATTCTGTGAGAATCTGAATCTCGGAGGGGGGTACATGATCCAACGCTTATCGCACATTAGCATCTACGTTCTCGACCAGGACGCAGCTTACGACTTCTACGTGAACAAGCTCGGTTTCGACGTTCACACGGACGCGACCATGGACGGCGGATTCCGCTGGCTGACGGTCAATCCCAAGGGGCAGCCCGATTTGGAAATCGCGCTTATGCCCAGCGGGCCGTCACCGATGATGGATCAGGAAAGTTCCGACATGCTGCGTACGTTGATCGGCAAAGGAGCGATCGGCAGCGGCGTGCTGGAGACGGCTGACGTTCGCAAGACCTACGAGGAGTTGCGAGCCAAGGGCGTCGAGTTTTCTCAACCGCCGACCGAACGCTTCTACGGCACGGAAGCTTTGTTCAAGGACAACTCCGGCAACTGGTTCAGCTTGACGCAACGGGCACCAGGGCACAAGTAGTGTCCACCAGGCGGCTGGCCAGGAGGCAATATGACAAAACGCATCGTTCTGGCAGGCATATTAGGCGGGGTCGCCATGTTCCTCTGGGCGTCCGTGGCTCACATGGTTCTGCCGCTGGGGCGGGCTGGAATTCGCGAGATCCCTGGCGAGCAGGCGTTACTCGGCGACATGCACTCCGCGCTTGGGGAATCGCCGGGTCTCTATATGTTTCCAGGTATGGGCGCCAGTTCCGACATGAACCAATATGAACAGAAGCTAACGACCAATCCATCGGGCTTGTTGATCTACCACCCGCCCGGCGCCAAGGCCTTGACGCCGGCGCAGTTGGCTACCGAGTTCCTGACGGAGCTGCTCGAAGCCCTGCTGCTGAGCTGGCTGATCGCTCAGATCCGTCTCGAAGGCAGGTCACCGCGGTTCGGGTATGTGATCGTCGTCGGCCTCATATCGGCGATTTCGACCAACGTTTCGTATTGGAACTGGTACGGCTTCCCAACCGCCTATACGCTCGCGTACATGACCACTCAGTTCGTGGGCTATCTCGCTGCCGGTTTGGTGGCAATCTGGATACTCGGGCGTCCAGTGCCCAAGGTCGCGATCGCCCCTTGACCTACCTGCCATCGTGGCGGCGCGACTGGCAGTCTGAGGCCGGCACCTTCCGCGCGGCCGGGTTGATGCCTGGCTGGGCCGATTGTCCGGGGCACGTTCTCGGCCGTCCCAGGTTGATCGAAATTAAAGCGTGCATGGACGAATCCCTCGGAAAGCGCGCTGTCGGCGGCACGCCTGAAGCCCAACCCTCCTCACTTGGTGGCAAGCGCGGATGGTGGTCGCCGATTCAACGCCCCAAGAAAAGCCGAGATGACTCTCGGCTCTTGCAGCCTTGCAGGCCGCCTGACAAGCCAATGCCGCTTAGTTTTGCGGTTACCGGACCTGCATCAATTGTGGGGCGGGCGCCCTCGTCCTGAGGTCCCCTCCGAGGCCGGCCCCTTGGCCGGCTTCTCGCACGGGCAAGTGGTTGATTCGTCGATAAAGCAGCGGGACGAGGGCGTCCCGCGCGGACCCGGGGGTCCGCCCCACAACGCCGACCACTCCGAGGCTTTTCCAAAACTAAGTGGCATTGGCCTGGCAGGCCACGCCACGGCTTGGGTGAACAGTATTGGGCTGACGCCGTGCCCCGATTTGATACGACGCGTCCAGCTTCGGAGTTCAGGCTAAGGCGGTTTCTCCGTGCCACCGGTCAGCCTCTCCAAATCCAACAAATGCAGTGGCTTAAAGGACTTCTCCGACCACCGGCAGAAGTCCGAGAACTCGACTCCCACGAAAAACCCGATCTCCCGGTAATCGCAATAGCGCACCTTGCCGGCGAAGCTCTGGCGGGGGAAGTCCCAGTGGACTTCGGTGCCCAGAGGAATTTCATTTTCCAGTTGCAAGCATGCGCCGGAGGGCGAGATATCTTCAAGCAATGCCAGTGCTGTCCGCGGCTGCTTTCCTTCGTCCTCCCAACGCACCTCCACCATATCCGCGCACATCATGCGGGCTTCCCTGCGATGATCCTCCATACATTTCTCTTATCGGCGGTTGATGCAGCTCACTTTAGAGCCGGCACGGCTCCGCCCCGGAAGGTCCGTGAGGTGCGCACCTGGCCGGCAGAGGGGCCGGCGCTTCCGCTTGCCAACCCGGCGCACCGCAGCAGTTGGCAGGCGGAAGCGCCGGCCCCACCGCCGCCTCAGTACTTCGCCAGCTCCTCAAAATCCACGTTGCCGCCGGAGAGAATCACTCCCACCGAGCCAATCGCCGCCTGCAATCTCCCGAACAGAACGGCGGCGGCGGGAACTGCGCCGCTCGGCTCGACCAGCAGCTTGAGCCGGAGCAGAAGGAACTTCACCGTCTGGCGGATCTCGTCGTCGCTCACCAGCACGACGCCTTCCGCCAGTTGCTGAATCACGGGGAAGGTCAGCGCGCCCGGCTGCGGCGCTCGCAGGCCGTCGGCGATGGTGTCGGGATGAGACACAGTGACGCGCTCGCCGGCTTTGAGCGACAGGAACGTATCGTTGGCGCCTTCCGGTTCGGCGCCGAAAACGCGAATCGCCGGATAGATGGCTTTGGCGATGGTGGCGCACCCGGACAGAAGGCCGCCGCCACCGACCGGCGCGATCAGCGCGTCGAACGGTCCGGCCTCTTCGAGCAGTTCGAGAGCGGCGGTGCCCTGCCCGGCCATAATGAGCGGATGGTCGAACGGGGGCACCAGGGTGGCGCCAGTTCTGTCCATAATGCCGGCGGCGATTTGCTCACGAACTTCGGTGTGCCGGTTGTAGGTCACAATGCTGGCGCCGCGCGCGCGGGTCGCTTCCATCTTGGCGCGCGGGGCATCCTCCGGCATTACGATGGTGGCCTGCGCGCCCACGTGTTTGGCCGCGATCGCCACCGCTTGAGCGTGGTTGCCCGATGAGTAAGCCACTACGCCGCGCGCAAGCGCGCCGGCGGACAGCGAGAGAATCAGGTTGGCCGCTCCGCGGATTTTGAAAGCTCCGCCGCGCTGCAGGTTCTCGCATTTGAAGAACACACGCATCCCGGCACGGGTATCGAATCCCGCCGAGGTGAAGACCGGAGTATGCCGAGCCAGGGGGCGTATCCGCTCCGCCGCCTGACGGACGTCGTTGGCTTGGATGGCAAGGTCCATTGGTTCCAGGATAACCGCGGCGGCTCTCGCGGCGTGCGCTTCGGGGCCATTCATGAGATGATCGATTCAATTGCAAGGCGACCGCTCCCTTTGGTCGCGGCTCCGATTGAGCGCAATTCCGAATCGAGGCCACGCAACGGAGCCGCGACCAAAGGGAGCGGTCAGCCTCCGTCGCCGCGATCGGTCCGCGCTTATTCCGCCGAGATTGACACTACCACCACGCCGCGCTCGCGCGAGTCGTTCGCGTCGGCGGGCAGCACGGACGCAACGCGGAAGCGCACTACCATGTCTTCCGCATCCCGCGGCAGCGGCCGCACCAGCACGTGCGCGCCGGCGCGGCGGAACTCGGCTGGCTCCAGTTCGCTCCCATTCACGGTGCCGGCCAGCGCCACAATGGCGTTGGCGGCGAAAAGCGCGTCGGGAAGGAACAGCTCGATCGCCACCGTTCGCGCCCGCGCCGCGCCAGTCGAGCGGATGCGGAAGGAAAACTCACGCCCGGTCCAGCGCCAGCCGGTTCCCTCCGCGGCGTGCCAGCCGTCCAGCCGTTCCACGTTGGCCAGCCGGTCGAAGCGGCTTCGCAGGAAGCAGAACGCGCGCTCGTCGCGGTCCGCGCGCACTGGGTCCGAACGGCGCGTGTCGCCCACCGCGAGCCAATCGAGCATATCCCAATAGGTCCGCTTCAGCGCCAGCCGCAACCCTGGTTCGGAGAAAACGAAATAGTTGCTCTCGTCGTTGTTCAGCTCGGTTTCGTCCAACAGGTACGCCAGAGCGACGTCTTTCGGCATCGGCGCGCCCCCGGGAAAGCGGCGTGCGATGCGCGTGCTCAGGAAGCAGAAGGCAGCGCGCTTGGCCAGTTCCTCGAGAACGTGGAACGGGTTGCGCAGGTGATAAAGCGTGCCCAGGAAAAACGCGAAATCGTATGGGCCGCCTGGCAATTGGAAGGGCCGGTCCAAATCGAGTTCCACCAGCTCCACCGACGACCCGAGCGCGGCCTTAAGCGCGCGTGCCCCACGCATCCCATTGTGGTTGTAAACCCCGTGATCGACAGCGGTTACCCGGTAGCCGAGCGATTCGAGAAAGAACCCCAGTTCGCCATCCGCGCAGCCCAGGTCGAGCACCTTGCGCCCCTTGCCCGGCGCCCCAAACATCTCCCGGTTGGCGCCGCGCAGGAGCTGGTTGCAGTGGGCCAGCGACGATAGCGTGTCGTAGGGATACCACTCGAAGCCCGGATTCCGGATCCCCAGCCGCGCCCGGCAGATAACCTCGCGATACCGCTCCGCCAGGTCGCGCACGGCCTCGATTCCCTGGCTTTCGTTTTGTGCCGCGTTCTCGACCCCGCCGCCGCCGCTTGCCCGCATGGCGTCCATCATAACCCGCCTCCGCACTTTCCCGTTCGGGATAGACCACACTTAACCAAAGTCAGTCTTGGAAACATTCTCGTACGCATGGTACTAGTAGCTACAGGATCGTAGCTGGTACTTCTAGCTTGTTCGTACGTGGTTGAATTCGACATTTTGGCGGCTGGCTGATCATCCAGCCGCTTTTCAGTCAAGGAGGCTCGGCTCTTTATGTCAACGCTCGGTATCTTCTTCAGAGTGGCCATTTCAGCCGCCATCGCCGGCGGCACTCTCATCGCGCAAACTGCCATCGCTCCCGTAGGCAACAGCGGCCGGCTCGTGAGCACCATCGGTGTGGATCGCAGCGTTTATTTCCCCGGCGAGGAAGCCGTGCTGACGCTTACGGCGCGCAACGCGGGTTCCGCTCCGTTGGAGGTCGTGTCGCCCTTCTCCGCCTTCGGCTGTTTCGAGTTATCCCGCTTGGCGCCAACAGGTTCGCTGATCCCAATCTTCGCACGGCCAGTGTGTCCGCTACGGTTGGTTGAGCCGACCGGCGCAAAGGTTGTGCTGGGAGCGGGCGAAGAGAGCCGTGTCTCGGTGAGCGGTGACGACTTGTGGCCCGGCTCCAGCGCCTCCACCGTGTCCGGCACGTCCGGCTACTACCAGATCTCGGGCGTCTCCGGCGCGTCGGCGGTCTTCCGGATCGCTATGCCCCGCTTGGAGACGGCCACCGCGGTTCGCATCCACGACATTGTGTACACCGACCCGGCCACCAGGAGCGAAGTTCGCAAGGCGGCCTACATGCACGTTTTCTCACTGCGATGGAACAACCAGAGCTATCTGTGTATCGCTCTGTCCCCCAGCCTTCGGGATAAGGCGGTGGCTACCGATGGGACGGGAAACGTAACGGCCGTCGGCGTTCCCTACCGTCGTTTGGCGGTTCTGCCGGGCCCTGTCGCTTCCCTGACGGGCACGGCGAACGCACAGGACAACCTGGCGATCACCTGGGAGGATACGAGGGGCGCCAGCCAAACCGTGCTGGTGGCCGGCGACCAGGGGAATGGCGCCTCAGACAACGTTCAGGTGGCTCTAGACTCGAGTTTTGAGAGACTGAGCTCGGCCGATACCCAGCAATTCTCAGCCAAGGTTGCCGGGGCAGCCAATCGCAACGTGACCTGGAGTGTTTCGCTCGCTCCCGGCGCACCGGCGGGAGCCCAGGCCGGAGCGGTCACCGCTTCGGGAGTCTACACGGCCCCGGCTGGAATCACCAAGCCGTACGCAGCAATCGTTACGGCGCAAAGCCAGGCGGATCCCTCCCGGTCCGCCGTCGGTGTGGTTGCTTTGCAGCCTCGGAATCAGGGTACTTTGGCGGCAGCCGCTGGCGATGGGTCGATCTTCGCGGCCAAGTCGGCGGTCAGCGCCGCGTCCGGCTCCGGCCCGGGCCAGTAGGGGCTGGGTTCTCATACGGGATGACGCGTGGGGTGTGTTTCGGACCCAATAGCCCGCGGCCGAGCTTTACTCCTCTGAGCTCGGCCGCGGGTTTTCTTTTGACACCCGCGAAAGTGCGCGCGCCGAAAAACAATATTGATACAGGTGATTCAGATCTCTAATGTCCTCAATGGCATGAAGCTTGCTAGCATAGGAATTGACGGTTTCAAGGGAGGGTTCCTGTGTCCAAGGGTTTCGTCGCCATTAATGTGGAACGCTGTAAGGGCTGCTCTTTCTGTGTCGAGTTCTGCCCCACCCACGTGCTGGCTCTCTCATCCGCTTTCAATTCCAAGGGTTACCACACCCCCCACGTGGTAGCTTCGGACAAGTGCAGCGGTTGCGATCTGTGTGGAATGTACTGTCCCGACTTTGCGATTTATGGAGCGCGCTATGCACGCTGACCCCAGGGGCGTATTAACAGGTGTTCATTTTCTCGACGGTGACCACGCATGTTGTGAGGGAACGCTCGCAGCAGGTGCGCGATTTGCCGCAGGTTATCCGATTACGCCGTCCACCGAAGTAGTGGAACGCTTCGCATCGCGAATTCCAACCGTCGGCGGCATCTTCATCCAAATGGAGGATGAGCTGGCCGCCTCCATCGCTATTCAAGGGGCCGTTTGGGGTGGCGCGAAAGCGTTTACCGTCACGTCGGGTCCGGGTTTTTCGTTGATGATGGAGCACATTGGCTACGCGGCCATCACCGAAACTCCGTGCGTATTCGTCAACGTGCAGCGCGGCGGTCCTTCCACCGGTCTGCCGACGCTGCCGGCGCAGGCGGACATGATGCAGGCCAAGTGGGGATCGCACGGCGACTACGGCATCATCGCGCTCTGCCCGAATTCTCCGCAGGAGTGCTTCGATCTCACTATCACCGGCTTCAACCTGGCCGAGGAGTTTCGCGTCCCGGTGATGATGATGCTCGATGAGTGCGTCGGACACATGACGGAAAAGGTCATCATTCCGCCGGCCGAGCAGATTGAGGTGTCGCCGCGGCGCTACACCCACAAGCCGCCCGCCGAATATCGCCCCTTCGAACCGGACGGGACCCAAGTGCCGGAAATGGTGAAGGCGGGGGACGGTTACCGCTTCCACGTCACCGGGCTGACCCACGACGAACGCGGTTATCCTAGCATGAACGTAACCACGCAGGACCGCCTGGTGCGGCGGCTGGTGGACAAGCTGAAGCCATTTTCCAACGGCCGCGCCATCTGCGAGACGGCCGGTCTGGAGGATGCCGAAGTCGCGGTGGTCTCCTATGGCATCACGTCGCGCGTGGCGCAACGGGCCATCGAGCTGGCGCGCAAACGGGGCATCCGCGCCGGCAAGTTCCGGATCATTTCCGCCTGGCCGTTCCCGGAGCAACACATCGCCGAGCTGGCCGGCCGCGTGAAGGCATTCGTGGTGCCGGAATTGAATTTGGGCCAGATGGTGCATGAAGTGGAACGCGCCGCGGCCGGCCGCGCCAGGGTGATACCCGTCAGCCACGCTGGCGGCACCGTGCACGACCCCGAAGTGATTCTCAAAGCCATCGTGGAGGCGGCGCAGTGAGCGAACAACTACTCGAAGTCGAATGCGAGATCCCGGAGGGTTCCTTCAATCCGGTCGAGCCGTTTCTGCGCATGGACCGCATCCCCCACATCTGGTGCGCCGGATGCGGCATCGGCACCACCGTCAACTGCTTCACCCGCGCGCTGCTGGAATCGAAGGCCAACCTGGATAAAGTGGCCATCGTTTCCGGGATCGGCTGTACCGGCCGCGTGGCCGGCTACGCGCGCCTGGATTCCTTTCACACCACGCACGGCCGCGCCATCCCGTTCGCCACCGGTTTGAAGCTGGCCAACCCGGAACTGCAGGTGGTGGTCTACTCAGGCGATGGCGACCTGTTCGCCATCGGCGGCAATCACTTCATCCACGCCGCGCGCCGCAACATGGACATCAAGGTGATCTGCGTCAACAACCTGACCTACGCCATGACGGGCGGGCAGACCGCTCCCACCACGCCCAGCCACGTGATCAGCGCCACCGCGCCTTATGGCGTCTTCGAGCCGGCCTTCAACCTGGTGCAACTTGCCGACGCCTGCGGAGCTTCCTACGTGGCGCGCTGGACCACCTTCCACGTCAAGCAGCTCGCGCGCTCCATGGAGGAGGTTCTCAAGAAGAAGGGCTTCTGCTTCATCGAGATCGTTTCGCCCTGCCCTACCCTCTACCAGCGGCGCAACAAGATGGGCGATGGGCTGGACACCATGAAGTATTACAAGCAGGCGAGCAAGATTCGCCACGGCGCGCCCACCAGCGAGTGCAGCCTGAGCAAGAGCGGCGAAATCGTGGTCGGCAAATTCATCGACCGCGAGCGGCCCGATTACTACGAGTTGTTGCAGGCGCAGATGCACGACACCTTAGGCGAGCGCTACGCCGAACCGGAAGTGGGGTGCTCGGAATGCTAACTGAAATTCGCGTGGCCGGAAGTGGGGCAGGCGCTTTCGCCTGCCAACCCGGAGGTGCCCGGAATGCTAACTGAAATTCGCGTGGCCGGCTTCGGTGGTCAAGGCGTGATTCTGGCCGCGATCGTGGTGGGAAAAGCCAAGGCTATTTTCGAGGGCGCTTACGCCACCATGACGCAGAGTTTCGGTCCGGAGGCGCGCGGAGGATCGTCGAGCGCGCAGTGCATTCTCTCCGACGAGCCGATTCTTTATCCGTACATCACGAAGCCCGACGTGCTGGTGGTGATGTCGCAGGAAGCTTATACGAAATTCTCGCCCGAGCTCAAGCACGGTGGAATTCTGATCGTCGAGCAGGACCTGGTGCATCTCGGCAACCTTCCCGCCGGCGCCCGCGTCTACGGCGTCCCGGCGACGCGCCTGGCTGAGGAGTTAGGCCGCAAGGTGGTTCTCAACATCGTCATGGTGGGCTTCCTGGGCGCCGTCACCGGACTGGTGAGTGCGGACGCGTTGCGCAACGCGGTGAAGGATTCGGTGCCGCCGGCGCTCGAAAAGCTCAACCTCGAAGCTTTCGACAAGGGCTTCGAATACGGTTCCCACCTGATGCAGAAACTCGCCGAAGAGGGCGAGGCCGAGCCGGTGATGTCGTTGGAATCCGAGTCGTAGGGCCAACTGAGGAGCTTGCTTAAGAAACGCCGGGGCACGGTCGGCCACAGATAAACACAGATGAACGCAGATTGAGAATTATTGGCTCATTCTGGATTCCAAAGCCAGCTTCGGCGAAGCTGCATTCCCAAAGTGGGAGACCGAGGAGGAGCAAGTCTTGTATCAGGGCGTCCAACTTCGGAATTCAGGGTAAGAAGCCGGAGCACGGCCGGCCACACATGAACGCAGATTGAAGAGTATTGGCCTATCCGCGTTCATCCGCGTTCATCCGCGTTCATCTGTGGCTCCGGCTGTGGTTCCGCGCCGATTTCCTGCAGCTTGTCGAAGAGGCCGCGCGCGGCCCGCTGCGCGGCGATCTTCTTGGTCCGGCCCTCGGCCTGGCAGGCCCAGTCCTTGCCCACGCGGACTTCCACGGTGAACATTTTGGAATGTTCCGGCCCGCGCTCGCGCACAATGGCATACCGCGGCTGCGGCAGTTTGCGCGACTGCGCGAGCTCCTGCAAAGTGCTCTTGAAGTTGGCGATGGCCGGCTGGATATCGGTGCCCGACTCTTCGTCGCCGGCGAAAGGCGCGTCCAAAACGTGCGCGGCCACGAACCGGCGCACCGGGTCGATGCCGCCATCCAGATAAACCGCGGCGATCACCGCTTCCAACGCATCCACCAGCAAGGTCTTCTTGGCGCGGCCGCCGCTCATCTCCTCGCTGCGGCCCAGATCGAGATAGCTGCCGAGGTCGAGCCGCCGCGCCACGCCGTGCAGATGGGCGGCGCTCACCAGGTGCGCTTTGAGTCGCGACAGCTCTCCCTCACTCGAATCCGGCTGCCGCAGCACGAGCGCTTCCGCGATCAGAAATCCCAGGATCGAATCGCCCAGGAATTCCAGCCGCTCGTTGTCACGCACCGGCGGGCCGGCGCCGGCGTGCGACTCGTTGGCCGCCGAGCTGTGGGTCAGAGCGCGGCCGAGCAGCGCCGGATCCGAGAACCGGTGGTTGATACTCGATTCGAGCGTGCCCACTTCCGCGCGCATGAGTGGCCGGCTATTTGGCGTCAGCGGTCTTGGCCTTTGTCGCCATCGCTTTCAGGTTTTGCGCCACTTGCCTGATGGACGGGTGAAGCTGCGGATCGGCCAGCAGCTTGTCGCAAATGGCCAGCGCCTCGTCGTTCTTGCCGGTCTTCTGGTAGGCCATGGCCAGCCGGACCTGATAGGCCGGCTGCGGGTCGCCATCGATCGCCAGCTTGAAATCCGCGACCGCCACGTCGTATTTCTTGCGCTTGAGCGCCGCCAGTCCCAGGTCGTTCTGGAGTTCGGCCCGCATGAACTTCCTGGCATCCGCCCATTGGGCGTCGGTGATTCCGGTGTTCGGCTTGGTATCGAGGCTGTCGAGCGCTTGGTTGAAATCTTTTTCCGCCTTCGAAAGCTGCTCCTCCTTGTCGAGGTCGTTTTCACCCACGTGCTGCGTAATCAGCTCTCCCAACTGCATGGCGGCTTGCGAGTTCTTGGGATTGGCTTCCAGCACGCGCTGGTCGGTGATTTCCGCGCTGGCGTAATCGCCTTTCTGCTGGTACGCATCGGCTTCCAGCAGCAGAGCAACCTCTTTGTACGCCGTGTCGGCGAATTTGCCGAGCAGATCCTCGGCCGCCTTGATGGTTGCGTCCGGGCTTTCGGTTCGCGCCGCGAACAGCGCCCGCACGGCGTCGGCCTCGGCGTTCGACTTCGGCTTTAACTGCGCCATCAGTCCGGAGACAGCGGCGGCCATTACCAGGACGCCGGTCAAAATCGTTCGTATCATTCCAAATCGCTCCTTCTATTTATTGCTTGGAACTCGCGTGCAGTCCATTCTCGGCTTCCCTGCGCGCCATGTCCGAAATGCCTTCCACCTTCAAGGCGTTGGCAAAATACTGTTGCGCCTGTTCGGGCTCATCGGCCGCCAGAGTCAGCTTGCCCAAATACACCAGCACCCAGGCCCTGGTGGCCGGCCGGGGCCCGAGATCGAGAGCGCTCTGAAACAACCGGACCGCCGTCTCGGGGTCCCGATTGAGCGCCGCGATGCGGGCCAACCCATAATAGGCATCCGCGTGGAACGGTTTCTGGTCGGTCTGCTCCAGAACCTCCAGATACAATTTCTTGGCCGCGTCCAGGTTACGCGCCACGTAAAGCCGTTCGGCATCGTCCAGGGTCTTGGCCGGCCCGGTCAGCGGCGCGGCGGGCACGGCAGCGGCGGCGGGCGCCGCGGGCTTGGGGGCGGGCGATGGCGGTCCGGCATTGAAGTCTATTCTGGACAGCCGTGCGTCTTCGGTTCGCAGATCGATGGCGCCCACCATTTCGGGATAGTAGATTAGCATCGACTGTTCCTGCCTTTCATACACGGGCAGGGCCTCGGAAAAGTACGGCGCCAGGATGAATCCCTGGTACAGCGCGCGCTCGATGGCGCCGGGATCGTGATCCAGGCGCGACTCCACGGCCTTGATCAGCGACTCGCTGGCCAGCGCCGGGAAGTTGTCGCGGAAGGAATCCTCCAACCGGCCCACCCGCTGCGCCTGCCGCGCCAGGAATTTCTTACGCTCCAGGATCTCCTCGTTCTGGGTGGACATGGGGTCGAGCAGGTAGTGCAGGTAGGCGTGGCGAATATCGAACGAGCGCGGCTCGGCCGAAGGCGTCACCACCACGGTATCCTCAAATCCGTAACTGCGCCGCTGAACCTGGCCGGGCGGAGCCAGCAACTCGATGTAGATTTGAAAATGCCGTCCCTTGAAGCCGGAGGTCTGTTGCCGCAAATAGGCGTTCACTTGCAGCACGGCCTGCGTGACCGGGGTATGGTATCGCGCGATATATTCGTCGATCTCCGGCTGCGCGCGCTGCCAGATTTGGGCGATGCCGGCTTCCTTGTAGAACAAAACCAGCAGCTTGGAGAACTCCTGCAGGCGCAGCGCTTCGGGCGGGATCTCCACATCGCGCTTGCGCTGGACGAAATCCGGAGGGCCGCCCACGGTCAGGGCGAAAGAGATGTACTGGCCCAGCTCGGCGGCCGCGTTTTGCTGACGGTGTTCGGCGACGAATTGCTTGATCGCCGCGAGCGATGGGATCTCGCGCCGGGCGAGTTCCTCGCGCACCTGCCTGCGCAACGGGTGGCTGTAGGGCGCGTCCAATCCGGCATCGAATCCTGCGGCGTTCAGCGCCGCCATCACGGTAAACAGCGTCTGGCTCGAGTCCAGTTGGCCCGCTTCGGGCTGGTCCGCGCGCGCCACCAGAGCGAGGGCCACCAAGGCTGGGAAGATAAGTCGCTTCAACAAGGTCCGCCTAGAATAATCCCAGTGTACCTTAGCGCGAGGAGTGCAGCTGAAAAGGGTGAGCACGAGAGCCTCTTCCGCCCCGTTCCGGGGCTGGTTTTCGCCGCCCGCCAATCCCGACGGCTGGCGCCGTGGGCTGTGTTCTTTCGCTCCTACGGACCTTAAAGGCGCGCCGCGCCGCGGTCGGCTATGCTGGAGGTTCCTTCATGCGCCGGTACGTCATTCTCAGCAACCGCAGGCGGGTGATCATTGCGCTGGTGCATACGGTGGCGTTTCTGCTGCTGGCCGTATACACGGGGACGTTGCTGGTGCGGCCGTTGCACGCCGGTTCGCTCGCGCCGGGTTGGATTTTCGCCGGGGTCTACGCCGCCATCACCCTGGCGCTGTTGGTGCTTGCGGCGATCTCTGGCAATGTCATCGAGCGCATCTACTTCGGGCTGTGTACGACCAGCGCCGGGTTCGGCCTGGCGCGGCAGATTCTGGGCGATGCCGGTATTCCCGCCGCCATCTATGTGCGCGTGGCAATGCTGGCGGGCGCGGTGATGATGGGGGTGGTGATATTGCGCGAATTCCGCGGTATCGCCCCGGCTGCGGATTAGGCGGCCCAATCGATCCACTTGACGCGTGGCGCCGGCTCGCCGACGCTTATTCGGCCTTCGAGTAGTAATAGGTATACTTGCTGTACAACTCCGAGGCGCGGGCCCCGTTGGCGACGATCCCCAGCACGTTGTTCTCGCACAGCGACTGAATGGCGCGCGTCACGTTGTCGAAGGTGGTGGTGCCGATCTTGACCACCAGAATCGTGCCATCCGCCATGGTCGACAGCAGGTTCGCGTCCGCCGAAAACAACAGTGGCGGCGTATCGAAAATCGCCCAGTTAAAAAGGCGCGGCAGATCCTCGAACAACTGCTTGGCTTGCCGCATATTCAGCAGTTCGAGAGGATTCTTCACCGGCGTGCCGGCGGGCAGCAGGTAGAGGTTGGTGTTTTCGATCCTGCGCAGAGCCTGCACAAAGCTGCACGCACCGGTGATGTAATCGGAAAGGCCGGGCGCCCGATCGATTTGAAACAGGTTGTGGACGACCGGCCGCCGCAGATCGAAATCGCCCAGCAGCACCGAGCTTTCCGTCAGGTGCGCCTGGGCCAAAGCCAGATTGACCGAGCTGAACGTCTTGCCTTCGGCCGGCGACGGGCTGGTGACCACCACGGTATGCAGCGGCTGCAAGGTTTGCAGGTGATTGAGCCGCGTGCGGAGTGTACGGAATTCCTCCGCGGGAGTTTCGTGGGAGGTGTTCAGATCCAGCAGGTGCGATTCCGGCGCCGGATTAAACGCGACTGTCTCGACGCTGCGCAACGCCTCGAGATCCAGGCTCAAACGGTTGGGCGCCGCGCCGCCCCGACTCACCGGCAGAAACTCGGGAATGCGGGGCGCTTCCGGGCGGACTTCCGCCGGCGCGTCCCCGTTCGACAGGGCGCCTTGTTCGGCCCGGCGTAAAGCATCGTGAACTCGACTCATGGTTACCTCCAGCCGGCACTCGCCGCGGCTAGCTCCTGCCAAAAAAGTGATAGTAAACGGAAACCGTCATCGCCAGGCACCCGACAATGAAGGAACTGGACCATGCCAGCCAGAAGAGCCGTCTCTTGCGGCGCACCAACAGGGCGTTCTCCAACAAGGGAATGCTGCTCAACACGGGCAGGTTGGTGTAAGCGCGCACGTCCTTCAGGTTCTTCAGCGAGGTGTCGCGCATCTCCTTGGCCCCCGCCAGCACGATACCGATCACCAGCCCGAGAGCCGTTCCAATCGCGGCCCAAGCCGGCCGGTTCGGTTCGGTAGCCTGCTCCGGCAGCGACGCCGGATCGAGCAGTTCCAGATTCTCGCCGCCTTTATGCTGCTCGAGGTCCTTCGCCGTTTCCGAGGAGTCCCGCTTCTGCACCATGTCCTCGTAGTTTCGCTTGGCGAGCTGGTAATCGCTATTGAGCTGCATATACTCCTGCTCGTTGAGCGGCGCCTGCTCGATGCGCGTCTGGTAAGCCGCGATTTTCTGGTTCAGCAGCCCCTGGTTCTTGATCACTCGGTCGATATCGCCCTGCGTGGTCTGAATCTGAGTCTTGATGGTGGCAATGCTGTTCTTCAGTTCCTCGAGCCGCGCCTGGACGGCCGGGTTGGACACCCTTACCGGGCCCTTATCCGGCGTCGAAGCCGCTTGCGCTTCCAATTGCTTCTCGAGATCCGCTTTCTGCGCTTCGGTAACGGAAATCGCCGCTTTGAGCGAAACGATCTCCGGATAGTTCTCGCCGTACAGCTTCAACATGGAGGCCAGGTTCGATTTCTGTTGGCTCAAGGCCGCCTCCAGAGCGACCAACTGCTGGCTCTTCACCCCGCCGCTCGTGCCGCCGCTCGACACCACGTCCTCGCCGTGTTGCGTGTAGAAACTCTGATCGGCGATCAGGTTCTGCAACGACTGCTCCAGCATAACTTTGCGCGCCTGCGCCTGGGATAGCGTGTCGGCCATCCTGGCGGCTTCGTTCTCAGCGGCGTTTTCCGCCTGCACGTTAGCCTGGAACTGGTCGGGCAATTTCCCCTGGTTGGTCACCTTGAACTGGGTCAGCTTCTGATCCAGATCCTCGAGATGCTGCTTGGCGTTCTTCAATTCGTCGCCCAAGAACTCCGTGGTCACGCTGGCCGTCTTGGTCATGTAAATCAAGTTCTGTTCCTCGAACTTGCCGATCAGCTCACGCACCACCTGCTGGGCCTTGTAACGGTCCGTGTAGCTGAAAGAGATGGTGAAGGCCTGCACCCGGTTTTCGCCTCCCGGCGACGTCGACTCGTAGGGCTTCACCTGGATGGCCTTGTTCCGCATGTCCTGCACGATATCTTCGAGCGGCTTCTGCGTGCGTTCTTTCTTGTACAAATCCAAGTGCACGATCAAGTCGGAAAGGCTGCTGCGGCTCAGAATCTCCGTTTCCATCTCCTGCAGCCGCGTTCCCATCTGGGTGCCGACGTCGGAGTGAACCAGGCTCTGCGACACCTGCTGGGGCGTGATCGTCATCACCGCCTGCGAGACGTACGTGTCCGGCCAGAAGAAAGCCACCACCACCGAAGCCACTAACCCCGCGAACATCGGCCCTACGATCCAAGAACGGTAGCGCCGGAGCATGTCGATATAATCTTCGACGTCCGGCTGGCGCCGCGAAGCGCTCCCATAATTCTGCGCTGGACCCATACTATTGATTGTCCTCCGATTTTCTCGTGCCCCCCGGCGCACGCCTCAGGGAACGATTATCTGGTCTCCCGGCTCCAGGTATATGTTCTGCTCCCGGTTTTTGCCGTGGCTCACCTGATTGTAGTTGAACTTGAACTCCTGGCTGCCCCTAAGAATGCGGATCTTTCTCGTATTGGCAAAATCGCGGAATCCGCCGGCATTCACCAGCCCCTCCATAACGGTGGTTGGGACCACCAGATCGTACGACCCAGGCCTATTCACTTCTCCCTGGATGTAGTATTTCTTGCTGTGAACCGCGGTCAGCCCCACGCTGACGTGAGGATCGCGAATCAACTGGCCATCCACCAGCCGGCGCGCGACCTCTACTTCCACCTGCTGCGGGGTCTTATCCGCAACCATCACGTCGCCGAGCAGCGGAATGGAGATCGCACCATCCGGGCGCACCGCAAACTCCCCGGACATGGGTGCGTTGTTCCAGATTACGATCTTGAGCACATCTTCCGCGCCAATCACGTAGACCTTGGTGTTGGGGGAGGAGGCCTTGGTTTCGGCTGCCGGAGCGGCCATCTTGGCGGGATCGATCGATACGCCGGCAGCCAGGTGCGCATTGGCGTCGGCCGGCGGATTCTGCCCAGCGGGAGATGCCACCGGCGGCTGGGCCGGCTGCGTCGCCGCCTCCTGGGATTGGGAAGCCAGGCACCACGCGGACAGTCCGGCCAGCGCCGTGGCAATCAGAACGGTTCTCATGAGTTCCTCAAATGAGCAAGTGGAAGCGCGTCTTGGCCTTGTGACGCACCATCTGGTCCATTGTACAGCATTCAGCCGGACTGGTAATACGTCCCAATCACCTAGGCCCCCGGTCCCGGTACTGCTGAGCAAGAGTGAGGCCGTCTACCAGCAGGCGTATACACTTCCGCATAGTGTATTCTCCCAAAAACCGGAGGCTACCTTGGCCCCGGTTTGGAAGCTATAGGATTATCAGCTAGTCTGGGAACAGATGGGCGGGCCTTTCGCGGCATTAAACGTGCTGTTCGGCCTGGGGAAGAATTGTCTCGCTGAGCCCGGCCAGCGGCCAACATGAAGGAACTTAAGTTCCAATTATCTACCGCGCTGCTCACCATCGCGACCGTTGCAGCGGTCGTAGCGGCCGCTATTAATTTCGAACAACGCCTTCAATTTCACGGTCTTGCCGAAGACGGCGCGATTTGGGCCGATCGTCAGAATGGGGTCCAGGCGGAGCATGTCCGCCCGCGCAGCGCCGCCGCCAACGCCGGCATTCACGCCGGTGACTGGCTGCTCAGCATCAACGGTGAGCCGGTCAGGCAGGCATTGGACGTGACCCGCATCCTGGTCCGCGTCGGCACCTGGACCAGAGCCAATTACCACTTGCGCCGCGGCAAGGAGTTCGAAGCCAGCGTCATCACCGAAGAGGTGGCACGCGACCGGGCTGTGATGTACCAGTACTTCGTCGGCTGCGTTTACCTGATTATCGGATTATTCGTTTATTTTCGCCGCGGCAGTGCGCTGAAAGCGACCCACTTCTATGTGCTGTGCCTGGCGTCTTTTGTGTCCCTTTGTTTTCACTACACCGGGGTGTTCAACAATTTCGATAGATTCGTTTACCTGGGTAATGTGGTAGCCGGCCTGGTGGCACCCTCGGTGTTTCTGCACTTTTGCCTAACCTTCCCGGAGCCGCGCGGCTGGTTCCGGAAGCGTTACCGGCGGGCGCTGCTCTACGTCCCGGCCGGGCTGCTCTCGCTGGTCTCGATCGGTTTTTATTCCGAAACACTGAAGGTCGGCGTCTCTCCGATTGAATTGAACTGGATGCTGAACCGCGTCCTGGTTCTGTTCGCCGTGGTGCCTTACCTGCTGGGCGGCATATCGGTAAGCCTGGCATGCCGCAAAGCGGAAGACCCGATCGTGCGGAAACAGCTCAAGTGGCTGCGCAACGGCACGTTTTGCGCCATGTTGCCTTACACGGTATTCTACGTGCTGCCCTACGCGCTGGGTGCGGTGCCCTCGGGGAACCTGCGGCTGGCGGTGCTTTCGGTGGTACTCCTGCCGCTGAGCTTGGCCTACGCCATTGTTCGCTACCGGCTGATGGACGTGGATATCCTGTTCCGCCGCGGATACGCGTACACGCTGGCTACCATTTGCGTGCTGGCCGGGTTCTACCTGATCGTGATCATGCTCGGCAACCTGGCGCACGTTTACTTCAACAACCTAGGTAACACGGCGCCGCTGATCATGATGCTGATTGGCGCTTTTCTGTTCCAGCCAATCCACACCTGGATTCAGGAGAAGCTGGACCGCCATTTCTACCGCGACCGCTACGATTACCGCAGTACGCTGGTGGAGTTCGCGCAGGAGCTCAGCTCGGAAGCCGACCTGGATACGATGCTGAACAAAGCCGGCGAGCGGCTGATTGCCACGCTTTCGGTGAGCCACCTGGCTTTTTTCCTGCTGGAGGAAGGCGTGATCTCCCCGGCCGGCGAGCCGGTCTTCCGGCTGCGCAGCGCGATGGGCAACAATCCGCGGCTGGCCGCCGACACGGCGCGGGACCTGGACCTGAGTTTTCTCAACTGGAAACTGCCCGAGCCGTACCTGTTCTTCGAGCGCACGCACCACCAGATCGACGCCATTTCCACTTCCTGGCCGGCATCGGTGCGGCGCACCATCGCCGACCTGGACCTCACGTATTACGTGCCATGCACCGTGCGCGGCCGCACCATTGCGTACCTGGGCATCAGCCGCACCACGGACGGCGACTACCTCGCCAGCGTCGACATGGAGTTGCTGACCACGCTGGCCGGCTACGTGGGGATCGCCATCGAAAACGCCGGCCTCTACCGCTCGCTGCAACGCAAGGTGGATGAATACGAGCGGCTGAAGGAATTCAGCGAGAACATCGTCGAATCGATCAACGTGGGAATTCTGGCGGCCGACCTCGAGGACCGGGTGGAAAGCTGGAACAGCCAGATCGAGCAGTTGACCGGCATCCCGCGCGCGCGAGCGGTGGGCAGGCGCCTGGCGGAGCTGTTCCCGGCCGCCCTGATGGGTGAGTTCGACCGCGTGCGCGGTGAAACCGGCATCCACCACATTTACAAGTTCGTGCTCAAGCTGCCGGCCGGCGCGAACGGAAACGGCCATTCGGGTTCGCCCCAGCCGCGCCGGGAAGCCACCTTGAACATCGCCATCGCGCCGCTGGTCTCGAAGGACCAGGAACGGATCGGCCGGCTGGTGATTTTCGACGACGTCACCGACCGCGCCGAGCTGGAACAGCGCCTGGTGCAGGCCGACAAGCTATCCAGCATCGGCCTCCTGGCCGCCGGCGTGGCCCACGAGGTGAATACGCCGCTGGCGGTGATTTCCACCTACGCGCAGATGCTTGCCAAGCAGGTGGCCGACGACACGCAGAAATCCGTGATCCTCGATAAGATCGCCAAGCAGACCTTCCGCGCCAGCGAGATCGTCAATTCGCTGCTTAATTTCTCGCGGACCTCGAGCACCTCGTTCGGCGAAGTCAAGCTCAACCGGGTGATTCAGGAAACGCTCTCTCTGCTCGAACATCAACTGCAAAAGACCGGCATTCAGGTCCACACCGATTTCGATCCCGATCTGGGGCCCATCCACGGCAACGCCGGCAAGCTGCAGCAGGTGTTTCTCAACCTGATCCTCAACGCGCGCGACGCCATGCGCACGGGCGGGGCTCTGGAAGTGCGCACCTGGCAGGAAGGCTCGCGGGCGCGCATCGAAGTGGCCGACAGCGGAACCGGCATCGCCCCCGAGCACCTGCACCGCGTCTACGACCCGTTCTTCACCACCAAGCCCGCGCGCCAAGGCACCGGTCTGGGCCTGGCGGTGACCTATGGAATCATCCAGGAGCATGGAGGCTCCATCGAGGTTACCAACCGCCCCGGCGGGGGCGCCCAGTTCCGAATCGAATTGCCGCTCACCAAGGTTGCCGCCGCCCCGCGGGAACCGGTAAGCGCCGCTTGAAATGACCGACACGCCATTCAGCCCATCCGCAAGCAAAGGCGACATCCTGGTCGTCGACGACGAAGTCGATATTCGCGAAGGACTCGAGCTGCTGCTCTCGAGCGAAGGGTACCAGGTAACGCTGGCGCAAAACGGCACCGAAGGCATCGAAAAGATGGATGCGCGCCTCTGGGATCTGGTGCTGCTCGACCTGATGATGCCGGACCGTTCCGGGATGGACGTGCTGGCCGAGGTCCGCACGCGCGACCGCGAAACTCCCATCTTCATGATCACCGCGTACGGCTCGGTGGAAGCCGCGGTGGAAGCCCTCAAGCTCGGCGCCAACGACTATTTCTCCAAGCCCTGGGACAACGAGAAGCTGCTGATCGAGATCGGGCGCATGATTGCGCTGCGCCGCCAGGAATACGAAAACACGCACCTCAAGCGCGCCCTCAAGGAGCGCTACAGCTTCCCCAACATCATCGGCAAGAGCGAGCGCATGGTGCGCACGCTGGACCTGGTGGCGCAGGTCGCCTCCAGCCGTTCCACCATTCTGATCACCGGCGAGACCGGTACCGGCAAGGAGATCATCGCCAAGGCGATCCACGCCAACTCGTCGCGCGCCGATCAGTTGTTCGTCGCCGTCAACAGCGGCCAACTGCCCCCTGACCTGCTGGAATCCACGCTCTTCGGCCACACCAAGGGCGCCTTCACCAGCGCCATGCAATCCAAGAAGGGCTACTTCGAAGTCGCCGACAAAGGCACCATCTTCTTCGACGAGATCGGCACCATCGGTCCGGAGACGCAGATCAAGCTGCTGCGCGTGATCCAGGAAAAGGAGTTCACGCCGCTCGGCTCGACCGTACCCATCAAGGTGGACGTGCGGATTCTCGCCGCCACCAACGCCGATCTGCACCAACTGGTCAAGGAAGGCAAATTCCGCGAGGATCTTTACTACCGGCTGAACGTGATTAACATCGCGCTGCCTCCGTTGCGGGACCGCAAGGAAGACATTCCCCTGCTGGCGGATTATTTCTTCACCTATTACTGCCGTGAGAACGGCAAGTATCTGGACGCGAACAGCCGCTCGATTCTGCATTTCCAGCCCGAGGCGCTGCAGGTGCTGATGGAGCACTGCTGGCCGGGCAACGTGCGCGAGCTGGAGAACGTGGTGGAACGCGCGGTGGTGCTGGCCACCGACACCAGCGTGCCCATCGACGTGCTGCCGGAAGCGCTGCTCGAAGCCAACGGCATCCGCCTGCAACGCACCGAAGGCGCGCCGCTGGCGCCCGACGCCACGCTGTTTCAGATTGTCAACGACTACGAGCGGCGCGTGATTATCGAGCGGCTGGAACAAGCCAACTGGAGCCAGACCGAAGCCGCCGAAGGCCTGCACGTGCCGCTTTCCACGCTCAACCAGAAGATCAAACGCCTGGACATCAAGATCCGCAAGAAGGGCGAGTAGGGGGAGCGCGGCGTTGTCGGTAGCGCCGGCGGTCTTGCCGCCGGTGACTTGGAGCTGTGCACTTGAACACGGCCAAAGGATCGAGACGCTCCACCAAGCCGCTCCCAAATGCACCGGCGGCAAGACCGCCGGCGTTACGGGATGAACCGGGAACCATTTTCTACGATGGCCATTGCGCGCTGTGTCATCGCGCGGTGAAGTTCGTGTTGCGGCATGACCGCGCGGGAACGGCTTTTCGGTTCGCGCCTTTACAGGGCGAGACATTCCTGGCGAGAGTGCCCGCCGACCGGCGCGGCGGCGTGCCCGACAGCATGGCCGTCGAGACCGGCGACGCCTCGCTGCTGATACGCTCGGATGCCTGCATTCATGTGCTGCGGCGGCTCGGCGGCGGATGGAGAATCGTCGCGGCTCTGGTGGCACTGATTCCGCGCCCGCTGCGGGATGCGGCCTACGCGCTCTTGGCACGCATTCGTTACCGGGCCTTCGGGCGGCGCGACGACCTGTGCCCCACGGTTCCGGCGGAACTGCGCGAGCGATTCGATCTGTGATTGAGATGAATCGTCGCGGGCAGTCGTTGCTGGGGTGTGCTTTAATGGCGACGTATCCCAAGGAGATGTTATGAAAAAGGTTGATCACCCGAAGGCAGTCCTCGACGCAGAACTCTTGCCCTCGGCAGTTTCTTCATCAGCCACGATGCACGAGACGCGGAGCTTGCCGAGGCCTTCAGCAAGCTACTCAAGAGCGTCAGTGCTGGGATGATCAAGACCTTCCACTCCTCCGACAAGACGGGGACCGGGGCATCGACTTCGGAGATGAGTGGTACAAGCGGCTCATGGAAAAGCTCCAAACCACCTCCGACGTGGTGTGCCTTTTCACCGAAAGGAGCCTGGAGCGCCCCTGGATTCTCTTCGAGGCTGGCGTCGCGAAGGGCAAATTGAGCACTCCTGTTGCTGGAGTCGCCCTTGGCGTGCCCCTGAGCCGCGTAAGCGCCGGACCCTTCTATCAGTTCCTGAACATAGAGGACACCGAGGACGATCTCACGAAGTTGGTTAACCAGCTTGCACGCCGGGTGCCCGGCCTCGAACTCGACGCTGACGTCGTGAAGGACCAAGTCGCGGCGTTTAAGGCAGCAGAGGCCGCGATCCTGAAAAAGTTGACTGTTGGCGCCGCTAAGTAGGAAACAAAGGAAGATGTGGACGAAAGTCAGATTGCAAAGCTCGCCGAGGAAATGAAGACCCTGCCGTCTCGCGTGGCGGAGCGACTGGCTGAAGCGGGGGAGACGACTCGCCGGCGAAGGAAGCGTCTTTTTCACCCGATGATGATCGACGAACTGATGCACATGTCCGGGGACCCAGGCGACCCCGTAGGCATCTTAATGGCCGCGAGCATTGTTCGCGACGACGCCCCGTGGCTATACGAACTGGCGATGGAGGGCTACAGGACCGCAAAGTCCGGTGACCCGGAGGCCGTCGAGCGTGAGATCGCACGGCTCCACAGATTTCATGAGGGGGCGATGCGTGGGCCGTTCATGGAAGAATTCGGGTTCATCGGAAAAGAGTCCCACATGTTTCTGATGGAGTTCCCCAGAATGATAACGCTCATGCTCAGTCGTGCGCTCAAGGATAAGAAGGCAGATGCGCCAAGTCGCAAGCTACGGACAGCGGCAGAGATAATGCGCGGAATGGAAAAGTGACCGCATGGGCGGCCGCGTGCAAGCCATCGGAGAGAGGGTGGTCACCTCTCTCGGCCATCCGGGTGGCCACTTGCCAAGGGGAACGTTGAGGCGTTGAGGTCCGGCCTCAGGGCGCTGCGGCGGTATAGACGCGCGTTGTGAAAACCCGCCCGCAAGCGGGCGTTGGCAAGCTGAAGCGTGCCCTACCAATCAGCCTGGGCTCGGCGCCAGTTTCAGGCTGTCCATTACCTCGAGTGCGAAGCGGGCGGACACGGTGGCACGGCCGCCTCCCATTTCCATCGCAACCTCGACGGCCTCGAGTATCTCTTCGAACGTCGCTCCGGCGGCGGCGGCTTGTTCGATGTGCCACTGCATGCAGGATTCGCAATCCTTCACGACCGAAATGCCGACCGCGATCAGCTCCTTATGCTTCTTCGGCAGGGCGCCATCGGCATAAGCCGCCCGCTCCATTTCCAAAAAGCCGCGATACACCTCGGATTTTAGGGCAACCAGTCTGGCGTGCGCCCGCTTGCGTTTCGCGGCGATCTCTTCCAGCTTATCCATCGGCCCTTCCTTGACCATGAGGTAGGACGGGCCATCGTCTCTTGGTGGCCCGTCCCGACAAGTCTAGCGCGGCGCTACCGATCCAGCCGGAAGATCACCGTGATGGGTGCGATCACTTCCACCGGCTTGCCATTGAGCAGGGTGGGCGCGTAGACCCACTGGCGCACGGCGTCCAGTGCGGCGGGAACCAGCACGGGGTTGCCGCTCAGCGCGTGCAGGTTGCGAATGCGGCCATCGGTGCCGATGATGCCTTCCAGTTCCACCGGACCGGAGATGCGGGCAATGATGGCGCTGTGCGGATAGATCGGTTCCACGCGGTAAATCGGGCGGGCCAGACGAACGTCGCCGCCGGTCAGGCGTATGGGCTGGCTGGGCGTGGGTTGAACCACCGGCGCCGGCTTTTCCTGCGGCCGAACGTGGACCGCTGGTACGACGCTGAGGATGCTGCGCAATAGGTAGCCGGGGCCTTCCCCACTACCGGCAAGCAGGCCGCCGCTGGGAATGCTGGAAACATCGGTGGGAGGGTCGTCGAGAATTGCCGGGTGAAGCGGAGCGTTGGCCGGCAATCGCAGAATACCGTCCTTCATCTCGAATGGACGCACCACGCGCGCCGTCTGGCGGGATGGCGCAACCGGCTGCTCCTGGCGCTCCGGAGCTCCGGGAGCCACCAGGGAAACCAGCATCTGCGCGCGCGGCAAAATATCCGGCCAGACGACCGGCGCCAGGCAAGCGGCCAGCACCAGGAGCGCCTGCGCCGTCACGCCGGCGCAAGTGGTCCAGACGCGTTTGGAAGGGTTGGTAAGAACCGCTGTTTCGAACATCGTCGTAGCTCCTTTCCCCGAGCGGGCACACCACGGGCGCAGTGCCCCGGAGGGCGTGTTTTCGCTTGTTGCAGGTTCTTTGAGCCGCTTACGCTCGAGCGCGCTCACCCAGATAGACACCGCATCGCGAGCGGAAGTTCCGCGCGGTTCGAGTCACAATGGAGGGGTGCAGTTGCCGCCGCATGTCCGCGAAGCGATCGAGCGAATCGCCGAGCGCGCCGGCAAGGCCGGTCCTGCATCTCTCAAGCGGGCGGCCGCGGAAATGTCGGATGCTTACCGCGCGGGAAAAGTCCCGCCGCGCTCGACCACCACGGAGAGCACCGCCGCGTACCTGGTGACCCGCATGCCGGCCACCTATGCCGCGGCGCGAGCCGTGTTGCGGGAAACGCACCGGCTGCTGGGGGGGCGCGAGATTTCGAGCGTGCTGGATCTCGGCGCTGGCTCCGGAGCCGCGTCGCTGGCCGCGCTCGAGGAGTACCCCGCGGCGGCAGTGACGCTGATCGACCGCGATTGGGCGTTGCTGGAAGCGGCGCGCCAGTGGCTGCCGCAAGCGCGCGCGATGGCGGAAGATGTGGCGCGCATGCCAACGCTAGCCCCGCACGATCTGGTGATGCTGGCGTACTCGGCCGGTGAAATCGCAAAGCTGCCGCTGGCGAAGTTGTGGAAAGCCGCGCGCGTGGCTCTCGTCATCATCGAACCGGGTACGCCGCGCGGCTTTGCCGTGGTCCGCGCGGCGCGGTCTGAACTTCTGGCGGCCGGCGCGCACATGATCGCGCCATGCCCTGGTGAGGGCGCGTGCCCCGTCGTCGATCCCGACTGGTGCCATTTCGCGGCGCGCGTGGAGCGCTCCTCGCTGCACCGCCGCATCAAAGGCGCCGATCTCGGTTACGAGGACGAAAAGTACAGCTACGTGGCGCTGGCGCGGGAGCCGGTGACGCCGGCACTGGCGCGCATCGTCGGCCGCCCGCGCCATCGTCCCGGCCTGATCGAGCTCGATACCTGCACGCCCGGCGGTTTGACCACCGTGCGTGCGAGCAAGCGCGACCGCGACCGTTTCCGCGCCGCCCGCCACGCGGAGTGGGGCGCGCCCGGGATATGATGAAGGGCGATGATCGACCGCGAACAGGCCTGGAACATCCTGTGTGAGTTCACCAAGTCGGAAGGCTTGCGCAAGCACGCGCTGGCGGTGGAGACTTGCGTGGTTGCATATGCGAAACGATTCGGCGGAGATGAGAAGCAGTGGCAGATCACCGCGCTGTTGCACGATTTCGATTGGGAGATTCATCCCACGCTCGAAGGCCATCCGCAGCTCGGCGAGCCGATACTGGCCGAGCGCGGGGTGGATGAGCCAATCCGCCGCGCCATCCTCTCGCACGCCAGCCACACCGGTGTCGCGCGCATATCGCAACTGGAAAAGACGCTCTACGCCTGCGACGAGCTGGCCGGCTTCATCACCGCCATTTCCTACGTCAAACCGCACCGCAGCATATTCGAAGTGGACGTGGCATCGGTGAAGAAGAAGATGAAAGACAAGGCCTTCGCGCGCTCGGTGAACCGGCAGGACATCGTCGATGGCGCAGCCGAGTTGGGCGTGCCGCTCGACGAGCACATCGATTTCTGCGTAAGAGCGATGCAGGAGCGGGCGGAGGAGTTGGGGCTCAAGGGCAGCGTGTAAGGCGGAAGTGGCGATTACGTGGTACCGCTTTCGTGTGGGGCGGTCGAAGCCGCAGCCCGACTGAATGCGCGAATCGTGTTCACGGTTTACCCGCCGAAAGTGCGCGAGAAGATCGTCTGGAAGAAACGCTCACCGGCCGGCGGAAAGGGACGATAACGGAGTGCCCAATATGCGGTTGCCGCTTAGTGAGTCCTAAAAACAGGCCGCCCGACGGATTGGCGTTGCATCCGCGGCGAACTGGTCCAGCACTTCACGCAGGACCGCGGCCCGGAGGTCGAGCAGAGCCGCATGCTCGGTTTCGGAAGTGCCTCTGAGGGCGGGCAGCAATTGATGGGCTTCGCGCCAGGCACTCTCCGCGCGCTGCTCAAATTCCCTCATCGCCGGCGTTTGCGATTGCGAATCGCGTGCCGCCAGAACGCGCGCATACGCAAACCCGCGATCCAGCCGGGCGGAAATCAGTTCCACCAGTTGCCGGTCGGTGCGGGCACGAAGCTGCGCGAGTTTTTTCGTGTGGCGTTCCATCTACTGCAACTTTCCGGATCGAATCAGTGATTTTTCGGGCTCAAACTAATAGACGATGGAATCCCCGGTTTTGATCGCTCTACCGAAAATAATCTTGAGGAAAACCACCGGCCCGGTCGAAGGAAGGGGCGGTAGTTGTTCCATCCAAAGGACTTGGCGCTTCGTTGCCCGCGGTCACCAAATCTGCCGCACACCGCCGATATAGACCTCTGGAGCGGTGTCGCGGCCGAAAAAGTACGGCAGCTCGCGATAATCGTCACAATCGTGTAACGCGAAATCGGCGAGCTTGCCATCTTCGAGCGACCCCAAGCTCGCGCCGCGCTGCAGGCTATACGCGGCGTTGATGGTCGCCGCGGTGATGGCTTCGGCGCAGGTCATTTTCATTTGCGTTACTGCCAGCGACAACACCAGCGGCATGGAAGTGGTGGGCGAAGATCCCGGATTGAAATCGGTTCCGAGCGTCACCGCCAAGCCGCGCTCGATCATCTGCCGCGCGGCGGCGTAGCGGCCGGCGCCGAGGCAGCAGGCTGAGGCCGGCAGCAGAACCGGCTGCACGCTGGCGCCAGCGAGCGCCATCCAGCCGCGTTCGGTGGTCGCTTCCAGGTGATCCGCGGTATCGGCGCCCACCTCGGCGGCCAGCAGTGAGCCTTGATCGGCGCTGAACTGATCGGCATGCATGCGTATGCGGAAGCCGAGCGCCCGCGCCGCCAGCAGAATGCCTCGCGCTTCATCGGCAGTGAAGACCGATGGCTCGCAGAAAACGTCGCAGGATTCGGCCAGGCCTTCGCGCCACACGGCGGGCAGCATTTCTTCGACGACGAGGCGTATGTAATCGCTTCTGCGGCCGCGGTATTCGTCGGGCACTTCATGCGCGCCGAGAAACGTCGGCGCCATGCGCAGGCTGCCTTCCGAGCCGAGTTGGCGAATCACGCGCAGGATTTTGAGCTCGGCCTCGAGCGTCAGCCCATAGCCGGATTTGGCTTCGATGGTGGTGGTGCCGGCGCGCAGAAACCATCCGCGATAGCGGCGTGCGCGGGCGAGCAAATCTGGCTCAGTTGCCTCGCGAGTGTGCCGCACAGTGGAGCGGATGCCGCCGCCGCGCGCGGCGATTTCGGCGTACGTGGCGCCTCGGGCGCGTTCGTCGAATTCGTCGGCGCGATTGCCGGCGAAGACCGGGTGGGTGTGCGCGTCCACGAAACCCGGTAGCACGATGCGGCCACCGGCGTCGACGATTTCGGCATCGGGAGCAAGGACGCGCTCGATTTCCGCGCGCGTTCCCACTCTCACTATGCGCCCGTCGCGAACAGCCAACGCGCCATCCGGGACGATCCCGAGGTTGCGCATTTCCGCTCCCGTGCGCGCTCGCGCCGGCCCGGCGAGCGTCACCAGTTGCCGGCAATTGAGGATGACGAGATCAGGCATGTGGGGCAGGTCCCCGACCTGCCAACCGCCGGCTGATCGGCGGACCAACGACGTCAACGTCGCGCAAAACGCGAGCAGGCCGACGAGGGCGTCGGCCGCGGACCAGGGGGTCCGCCCCACAGCCACCGGCGCAGTCGCGCGCAAACAGGGCGAGCCTCATACCGCGCTCAGGCGCGCTTCCACCGAACTCTTGAACGCTGCGTCCTCCATGCTTTCGAGGTTGATCCGCACGTTTTCCAGCGCGCCGGTTTTGGCCGCCGCGGTCAGCGCCTTGGCCACCGCGAGATCGGAGGCGAATCGCGCCGGCACATCCAACTTTTCCAGGCGCGCGTTCAGCGCGGCGGCGCGCTCCAGCACTTCGAGTGGCACCAGCGCCGCGCCATGCAGCGCCTCTTCCACGAATGGCGCGCGTTCATTCTTGGGCCGCCTGTGGGCCGTCATCACGTCTTGGAAAGCCGCGGCGTCGCGCTCCACGGCCGCGGTGAAGAAGGCGCGGTCGTCTTCGAACGCTGCCGGATCGAGCTTGGCCAGCCGGGAGACCATTGCTCCCAAAGCCGCGCCCATCGCGGCCGCCGCGGCTGCCGCGCTGCCGCCGCCTGGCGTCGCCGTACCCGCCGCCAGCGCATCCAGGAATTCCGGCAGCCCGCCGCGCGCGGCCACGGCGTCCGCGATGCGATTCTCCAGCACCAGTTGCGGGCTGAAGTTCTCCGCCCGCAGGAAATATTCGGCCGCGAGTTCGATCGCCTTGCGCGGAATCAGACCGACGATTTCGCTGCCCACCACCGGCACGCCGTAGCGCTCGGCCTCGCGGCGCACGGTTTCGAAAACCAGGTGCAGCGGCGTCTGCTCGAAATCGGTCAGGTTGATGGAAACCTGCGCCAGGTTGCGAGAACCGAGCATCACGCCCATCGATTTGACGAAGCGGAAACCGCCGCTCGAAAAGCGGATGGTCTTGGCGATCCGCTTGGCGATGTTCACATCCGCCGTGCCCAGATTGATGTTGTAAGCGATGAGGAATTTGCGCGCACCCAATACAACCGCACCGGCCGTGGGATGGCAGACCGGTTCGCCGATATCCGGCGCGCGGCCGGCTTCCGTTCCCATCTCTTTCAATAGCGCTTCGAATTGCCCGCGGCGGATATTCTCCAGGTTGACACGCTCCGGCCGCCGCGCCGCGGCTTCATAAAGATAAACCGGCACCCTCAGCCGGTTCCAGATTTCGCCGCCCACGCGCTCGGCGAGGCGCACGCATTCTTCCACCGTGACGCCTTCAATCGGGATGAAAGGCACCACGTCGGCCGCGCCGATGCGCGGATGCGCGCCGTGGTGTTGGGTGAGGTCGATCAACTCGACCGCCTTTTCCACTCCACGGAACGCTGCTTCCGCCACCGCCGCGGGGGGCCCGACGAAAGTCAACACCGAGCGGTTGTGATCGGCATCCGCTTCGCGATCGAGCAGCGTCACTTCGGGCACCGCCGTGATCGCCGCCACGATCGCTTCCATCTTGGCCGCGTCACGGCCTTCGGAAAAATTCGGAACGCATTCTACCAGTTGTCGGGGCATAGGCTTTTGGCGTTCGTCGAAAAAAGCCGGCGCTACGGCTGCATCGGAATCTTCACGCCGTGTTCCTTGGCGAACCGCACGGCTTCATCGTAACCTGCGTCGGCGTGGCGCATCACGCCGGTGCCGGGATCGGTGGTGAGCACGCGCTCCAGGCGGCGCTCGGTCTCGACGGTTCCATCCGCCACCACCACCATGCCGGCATGTTGCGAATAGCCTATGCCAACGCCGCCGCCGTTGTGGATCGAAACCCAGCTTGCTCCGGCGGCGATATTCACCATCGCGTTGAGCAGCGGCCAATCGGCGATGGCGTCGGAGCCATCGCGCATGCCTTCCGTTTCGCGGAAGGGCGACGCCACCGAACCCGCATCCAGATGATCGCGGCCGATCACGATCGGCGCCTTCAGTTCGCCCGAGCGCACCAGCCGGTTGATGGCCACGCCGAATTCGGCGCGCTCGCCGTAACCCAGCCAGCAGATGCGCGCCGGCAGGCCTTGAAACTGGATGCGCTTCTGCGCCAGCGGCAGCCAGCGCGCCAGCGTTTCGTCGCGCGGAAAGAGTTCGAGCGCCAGCCGGTCCGTGCGATGGATGTCGGCCGGGTCGCCCGAGAGCGCCACCCAGCGGAACGGTCCGCGGCCGTGGCAGAACAGCGGGCGTATGTATTCGGGCACGAAGCCGGGGATGTCGAAAGCGCGCTCCACACCGGCGTTCTTCGCGTGGGTTCGGATGTTGTTGCCGTAGTCGAACGTCACCGCGCCGCGCTTTTGCAGCTCGAGCATGGCGGCAACGTGCACGCCCATCGACGCGGTCGAGCGCTCCACATACACGGCCGGATCGGCGGCGCGTAGCGCGGCCGCCGCTTCGAGCGTCATGCCATGCGGCACGTAGCCATTCAGCGGATCGTGCGCGCTGGTCTGGTCGGTGAGAACGTCGGGTACGATTCCACGCCGCGCCAGTTCCGGCACCACGTCGGCGCAATTGCCCACTAGCCCGACCGAAATCGCCTCGCCGCTCGCCCGCGCCTCATCGAGCGCCGCCAGCGCAGCGTCCAGACTGCGCTCCATGCGGTCGCAGTAGCCGGTGCCCAAGCGGCGGCGGATGCGGCCCGGGTCGACATCGATGCCCAGAAAGCAGGCGCCGTTCATCACCGCCGCCAGCGGCTGCGCGCCGCCCATGCCGCCCATGCCGCCCGATACCACCAACTTGCCTTCGAGCGAGCCGCCGAAGTGCTTGCGCGCCACCGCCGCGAACGTCTCGAAGGTACCCTGCACGATGCCCTGGCTGCCGATGTAAATCCACGAGCCTGCTGTCATCTGCCCGTACATGGTGAGGCCCAGCCGCTCCAGCCGGTTGAATTCGTCCCAGTTCGACCAGTGGCCCACCAGGTTCGAGTTCGCGATCAGCACGCGCGGCGCGTCGGGCGTAGTGCGGAAGATGCCCACCGGCCGTCCCGATTGCACCAGCAGCGTCTCGTCGTTTTCGAGCGATTGGAGTGCGCGCACGATGGCGTGGAAAGCCTCCCAGCTTCGCGCCGCGCGGCCGGTGCCGCCGTAGACGATCAACTGGTCCGGCTTCTCCGCCACTTCCGGATCCAGATTGTTGTGCAACATGCGCAAGGCGGCCTCCTGGTGCCAGCCTTTGCAGGTGAGCGCGCTGCCCCGAGGCGCGCGGATGGCCGTACTGACTTCCATATCAGCCCCAATCATACCGCCGCCCAGCGCCGGTGGGCGAGGTGGCAGGCGCGGATGATGCTCGATCATTCCAGGCAAGAAAAGCCGAGAGGACTCTCGGCTCTGCAGGCTTGACAGCCCGCGCCACGGCGGTTCCGCCGCCAGTTCGCCCCTTACTGATGGACCGCCGTGTAGAGCGTCTGCGTTCCGGGCACACCGCCCAGAGTGAACGTGAGCGGCACCAGATTGTTGTCCGGCACTTGCGGCACCACGATGTTGAACTGATACAGCCCGACCGAACCCTGCGTCAGGCCGGCGTACGGCACTGACGGCGGCGCGGTCTGTCCGAAGAGGAACTGCAAAGGCTCGGAGATCTGATTGCTCGCGGAGGCGATCTCGCCCGCCGGTATATTCGGGACCACCGATCCGAAACCAATCCCGTAGATCACGATTTCCTCGCCGGGCTTGGCCGGCCGCGAATTGATGCCCGCGATCGCGCCGGCCGGAAGCACATAGGTCCCATCCGCCAACTGCGCCACCACATATTGGTTCGCGCCGACTTTGAATAACGGCGGAGCCAGCAGTCCCGGCTCGGTTGCGTTCACCGTGACATTCGTTGTCGCGACGACGACGTTTCCGCTCGAGACCGTCAGTGGCAAGGTGCCCGGGCCGATGCCGGAAGGCAACTGCGCATTCACCTGGCCCGGCGAGACATAGTCTATGAAGGCTGGTGCGCCTCCGACGGTCACCTGCACGCCGCCGAGCGTAGTGGGTGCGTTGTTGCCGCTGAAATCGGCGAGGGTCCAGGTGAGCGCGGAGGGCGCCAGGCCAGATCCGTAGATTTCGACCCAGGTCCCCGGCGCCACAGCGGAGAAAGCGCCGAATGCCCCCGCGCCGATCACGCCGCTGATCCCGGTCTGCGCCAAACCGAACACGTACGCGGCTCCCTGGGACTGAAACTCGCCAAGGGCCCCATGTAGGAAACTCTTGCCAGCAGCCCCAATCGCCGCCGTGGTGCCGCTCACCGATACGGCACCGCCGAATCCGTCGCCGGCAACTTCGTCGGAAGCGGTCAATTCCTGCTGTTGGGTCCATACACTGCCGCTACGCCCGAACACGTAGGCCGCTCCTCCGCCCGCGTTCCCGCCAGAGAGCACCGCCGTGTTGCCGCTCACCGACACGCTGATGCCAGTCCCTGCAGGGGTCAACTCCTGCTGCAGGTTCCACGCTCCATTAGTCAGAACATACACGTAGGCGGCTCCGTTCCCAACCGCCCCGACCACCGCCGTGGTCCCATCCACCGAGGCCGACCGGCCGAAATAATCGTTTGCCGCGCCGTCGGCGGCAATCAGCGTCGCCTGCCGGTACCAAGCTCCGGAGCTCTGGTTGAAGATGTACGCGGCTCCCTGACCGTTCGCATTGACGTCCTGCGTATCGGCCCCCACCACCAGCGTGGTTCCGCTGACGGCAACGGAGACGCCGAAACCGTCGTTCGGGCTGCCGTTTAACTCCTCCTGCAAATTCCATCCTCCTCCGCTCAGGGTAAACACGTACACGGCTCCGCCCCCCGCGTGCGTGGGCGCCCCGATCGCCAGAGTGTTCCCGTTCAGGGAAACGGCGATACCGAAGGTGTCGAACGCCGCGCCATCGGGAGCGGTCAACTCCGCCTGCTGTGTCCATACTCCGTTGCTGCGCGTGTAGATGTATACGGCGCCCTGAAGTGTATTCTTGCCAAAAGCCCCGACCACCAGCGTGTCCCCGTCAATCGACACGGCCGCGCCGAAATTCTCGACGCCTGGCTGCCCGACGTTGGGATCGGTCAACTCCTGTTGCAGGCTCCATACCCCGCCGCTCTGGACATACACATATGCGGCGCCATTGAAGGCGGGAGCCGGAACAGTGTAGGAAATGGTCCCGATCACCGCGGTGTTCCCGCTCACTGAAACGGAGTCGCCGAAAGCGTCGGTCGGCGCGGCATCGGGAGCGGTCAGTTCCTGCTGTTGCACCCAGACGGGGGCCGCGGCCAACGGATACTCAGCGGCGCGGCTGGCCGGAGAGTATGCAACGCGCTCCGCGCCGCTCGAGCCCGCCAGCGCGGCGAGCGGAAATACCAGTGCGAGGGCCCGGCAAAGCCTGCGGGCGACCGCTGGAACATAAGTGCGCATCGTCGTCATCCTTCTCCCCCTCCGACGTTCGTCGGAATTCCAATCAGGCCGCGAGAAGACGGCGCGGAGCGACTCACGGAAGAGCGCGACCGTTCCGGCGTTCCCGTCAGCCAATCATACCGCCCCAGCGCGCGCGCGGCTTCGCGTTTTTCGAGGGAGGGTACATAATAGTTACACAATGCCAGTAACGATGAAGGACATCGCCCGCGAGCTCGGCGTGTCCGTGGTGACGGTGTCCAAGGTCATCCGCAATCACAGCGACATTGGAGAAGAGACCCGGCAGCGCGTGCTCAAGCGCATCAAGGAGTTGAATTACGAGCCGAATATGGCCGCTCGCGCGCTGGTCACGGGCCGCACCTACTCGGCAGGGTTGATTGTTCCGGACCTGGTGCATCCGTTCTTCGCCGAAGTGGCTGGCGGCCTTTCCGATGTGCTGCGCCGCAAGAATTACAGCCTGCTGATTTCTTCCTCGCAGGGCGACCCGGACCTGGAGCGGCAGGAGATCAAGCGGCTGCTCAGCCGCCGGCTGGATGCGCTGATGATCGCCTCCACGCAGGGGACGCTGGAGAGTTTCCGGCGGATTGAAACGCAGAAAGTCCCTTATGTTTTGATCGACCGCGGTTTTCTGGGCATGCCGGCGAATTTCGTCGGTGTGGACGACACCGTGGTGGGGCGTGTGGCGACCGGGCACCTGATAACGGCGGGCTGCCGGAGAATCGCGCACATTCGCGGCCCCGCCACCAGCACGGCGGTCGGGCGATTGGAAGGCTACACGCAGGCCCTCGCGGAATCCGGCCTGACCCAGTTCCAGGACTACGTGGTAATGGGGCGCTCGCCCGACGTGGATAGCTGGATCAGCGGCAACGAGGCGATGAAGAAGCTGCTTCAGCTCGACGCGCGGCCTGACGGCGTGTTCTGCTACAACGACCCGATCGCAATCGGAGCCATCGACGCCATCCTCGAGTCCGGGTTGCGCGTCCCGCAGGATATCGCCGTGATTGGGTGCGGCAATCTCCATTTCGACAAATCCTTGCGCGTGCCCCTGTCCAGCGTGGACCAGCAGAGCAGAGCCATTGGCGAGCGCGCCGGGAAGCTTGTGCTGTCGCTGATCGAAGCCAAGATCCCGCCGCAACCCAAGAGCATCATGCTCCAGCCGACAGTTGTGCCGCGCGAATCCACGCGGAGGAGCGCCTGACGGTAGGGCTTGCCTTAGAGCTTGCTGAAAAAAAGACCAAGGGCATGACAAGCCACAGATAAACACAGATGAACGCAGATCAAGCAGAACCGACTTATCCGTGTTCATTGGTGTTCATCCGTGGCTCCAAGATGCTTTGCCGGAGTTTTTCGGCAGCCTCTTTAGCTTGCTCAGGTCGTTTTTTGTGCCGCGCGCCGCTGGCGCCGGGTGCCCGCTGAACCTTCCATGCCGAACCCGACGAACCTCTGGAATTACCTCATCGTTACTGCCGCCAATGCCGCCCAGGCCGCAGCCTACGGGTCGCAGATTCAGCTCCGCCGAGACGCTGGAGAACTGGCGCAGGTTCGGCACGTTCTGGTCATACCGGACCAGGATGGCCGCCGCGTCGGCAGTGGCGGCAGCACGCTCGAATGCCTGGCGGAGGTGCTGCGCCGCGAGTGGCAGCCGGGCGATGACTGGAGCGACATGTTTTCCGCGGAGGCAATCCTGCGCCGCCTCCGCATTCTGATCATTCACGCCGGCGGCGACTCCCGGCGCCTGCCCGCCTATTCGCCGTGCGGGAAGATCTTCATCCCGCTGCCCGGCGATTCCAGTGCCGCTCTGGGATCTACGTTGTTCGACCGGCTGGCCGCGGCTTTCCTCGCGCTGCCCGCGGGCGCGCCTGGCGCCGGTCAGGTGGTGATCGCTTCCGGCGATGCGCTCCTCCGTTTCGATCCGGCGGCGGTCCGCTTCCCGGCGCCGGGGGTCACCGCGCTCGGGGCGCCCGCAACTCCGGCCGAGGCGGCGCGTCACGGCGTATTCTGTCCCAACGCGGATGGCTCCGTGCGGCTGTATCTGCAGAAGCCGGACGTGCGCGCGCAAAACGAAGCGGGCGCCATCGGCCGCGATGGCCGGACGGTGCTCGACGCCGGCGTGATGAGATTCGATGGCTGCGCCGCGGCCAGGCTTCTACGCGCGTTCCGGACTCCGCGGGCGCGCGAGGCGATTCTGTCTCATGGCATCGATCTGTACCGCGAGGTCTGTTGCGCGCTGGGAACGGAGGCCACGCTGGCTCACTATGTGCGGACGGCGCGGCAAAGCGGGTCGGCGCTGGACGAAGCGCTTCTGGCCGGCCTGTTCGACGATCTGCATCAAATTCCCTTACACCTCCAGGTACTCGATGGATGCGGCTTTCTGCATTTCGGATCCACCAGCCAGTTGATTTCGAGCGGGCTGGAACTGCTTACTTTGGACCAGGGCGCGCCGCCCGCGTCCACCATCCTCGCCATCGGCAACGATATTCGGGCCAACGGTGGAATCAACGGCCACGCAGCCTGGGTGGAAGGCTGCCGCCTGCATGCGCCGCTGAGCCTGCGTGGCCGAAACGTGGTGGTGGGTGTGGACGTTCTCGATGCGCTCGAGCTGCCGGAAGGAGCCTGTCTGGATGTTCCATCGGGCTTGGACCGGAATGGCGCCGAGGTGTGTTTCATCCGCTGCTGCGGCGTGGACGACACATTCAAGCGGCCGGTCAAGAAAGGCGCGACTTTCTGCGGAAGGCTACTGGAGGAATGGCTGCGGGCAGCCGGCGCGCCGGTGTCCGGGATCTGGGACGACGAGACACCCGACGAGGAGCGCACACTCTGGAACGCCAGGATGTTTCCGGCCGAGCGGAAGCACGGAGCTTTTCGGCGCTGGCTTTGGATGTTCGACGTGGCCAGCGCCACGCCGGAGCAGAAGATCGAGTTTCTTTCCGCGGATCGCTACAGCTCGGCCGAGATCGCAGTGCGGTCAGACCACACTACGTTCTATGCGCGGCGCGCAGCCTTGCGCGTTGCGGCAGGGTCGCGTCCGGGTTTTTCCCCAACCTGCTAAAATAGGCATTACCCACTCCCCGGGAGGAACAGCCTAACTTGAATACTGCAATCCTCGCCCTGGAAGACGGAACGGTCTTCGAGGGCCGGAGTTTTGGTGCGCCTGCCGAGCGCGCCGGCGAAGTCGTCTTCAACACCGCGCTCACCGGCTACCAGGAGGTCTTCACTGACCCGTCTTACTCCGGCCAGATCGTCATCCTGACCAACCCGCAGATCGGCAACTATGGCACCAGCCGCGACGACAACGAAAGCCTACGGCCGTACATCGAGGGGCTGGTGGTGCGCGAGTTTTCGGCGCTGGCGAGCAACTGGCGGTCCGACACCGCGGCCGGCGAGTTCCTGGGCGCGGGCGGCGTGCCCATCGTTTCGGATCTGGATACGCGCGCGCTGGTGCGCCATCTGCGCAGCCGCGGCGTGATGCGCGGAGTACTTTCGGCGGTGGAATCAGACGCGCAACGCTTGGTCGAGAAGGCCCGCTCGATTCCGACCATGGCCGGGCTCGATCTGGCCAGCCGCGTGAGCACGCCGAAAGCCTACGAATGGACCGCGCCTGTGGAACCGTGTTCACCATCACAACGGACAGGCAAGCCGGCCGAGACCCGCTACCACGTGGTGGCATATGATTACGGCATCAAGCACAATATTCTGCGACGCCTGGTGCAGGCCGGCTGCCGCGTCACGGTGGTTCCGGCGCTCACTTCGGCCGAAGATGTGCTCGGGCTAAGCCCGGACGGCGTCTTCCTGTCGAACGGCCCTGGCGACCCGGAGCCGCTGGTCGCGCAGGTGGCCAACATTCGCAAGCTGATCGGCCGCAAGCCGGTGTTCGGCATCTGCCTGGGCCACCAGTTGCTCGGGCTGGCGGTTGGCGGCAAAACGTACAAGCTGAAATTCGGCCATCGCGGCGCCAACCACCCGGTGCGCAATGAGCTCACCAAGAAAGTCGAGATCACCTCGCACAATCACGGCTTCGCGGTGGACCCCGATTCGCTCAACGCGAACGACGTGGAAATCACCCACTGGAATCTCAACGACCAGACGCTCGAGGGCTTCCGCCATCGCCGCCATCCGGCGTTCTGCGTGCAGTATCACCCGGAGGCCGCCCCCGGCCCGCACGATTCGCACTACCTGTTCGACGAATTCATCAAGCTGATGCGCGAAAGCCAGCCGGAGACGGGGAAATAACGGATGCCGCGACGCAACGATCTCCATCGCATCCTCATCATCGGGTCCGGCCCCATCGTGATCGGCCAGGCCTGCGAGTTCGACTACTCGGGGACGCAAGCGGCCAAGGCGCTGCGCGCCGACGGTTTCGAAGTGGTGCTGGTGAATTCCAATCCGGCCACCATCATGACGGACCCCGACCTGGCCGATAAAACCTACGTCGAACCGCTGACGGTGACCTATCTCGAAGAGATCATCCGCCGTGAACGGCCCGACGCGCTGCTTTCCACCGTGGGCGGACAAACCGGGTTGAACCTGGCGGTGGAACTGGCCGAGGCCGGGATACTGGAAAAGTACGGAGTGGAGCTGATCGGCGCCAAGATCGACGCCATCAAGAAGGCCGAGGACCGGCTCCTGTTCAAGGATGCGATGCGCAAGATCGGCCTCGAGACGCCGGAATCGCAGCTTGTCAACAGCCTGGAGCGCGGGCAGAAGTTCGCGACGCGGATCGGCTTCCCATGCATTTTGCGGCCCAGTTTCACGCTTGGCGGCACCGGCGGCGGCATCGCGTATAACAAGGAAGATCTGGACGAAATCCTGGAGCGCGGGCTGGCGCTTTCGCCAGTGCACGAGGTGCTGATCGAGGAGAGCGCGCTCGGCTGGAAGGAATTCGAGCTGGAGGTAATGCGCGATCTGGCCGACAACTGCATCATCGTCTGCCCGATCGAAAACTTCGACGCGATGGGCGTGCACACCGGCGATTCCATCACGGTGGCCCCGGCGCAAACGCTGACCGACCGCGAGTACCAGATGATGCGCGACGCCGCCATCGCCTGCCTGCGCGAAATTGGCGTGGATACCGGCGGCTCCAACGTGCAATTCGCCATCAACCCCGCCAACGGGCGGATGGTAATCATCGAAATGAATCCGCGCGTTTCGCGCAGCTCCGCGCTGGCGTCGAAAGCCACCGGATTCCCGATCGCCAAAATCGCCGCCAAGCTGGCGGTGGGCTACCGGCTGGACGAGATCTCGAACGACATCACGCGCAAGACGCCGGCCTGTTTCGAGCCCACTATCGATTACGTGGTGGCCAAGATTCCCAAGTGGGCTTTCGAAAAATTCCCCGGCGCGGATGCGACGCTCGGTACGCAGATGAAATCGGTGGGCGAGGTGATGGCCATCGGCCGCACCTTCAAAGAGGCGCTGTGGAAGGGCATACGGAGTCTCGAGACCGGCAAAGCGTTCGGCTCCGAAAAATTCGATCCGGCGCTGGTGGCGCAGAAGCTGATCACGCCCACGCCCGACCGCCTGGGCTACATCCGTTTCGCCCTGGCCAGCGGCTACAGCGTGGAAGACATCCAGGAGATGACCTCCATCGATCCGTGGTTCCTGCGGCAGATGAAAGAGGTGGTGGATTTCGAGGCCGAGCTGCGCGGGGCCACGCTCGACGCCGCGCCAGCCGCCTTGTTCCGCCGCGCCAAGCGCTACGGCATCTCGGACGCGCAACTTGCCCAGACCTGGGGCGCGGACCAGCAGGCCGTGCGGAACCGCCGCAAGGAGCTGGGCGTGGCCGCCGTTTTCAGCCGCGTGGATACGTGCGCCGCGGAATTCGAGAGCTTCACACCGTACCTCTATTCGAATTACGAAAGCGCGTGCGAGGCCGAGCCTTCCAGCCGCAAAAAAGTCGTCATCCTGGGCAGCGGGCCCAACCGCATCGGACAAGGCATCGAGTTCGATTACTGCTGCTGCCACGCGTCTTTCGCGCTGCAGGAAATGGGCGTCGAATCGATCATGGTCAACTGCAACCCGGAGACCGTCTCGACCGATTACGACACCAGCGACCGGCTGTACTTCGAGCCGCTGACGCTCGAAAATGTCTTAAACATCTGCGACACGGAGAAGCCGGACGGCGTGATTGTGCAGTTTGGCGGCCAGACGCCGCTCACACTGGCATTGCCACTCCAGCGGCTGGGCATCCCGATCATCGGCACCGATCCGAAGAATATCGACCTGGCGGAAGACCGCAAACTGTTCGGCAAGCTGCTCGACGATCTTGCCATTCCTTGCCCCGCCAACGGCACCGCGACCAACGCCGAAGAAGCCTGCGCTGTGGCGCGGCGCCTCGGGTTCCCGGTGCTGGTGCGGCCCAGCTATGTGCTGGGCGGCCGCGCCATGGTGATCGCCTACGACGAAGAGATGGTGCGGCAGTACATGCGCGAAGCCGTCACGTTTTCGCAGGATCGCCCGGTGCTGATCGACCGGTTCCTCGAAGACGCCACCGAGGTGGACGTGGATGCACTGGCCGATTCGAGCGGAGGCGTTCTGATCGCGGGCATCATGGAGCACATCGAGGAAGCTGGCGTCCATTCGGGCGACAGCTCGTGCGTGTTGCCGCCGCAATCGCTCGCGGAAGCTAACGTTCGCACCATCGAAGACTACACCGTGCGGCTGGCCAGGGCGCTGAACGTAATCGGCCTGATGAATGTGCAGTACGCGATTCAGAACGGCATCGTGTATGTGCTGGAGGTCAACCCGCGCGCGTCGCGCACGGTGCCTTACGTCAGCAAGGCTACCGGCGTGCCGCTGGCCAAGATCGCGGTGGGGCTGATGTGGGGCCGCAGGCTGGAAGACTACGCGCACCTCACGGGCGGAGTGACGTCTGGCACATTGACGGTGCCGCAGGTGTTCGTCAAATCGCCGGTATTCCCGTTCAACAAGTTTCCCGGCGTGGACCCGGCGCTCGGCCCCGAAATGCGATCCACCGGCGAGGTCATGGGGGTGGGAATCAACTTCGGCGAGGCCTTCCTGAAGGCGCAGATCAGCGCCGGCAGCCCGTTGCCCGAAAAGGGCGCGGTCTTCATCAGCGTGAACGATCATCACAAAGCGGACGCGGTGGATGTGGCGCGGCGCTTCGCCGGACAGGGATTCCAACTGGTGGCCACGCGCGGCACGGCGGCCGCGCTGCGCGGTGCCGGGCTCACCTGCAAGACCATTTTCAAGGTGAACGAGGGACGGCCAAACGCGGTGGACCTATTGAAAGGCGGCGGCGTGCAACTGGCGATCTACACTACCACCGGCGCGCCCGCGTTTCTCGACGAGAAGGCCATCCGCCGGAATGCGGTAATGTCGCGCGTCCCGTGCATCACCACCATGAGCGGTGCGCGCGCCGCCGCCGACGCCGTGGCCGCCCGCCTGCGCGACCCCATCCGCGTCTGGAGCCTGCAAGAGATCCACGAGGGCAAGAAGACGGTGGCGTGAGCCGCTCGACGAGCGGCCAGTCAATTCTCAGTCGGCACACTCGTGGCGGAAACGACGACCAGGATGACGGCGGGACCCTTCTTCGGATCAAGCCGGAGCCCGAGTTGGTCCTTCAGCGCGCCGAAGATCGTGGGTCCAAGAACACCGCTGGGCGCGCTTGCGGTAGGGGGCGGGGCGTCGGCATCCGCGGTCGGCGTAAGCTGAGGGGCGTCCATCTCGCGGGACATCCAGTACAGCGAGAAATCGTATCGCCCCTTGAGGCCGGTCGAATCGGTTACCGGCTTGCCGAGTTCGCCCGCGAGCACCCGGGTTAGCTGCTCCATCTCGGCGTTGGGGGACTGCCAGCGAGCCTTGCCCTCCATGACCAGCATGTTCGTTTTGCCGGGAGGTATCACGGGGAATCCGAACTTATCCACGGCAGGCTCCCCGGTCGCACCGTCGTCTTGGGCGAGAACCCTGGTTGGCGCCTTCAGCTTGGGTCCGCCCTTCGCCACCGTTAGCTCCAGTATTGGCATGACCCTGGTTTCCTGGTGTACCTTGAGCTTGAAGCGTTCCGCCAGGAGATGTTGGAGCATGATCGGAATCTGCTCCTTGGTAGCGCCCTCCGGGACTTTCGCGGTGATGTCGAATTGTTCGGTGTTAAACCAATCGGGACAGGCTAGCTGGAACCGGTAAATGCCGTACGCCTGGGTGACAAGTCTGGCGACGGTCACATGGGAAAACGTCATGCGCCCAGGATCGCTCGTTCCGGGACCGCGGCGTATTCCAACGGAATAATGAGGTCTCCCGTCGGGCGGCGCAGATGGCTTGATGGAAACGACCTCGAAGCTGCTCAAACTGCCGGTGGGCTGGGCGTGCGCAACAGACATCGCGAAGATGATAATAAGCGCGGTGCGACAGGACACGGCATAGTCCTCTTTGGCTAGTTTGCGCCCGCTCGGTCGGCCTTAGCAAGAGAGAACTCCAGGGAGAAGTGGCCGATCCTGCAAGAGATCCACGAAGCCAAGAAGACGGTCGCGTGAGCATGTCGCGTCTGGGTGTGAGAAGCTGAAAACTGATGAGCGACCACAAGAGCATCACGCCAAAACGCGACACGGAGACCGCCAAGGCCAAGAGCCGGTTTCTTAATCGCGTCCGCGGCGCGCCGGATCTGGGCACGCGCGGTGTGATTCGCTGGTCGCGTGACGAGATGCACGAGCGTTGAATCCGGGCGCGTGGCGCGGCTCGCCCGTGCACCATCCGGGGCAGTCCTGCCTGCTGTGTCGAGAGTCATCTCGACATTTCTTTTCTTTTGTTGGCGCGGGCGTTGCTCTGCCGGTGCCAAGAAAAGTCGCCACGACTGGCGACTCTGCAGGCCGGACGGCCCGCGCCACGCGTTTTTCGACAAAAGTCCTGAAACTCCGAATTCATGTAAACTTAAGGAATGGGTTTATTTCATCGGAGCGGCGGTTACACGATCTTCATCTCCGAGATCGACACCGAACACAGGACGTTGTTCCGGCTGGCTGACGAATTGGAAGCTGCGCTGGCTTCGCGCGCGCCCCAAAAGCGCAGCGAAGTGTTGCAGTCGCTGGTTTCTCACATCCAAGATCACTTCGCGCACGAAGAGCGCTTAATGCGGGCGAGCCGGTATGACGCATTCGAGTGGCACAAGCGCCAGCACGATGGAGCGCGCCGCCGGGTCAAGCAATTCATCAAGCGGATCGAGGAAGGCGACCGCAAGGCCGGAGCCGAATTGCTCGAGTACCTGGCGGGCTGGCTGCAGAACCACATCCCGGTTACCGACCGGATGATGGCGGCCTATTTACGCAACTTCGAGCGCCGCCGGGCGGCGTGATAGTTGGGATAGGCGATCGGTGTTTGTCGCCTGTCGCGGTGATCGATCGTCGAAAAGCAAGAGGGTCGAGAAAACCGCCCCGACGGCCCTGGAATAATCACCGGCGACGAGATCGCCGGCGTTACCGGAGTGGGCCAGCGGTCGTCCCGACAGACCACGCAAGGCGACGGTCTGTCCTACCGTCGCTTCAATCCAGCCTGGTGGCGACGAAGAAGGTCCGGCCTTCACCCAATTGCCCAGCCATGCCTAAGTCGCCGGCGTCATAGCAGAGCAACTCGCCGAAGCCGGCCGCCGCCAGGGCGCTCGAAATCTCATCGGGCGAGTAACAGCGCTCCTCGATCGTCACATCCGACCGCTGCCAGACGCCTTCGAGCAGGCGGAACATGGTGACGTCGATTCGTGCGATGCGGGCGTGTGAGTCGAAACTGGCGCCGGTGATGGTGAGCAGGTGGTCGCCGCGCACCAGCGCGAACGATTCGCCCCAGCGCGTCTGGTAGGCTTCGTCGAGGAGCATGTCGAAAGCCAGCAGGCCGCCTGGGCGGAGCGCGACGGCGATGTTGCGGAACGCGGCCCGGAGCGCCTCCGGCTCCAGCAGGTGATTGAGCGAGTCGAAAGTGGAAACGGCGGCATCGCAGGCGCCGGGCAGGCGGAAGCTCGCGGCATCGGCCAGGACAAACTCCGCGGCGGGCGCGTTGGCGCGTGCGTAAGCCAGCATTTCCCGCGAAACGTCGATGCCAGTGACGCGGAAGCCTCGCGTGGCGAGCAGCGCCGCCAAATGGCCGGTGCCGCAGCCAACATCCAGGATGTGCGCGCCCGGCGGCAGGCGCCGGAGCCAGATGCGCGACAGGATAGGGAAGGCTGCGGAGTGGAATTCCTCGCTCCAGTAGCGGTTGTAGAACCAGGCGAAATCGTCGTAGCTGGCCACCATCCCGACTCCTCTTCAGCATGGCATACTGGAGGTTCTATGCGACTCTCACTGTGGATTGCCATGTTCGCCGCCGGCGCGGTGGCGCTGGCCGGGTGCTCCTCGTCGAGCGAGCCCAAGAAAGATCAGCCGGCTGCGGACGCGGCGCCGGCACAGCCCGCGGCACAAAAACAGGAAGCACCGGCTTCGTTTCAGGTGCACGCGCCGGCCACTTTCAACGTGACTTTCGACACGACCAAGGGCCCGGTGGTGGTAGAGGTGCATCGCGATTGGGCGCCCATCGGCGCCGACCATTTCTATGAGCTGGTGAAGTCCGGCTACTTCGATGGCGCCCGCTTTTTCCGGGTGGTTCCTAACTTCGTCGTGCAGTTCGGCATTGCCGCCGATCCGGCGGCGACGCGCAAGTGGAAGGACGCCAACCTGGTCGACGATCCGGTGCTGCGGCACAACGTGCGCGGCACACTGGTCTACGCTAAAACGGACCAGCCCAACACGCGCACCACGCAATTGTTTATCAACCTGGTGGATAACTCGCGGCTCGACGGCGACGGCTTCGCGCCGTTCGCCACCATAACATCGGGAATGGACGCGGTGGACGCGATTTACGCCGGTTACGGCGAAGCGCCCCAACAGCCGCTCATTGAAAGCCAGGGCAACGCTTACCTCCAGCAGTTCCCCAAGCTGGACTTTGTGCGCAAGGCCACCATTCAGTGATATAGTAGTCGGTGCCCCGATCAGAAGGGGACCAGGAAGTTACTAATACAGGGTCAAATTAGAACGACGCGGCCCGGCGGAGGCAAACGCTTCCGCCGGGTTTTTTCGTTTCTGTTCGTGGCGCGGCTTGCCCGTGTACCATCGGGGACCGTCGGGCCTGCTGAGCCGAAGGGCCGCATTCGGTAGGACGGACGATCGGTTCTTGTCGTCTGTTGGGATGGGCCGCCGGCCCGCGAAATTCCATCAAAAGCTCCGGTAACGCCGGCGATCTTGTCGCCGGTGATTTGCCCGCGATTCCCGGAATCTCGAGGCGGTTTTTCGACCCTGTCGCGCGTCGCCAGGGGAACATCACCGGCGACAAGATCGCCGGCGTTACCGCCGATACCCCACCTTCTCAAGTTCTTCCTTGGCCACTTCCGCCGTGTTGGCGTGAATCGTCACGGTGTCTTCCACGCTTTGCGCATACCCGCCGGCGAGCACGATGGCGACCGGCACTCCCTGTTCGAGCGCTGCGCGGATCACCAGCCGGTCGCGTTCCCGCAGGCCATCGAAGCTCAGCGAAAGGCCGCCTAACTGGTCGCCGGCATACGGGTCGGCCCCCGCCACGTACACAATCAACTCGGGACGGAATCCGTGCAGTGCCGGGCGGTATCCGTCGCTGAGGCGGCTCAGGTATTCGTCATCGGCCACGCCGTCGGCCAAATCAATATCGAGGCTGGAAGGTGGCTTGAGGGCCGGGTAGTTGTTGTACTGGTGAATCGAGAGCGTGAATACCGAGGCATCGCCGGCGAAGATGGCCGCGGTGCCGTTGCCTTGATGCACGTCGCAATCGACCACCATGGCGCGCTCGATCAGCCCATCGCGCTGCGCGCGCCGCACGGCTACGGCGATATCGTTAATGGCGCAGAATCCTTCGCCGTGATCCGGACAGGCATGGTGAAAACCGCCGCCCAGGTTGTAGCCGATGCCGTCCTGGAGAGCCAGCCGCGCCGCCAGCATGGAGCCGCCGGCCGCCAGCCAGAAGCCTTCCACCAGGTAGCGCGAGTAAGGCACTTCCAGTTGCAGAATCTCCCGGTAGCTGAGGGTGCCGTTCGAGAGTTTTTCGATCCAGGCGCGATCATGCGCCAGCAGCAGGTCTTCGTCGGTGGCCGGCTCCGGAGCGACGAAGTCCTCTTTCACCGCAAACCGCGTCCACAGCATGCGGTCGTGCAGCCACTTGAATTTTTTCGAAGGGAAGACGTGGTCGCCGAAGTGCAGGTCGTAGCGTTCGTGATAGACCAGACGGAACGGCAGCATGGCCGCGACTCTACCCGTCACTCTCCGATTGCAGGGCTGTCACCACGGCCACGTTGAAAATATCTTCCGCTGAACAGCCGCGCGAAAGGTCGTTGGCCGGCTTCGCCAGGCCTTGCAGAAATGGCCCGATGGCCATGGCGCCGCCCAGCCGTTCCACCAGCTTGTACCCGATATTGGCCGCTTCCAGGTTGGGAAACACCAGCGTGTTGGCGCGGCCGGCCACGGGCGAGCCGGGCGCCTTGGAGCGGCCGACCACTTCGGAGACCGCGGCGTCGGCTTGCAGTTCGCCATCCACGTTCAGGTCCGGTGCACGTGCCTTGGTGATGCGCAGCGCCTCCACGACTTTGTCGACCGCCTCGCCCTTCCCGCTTCCCTTGGTGGAAAAGCTCAGCAGCGCCACCCTCGGCTCCGTGTTCAGCAGCACGCGCGTGGTATCCGCCGTGGCGATGGCGATATCGGCCAACTGCCCTGCGTCCGGGTTGATCACCACCGCGCAATCGGCGAAAGCCATCAGCCCGTTGTGGCCCAGCGACCGATCCTCGAGCGCCATGATGAAGGCGCTCGACACCAGCCGCGCCCGCGCGTGCGGCCCTACCGCGTGGAGCGCCGCGCGCACGGTTTCTGCGGTGCTATTCGCGGCGCCGCCCACGCTGCCATCGGCATCTCCCGCCGCCACCATCAGCGATGCGAAGTAGAGTGGACGCAGCGCGATTGCCGCGGCCTCCACCTGCGTGACGCCCTTGGCGCGCCGGCGTTCATAGTAAATCGCCGCGTAGCGCGCGACCGCGGACGAAGCCGCCGGATCCACGAACTCGACCCCTGCGGGCGCGCTGCCAGGCTTGGCGCCGACCAGGACGGGCCGCACCACGCCTTCGCGCGCTAACCGCGCGGCGGCTTCCAGCACCCGCGGGTCGCCGCCCTCGGGAAACACAATCGTCTTCTTCAATTTGCGGGCGCGCTCGATGAGCCCCGCCATGAACAAACCCGCCGATTCAGGCATCGCTATTCAGTCTAGAGTCTAACAGGTGGCAGTGCGCAAGCTAAAGAGTGCACTCCACCACATTTGCGCCGGCTCCGCCAAAACGGTTAAGTTAAGGTCCATGGCCATTCATCCGCATGCCGGTCAACCTCCCCAGGAAAACGAGCTTGAGAATTTGCCGCGCCTCGTAACGGCCTACTACACGGCCAAACCCGATATTTCCGTGACTGCGCAGAAGGTCAGCTTCGGCACGTCGGGACATCGCGGGTCGTCGCTCAAGAACTCCTTCAACGAAGACCACATCCTGGCGATCACCCAGGCGATCTGCGAGCTGCGTCACGAATTCGGCGCCGATGGGCCGCTCTTTCTGGCCAAGGACACGCACGCGCTCTCCGAGCCGGCGCTCGCGTCGGCGCTGGAGGTGCTGGCCGCCAACGGCGTGGCCGCGATGATCGATTCCGACCTCGGCTACACGCCCACGCCCGCGCTCTCCCACGCCATCCTCACCTACAACGACGGGCGCACGTCCGCATTCGCCGACGGCATCGTCATTACGCCCTCGCACAATCCGCCCGCCGACGGCGGTTTCAAGTACAATCCGCCCAACGGAGGGCCGGCCGATGCCGGCGTTACCGGCAAGGTCCAGGATCGCGCCAACGCCATTCTGGCCGATGGTTTGCGGCCGGTGAAGCGCATCCCTTACGCGCGCGCCATCGGCGCAACCGAGCGCTTCGACTATGTCGCGAACTACGTCAACGACCTGGGCGCGGCGCTCGATCTCGACGCCGTCCGGTCCGAGGGCCTCTCCTTGTGCGCCGACCCGCTGGGCGGGGCGGGCATCGCCTACTGGGGCCGCATCGCCGAGCGCTACGGCCTGCACCTGACCATCCGGCACGATTGGGCGGACGCGACCTTCCGCTTCATGACGCTCGATTGGGACGGCGAAATCCGCATGGATTGTTCGTCGCCCTACGCGATGGCCAGTCTGATTGCGCTCAAGGACAAGTTCGACGTGGCGTGGGCCTGCGACACCGATCACGACCGCCATGGTATTGTGACGCGCAGCGCGGGTCTGCTGAATCCGAACCATTACCTGGCAGCGGCCATTTCCTACCTGTTTCTCAACCGGCCGGGTTGGAGGGAGAGCGCGGGCGTGGGCAAGACGATGGTTTCTTCGAGCATGATCGACCGTGTGGCGAAACATCTGGGCCATCCGCTGGTCGAAGTGCCGGTCGGCTTCAAGTGGTTCGTGGACGGGCTGCTCGATGGATCGCTCGGCTTTGGCGGCGAAGAGAGCGCCGGCGCATCCATGTTGCGGCGCAACGGCAGGCCGTGGAGCACCGACAAAGACGGGCTGATTCTCGGCTTGCTGGCGGCGGAAATGACGGCGCGGACCGGCCGCGACCCCGGCGAAATCTACCAGAAGCTCACCGAACAATTCGGCGCGCCGGTCTACGAACGGATCGACGCTCCGGCCACGCCGGAGCAAAAGGCGCGACTGGCCGCGCTCTCGCCCGAGCAGGTGACCGCGACCGAGTTTGCCGGCGACCCGATCGAGGCCAAGCTCAACCGAGCGCCGTCGAATGGCGCGCCGCTCGGCGGTCTCAAGGTGGTAACCCACCGCGGATGGTTCGCCGCGCGCCCCTCCGGCACCGAAAACGTCTACAAGATTTACGCCGAAAGCTTCGCCGGGGAGGCTCACTTGCGGCAGATTCAGACCGCCGCGCAGGAACTGGTCGAGAAAACCGTGGGAGGGTAAAGAGGCTCCGTGGCGCGGGCCGTCGGGCCTGCAGAGCCGAGAGTCGTCGCGGCTTTTCTTGGCCGGAGCATCTCGTGAGAAGGTAACAAAAGCCGAGACGACTCTCGGCTCTGCAGGCCTGACGGCCCGCGCCACGCCCTATCGACGGCCTGGGCTTCTCCGGTGATGCGCAGGCCACCATGCGGCGCGCGATTGCGCCTACAATGTTCCTTTACAGACATGCGCCCGAATCATATAGAGCCGGATTGGATCGCATGAGATGATGGCGTTCCTGGGCACGCTTCTGGCAATTGTAATCCGCTATTTCTTGTATATTGCCGAAGCGCTCGCGGTCGTTCTCCTGGTGCGCTCCGCGCTGCTCGGTCCGCATCCACGCGAGAAACAGTGGCGCGGTTTCGGTTGGTTTCACTGGCTCGCCAGGCGGCGCAAATTAGCCGTCGTCACGGTGGGAATTCTGCCGATTGCGATCCGCGCCGCGCTGCTCCCGATTCTGCCTTCCCGACTGCCCTGGATCGCCGACGATTTTGGCTACCTCCTGTCGGGCGATACGTTTGCCCTCGGACGCCTTACCAACCCCGCGCATCCCATGTGGACTCATTTCGAGAGTCTGCACATTCTGATGCAGCCGACCTACATGTCGATGTACTTTCCCGCGCAAGGGCTGTTTCTAGCGGCCGGCAAAGTCGTCACCGGGCATCCTTGGGCCGGAGTCTGGCTCAGCGTCGGTTTGATGTGCGCCGCGCTCTGCTGGATGCTGCAAGCGTGGCTCCCGCCAACCTGGGCGTTGCTGGGCGGCTTGCTGGCAGTCGCACGGCTGGGGATTTTCGGGTATTGGATGAACACCTACTATGGCGGAGCAGTCCCAGCGCTCGGAGGCGCGCTGGTGCTGGGCGCGCTGCCAAGGCTCATTCGCAAACACAGGATTCGGGATGCCTTGTGGATGGCGCTGGGACTCATCGTTCTGGCGAACTCCCGCCCATACGAGGGTCTAGTCCTCGCTCTGCCTGTTGCCGCTGCTTTGGCTGTGTGGGCGTTCGGCCGCGAGCGGCCTTCCTGGCGAGTGTCGGTTTTCCGCGTCGCGGTTCCGATGTTAATAGCGCTTTCGATCGGTGGCGCAGCCACTCTGCATTATTGGTCGCGAGTTACGGGCAACCCACTTCTATCACCGCAGCAATTGCAACGGCAGACTTATGCGATTGCGCCGTATTTCATCTGGCAATCGCCCGCCAAACCGGAGCCGGTCTATCGAAACGCAGCCTTGCGGGCTTTCTATACGAGTGCGGAGATGGACTACTATCGCAGCACCCGATCCATTTCGGGCTGGCTATGGGCGTCCGCGATCAAGATCCGCGATTTCTGGTTGTTTTACCTCGGCCCTGTGCTGACGCTGCCGCTTCTCGCGCTGCCCTGGATACTTCGAGACAGGAGAATCCGCTTTCTGCTGATTGCGGCAGTAGTGTTCCTGGCGGGGCTGGGATTCAGCATCTGGTTCTACCCGCACTACGCGGCCCCGGCGACCGCGCTGCTCTATGCGATTTTGTTGCAGTCCATGCGGCATCTTCGACTGTGGAGACGCCGCACACAAATGTCGGGAATGTTCCTGGTTGGAGCGATACCGGTCATCTGCGCCGTGATGGTGGCCTTCCGCGTGGTGGCCCAACCGGTGTTATTCTGCCCGCCCGACTTTCCCATGACCTGGTGCTACACCTTGCCCGGTGGCACGCATCGCGCCGATGTCCTGGCCAAGCTCCGGCAAATGGGTGGGAAGCATCTGGTCCTGGTTCGATGGTACAAAGGGGACAATCCGTTCGAGCAGTGGGTCTACAACGATCCCGATATCGACAAATCGGACGTGGTGTGGGCGTGGGAGGCGGGCCATCCGGAAGAACTGTTGCGGTATTTCAGCGGCAGGCGGGCGTGGGTGCTTCACGCTAACTGGCATGGGCCGCCGGATTTGGCACCGTATGGGAAGTGAGGGAGGGGCGGCGGAAGTTGCGTATGGCGAAGAACTTGCTGGGAACGTCATGAGCACACGGTTGACGCACCGCACGGTGAGTGCGAAGACGGCGGGCGTTTGGATTGTCCTGGCGCTTTTCTCTGCGGCCGCGAGCATGTCTATCGCTGCTTCTAAGCATTCAGGGTCGATAGACGTGGGGACGATCGCTTTACTTGCTTCGCCGCAGAAATACAACGGCAAGGTTATCTCGACGATTGGATTTCTGAATATCGGTTCGATGCCCGAGAACGATAATCTCTGGCTCTACGAACAGGATGGCGAATACAACCTATACCGCAACATGTTTGCGCTCGGTCTTTCTGACGATCAAAGAAAACAATTCGCCCATCTAAATCACACATACGTTATGATCACAGGCACCTTTCGTTCGAATGCGCCAGGAAGCACAGTGATGGACAGCGGATCAATCGTACACGTCACGCAGGTGGATGGTTGGCAGCCTTATCGCCTGTCGTCGCCTGCAAAACAAAATTGAGGCGTCAGGTAAAGAGGACCAGCTCCTCCTGCTTCTCTGCGCGACAGAAGACATCCGCTCCGGATCACCGCAAATCTCGTCCCATTCTTCCCGTGTTACACTGCCTCACATGCCGGAGCTTCGCGATGTGCCGGATTCGCCGCCGCCGTTTCTCGGTAGCTGGCGGCGCGTCTACTTGGCGGTGCTGATCTACCTCGTGGGCGTGATTCTGGCGGCGTACTTTTTCACGCGTGCCTACCGATGAGAGCCCTGGATTGGGTGGTCCTGCTCGCCTCGCTGGTTTCCATCGTCGCCTACGGCCTATACCGCAGCCGCGGCAGCAACACGGTGGATCGCTACCTGCTCGCCGGCAAGACCATGCCGTGGTATGCGATGGCGCTCTCCATCATGGCCACGCAAGCCAGCGCCATTACGTTCATCTCCACCACCGGGCAATCGTATGTGGATGGCATGCGCTTCGTGCAGGCTTACTTCGGCCTGCCCATCGCCATGATCGTGGTTTGCGCCGTGGTGGTGCCGGTGTTTTACCGCGCCCGCGTCTACACCGCGTATGAGTACCTGGAAAGCCGGTTCGACGCCAAGACGCGCGCGCTGGCCAGCGTGATTTTCCTATGCCAGCGCGGCATCTCGGCCGGGCTCACCATCTACGCGCCGGCCATCGTGCTGTCGGTGATCCTGGGATGGCCGGAGCGCGCCACCACACTGCTGATGGGCGCGACCGTGGTCAGTTACACCGTGATCGGCGGCATCAAGGCCGTCACCTGGTCGGACGTGCAACAGATGGGCGTCATCTTTCTGGGACTGCTGATTGCGCTGATCACCGTCATTGTGCTGCTGCCGCATACGGTCTCCTTCGGCGACGCGGTGTTTCTGGCCGGCGCGGCGGGCCGGCTCAACGCCGTCACCACCAATTTCGACTGGAACGACCGCTTCAATATCTGGAGCGGTCTCATCGGCAGCACGTTTCTGTTTCTGTCTTACTTCGGGTGCGACCAGTCGCAGGTGCAGCGGTACCTCACCGGCCGCTCGATCATGGAGAGCCGGCTCAGCCTGCTGTTCAATGCCGTGGCGAAAATTCCGATGCAGTTCTTCATCTTATTCATCGGCGCCATGGTGTTCGTCTTTTACGTGTTCGTCGAGCCGCCGGTGCTGTTCCAGCACACCGAGCTAGCGCGCATCACGCAATCGAGCGAGTACACGGGCGTCGAGACACGCTATCACGAGGCGTTTGAGCGGCGCCGGGAAGCCGCGCTGGCGTTGGCGGAGGCGCATCGGGCCGGCGACGGCGCGGCGCACGCGCGCGGCTTGGCTAATTACCGTGATGCGCAGCAATCGCTCGATCAAGCCCGTTCGAGCGCCGCGCGCCTGGTGGAAGCGAGCGGCGGCGAGAAAGGGTTCAGCGACACCAACTATATCTTCCTCTCGTTCGTGACGCGCTACCTGCCGGTGGGGATTGTGGGCCTGGTGATTGCGGTGATCATGGCCGCCACCATGTCCGCCAGCTCGGGCGAGATCAACTCGCTCGCGACCGTGACCGTAGTGGATCTATACCGCCGGCACTTTCACCGCGGCGCGAGCGATCATCATTATCTGACGGCCTCGCGCTGGGCCACTCTGTTCTGGGGCGTTTATGCCGTCGCGTTCGCGGGCTGGGGCAAGAAACTCGGATCGCTGATCGTGGCCGTCAACGTGGTGGGGTCGCTGTTCTACGGCTCGCTGCTGGGCTGCTTCGTGGTGGCTTTCGCGTTCAAGAGAGTAGGCGGCACGGCCGTGTTCCTGGGCATGCTGGCAGGTGAGGCCGCCATCTTCTGGGCGTTCCTGCACAGCCACATTTCCTATCTCTGGTACAACGTGATCGGCTGCGTGGTGGTGGTGACGGTAGCGCTGGCGCTCACCTGGGCTGCGCCTGGCGCTTTCGGCAGACCAGCGAGCCCGCCAGAGCGATGATTGCTGGCAGAAACCGTTTCAGCGCGTTTGCTCCATTCGAATCGAAACTTGTATATAATCCGCAAATGCAAGAGATACGCTGGAGCACAATCGCGTTCGGCTGGCTGTTGCTCATCTCGGCCAGCTTAAGAGGACAGGAAGTGCAATCTCCGCAACCTGAAAAGTCGAAGCCGCCGGTCAAAATGGAACAGCGCGGGCGCATCCTTGGAATCGGCGGTGTCTTCTTCAAATCGGCTGATCGTAATCAGATGCGCGAATGGTATTCGAAGCATCTCGGACTCGCTGACAAAGGCGGAGGCGCGATGCTTCCTTGGCGCGAACACGACGACCCGCAAAAGGAGCACGTTACAGTTTGGACTATCTTTTCCGCCTCCTCCGACTATATCCCAGCCACGCAACCGTTCATGATCAACTACATCGTGGACGATCTGGATGCGTTGCTCGACCGCTTAAAACAAGAGGGCGTCAAGATTGACGCCAAACGAATGGATGAATCGTACGGTCGCTTTGCATGGATCTATGACCTGGATGGGAATAAGATTGAGCTCTGGCAGCCGGCGCCCGCAAAGCCCTAAGGGAAATCCGGGGACTCAGGCTACGAAACCGCGAGACGGCGCGAGGCCCTTGTCGGTCTGAGGCAAGCCGCCCATCTTACGCCGCCCGGATCTCCACCGTTTCTGCTACCGCGGCTGGCTCGGGTACGGGCTCACCCCCCAGACGCATTCCTTCGATATGGAACTCGACCGCTTCCGCGATCAGGCGGCGTATCTCCTCGATGGTCCGGCCGGTGGTCACGCAGCCAGGGAGATCCGGCACGTAGGCGGCCCAGTTGTTCGGTGCCTTCTCGAAAACGACCGCGCACTTCTTCATTTCTTCAGCCCCGCCTTCTTTAGCATCTCACTTGGCTCGCGCCCGCGACCTTCGCCAGGTTAAGTAGCCCGCCAGCAGAATGATCCCGGCCAGCGTCAGGTAGACCAGGTAGTGGTGGATATTGTGTTCGACTGCCTCCCAGCGGTCTCCCAGAAAGTAGCCCAGTGACAGAAACGCCGACACCCAGAGGACGGCGCCGGTGTAGGCGAAGAGGGCGAATTGGGGAGCTTCCAGGTCGCTCATGCCGGCGGCGTAAGCCGTGAGGTGGCGAACGCCGGGAACGAAGTAGCCTAGCGTGAGACTCCAGTGGCCGGCCTTGCGGAACCAAGCGTGCGCCTTTTCCACGTGATCTTCCGTGATGCGCACATAGCGGCCGTAGCGGTGAATCAGCTTGAGCCCGAAGGTGCGGCCGAGCAGGTAGCTGATGGTGATGCCGCAGGCGCTGCCGGTGAGGGCGGCCGCGAACGCCAGCGGCAGGCGAAGATTGCCGCGGAACACCAGGTATCCGGTGAAGGTGAGCAGGGTCTCATCCGGCACAGGCAAGCCGACAATTCCGAGCATAAGCAGGCCAATGATGGCCGCGTAACCGTACTCGGTGATCCATTCGAGGATGTGTTGTTCCATCGGGCGAATGCGGCTGGTAGCCGGGTCAAAGCACCAATGAGGAAATCTCCACCGGCGTGCGTTCGCCGGCCACCACCACGATGCCGCTTTCGGTGACGTGATGGAACTGGCGGTCGAGTTCCAGGTCGTAGCCGATTTGGGCGTCTTCCGGCACGCTGACGTTCTTGTCCAGAATAGCCCGCCGCAGTTTGGCCCGGCGGCCGATGTCGCAGTTGTCCAGAATCACGCACTCGTCAACCATGGCGCTCGAATGGACGCGCACGCCGCGCGACAGGATGGAGTTGCGCACCATCCCGCCCGACAGGATGCAGCCGCCGGAGACGATGCTGTCGATGGCCTGCCCGCGGCGGTTGGCGTCGTCAAACGTGAACTTGGCCGGCGGGTCGGCGTAGCTGGCGCTGCGTAGCGGCCACTCCGGGTTGTATAGGTTGAGCGCGGGGGTGATCGTCCGCAGGTCCATGTTGGCTTCGTAATAGGCCTCGATGGTGCCTACGTCGCGCCAGTAGGGTTCGGAATCGGCCGGTTCGCCGGGAATGCGGTTGTCCTGGAAATTGTAAGCGTAAATCTTCGCTCCGCCGGCCAGCTTGGGCAGAATGTCACGCCCGAAATCGTGACTGCTGGCTTCCTCCGCCGCATCGTCGGCGAGCAGGCGCAACAAGCTGTCCGTGGAGAAGATGTAGTTGCCCATGGAGGCGTACACTCGCGTGTCGTCGCCCGGAATGGTCGGCGCGGTAGGGTTTTTCTCGTGGAACGCCAGAATGCGGCCGTCCTCGCGGGCCTCGATTACGCCGAACTCGGAAGCATGCCGCTTATCCACCGGAATCGCCGCCACGGTGACATCCGCGCCTTTGTCCAGGTGGTAATCGAGCATGTTGTTCAGGTTCATCCGGTAGATGTGGTCGCCGCCGAAGATGGCCACCGCGTCCGGATCGGCCTGCTCCACCAGGTTGACGTTCTGATAGATGGCGTCGGCCGTGCCCTGGTACCAGGTCTCGCCCGGGCTCCGCATCTGCGCGGGTACCGGAATAATGAACTGCGACTTCAGCAGGGTGCCGAATTGCCAGCCTTCGCTCAGGTGCTGCAACAGCGACTGGCTGCGGAACTGCGTCAGCACGTAGATCGAGTAGATCCCGGAGTTGATGAAGTTGCTGAGCACGAAGTCGATGATGCGGTACTTGCCCCCGAACGGAACGGCCGGCTTGGCCCGTTCCTTGGTCAGCGGGTAGAGCCGCGTTCCTTTCCCGCCGGCCAGCACGATGCCCAACACACGTACGCGCATAGTCTTTGCCAAAGCCCTATTTTTCCAGGCATGTGCCTGGAATTGCAAGATCAATTTGCGGGTGGCGACCCGCCGCCTAAAGTAATCCGCCGCCTTACCGATAGATTCATTGTCGTCACAAACTGATCCAATGATTTCCATCGTCGGGATTGTTCTCGTTTTTGGCGCCATCGCGGCTGGCTACGCGATGGAGCACGGCAAGTTTCTGGTGCTGATGCAGCCGGCCGAGCTGCTCATCATCCTGGGGGCGGCCATCGGGACCCTGGTGGTGGCCAATCCGCTTCCCCTGCTGGTCCGCGTCGGCAAAGGAATCGCCGGCATCTTCACCGGCGGAGCCTACACCAAGGCCTTTTACCTCAGTAATCTAAAGATGCTTTTCGAGCTGTACAATCACGCCCGTAAAGCGGGCACCGCCAAGGTGGAAGAGGAGGTGGACAGCCCGGAAAAGAGCCCTATTTTCAGCAAGTACCCGGATTTCATGAAATCGCATCACGCAGTAACCTTCCTTTGCGACACCCTGCGCATGGCATGTTCGGGGGGCGTGGATCCCCTGGACATCGACAACATGATGGAGGCGGATCTTGACGTACACCACCGGGAAGCGGGCGAACCGGTTTCGGCGCTCAGCACCATGGCGGATGCCCTACCCGGGCTTGGAATCGTGGCGGCGGTGCTCGGCGTCGTAATCACCATGGGTGCGTTAGGCGGCCCCAAGGAGGAGATCGGCCATAAGGTGGCCTCGGCCCTGGTTGGCACGTTCCTGGGCATCCTGTTGTGTTACGGCGTGTTTGGCCCGCTGGCGGCGGCCATGAGCAAGCAGGTCGCCGAGGAGGCCGACTACTACAGCTTTCTGCGAGTGGCTGCATTGGCGTTCGTCAAAGGGATGAGCCCTATCCTGGCAGTGGAGTTGGCGCGCCGCTCGATCCCTTCCGAGGTGCGCCCGTCGTTCAAGGAGATGGAGACCACCTGCCGTGGCGGCGGTCAAGTAGCCAGCAAGGCGGCATAAGACCATGCCCAGCGAACCCGAAGACACAAAGCCCCGCCCGATCATCGTCATCCGCCGAAAAGCGGGACATGGCGGGCATCACGGCGGCGCCTGGAAAGTCGCCTATGCGGACTTCGTCACCGCCCTGATGGCGTTATTCATCGTGCTGTGGCTGATGGGTCAGGACGAGGAAGTGAAAAAAGCGATCAGCGCGTACTTCAACAACCCCACCGGAAGCGGCAAGCAGATCGGAACCACCTTAGCCGGCTTGGGGAATTCGATCGAGGTTCCCAAGGACGACATGAACAAGCTCCGCGAGAAGCTCCAGGAAGCGCTGAAAGCCATGCCCAATTTCCGCAACCTGAAGGACCACGTGGAGATCACCATCACCGCCGACGGCCTGCGCATCGAGTTGCTGGAGAATGAAGCCGGCATGTTCTTTGAGTCCGGCAGGGCGGTTCCCACCGAAAACGGCAGCCAACTGCTCAGCCTGCTGGCGGGTGAGCTCGGCAAACTGCCCAACAGCATGCTGATCGAAGGCCATACCGACTCGAAACCATACAGTGGCGACGCTTCCTACAGCAACTGGGAGCTCTCCGCCGACCGCGCCAATTCCGCCCGCAAGATCATGGAGGCCAATGGCCTGCGAGCGAACCAGGTGGGCCAGGTCCGCGGCTTCGCCGACCGCCAGTTGCGGCATCCGGAAGACCCGGCGAACGCCTCGAATCGCAGGGTTTCGGTAATCGTGCAATACCTGACTTTGACGGCCGGCGGCAAAGGCGCGGCGGGCAAATCCGACGCTGCGTCCGAAGACGGAGGCGAAACCAAGCCCGCTGGGATGGCCCAGCCTCCGGGCGACGCCAACCGGCGGAATCTCCCGCGACAAGGGCGGTCACAGGGGCCGGTGAAGTGAATGGTGCGGATGCCGGTGCGATGTCCATTTCCCGCAAAACGCGCCGCGCGCCCGAGAGCAGCCTTTCGCACCTGCCGTAGTCACGAAGTCTGGTGGAACTCCGCTGGCGCGCTCTCTTTCTCTTCCGCGGAGGACAGCTCGAAGAGCGGTTTCGGCTGGAGTCCCAGCAGACCCGCCAGGATCTTGCCCGGAAACATCCGAACCCGCCGGTTATAATCGCGGACCGTGTCGTTGTAATCGCGCCGCGCATTTCGCAACGACTCCTCAACGCTCTTCAGATTCCGTTCGAGCGCTCTGAACTCCTCGGACGCGCGCAGTTGCGGGTGTTCTTCCGCCATCGCCAGCAAATGCCGCAGGGCGCCCGTCAGTTGATTCTCCGCCACGGCGCGGCCTTCGTCGAAGGTAGTCCCCGCCGCAGCCGAACGCCAACTCGCGATGTGTTCAGATGCCCCAACTCTAATCGGCGGCATAATCCCTCACCGCTTCCAACAGGCTGGGAATCATCTCATGACGCACCTTGAGGAGAGCCTCGATGTTCAACCACGCCGATTCGGACCGGACCAGCAGCCCAATCAAACCGTTGTAAACCAGAAGGGCGATGATTGCCGTGACGATGCCCAAGGAAGCCAGAAACGCGATAACGATCATTTAATCTCTTCCATCTCCACTAAAGTTGATACTTCCACATCCTCTAAGGTTAAGTTGAATGAGTAGCCAAAACGTGACAAAAAAAGGCGCGAAACGAGGAAGTTTCCCGACTTTTCTGTGACGCCGCCGGCCGAACTCGCGTCGACCTGAAGGTGCCGTGCGCAAATGACCGCTCGACTGCGCTTATTGAATCGATACGCTCGTTTCCACGGCGATGAAAGGCGTAAAGCCGCCGAAATCGACCTGGCCGCCCGCGACAAGCGGTGGCGTAAGAGTTTGCCCGCCTAACTCCGCCGATATGACCCCTCCGTTGGACTGAACGCCTTCCACCTCGAGCTGGCCGACGTTGCCCGCGGACCCGCTCACGACGGCAGGAAGATAAGCGAGCGCAGCCGCTGGAATCGAGAACGTACCCGCGCTCGCCGCAGCGGCACACGAGATGCTCACCGTGTGCGTTGTCGTGGTGGTGAGAATGCCACCCTGGACGACGATGATGACCTCGTCAAACCCGGTACCGGCCCAGGTGATAGTCAGCGGCTGGGTGCGAGGGATCGTCGTAATCGAGGCGAGATTGGTCGCGGAGAAACTGGTGGGGAAAGTCGCCGATACGCTAAATGGACCGACGTCGGCGCCACCGCTGCCGGTCATCGTGTAGGTGCCCGCCACCAGCGCGCCGGCGGCCGGAGTGAAACTGTAGATGGGCCCATTGGACAGGGCTACCTTCCCTAAGACTGTGTTCGCCGGCAAACCCGGACCGCTGACCGGAAGGCTGGCGCCCGCGTCGAGAAACGAATCGGGCGCGGAGGGCTCCTTTCCGCCGGCTGGGTAGGTTTCGTCCAGCACGATGCAAGAGCCGAATTTTGGCCCCGAGAAGTTGGCGAGCCACTCAGCCGCGCTGTAGCGTGCGAACTGGCCGCCCATGAGCTCCGTGCTCCCACCCGTGTAAGCGAACGGACCGAAGGAGAATCCGGCAAATACGATGTCACCGCCGTTATCCAGTTTCTGAAGAACGGACTGGCTGAATCCTTGAGCCGAGCACGAGCTCTGGCCGGCCGCGGCAATGGGAATTATGACGGCGTTGCTCAAAACGCCACCCCCGCTGACCTGCGCAGTTGCAAAGCAATCCGGCGCGATGTTCGCGGGCAAAGTGAAATTGATCTGCCAGAGTCCCGGGTAGCCGGAGGAGGTGCCTGCGTAGAGCGGTGTAATCTGGGTGCCGTCGACGGTCACGAAGAAGTTCCCGGCAGCGGTCTGGTCGCCGGAGCTGCCGCCGGTGTCGTTGAGCGCGTCGGCGCCGCCGCCGGTGCCCCACAACACCAGTGTGTCTCCCGGGTGAGCCGGCGTAAGCGTCCAGGTTAGCCCGCCGGACGAGGTGGTGCCGCTGGTGAACCGGGTGAGGCTGAGACCGCCATTGACGTTCCCGTCGGTGGCTTGCGCCGTCCCGGTGCCGGCGCTGTTGGCGGTGGCGATCCCAAAGCTGCGCGGCACCACCGTCACGTTCTGAGGCGCGCTGGTGAGGGTGTTGTACGTCACCTCGACAGCGTAGGTCCCGGGTGTGATCGAAGAAGGAAGAATCCCGGCGATCTGCCCGGCCAGCGAATAGTACATTTTCGCGTTGATGGCTGCGCCGCCGCCGGCGGGCGTAAACGTAACGGATGTCCCTCCCAGGGTCACCGGGTAGTTGGGAGGCGCGGCGGTTGCGATCGACGCCGGACCCAAGCCGCTGCCGAAGATCACGAATACCGTGTCCGGCGCCAGTTGAGTCTGGTAGCCGCTTGCGTTGACGATGCCACCGCTCGCAATCACCGGCGCACCGGCGCCGCTCACGGTCAGCGTGACCGCGAATGACAGCGGCTGGTTGCCGGAGCCGCTCGGAGTGACTGTGATCGCGCCTTGGTAAATCCCACTTGGAATGCCGGTCGGATTGACCGAGACGCTGAGCGTGGCTGGCGTGGTGCCGCTCGACGGACTGACGGAGAGCCAGTTGCTGCCCGAGACGGTGGACGCCGCGGCGGTGAAGGTCAATGCAGCGCCCAAGCTGGTTAGGTTGACCGATTGGCTGGCGGGAGCGGCCGCGCCAACCGAGTACGAAAACGAGAGAGTGGTTGGATTGGCGGCCATTGACGCCCCCGACGTGATTTTTCGGACGGAGTCGGCGCCCGTCGTGAAGTAGAGACTGCCGGCGGAGTCCAGCACCACGCCCCACGGGTTCGAGATATAGGCGGTTGCGGCCGGGACGTTATCGAGGATGGGAGTGGAAACCGGGCCCAGGTACCCGGCGACGGTGCTGATGATGCCCGCCGCGTTGACCTCGCGGAGCCGCTGGTTCTGGTTGTCGGCGAAAAAGAGGTTGCCGTATGAGTCGACAGCCATGCCGAGCGGTCCGAAGATCTCAGCCTCTGTGGCGGGGCCGCCGTCGCCGGAGAATCCGAAAGTGCCGGCTTCCAGGCCGGCGATAGTGTGGATGGCACCACTGGAGTCCACCTTACGGATCCGGTTGCTCTCCGCGATATAGATGTTACCCGCGGCGTCAACGGTAACCGCGTGAGGGTTGTCGATTGCCGTGGTAGTCGCCTGCACGCCATCGACTGCGGTGCCGCCGAGGGCGTTTCCGTTCCCAGCCACTGTGCTGATGATTCCGGCGGTGTTGATTTTCCGGATGCGATAATTGAACTCGTCTGCAATATAGAGATTGCCCGCGCTGTCGAAGCAAATGCCCGCCGGGAAATAGAGTTGAGCCTTGGACGCCGGGCCGCCATCGCCCGCGAAGCCAGGGGAACCGTTGCCGGCAATCGTCGTAATGATGCCGGTCGCGGCGCTGACCATGCGGATGGCATGGTTGTAATCGTCGCTGATATACAGATTTCCCGTGGGGCCGATTGCCACCCCATTGTACGGCTGGAGGCCGCCCAGCGTGGCGCTGGTGGCTGGCCCGCCGTCTCCGCTGTATCCGGTGCCGCTCCCGCCGGCCACCGTGCTGATGATTCCAGCCGTATTCACCTTTTGGATCGAAAAGTTCATCCAAAAGTACAGATTGCCCTGCTTGTCTATGGCAATCAGTCCAAGCCCGCCGAGGCAGGTGCTGATGGCCGGGCCGCCCTCGCCGGTACTGGTGCAGCTTGGCCCCCCGGCAACGGTGCTGATAATTCCCTGGCCGCTCAATGGTGCGGCCGCGATGGCGAATGCCACGGCGCAGTCGACAAAACGGATTCTCATTTATCCCCTCAGTGTCATGCCGCACGAGCGCGATGCGAAGCGGCGAATGCAGTTGTCAAACATGGTGACACAGATTGCGGCCGGTGGGTGACGAAAAGCGAGCGGGAATTGTAAAGAAGGTCCCCGGTATTCCCAGCCGTCCTGGTTCCGGTGAGGGGCTCGGTATTGAGTCGGGGATTATCGCGCGTCAAGTCCGGAACACTGGCTCGAGAGACGATACTTTGGCCTTCAGCGCCGTCAGTTCGTCCGCGCTCAACTGGGGCAGCGGCAAGGAGACCAGTTCCAACGCCAGGTCGAATATCCGTTCGTCGCCGGGCGGCACCGCAGCCGTGATCTCGTGATTCAAAGTGAAGCGGAGCGCCAGGCGAGCCATCTCGCGATCGTCGATCGGCTCATACCAACACTTGGGATACTTGCGGTCGCTCTCTTTCATATCCGCCGGCCACCTGCCGAAGGCAAGGGCCTTCAGCGCCAGGCGGGCCATTCCTTTGGATTTCGCTTTGGCGAGAATCTGCGGGCCGAAGCCGCCGTTCTCCCAAGCGTTGATATTGACCGGGAACAGCACGCTATCCAGTTCGAGCGCGTCCATGAGCCGGAGAGCGGCCGGCGAATGGTGAGCGGAAAAACCGAGATGCCGAACCTTGCCCTCTTTGCGCGCCGCAAAGAAGGTCTCCGCCGCTCCGCTTGGCGCGAGAATCTTATCGACGTCATCCATCGAGCCGACGGCGTGAAACTGGTACAGATCCACATGATCGGTGTGGAAACGTTGCAGCGTCCGCTCCAGTTCCTCGCGTGCGCCCTTGGCGTCGCGAGCCGTGGTCTTTTCCGCCAGAAAAATCTTGCTGCGATATGGCCGCAATGCTTCGCCGAGCTTAGTTTCCGCTTCACCATCGAAGTAGGACGGGGCACAGTCGAAGTAATTCACGCCCCGGTCATATGCGGCGGCGACGCGGCGCGAGGCTTCCTCTTGTGACATGCCGCAAACAACGATCCCGCCGAGGGCGATGATGGAGAGATCAATCCCGTCCTTGTATGGACGGCGTGGCAGAGGCGCCACCGAGCCATACGCAGCGGTGGCCGTCAAAGCGGCTGCGGCGCCCAGAAACTCGCGGCGATCCATAAAATCGATTCCTCTGCGGATTATTATATCCCGCTCACTGGGTGCGGACGGTTAGAATTGCAACATGCCGGGAGCGATATCGATCGGTCCATGCCAAGCCGTGCGCGGAGTTCTGTTCGACATGGACGGCGTGATCTATAACGACGAACACCCTATCGCGGGCGCCGCAGAGACGATTGAATGGGTCCAGGCGCATCGGGTTCCGCATCTCTTTCTAACCAACACAACGTCAAAGTCCCGCGGAGCGCTATGCGAAAAGCTGATGAGACAAGGCATTCGGGCGGCCGAAACCGAGATCCTGACGCCCGGTGCCGTGGTGGCGGAGTGGTTGCGGACTGCGCCTGCTGGGCCGATCGCGCTGTTTGTGCGCGAGCCGGCGCGTCGCGAGTTCGCCGGTTTGCCGTGCCTGGCGGACGACGCCGAGCGCGGCGCGCGCTATGTGATCGTGGGCGATCTTGGGGAGCTTTGGGATTACCGGACACTGAACCGTGCTTTCCGCCTCTTGCATAACAACAAGGAGGCGGAACTGATCGCTTTGGGCATGACTCGCTACTGGCTGGCATCGGATGGCTTGTCGCTGGACGTTGCGCCGTTCGTGGCGGCGCTGGAACATGCGGCTGGACGAAAGGCGCTCGTCTTCGGCAAACCGGCCGCCCGCTTTTTTCTTGCCGCCGCCGAGCGGCTTTCGCTCGCGGGCGCCGAGGTCCTCATGATCGGCGACGACATCGAGGCCGATGTCGCCGGCGCGCAGGCGGCAGGGCTCAAAGGCGCGCTCGTAAGAACCGGGAAGTTCCATCCGGCAGACCTGGAAGGCGCAATCCGCCCCGATGTGGTGCTCGATTCCATCGCCGGCCTGCCAGCCTGGTGGAACCGCACATCAGTCGCCGATGACAGATAGCTTCCGATAGCGGTGCAGACCGGGACGGCTAGGTGTAGCATCGGAGGTGTCCGGGAAGCCACAGAGGAATCCTGGATTGGACATCGATAGGTCGCCTAAGATGCTGAGTGCAGCTCCGGTTCCGGTGGGCGCCCGCAGGCTTGTCCTGGTTCTCGCGCTGGCGGTTCTACTCGCCGCGCTGGCCGCTGCGGCTAATCCGGCCTGGACCGAGCAGGCCGAGTTGACCGCTTCCGACGGCTTTGCGGGCGACCAATTCGGCTGGTCCGTATCGGTGAGCGGGGACACGGCGGTGATCGGGGCTGTTAGCAAGAATAACGCCCAGGGAGCCGCATATGTATTGGTGCGCAGCGGCGGCGTATGGGCCCAGCAGCAGGAATTGACGGCTTCGGATGGCGCGGCGGACGACCAATTTGGCTTCTCCGCGTCGGTGAGTGGAGACACGGCGGTAATTGGGGCTTGGAATAAGACCGTCAATTCGCAACCCCAACAGGGAGCCGCGTACGTGTTCGTCCGCGCCAATGGAGTGTGGACCCAGCAGCAGGAAATGACTGCTTCCGATGGCGCTGCGGGCGACTCTTTCGGCTATTCCGTCTCGGTGAGCGGAGACACGGCGGTGATCGGGGCTCCTGGCAACGGAGCCGCGTACGTGTTTGTGCGCAATGGCGGGGCGTGGAGCAAGCAGCAGGAACTGACGGCTTCCGATGAAGCGGCCGGCGACTATTTCGGTTACTCCGTCTCGGTGAGCGGGAACATGGCCCTGATCGGAGCTTCCGCTAAGAACATCTACCAGGGAGCCGCATATGTGTTTGTGCTCAGTAACGGACTCTGGGGACAGCAACAGGAGTTGACTGCTTCCGATGGCGCGGCGGACGACGCATTCGGCTATTCCGTCGCGATGAATGGGGAGTCGGCCGTGATCGGGGCGCCTGGCAAGAACGGCTCGCAAGGAGCCGCGTACGGCTTTCTGCTCAGTGGCGGAGCGTGGGGCCAAGAGCAGAAGCTCACTGCTTCGGATAGCGCGGCGGGCGACAGCTTCGGCAATTCCGTTTCGGTGAGCGGAGCCTCGGCGGTGATTGCGGCCTATCACAAGAGTGCCGACCAGGGAGCCGCGTACCTGTTTGCGCTCAGCGGTGGAGCGTGGGGACAACAGCAGGAGTTGACTGCTTCCGATGGCGTGGCGAACGACTATTTCGGATTTTCCGTCTCGGTAAGCGGGGATACGGCGGCAATCGGGGCCGTGGGCAGGGAAAACAGCCTGGGAGGCGCGTACGTGTTTGCGGTGCCGCAGCCCACCATCAGTGGAGTGATCAGCGCGGGAGACTTTGGCGGCTTTTCCGCCGCCACGCCAGGAACTTGGGTCGAGATCTACGGATCGAATCTTTCTTCCACCGCGCGGCCTTGGACCACCGCGGATTTCAACGGCAACAGCGCACCCGTTGTTCTAGACGGCGTACAGGTGACCATCGGAGGTCAAGCGGCGTTCGTCGAGTATGTCTCGCCGGGCCAGGTGAATGCGCAGTTGCCTTCGAACATCGTCGCGGGCTCCCTGCCACTGACGGTCACCAGCGGAAACGTCATCAGCGCGGCGGTAAACGTCACAGTGAACGCGACCGAGGCGGGCCTGCTCGCTCCGCCGTCGTTCAACATCGGCGGGAACCAATATGTCGTGGCACAGTTTGCCGACGGGACGTATGTTCTTCCGGCCGGCTCGATCGCAGGCGCCAGTTCACGGCCGGCCCAGCCTGGTGAGACCATTGTCATCTATGGAATCGGCTTCGGCCCGGTTGTCCCGGACACTCCGGCGGGCGAGATTGCGGCCGGAACCACTCAGCTCACCGCGCCTTTGCAGGTCTTGTTCGGAGAGACGCCCGCGCAACAGGTGACATACGCAGGCCTGACGCCGGATTCGGTCGGGCTCTATCAGTTCAACGTGGTCGTGCCGGCATTGCCGGACAACAACCTGGTGCCGATCACGTTTAATCTGGGTGGCCTGCCCGGCACGCAGACACTCTACACCGCCGTGCATCAATGATGTGAATCGGTTGCCGCCGGCGAAGGTCCCTCAGCCCGCGCCCGCCGTCCGCTTCCCCTCGAACACGCTTTTCCCCGTGTGCTGCTCCAGCACGGCGACTGCCTCTTCGACCGGGCAGCGGGGCATGGCGAGATCGCCAGCCACGGCGGCGCGCAGCTCGGCCATGTTGCGCAGCAGCTTCGTCGTAGTTTCCCGGCCTCGGTGAATGCTCAACTTGGCGTCCTCCAGATCTGCCGCGTAGTCGTCGAAGAACCGGATGATGCGCAGCATGCTGGTAAAGGTCATGCCGGGGCGATAGGATTCGATCACCGTGTTGTCGAAAAAGCTCGCCTCGCGCGCGGGCGGATGCACCACGTAGCCGTGCAGGCGCTGCTCGCCGGAGTACACGCTGGCCTGGTGAGAATCCGGCACGTCCGCGCGACCCAAAACGAAACGGTAGCGGCCCTGCACGAATTCCCAAGGCAAACGGTCCAGACGGATCGCGCGGCGGAAGGGCGCTCCGTAGCCCACGTCCACGTGGTATGAGACGCCGGACAATCGCACGCGAATCGACGTGTGTAGGTTGGGTTTGCTCATGTCCGCGCCGTACAGGTCGGCCTGGTAGCCCAACGCATTCAGCAGTGATGCCAGGAAGGGATTGTTGGTGTGACAGGTGCCGCCCAGGTCGCGATGCTCGATGCCATCCAGGAATTCGGTGAGCGTGGTAACACGACCGGCGCCCTCGCGTCCCAGGAGCAGCAATTTGGACACGTTTTCAAAAGGCACCCTGCACAGGTGACTATGTACGATTTTATCCAGCGACGGTGCATCCAAAACCGCGCGCCCGGGCATAGGTTCGCGGATACCCAGCAGTCGCAGGTATCGCTTCAGTTCTCCGGCGACCATGATGGCTCGATTCTATCGCACGCGGCGACGAACGAGTACCGAAAAGTTTTTTGGAACTATTTCCCGGAAACCCCGGAATTGTCCGGCTCATCTATAATGGTGACAAAAGAAACAACAACGGAATCATGCGGTTGGGAAGCGGAATGAAAGGCTCTCTCCTCATTTTCGGAATCGCCGGCTTGTTGGCGGCCGCATCCCCGGAGCTGGAACGGGCGCGCAACTTGTACAATCTCACTGCTTTCGATCAGTCGTTGCGGGTTCTCGAAACGATTCCGGCTAAGGACGCCGCAGTCTACGATTTGATGGGCCGCGATTATTACATGCAGGGAGACTACAAGCGTGCCGCCGAGGCCATGGAAAAGGCTCTGGCCGCCGAACCAGGCGATGCCTTGCATGCGCTCTGGCTGGGCCGTGCATACGGCCGGCGCGCCGAAAGCGCCAGCATTTTCAGCGCGCCCGGCTACGCCAACAAGGCGCGCCAGTATCTGGAGCGGGCCACCGAGCTCGATCCGCGCAATCTCGAAGCGCTGTCCGATCTGTTCGATTATTACCTGCAGGCGCCCGGTTTCCTGGGCGGCGGAGAAGAGAAAGCGCGGCGTACGGCGGACCAAATCGCGCAACTCAGCCCGGCCGAGGGCTTTCTGGCCCAGGCCAAGCTGGCCGAGAAGCACAATGAACATTCCGCTGCCGAAGCCCACCTGCGGTCGGCCGTAGGAGCCGCGCCGGAACAGATCGGCAAGTTGATTGAGCTGGCGCGCTTTCTGGTGAGGCAAGGCCGCGTGCAGGAAGCCGACCAGAGCCTGGCGCGCGCCGAGAAGATCGCGCCTGGCAGCCCGAAGCTGATGCTCGCCAGAGCCGATCTCTACATCAAGACAGGCCGCAAGCAGCAGGCGCGCGAGCTTCTGCAACGCTATCTAACCGCGCAACTGACGCCCGACGATCCGCCGCGATCCGAAGCCCTGCGGCTGCTGCGCCAGGCGGGCCACTAAGCCGCCCATGCTGCTCGGCGAATCCTTCCGCTTCAGCGCCCAGGCGTTGCGCGCCAATCCGATTCGTTCTTTGCTCACCGGGCTGGGGATGGTGATCGGCACCGCCTCGGTGATCCTGGTAGTAACGATTTCGCTCACCAGCCGCGATTACATCCTGCAACAGATCGAGGGCGTAGGCTCCAACATCATCTACGCCTACCTGGTGAACAGCGGGCCGACCGTCGCCACCGCCGACGCCGATTACGTCAAGCTCGCCGACGTCGAGGCCGTCCGCCAGGCGCTTGCCGGCGACATCGTCGCCGCCACCGCCGTGATGTCCGATGTCAACCCGCTCTTGATCGGCGGCAAAGTTCGCGACGTGAAAATCATCGGCACCGACGATTCCTATGTCACGGTGCGCAACATTGCCGTCAGCTCGGGGCGGGGCCTCGAGGCGAGCGACCTCTCGCTGCGCGAGAAAGTCGTCCTGCTCAGCGATCCGCTGGCGCAGCGCATGTATGGCTTGCCTGCGGCGGCTTTGAATCAGAAGATCCGCCTGTACGGCCTGGAGTTCACGGTTATCGGGACCTTTCACGAGCGCGGCGACACCATGGGCCAGTCCGAAATCGAGCGCGATACGATTTTGATGCCGGTGACCGTGCTGCGCTACTTCACCCCGGTGGAGCGCATCGACCCCATGTACGTCGAGGCGCGCACGCCCGAGCAGGTGGACCGCGTGGCGGCGCGCGTGGAGCAGATCCTGGAAAGCCGGCACCGGCCCGGCGCGCCCTTCCGCGTGCAAACCCTGACCGCCATTCTGGACGCCGCCAAAAACATCTCGCTGATTCTGTCGCTGGTGCTGGTGCTGGTTTCGGCGATTACGCTGTTGATCTCCGGGATCGGCATCATGAATATCATGCTGGTGACTGTGACGGAGCGCACGCGCGAAATCGGCCTGCGCCTGGCGGTGGGCGCTTCGGCGCGCGAAATCCTGCTCCAGTTTCTGGTCGAAGCGATGATGGTCAGCCTTTCCGGCGGCCTGGTCGGCATCCTGGCCGGCGTGGCGATTCCATTGAGCGCCGGCCTCTTCGCCGATATTCGCATCCCGGTCTCGCCGGTCGCCATCGTGGTGGCGTTCGGCGTTTCCTGCGCGGTGGGCTTGATCTTCGGCATTCTTCCCGCCAATCGTGCCGCGCATCTGAACCCGACGGAGGCGCTGCGTTACGAATAGGTCGCCCGTCCGCAGCGGGCATTTTCGCCGATTTGCTAGACTCGGACAAGTGAAAAGGGCAATCTGGAGATCGATAGTCGAGGTCGGCTTTATCGTTTTCCTGTTCTATTCCAACCTCCTCATGGGCGAGTTTACGCGCTCCGGAAAAGGACAGCAGATGGGCTTGGCCTGGGCGTTCGCGGACATTTTCACGACAGCCAATTTTGCGATTGCCCTTCTGGCAGGGCTGGCTGGCTATGTTGTCTTTGAGTTCTTTCGCAACCGGCCCTAAAGAGCCATCGCGGCCGCGGTGGCCCGGGTTGTACAATCGAAGCAGGGAGACTCGCGTATGAGGATACTGTGCGGGTTGGGAATTGCCCTCCTGGTTGCCGGCGCTCTGGCGGCGCAACATCATGGTGGCTCATCGACTGCCCATAATGGGGGAGCCTCCGGCTCGGGCGGCGCGCGGCGCAGCGGCGTCCATTCGGTCCCACGCCTCCCGCGCGCGGCCTCCATGGTGATGGTTCCCTACGCTTATCCGGTGGCTTACGGCTTCGGCGCACCGGCGGTGGACCAGTCGTACACCGATTCCGGTGAGGCGGCGCAGCCCGAGGCCGTCGATAACGATTCCTCCGGGCCGGAATACGCCACCGCCGCCGAGCCGCCGCCGCACAGCACGATCCTCAACTTCGACGATTCCGGCGAGACCGCGGCGCCAGAGCCTCCGCACTACTACATCGCCTTGAAGGACCATCATGTCTACCTGGCCGTGGCTTACTGGGTGGAGGGAGACACGCTGCACTATTTCCTTGCCGGCAACACCCACAACCAGGTTTCGCTCTCGCTGGTCGACTACGACCTGACGCGGCGTCTCAACCGGGAATCCGAAATCGAAGTGCATCTGCCGGGGAAGTAAGGTAGGGCGGATCCCCCGGTCCGCGGCCGACGCCTCGTCGGCCTTCTCTCCGGCTATAGGATCGGGCCCGGCGCGGGCGAGGGCGTCCGCCCACGCCGCTCATTCCCACTCGATGGTGGCTGGCGGCTTGTGGGTCAGGTCGTAGAATACGCCGGCGATCTCCGGCATCGCCATCAGCTCCCGGCACAATTGGTCCAGCAACTCGCGCGGCATCGCGACTGAGCGCGCGGTCATGCCGTCCACCGAATCCACCGGCCGCAGCACCACCGAATCCGGCGCCTGGCCCGTGCCCAGTGGAATCAGGATCACCGGGAACTGCCACACCGTCGCGTCAAAGCCGCTCTCGTGCGAGATGCGACGCACGATGGCGTCGGCGCGGCGGAGCCGCTCGATCCGTTCCGGCGTGAGGGAACTGGCCCGCACCCGCATCTGCGCGAGCGGAACGCGCGTGGTCACGGCGGCGATCACGCGGTTGACTTGGCTCAGGCGGTTGATCAGCGCGGTGGCGCGCTCATGGTCGAGCGCAGCGTGTCCATCAACCGCGTCGATTTCGTCGATCGCCAGCACCGGCGCGTAACTGCGCGAATCGCCCTGCACTCCCACCGAATGGACCGGGATGACGCAGCCCTCCGCGGTGGCGGCGACCGGCGCATCCGATTCGGCGCACAGGCAGCGAATCGCCAGGCCGGGACCGGGGAAGGGATGCCGTTCGAGCAACTCGGCGGGCAAACCCAGCTCACGGCCCACTTCCCGCACTTCGTCCTTGTAGAACGATTTCAGCGGCTCCACGATGCGTCCGCTTTCCATCAGCTTCTGAATGCCGGCCACGCGGTTGTGATGGGTCTTGATGACCGCGGCTTTGGCCGTGCCGCCCGATTCGATGGTGTCCGGGTAGATGGTGCCCTGCCCCAGAATCCAGTTTTCCTCGAAGATGTGGCGCGCTTCGATGATGCGTTCCTGCACGCGCACGAACTCCTCACCGATGATGTGCCGCTTGCGCTCCGGGTCCGTCACTCCGGCGAGTGCACCGAGAAACCGGTCTCCCGCCTGCTCCACGGTGACGCCGAGGCGGCTTACGAAATCGGTTTCGCCTTCCCGCATCAAGCCGGTATCGACGTAGACGCCGCGTACGCGCGCGGGGCCGAGCGCGCGGGTGCACAATGTGAACGCCACGCTCGAATCCACACCTCCGCTGACGAAGAAGAAGACGCTGCGGGCGCCCACGGTATCGCGAATCTCCTGCTCCAACGTGGGCACGCGCCCGCGCGGCTCCCAATCCGGAACGCATCCGCAAACGCCGAAAACGAAATTGCGGAGATACTCGCGGCCGCGCAGCGTGTGAACCACTTCCGGATGGAATTGCACACCGTACAACTTTCGCTGGGCGTCGGCAATGGCAGCCACCGCGCACGTATCGGTGCGGCCGACAACGGTGAAACCGGCCGGCGGCGCCGCCACCACGTCGCGATGGCTCATCCAGATCTGTTGCCGTCCGGCGAGCCCCGCGAACAGCGGGTCGTCGACTTCGTCGAGTTCGAGCGTGGCCAGGCCATACTCGCCCTTTTCGCCGCGGGTGACCGTTCCTCCCAGCAGGTTCGCCATCAACTGCTGCCCGTAACAGATGCCCAGCACGGCCTGGCCGGTGAAAAAAATCGCCGGATCGCAGGTGGGGCTTTCGGGATCGTACACGCTGGCAGGGCCGCCCGAGATGATGATGCCCTTGGCTCCGGCCAGCTCGCTAGCCCGAGTCTCGCTGGGACGCACTTCGGCGTACACTCCCAGGTCACGCACTTTGCGGGCTTCCAGGTGACAATACTGCCCGCCGGCGTCCAGCACGATGATTTGTGGATGGGGATTCAAGTACCGATAGTAGCAAGAGCGCGGCTGCTCCGTGGCGCGCGCACTCCTGCGTGCCGCGTCGGCACTCCTGCCGACGCCTGGCGGGCCTGGGACGAAGAGCGTCGAGACGAGTCTCGACGCGGCACGCAAGAGTGCCGCGCCACGTCTCCCGTCAGTTCCGTTTCGCGCGGTACACCGTTGTCGCCGGGTTGAAGTGACGCCAGTCGAACCAATAGTCCTTGATCGATTCCACCCGATCGAGGCACACGCCGCTCGATTTGCCGGAGATGGCGCACCCCTGAAAATTCCACTCGCTGCCGGTGGCGCTGTCCATCAGAAGCGCCGCGGACGAAGCGGATTGCCCAGCCAGCACGCGATAGAAATCCGCTGCCGCCGCGACACCGGGAATGCGCCGCCGGAAAACGCGCACGGAGCGTCCGTCCTGGCCCAGCACCAGCAGGACAGGTTCGGCGCCCAGATGGTCCTCGATGAGCTTCTCTTTTAACAACGCATCATAGGGGAACGCGCGGCTGGCGCCGAATCCGTGCAATCCCACCATCAGTTCGCGGGGCGCCAGGGCGGATTCGGGATAGGCGATGACCGTGGGCGCCCGCAGCATTTTCACATCCCAATCCCTGGGCGCGTATAGAGCAGTGTCGGCAGCGAGCTCGCGCAGCACCGTACCCTGCGGCTCCTCGGCTTTCCAGGTGGCGAAGGTCAGCTCATCGGACGCGACCAGCGTCAATCGCCGTCCGGCGAGCGGCCCCGAGATGGCCGCGCCGGTGATCTGCTGCCAGTAGCTGCCGGTCTCCTCGTCGCGCATCAAGAAGTTCTGATCGTTGATGCCGGCCAGGTGAAACCTCAGCCGCAACCCGTCGACTTCCGCCCTCCACACCAGACCGGTGTGACAGAGCGTTCAATACGTCGCCGCAATCGGAACGCCGTCAACCAGGTCGTTCACGATGTGGTAATAGGAAATATCGCGGATCGGATAGGCGCGCGCAGCCGTGCCGACGCGGATCGCAATCACCATTTCGTCGCCATCCAGCTTGCTCTGTCCGGCGGCCATGAAGGCGGGAGGCCCCAGCGGATGGAACATCAGTTCATAGATGTTGACGCGCGAAGCCAGCGCCATTGCCCCCACTGCCAGCACGGCTGCCGCGGAAACCGTTCGGCGAAACCAACGCGGCTCCCGGCGCCAGTACCAGATCAGGGCGATGAAAGCCAGGGCAAGCAGCGCCACCATGAAGGCCGCACGGTATCGTGTGACTGCCAGCGCCACGGCCAACTCCCGAACTCCTTGGGCCCGGAAGGGACGGATGACGTATACCGGATACACAAGGAGGAAGAGGGACGCCAACAGGCAGGGAACGAGGTACAGCAGATACCGGCGTCCAGGTGTCGTGGTTCTCATCAAGAATTCCCCCCAAACGGCGTTCCGGCCCTTCCGGCAACCGGATCCCGGAACCAATCCTATGGAAATCGGTGAATTAGGGCAATAATCCGTTTCCGTTAGTATATTCCAATTATTGTAGGCTTTCGTTTTTCCGGGTAATCTCAATTCAGCGAGCAAGATTTCTTCTTAACGGATTTAGGCGTTAAGGTAAGCAGGATCTGGATTCCGGAATGAGCCGGTTCGTACACCCCACGAGCTGGCGAACACGGCCCACCGGTGCTTACCCTAACGCCTATACTTTTCTGTGGGGTACCCACCTGAGCCTGATCGATCCACGCAGATGTCGCGCCCTGCTGGCACGCTGTCGGTTACCCTGAATTCCGAAGTCAACTTCGGCGAAGTTGGGTTTCCACAGTTGAAGACCAAAGAAAAGGCAAGTCTTGTATCAGGGCACGGCTTGAGCCGTGCCGGAACGGGATAAGCCTGATGGGCTTTTAGCCCCTGCCCGGCAAACAGGGGCTTAAAGCCCTCAGAATGCGCGTGGTCGGCGGCACGGCTCAAGCCGTGCCCTGATACAATGCGTCCAGCTTCGGAACCCAGGCTAGTGGCTTGGAGCCTTTGGGTCAAACCTACCGTCCGACCACCGGAGGCGCGGGCGGGCGACTCTCCACCACTACCCGGCCTCTATCCAGCAGCGCGGCGGCTTGCGCTAGCGCGTCCACGGCTTCGACCGCTTCTGGATCGGTCATGGCGAAAACGCGGTCGCTTTCGTCCACGTCGAACGCCCAGATGTACATCTCTCTCGCCAGGTAGCGCTTGATCCAATCGTGGTCGCGTGTGAACTCGGCTTCGGTGAACTGGTAGCCGTGATCCAGCAGGTAGTCGTGCAGTTGCTCGACCAGGTCGTTGTCCGGCATCCAGCCCACCGGCAGCTTGGCCGAATGCGCGGCGAAGTACGCGCGCGTGAAGGTGAACAGCCCAGTGCGGTCGAGCGAAGCCTCTAGCCGGTCGACGCGCGGTGCAACGTACTTTTCGTCGGGCGCGATGCCGTTGCCGCCAAACACCGCGCGGCCTGCGTCGGTGGTGCGCCGGTCGTTGGCGTCAGGCGTCGCCCGGCCTTCGTGGAAGTAGTAATCGTAGAGCGTCTCATGCGAATAATCGCGCTGAATGAGACGGCCGCTGGGAGTGTAGAAATGGGCCGTGGTCAGAGCCAGGGCGGTGCGGCCGGGAAGTTGGAAGATGGTCTGCACCAGCCCCTTGCCGAACGTGTTCTCGCCTAGGATCCAGGCCCGGTCGTGATCCTGCAACGCACCGGAGACGATTTCCGCCGCCGAAGCGGAATAGTGGTTCACCAGCACGACGATCGGATACCGCCGGCCCGAAGCAGGGTGCTCGGCCGTATACACCCGCTCTCGGGAGGCTCGCCCGCGCTGCGAGACCACGCTCTGCCCCTTTTCGAGAAAGTGGCCGGCCACATCCACCGCCTGGTTCAATAACCCGCCACCGTTGTCGCGCAGGTCCAGGATCAGGCCCTCGATGCGGTCTTCGCCCAGACGCTTCAGGTTCTGTTCCACCTCGCGCCCGGTGTAGTCGCCGAAGCTCAAGATGTGAAGGTAGGCAATGCCAGGCCTCAGCCAGAAAGCGTCATGCACCGTCTTGCGCGTGATGTCCTCGCGCGTCAGCGTGAAGCCGATGCGTTCGTTGGCGCCGCTGGCCGCCACGCGCTCCACCGTCACCGCCACCTGCGTGTTGCGCGGGCCCTTCAGCAGGTCCACCACTTCGCCCGTATTCATGCCGTTGACGGACTGGCCGTTGACCGCGACAATGGCATCGCCGGGCCGCAGACCCGCCCGGTAAGCGGGCGAGCCGGGAAATGGCGCGCTCACCACCGTCTGATCGCCGCGCGTCCCCACGCTCATACCGACGCCGCTGTAGTGCTCGGTCTGCTCTTCGCGCAGCGCCTGAAAATCCTTCGGATCGAAGAAAGTGGAATGCGGATCGAGCGTGCGCAACATGCCCGGAATCATGCCGCGGTAGATAGCCTGATCGGGATCCGGAACCGTGGCGAAATTCTCTTCCACCAGCTCGTAGACACGCGCGATCTGGCCCACGTTGGGGCTGCCGCTGGGCTCTGCCGCGGCAGCCGCCATGGGCGTGTGGAAACCGCTCGCCAGCCAAGAGGCCAGGATCAAAGCCGCCGGCACAAACCGCGTTCGCCGCTCAACCGTCATTTGGAATTTGTCCCCTCGCGGACCGAATACAAGTCCACCTGTCCGTTTAGACGCAGCAATCGGTGATTCGGCTGCGGGAATTCGCACCGGGACGGTGCCTTTTGGGAGTGGCCATAAACAAAAAAAGAGGGGAGCCGAAGCTCCCCTCTCTCGGAAACAAACAACAGCTCGAACTAGTTCTCCAATCCCTCTACGTTGGCGAATTCGCCGGGGTATGCATTACGCAGGGTGGGATTCTCGATGACCAATGCGAGGTAGCTTGCCATGATGTTGCGCACGCCGACATCGGTGACGGACGCGTAGCCATGAGCAAACTGGAAGTTGCAAAGGGCGATCATGTAGCCGGACCAGTCGGCGGGCACGCTCTGAGAAGCCAGCGTGAGGGCCGTGGTGCCAGTCATAATCGGCACAGTGTTGTTGATGCCGCCCGCGCCCAGAGTGGTGGGAGTCGGTTCGGCGGAAACAGGAGAAGTGGCTCCGGGAGGGCCTCCGTACCAATACAGCGTACAGGTGCCAGCCTGGGTGGTGGTGCCAAACGGATCGGACGTGGTATTCGCAATCGAGATACCCGTATCGAAGCCGGATTGGCCAGGAACCAGGAACGCCGTCGTAATATACGGGAACAACAGCGCCGTGGTGCAGAGGTTGATGTTCAAGAAGTTGGTTCCGGAGGACGCTGGTGCAAGCGCGAACCGCGGAATCGTCAGGCTGTTCGAAGCCAGCCCGGCGGCCGCTGCCGAGAACGGCGCAGTCGGAGTCGGAGCATAGCTCAGAGTCGCGCTGATTCCTGTTGTCGCAGGAATATTGTTCTTGAAGTAGATGTACACGCCGAAGTCGAAGTTCTCGGTCGTGTTCGAAAGGGCCTGGACAACTTCCCAAACCGCTTGAGATCCACCGGTGGAAGAAACCGGCAGCAGCCACTGGGTGCCGGTAAGTCCGCCCTGAATCGGAATTGGGCTATCCTGACCAGCTTCGGAGCTGACCAAATAGGCCAGTTCGGGTGAAGTGACATCGGCTGGGTTGGTGCCCTGGGGCGCCGCAGCGCCGCCGCCGGTGCCGTCGCCACCGTTCAGATTGACTGACGATACCCATACGCTCACACCGCTCGGGATGTTGCTGAAAACGGCCTTGAGACGGGTTCCATAGTCGGCCAAGCCGGCGCTGAAGGTGAGGCCGCCGACTGTGTCGGTGAGATTGCCCGGAGTTGCGCTACCGCTGAAGTTGCTGATGAAACCGGACTCTGAGTTGTAGATCGCGCCCGGAATGTTCTGAATCGCCGATCCGCCTGCGGTTCCAGTGGCGCTGTCGCTGCTGTACAGGCCGCCGCCGTTAACGCGGGTCTTGAACGCAGTACCGAAGAGCTCGCTAAACCGCAAAATCGTGACCAGTTTGGCGCCACTCGGCGGTTGACACTGGTATTCTTGGTCGGTCGTGATGGTCTTGTCGCTGGAGTTGAGGAACGACCCAGCGAAACTCGACTGGATGTAGCCTACCGTCACGGTCGGGTTGGTAACCGAGACCTGGACGTTGTTGACGGAAATCTGGGCCAGAACGCTCTGGAAGCCAGATCCGCCACCGGTGATGCCATTAGCGTTCACGCGCAGGTTGGTAATGCGAAGAACCCGCGAGACACCGTTGGTAACCGGGGCCAAAATCGGCACGCCGAAGAACGTCACCTGGGTGCCGCTCGTAATGCCTTGGTACACGTTCGGAGCTGGGGCTGTCGAAGCAGCGCCGGTGGCGCCGTTTACGATGTCCACGCCGGTTTGGGTGCCGGCGGCGACGTTTCCAACCCATGCCTGGCAACCAGAGAACGCGTTGGGGCAAAGGTTCTGAGACTCGGCCGGGCCAACGCCCGTGAGGCTGGTAGCGCCCGGTTCATCGATCAACAACAATGCTTCCGAACCGTTGCCGATCAGCCGGCTGGTGATAGTGCCCTGCAGGTTGACCACGACGTTGGCCAGCGGAACAGGCTGGCCAAGGGCCGGAGCGGTGCCACCGGTACAAATGAGGGTGATGTCACCGACCAGCTCCGTGTAACCTTCAGTGCGTAACTGTGGAGGTACGGCAGTGCCGGCTGTGCAAACGAGGTTTGTGCCCTCGCCACCGACGCCGCCCTGCGCGCTGGCTACCCCTGTAAATACCAGAGCTAGCACAGACAGCGCAAGAATCCATTTGCGAAAATCTGCCATTTCCTTCTCCTTGTAAATTTACAAAATGTTGAATCGGTCGAAGTGCTCTTCCAACCTGAGCCTCTTGTTTCCAGCTTCCAAGCCGTTCACACAACCCAGGGAACTTCTCCGTGTCGGGCGGAGATTCTTGTATCCGAAGGTCACCAAGCTGACCGCCGGGCCTTTGTTGAACTCTTGCCAAGTGGTACTTGTTTTGTTTTAAACGAATTATGTACTCACCGGGCACGAACGAAAAATTGCACACGAACACCGGACGCGGTAAGTCTTATTAATAGCTGATTGCCCGGCCAGTGTCAAGAGAAAACCCTTCTCTTCAACACGAAAGGACCCGCTCATGCGATTGGATTGCTTTTCGTACAAGTTTCGCCTGATTTAACCATGTAAGCTACCCTTCCGTCAAGGGTTTCACACCGAATCGTCTCAATTATTATGGCGTGAAACGTGATATTTGTCGCGCCATCGGCCTCAGAACCGGATTTCCGGAGAGAAATCACTGCAATGTGTTCCCAGACACACACCCGAGCCTCTGTTTCGGTCCTGGAAGCCCCGCTGAAAGGCAGCAAAGCACGATAGCCACGGATGAACACAGATTAATAAAGAACTGGCTTATCGGTGTTCGTCTGTGTTCATCCGTGGCCCTAAATCGCTTATTCGGGCTCTATTGACCAGCTATGGAGACGCGTGCGCCGCCGCCGGCCGGAAGCTCAATTCGCCCGTGTCGCTCGATGCGTCCACCAGAATGGTCTGGCCGTCGAGCACCTTGCCCCCCACCAGCAGGCGGCCCAGTGGGGTTTCGATCTTCTTCTGGATCGCCCGCTTCAACGGACGCGCCCCGTAGGCCGGATCGTAGCCCGTCCGCGCCAGGTTCAAGCGCGCCCGGTCGGTGAGTTCGAGCTGGATCTGCCGGTCCGCCAGCCGGGCCCGCACGCGGCCCAACTGAATATCGACGATCTGCTTCAGATGTTCTTCGGCAAGAGCGTGAAACACGATGATCTCATCCACGCGGTTCAGGAACTCGGGGCGGAAGTGGGCGCGCATTTCCTCCAGCACCGCTTCCTTCATGCGCTCGTAGCCTTCGCCCGAGAAACCGCCGCGGTAATCGAGAATGCGCTGGCTGCCGACGTTCGAGGTCATGATCACGATGGTGTTCTTGAAATCGACCGTCCGTCCCTGGCCATCCGTGAGCCGCCCGTCATCCAATATTTGCAGCATGAGGTTGAACACATCGTGGTGCGCTTTTTCGATTTCGTCGAACAGCACCACCGCGAACGGCCTCCGCCGGACGGCTTCGGTCAACTGCCCGCCCTCTTCGTATCCGATGTATCCGGGCGGCGCGCCCACCAGACGAGCCACATTGTGCTTCTCCTGGTACTCCGACATGTCGATGCGTACCATGGCGCGCTCGTCGTCGAAAAGATATTCTGCCAGGGCGCGGGCCAGCTCGGTTTTGCCGACTCCGGTGGGTCCCAGGAAAATGAAACTGCCGATCGGCCGCGCCGGGTCCTTCAGTCCGGAGCGCGCGCGGATCACCGCCTCGGCCACCGCGGTGACGGCCTCATCCTGGCCGATCACGCGCCGGTGCAACTCGTCTTCGAGATGGAGCAGCTTCTCCATTTCGCCGGCCAGCAGCCTGGTTACCGGCACTCCGGTCCAGCGGCTCACTACCTCCGCGATGTCTTCCTCATCCACCTCTTCTTTGATCAGGCGGGATTGCGCCTGCGGCGAAGCGAACTTGGCGGATTCCTCGTTCAACTGCTTTTCGAGCGAGGCTAGCGTGCCGTATTTCAATTCCGCCGCCCGGTTGAGATCGTACTGCCGCTCCGCCTGTTCGATTTCGAGCTTGGTCTGCTCCACCTTGCCGCGCAACTGGCGCAGCCGCTCCACCGCGCCTTTCTCTCTCTGCCAGCGCGCGGCCACGGCGTCGGATTCGGCTCGCAGGTCGGCCAGCTCTTTTTCCAGGCGCTTCAGCCGCTCCTGGGACGCTCTGTCGGTTTCCTTGCGCAGCGCCTCCCGCTCAATCTCGAGTTGCATGATGCGGCGCCGTGTTTCGTCGAGCTCGGCCGGCATGGAATCGATCTCCGTGCGGAGGCGCGCCGCCGCTTCATCCACCAGGTCGATCGCTTTATCCGGCAGAAAGCGGCCGGTGATGTAGCGGTTGGAAAGCACCGCGGCGGCCACCAGCGCGGCGTCCTTGATCCGCACGCCGTGGTGCACCTCGTAGCGCTCCTTGAGGCCGCGCAGAATCGAGATGGTGTCCTCCACCGTCGGCTGATCCACCATCACCGGCTGGAAGCGGCGCTCCAGCGCGGCGTCTTTTTCGATGTTCTTGCGATATTCGTCGAGCGTGGTGGCGCCGATGCAGTGCAGCTCGCCGCGCGCCAGCATCGGCTTGAGCAGGTTGCCGGCGTCCATCGAGCCTTCCGTCTTGCCCGCCCCCACCACCGTATGCAGCTCGTCGATGAACAGCACCACCTCGCCCGCCGCGTCCAGCACTTCCTTCAGCACCGCCTTCAGCCGCTCTTCGAATTCGCCGCGATACTTGGCGCCGGCGATCAGCGCGCCCATGTCGAGCGACACGATGCGCTTTCCCTTCAGGCCCTCCGGCACGTCGCCGCGGACGATGCGCAACGCCAGCCCTTCCACGATGGCGGTCTTGCCCACACCCGGCTCGCCGATCAGCACCGGGTTGTTCTTGGTGCGGCGGCTCAGCACCTGGATCACGCGGCGGATTTCTTCGTCGCGTCCGATCACCGGATCGAGCTTCCCCTGTGAAGCCAGTTGCGTCAGATCGCGGCCGTAGCGCTCCAGTGCTTCGTAGGTAGCTTCCGGATTCTGCGAGGTCACGCGCTGGCTGCCGCGCACTTCGCGCAACGCCTGCATCAACCGCTCGCGGGTGAGGCCGAGCTCCTTCAACAGACGCCCCGCCGCGCCGCGGTCCTCGATCGCCGCCAGCACCACGTGCTCCACCGAAATATACTCGTCCTTGAGCTGCCGGGCTTCCTCTTCGGCGCGCTCGAGCAGCTTGGTCAGCCGCGGCGTGACGTAAGCGTGGCCGGGAGGAGCGCCCGCCGCTCCGGACACCTTGGGCATCCGGTCAAGCTCGGCTTCCAGCCTGTCGGCGAGGGTTTCCGGATTGACGTCCGCCTTCTGCAGAATCGACGCCGCCAGTCCGCCGGGCTGCTCCAGCAATGCCGCCAACAGGTGCTCCACGTCGATCTGCTGGTGGCCGGATCGCGTGGCCGTGCTCTCCGCCGCCCGGATCGCCTGTTGTAGTTTTTCGGTAAAGCGGTTGAGGTCCATACCTAATCATTAATTATATTGGATTGGTCCGGGTGCGCCCTCATGTGTTGCACGCGGCGGTCTGCCGAACCGCGTGCCCCGGCCAGCGCGGAAAACCGGCCGGAGAATAACACTTGTTACTGATCCGAATCCGTTATATACCTTGAATAGCTCAGACGGACCGGTTCCATGGTGCCGCCAAGAGCCTGGATCACACATGCCCGAACCTCAGGGGTCAGGGTCACTCGACGCCAACCTCACCAAGACCGCGCCTGAAGACCCTCAACTGGCGCTGACTGCGTCGCTCCTGCGACGGCTGCTGCAAACGGTGGCGATGGTCGGTTTCTTGTATTTCGCCGTTGGCGAGCTGTTCCTGTTCGCCAACAAGCGGGGCTCCCTGGTCCTGGGGGTCGCTGCGATCGTCCTGCTACTGATGATTCCGGAGGGACTGCGCCGGAAAGGCCGGGTGCGGGCCGCGGCATGGGCCCTGGTGATTGCCGGAACCCTGCTGGCGGCCGTTTACGTTTTCCTCTCCGGGGGTGTTCGCAGCCCAGGATTCCTCTTTCAGATCGTTATGATTCAGGAGGCGACGCTGCTGCTGGGACGCCGCGGTGCTCTGGCGGCTTCGATTCCCGCATTAGTCCCGGACCTGGCCTATGTCCTGGCAGCGGCGTCGGGGCACCCTCCGCCCACCGTTTTTCCCATACCGCCGGCAGTGGCGTGGTGCATCGTGGTCGGAGCCTGTGCCTTCGCCGCGGTGCCACTCGACTATTTTCTGGCTCACCTCCGCGGCGCACTGGACGAGGCGCGCCGGGAACTGGCCCTGCGCCGGGAAGCCGAAGAAGCGCTGAGAGAACGGGAAACCGCCTACCGCACGCTGTTTGAGCAGAGCCCGTTCTCCGTCGCCCTGACCGACGGGGATGGCAAATACGTCGACGTCAACGAGAGCTTCTGCAAGTTTGCCGGGTTCCCCCGCTCGCAGGTCATCGGCAAGACCGCCCTTGAACTGGGTCAGGTGGATCGGGAACAGTCCGACGGATTTCGCCAGGCGTTGGAGCAAGGTGGCGGGACCATCCACCAGCGCGAGGCCACGTTTCAGGCCCGAGACGGCAGCCTGGCTCACGCCCTGATTTCGGCCAGAGTCATCGAGATGGGCGGCCGGCAGTACGTTTTGGCCACGGCCAATTCCATAACCCAGCGAGTGCGGGCCGAGGCGGCGCTGCGGGAAAGCGAGGCCCGCTACCGCCGCATCGTGGACACCACCAACGAAGGCATCTGGTCGATGGACGAGCGAGGGGTCACCAACTTCGTCAACCGGCGGATGGCCGAGATGCTCGGCTACGAGCCCGAGGAATTGATCGGCCAGAGCCTGTTTTCATTTGTTTTTCCGGAAGACATCCCGCTCTTCGAGCAGCGCGTGGCTGCTCTCGGGCGCGGCGAGGCCGGCATCGCCGAAAAACGTTTCCGGCACCACGGCGGGGCTGAGGTGCTGACTCTGGCCTCGACTACGCCCATCCTCGATGAGGCGGGCGAGTTCAAGGGCGCATTTGCGATGCTGATCGACATTACCGCGCAAAAGCGGGCCCAGGCCGAGCGCGAAGATCTTCGCCAGCAGTTGGAACAGTCGCAGAAGCTGGAGTCTCTCGGCCGCCTCGCCGGCGGCATCGCCCACGACTTCAATAACCTGTTGACCGTCATCAATGGCTACAGCGACATGCTCATCAAGGACCTCCCGGAAGGCGACCCGCAGCGGCAGGCGATTCAGGAAATCCGCGACGCGGGCGAGCGTGCGGCCTCGCTCACCAAGCAGTTGCTCACCTTCGGCCGGCGGCAGATCGGCCGGCCGCGCCCCCTCGATCTGAACGCCCTGATCTCCGGCGCGGAGCATATGCTGCGGCGGCTGATCGGCGAGGACATCCGCCTCGATACCGATCTCGATCCGGCGCTCGGTCTGGTGATGGCCGATCCCGGTCAGATGAACCAGGTGCTGCTCAACCTGGCGGTCAACGCACGCGATGCCATGCCGGATGGCGGCAGGCTACTCCTCTCGACCACCAATGCCCGTTTCGATGGTGAGAATGCCCCTCCGGGTTGCCAGCCCGGCGCCTACGTCCGGTTGACCGTGGCCGACACGGGCACCGGCATGGACGACGAGACCATGCGGCATCTCTTCGAGCCTTTCTTTACTACCAAACCCAGCGGCCACGGAACCGGGCTCGGACTGGCCTCCGTCTACGCCATCGTCCAGCAAAGCCTCGGCTCCATCCGTGTGCACAACGAACCGGGAAGGGGATGCCGCTTCGAGATTGATCTGCCTTCGACCGAGGGCCCCGCGGAACCGCTTCCCCCCTCCGCCGTCGATCTCCCCCAGCGCCACCGGGATCTCACGATACTGGTTGTGGAAGACCAGGACGGCGTGCGCCATCTCGCCGCCCATGCTCTGCGTGCTTGTGGATACCGCGTCCTCGAAGCCGCCGGCGGCGAAGAAGCGCTCCGCCTCGCCGCAGCCGTCCAGGGCGGTTGCCAACTCGCCGTGACCGATGTGGTCATGCCGGGCATGTCGGGCAAGGCTTTGGCTGAGGAACTGCGCGTCCGCTGGCCGGATACCAAGGTGCTCTTCATGTCCGGCTATCCCAACGAGGTGATTCTGCGGCATGGAGTGATGGACGGCGCCGTCAACTACCTGGGCAAGCCGTTCACCCCCTCCGAGTTGGCGGCGAAGGTCCGCGAGGTCATAGGATGACACGCCAGCGCGCGTTCGGCAGGCGAAAGCGCCTGCCCCACTGTACTAACCTGTAGTTTGACCTCCTACCGCTCTCTGTTCGCCTCCAGCGCCGGCGCCTTCGATCCCTGGTGGTTCCGCTGGCGTCCTACCGTCCGCTACCTGATGCAGACCGAGGCGCACGTCTACGCGCTGGCGATTTCGGCCAGCGTGCTGCTGGCGTTCTTCCCGTTTTTGATTGTCATGCTTTCTTTGTTCCGCGACGTGGTGCATTGGCCGGCCGCCATCAGCGCCGTCTACCTTGCCATCCGCGATAACTTCCCGGGCAAATCGGGCGACATCGTGGTGCAGAACCTGCAAGCGTGGACCTGGAAGGTGCCGCACCTCCCGGTTACTTCCATCTTTCTACTGCTGGTTACCTCGAACGGCATTTTCGAGCCGCTCGAAGTGGCGCTCAACCGGGCCTGGGGTGTCACCACCAACCGCAGCTACTGGAAAAACCAACTCGTCAGCCTGGGCATGGTCTTCGCTTGCGGAGCGCTGGTCCTGGTGTCGCTTGTTTTCACCGCTTACAACCGGGAGTGGGTCTCGGCCTGGGCCGGCAAGGGCGAACTGGCCACCTGGCTAACCGTGCTGTTGTTCAAGGTCGCGGCGGTGCCAGTTTCCATCCTGATGCTTTTTCTGATTTATTGGCTGCTGCCCAATTGCAAGGTGGATCCCGTCCAGGTGGCGCCGGTCGCGATTTGGGTCGGCCTGGCTCTGGAACTGCTCAAGTACCTTAACATCCTCATTCGCCCCTGGATGGTGGAAAAACTGGATCGCGAATACCGCATGTTTCAATATTCCGTGACCATTCTGCTGGGAAGCTTCGTGGCGTCCCTGATCGTGCTGGCAGGCGCCGAGTTCGCCGCTCGCCGCGGCCGCGTCGCCTGTGCGCCATAAAGGCGATGTGCGTCAAATCACGCAGCCCAACTAACGTTATGGGGTCGCCCTGCGTCTCAGTAAGGGTAAGTCCGTCTCCGCCTCAGGGCGTCGGGTGATTCTGCGCCCATTCTCCACAAAAGCGTATTCCGAGGTCCACATTCCCATAGGCTTATAACCTATTCTGGCATATTGACTTATCAATGTTGAAACCAGCCGCCGCCCCGATTTCGGGAGATTCGTCGCGGCTCGAACGAACTGCCAGGTATCCGGCGCCTCGGGTTTCTAAAGACATTAAGCCAATTGTTATATTTGGTAATACGCGTGCGGAGAAAGGCCTCACCACGCAGTGTTGGAGCGTATGCCAAAGCGAGATCTGTTTCTGAGCCAACCGGACAAAACACGCCTCGCCTTTTCAACTACTTAAATTGGGAGACAATATGAGCAACCTCAAAAGACTTCGACGACCGTTCGCGATCGTTTTCGGGCTGATGCTGGCCGCCCTGATGCTGTGGGGCCAGGCGGAAACCGGCCAGATCATCGGGACGGTTCAGGACGCCAGCGGCGCGGTTGTACCCAACGTGGCGATTGCGGCCAAGAACGTGGCGACTGGCGCACAGCGCACAACGGCGACGAACACGGCGGGAGTGTACGTGCTCCCGAATCTGTCCGCCGGCGATTGGGAGGTCACCATCTCGGCCAGCGGCTTCGCCACCCAAAAAAAGCGCGTAACGATCGATGTCGGCGCTAAGGTGGCCTTGGACGCCAAAATGGAAGTGGGCCAGACCAGCACGACGGTGGAAGTGAATGCCGGCGCGGTGCAGGTCAACACCGAATCGCAGACGCTCAGCAACACCATCAGCAACCAGCAGGTGACCGAACTTCCCTCCCTGACCCGCAACCCGTACGATTTCGTGGCCACGGTGCCAAACGTGTCGGGCGATATGCAGAGTGGCCGCGGCGTGGGTTACGCGATCGACGGCATGCGCTCCTCCAGCACCAACGTGATGCTGGATGGCGTGGCCAATAACGATGAGTTCACGGCCACCGTCGGCCAACAAGTTCCGCTCGATTCGGTGCAGGAATACGCGGTGACGACGAGCACCTTCTCGGCGGAATATGGGCGCGCCTCCGGCGGCGTGGTGAACGTGATCACCAAGAGCGGCACCAACGATTTTCACGGATCGGCCTACGAGTTCAACCGGGTTTCCGCGCTGGGCTCCAACAGCTTTTACAATAATGCCAATGGCCTGCCGCAGGGCATTTACGACCGGAACAACTTCGGCTATTCGATTGGCGGGCCGATCAAGAAGAACAGGCTCTTCTTCTTCCAGAACACCGAGTGGACGCGCGTCCGCAGCTATGCCAACGAAGTGGCGATGGTTCCCACCACGCAGTTGATTGCGGCCTCCGCCGCCAACACGCAGGCGTTCTTCAGCGCTTACGGCAAAATGCGCAGCGACCTGTCGACCCTCGGCACTTTCACCAAGGCGCAGCTCAGCACCGTTTGCAATGGCGCTTCGGCGACGGGGCCGTGCAACGCACTCCCCTCCAGCACACCGATGTTCAACGAGGTCACCTACCAGACTCCGGCCGATGCCGGCGGCGGATCGCCGCAGAATACCTACGACATCGTGGGTAACGTGGATTACAACCTGAGCGACAAAACGCAAATGTCGTTCAAGTACGCTCTGTACAACGAGGACGATTTCGCCGGCACGGTGAACACCAGCCCGTACGTGGGTTATGAAACCGGCCAGACCAACGTGGACAACCACGCGACCTTCTCGCTGACGCACACGTTTTCGCCCAGCCTGGTCAGCCAGAGCCGTTTGAGCTTTAACCGCCTGAACAACCAGCAGCCGCTGGGCTCGGCGCCGGTCAGCCCAACGCTGTATATGAACGCGGGTGGGCCTCTGTACTTAGATGGCCAACTGATTTCCTTCCCCGGTTACAGCGAGTACTCGCCGGGCAATGCGATTCCCTTCGGCGGCCCGCAGAATTTCGGCATTGCCGCCGAAGACGTGACCAAGGTGATCGGCCGGCATAACATCCGCTTCGGCGGCCAGGCTACTTACATGCAGGACAACCGCACCTTTGGCGCGTACGAAGAGGCCGTCGAAGCCCTGGGCAGCAACCAGGGAAACGCGATGGACAACTTCCTGAACGGCCAATTGCACGAATTCCAAGCGGCGGTCAATCCGCAGGGCAAGTATCCCGGCGGGACGGTGAACTTGCCTGTGGGGCCGCCGAACTTCTCGCGCAGCAACCGCTACAACGAGTTCGCGCTCTATGGGCAGGACAACTTCAAGGCGACTTCGCGCTTGACTCTCAACTTCGGCCTGCGGTGGGAGTACTTCGGCGTACAACACAACAAGAACGCCGCGCTCGATTCGAACATCGTGTTTCCCTCGGCCTACAACCTCAGCGACCTGCCGCAACTGATTCAGGGCGCGACCGTCGATCCGACGCCCAGCAACCCGAACGGCGGCTTGTGGAATAAGGACTATAAGGACTTCTCTCCGCGCGTCGGCTTTGCTTACGCGCTGACCTCGGACGGCAAGACCAGCCTGCGTGGTGGCTACGGAATCGGTTACGAGCGCAACTTCGGCAACGTGACCTTCAACATCATCCAGAATCCGCCTAACTATGCGGTGATTTCACTGATCGCCGGCTCCGACCTGCCGACTATTCCGATCAATGTCAACAACGCCGGCCCGCTGGCCGGCACCAGTGGCAGCAAGGTACTGCCGGCCGTCAGCCTGCGCGGGGTGAACCCGGATATCAAGACCGCCTACGCGCATACGATGAGCTTCACCCTGGAACGCCAGGTTGCCAACAACGTAATGGCCAGCTTGGGTTATTCCGGCTCGCGCGGTGAGAACCTTTACGATATCGCTCATGACAACCTCAACGGTTACGGCACCGAATACCTGGGCACCCCCTGCGCCGCTCTGCCCTGCCTCAGCCGCCTGAACACCCAATACAGCAACATCAACCTGCGCAGCGACCTCGGCAACTCCGCCTACAATTCGTTGATCGGGCAGTTGACATTTAAGGACGTCGCGCACAGCGGTGTGACGTTGCAAGCCAATTACACCTGGTCTCACTCCCTGGACGACCTGAGTAGCGCTTTCAGCGATGGCGTGCAGAGCGACTACCAGTTGGGCTACATGGATCCCTTCCACCCCAAGCTCGACTGGGGTAGCTCCGATTTCGACGCAGCGCAACGTGTGGCGATCTCCGCCGTCTGGGCGATTCCGCTGCTGAAGGGGCACTCGCTGGCCGACAGAGTTCTGGGCGGGTGGGAACTGGCTCCCATCTTCACCGCCAGCACCGGCAATCCGTTTACGGTCTATGACTGCACCAACGCCTACGCCTACTGCCCGCGCGCGCAGCAGGTCAGCGCCACGCCGCCGATGGGCGTTACCAACGTGCCCACACCCGGCGTGCCCGACAACTACGAGTACTACCAGTTCACCAATTTCGCTAACCCCGAAAACGGCTTGTCCTGGTACAACCCCAAGATCGGCATCAGCGACGTCGGACCGTTCCCGAACAACGAAATTGGCCGCAACTCATTCCGCGCGCCCGGCTCCTGGAACCTCAATCTTGGCTTGTATAAGAACACCCGTGTGAGCGAGAGGGTCGCGCTCCAGCTTCGCCTCGAGATGTACAACGCGTTCAACCACTCCAACTTCTTCGTCAACGTCCAGGACGCCGAAGTGGAGAACCCGTCTGTGGATGGATATAGGAACCAGAGTTCCAATCAGGAGGTCGGCCGCAACCTCCAGCTCGGCGCCAAGGTAGTGTTCTAGACGCAACTCGCTTTGGAGCTGGCAGGCCACTTCGTCTGCTCAGCTTAAGCCGCGGCATCAGGGGAGCCTTCGGGCTCCCCTTTTTTTGTGTTTGGGCAAGCTAAGAACGCGGCCCACCCTGTTGAGAATTCGCCTGGCCGTGGGCCACTAGTCTTTGCTCGGCATGAAACACAATTGGTGCGCATGGCTCGTGTTGGCCTGGGCGCCGGCCTTGCCAGCGGCTGACGTTCCGGCTTATACCATCCAAACCGTGGCCGGCAGCTCGTTCATGGGCGATGGCGGCCCGGCCACCGCGGCCCAGATCGGCTCCATCCAAGGCGTTGCCATGGATGGGAAAGGCAATCTGTACCTGTCCGATACCGACAACAACCGCGTCCGCAAAGTAGACCCGGGCGGCATCATCACTACTATCGCCGGGACTGGTACAGCCGGTTTCAGCGGCGATGGCGGCCCGGCCACGTCGGCCCAGCTCAACCTCCCTTACGGACTGGCGGTGGATAGCGCCAGGAACCTGTATATCGCCGACCTGGGCAACAACCGCGTGCGCAGGGTCGGCCCCGATGGCACCATCGTCACCATTGCGGGTACCGGAGTGGAAGGCTACTCGGGCGATGGCGGCCCGGCCAGCGCGGCTCAGCTCTCGACGCCGCGCAACCTGGCCGTGGATGCGGCCGCCAATCTCTACATCGCCGAGTTCGCAGGCCACCGCGTGCGCAAGATGACGCCCGCTGGCGCGATCGCAACCGTGGCAGGGACCGGTATCGCCGGCCTGGGTGGCGATGGCGGGCCGGCCACGGTGGCCCAGATCAGCTTCCCGGCCGGGCTGGCGGTGGATCGCACCGGCGCGCTTCTGATCGCCGATTCCGGCAATAACCGAGTGCGCAAAATCCTGCCCGGCGGCGTCATGTCCACGATTTTGGGCGCGACCCCTTCGACGGCGCTCGCTACGCCGATCGCCGTCACCGTGGATCAGTCGCTCACCGTCTACGTGGCCGATTCCAGCCGGCTGATTCGCTCCTACACCGCCAGCGGCGTGTGGGCGAATTTCGCCGGCACTGGCGCGCTGGGATATTCGGGCGACGGCGGTCCCGCCGTGATGGCTGCGCTGACGGCGCCGCACGATCTGGCCGCGGACCTGGCGGGCGGCGTTCTTATCGCCGACGGCGCGCGTGTCCGCGAAGTGTATTCGTATGGACTGATCGCGACCGTGGCCGGCGACGGCTACCTGCACGCAGTGGGCGATGGCACTCCCGCCACCGGCGCGATACTGTACCAGCCCTCCGCCGTGGCGCTCGACACCTCGGGCAACCTCTTCATCGCCGACACCGGAACCGAGCGCGTGCGGATCGTCCTCGCGACCGGCATCATCCAGACCTTGGCCGGGGACGGAACGGCGGGCTATAACACCGACGGAGTGCCGGCCGCCACGGCGGAGCTCAATGCGCCGACTGGCCTGGCCTTCGATCCGTGGGGCAACCTGCTGCTGGCCGATACCGGCAACCAGCGGGTGCGCGAGATTTCGGCCGGCGCCATCTCCACTTTCGCGGGCACCGGTGCGGCCGGCACCGGGCAAGAGGGCCTGACGCCGGCCGAAACGCCGCTGCGCAGCCCGCGCGGCGTCTGTACCGGGCGGGACGGCTCGGTCTACATCGTCGACACGGACAATCACCGCGTTCTGGTGGCGCTGCCGGGTAGCGTAGTCGAGACCTTCGCCGGCAATGGCAGCCCGGGAGACGCGGGAGACGGTGAATCGGCGCGCCTCGCGCAACTCAACCTGCCCGGCGCTTGCGCGCTGGACGGCGCGGGCGACGTTTTCATCGCCGACACCTCCAACCACCGAATCCGCGAAGTGACGGCGGCCGGCATGATCGTAACCGTGGCCGGCAGCGGCGTGGCGGGGCATTTGGGCGATGGCGGCGCGGCTACCGCCGCCGCGCTCTACGCGCCCTCTGGCGTGGCGGTGGATTCGAGCGGAGACATCTTCATCGCCGACACCGGCAATCACGCGATTCGCCTGGTGACGCCGGATGGCCTCATTCACACCATCGCCGGCCAAGGCACGCCCGGTTTCTCCGGAGACGGGGGCGAAGCGCTCACGGCATTCCTCGACTCGCCTTCGGGCATGCTGCTCGATGGCGCGGGTAACCTGTACTTCGCCGACACCGGCAACAATCGCGTGCGGCGCCTGATGCCGGAGGCCGACACCGTCAGCGTAGGGCCGGCCCCGGTAAGCGCGGCACTGGCGCTGGTCAACGCCGCCAGCCAAAGCCAGGGAGCGGTCGCGCCCGGCGAGATCGTCACCATCTACGGCGCCGCGATCGGTCCCACCTCCGGCGCCGCCGGATCGTTCGATGCCTCCGGCCTGATCGGAAATATGCTGGCGGGCGCGGAGGTCAGCTTCGACGGCGTGCCGGCCCCGCTGTTCTACGCGCAGGCTTCGCAGATCAACGCGCAGGTGCCTTACACCGTCGCCGGCCAAAGCGTCACCCAGGTGGTGGTCACGTATCAGGGCCAGTTGGCGGGCACGCTGAGTCTGCCGGTGGTGGCCGCGGCGCCGGCACTGTTTGCGGCGGCGCTCAATCAGGATGGCAGCCTCAACTCATCGTCCGCGCCCGCCGCCCGAGGTACGGTGGTGACTTTCTTCGGCACTGGAGAAGGTCTCACCAACGGCGCCAACATCGCCGGCCAGGCCGCCGCGGCGCCGTATCCGATTCCCATGCTCCCGGTGACGCTGACCGTGGCCGGAGTCTCCGCGCAGCTTCTTTACGCTGGCGAAGCGCCGACTTTCGCCGGCCTGCTGCAAGTCGACGCCGTCATCCCCGGCGGTTTCGTCCCCAGCGGCCCGGTGGCCGTGCAGTTGTCGGTAGGAGCGGCGGAGTCGCCTCTGTTTACGGTGTGGGTGGAGTAGGGCTGCCGCCGGCGGAGCGCGAGCGGAGGCTCAACGCGGCCAGCCCCGAAGCGAAGCAGAAGTCAAATCTGTTGGCGAGTTCGCCGAGAGCATTTGGCGCATTGCATCAGTTGCCCGAATGGCTCAGAGCTCCGCCTTACCACTGCCGATCAACTCACGATCTCGAAATCGTGTGATGCGGTATCGTCCACAAGCTGTGGCTCCTGCGTATCACCCTGCAGTCGAGGCGCGGCTACCGATCTTCCCTGCGGCAGCCATTTACGTAGCGCTGCCTCCAGGGGCTCTATCTTCAGCGGTTTCGTGAGGTAGCCGTTCATTCCGGCTTCCTCACATTTCTCGCGGCACCCGGTCATGACATCAGCAGTGAGCGCGACGATAGACACCTGCCTGTTGGGACCTTCGCGGCGCCGGATCTCACGGGTGGCTTCGTAACCATCCATCTCTGGCATCTGGCAGTCCATGAAGATCAAGCCGTAGGGTACAAGTCCGGCGATCTCTGTCGCCTCACAGCCGTTGCTGGCCACATCCGTGCGCAGGCCCCATCGCTCGAGCATACGGCAGGTAACCTTCTGATTGACGATATTGTCGTCCACAACCAGAATCCGGCAATTATATGCCGCGAACATCGTATCGCTCGCCGGACCGCCGCCTCGAGACCGGGAACAGACCGCAGAGCCTTGTTTGGCCGCCGCGACATCCACCATCGCGTGCAACAACTGCGACTGACGGACCGGCTTGCTTAGACAGATACCCACCGCGCCGGCGTGCGTGAGGCAGAGCTTCTCACACTTCCCCCGAATACTCAGCATGATGACCGCGCAACCACGTAACGATGGGTCGGCAAGCACCGCCTTGGCGGTCGCGTAGGATTCGCCCCCGCATCTTAAGGAATCGCAAATAACGAAGTGGAAAGGGTCTCCATTCTGTTGCGCGGCGCGCACCGCTTGCAGGGTTTCTTCGCCGGTCGCGTGGCACTCGGTGCGCACCCCCCAGTCATTCAAAAGCAGCCGGCGCACTCGCCCGTTGACTTCGTTAGGAGCAAATATCAGAGCGCGCAGGCCGCGAATGGCGGGCGCAGGGGTGGGCGCTTCAGAGGGGCCCGGATCGCTCCGCAACGGCAGTTCAAGCCAGAAAGTGGATCCTTCGTCGGGTTTGCTGTCTAATCCAAGGGCGCCGCCCATGAGTTTCACGAGCCGCTCGCAGATCGCCAGTCCAAGTCCCGTGCCGCCGAATCTTCGAGCGTCGGAAGCGTCGACCTGGGTGAACCTCTGAAAGAGTCCGGCGATCTTTTCCTGGGGAATGCCGATCCCTGTGTCGCGCACCGAGACTCTCATCCGCGGCTGTCCGGAGTCCTGTCCCAGGCAGGTTACCGAGCTCAGGACATAGCCGGAGGGCGTGAATTTGATGGCGTTACCGACGAGGTTCAGCAACACTTGCCGAATACGACCGCCGTCTCCTATGAACTTCCTTGGCGTGTCGATGGGATATTCCAGTAGCAGATCGAGATCCTTGTCGACAGCCCTCGATGCCATGAAGTCATGGACTTCTTCGATGACCTCGCAAAGATCGAACGGGTATGACTCGGTTTCCAGCTTGCCAGCCTCGATTTTCGAAAAATCGAGAATTTCGTTGATGAGATTGAGCAGATGTTCGCCGGAGCGACGAACCACATCGGCATATTCGCGTTGCTGGGGCGTCAGGTCGGTGTCCATCAACAAACCGGCCATCCCAATCACTCCGTTCATCGGAGTGCGGATCTCGTGGCTCATGTTGGCCAGGAATTCGCCCTTGGCGCGATTGGCGCGCTCGGCGCGTGCCGTGGCTTCAGCCAGGTCGCGCGTGCGTGTAGCCACCGCGGTCTCGAGTTCCGCTCGAATTCTCAGTTGGTGGCGCTCGCGCTGCCGCCACCACCACGCCACCAAGAACGTAATTGCGAGGACCAGGCAGACCCGAAACTGCCAAGCCCGGAACCATGGCGGTTGGATTCGGAACTCCATCGCCGCGGATGGCGTCCATACGCCGGGAGCAGCTTCGCCCTGAACCTCGAATCGATGAGCGCCGGGCGGAAGTTCGGCGAAGCGAACTTCATGGCTTTGCGTCTGGAGCCAGGGACCACTTTGGGCGCCGATTCGGTATCGAAAGTTCACTTCCTGCCGCTTAAAAGAGAGCATGGTGAAACGAAGCTGCAGCGAATGGGTGTCGGAAGCGAAATTGGTCTGCTGGACCGGTACGTCATTGCGCACCACGGAGGTAATGAAGGTTCTCGGCAACGGCGTCTTCCTCTCCACCGCCGGAAAGAAGCGTGAGAGACCACCGCTGGTCCCCACCCAGAAAGAACCGTCGCGCTCCGCCAGATAGGCGTGCGCGTTACAGTCGTTCCAGACCAATCCATCCGAACTGTCGTATGTTATCCAGCGGATGCCGTCGAACATCGCGACACCCCGGTCCGTACCCAGCCAATGCCGGCCCTCCGCATCGAAGAAGTGGGAGTAGACGACATTGCTGGGAAGGCCGTCTTTCGTCGTCAAATGAGCGATCAGGGGCTCCACGCCACGCAATGAAATGCGAGTGATTCCGACGGGCGAGAAGTAGGCGATCCATAATGCCCCATCGGGCGCGGCAGTCACGGACTGAACGGCATTGTCTTTGAGTCCGTCCTTCACGGTCAGCAGTCGTTTCAACTGGCCGTGCTGGATGTAGAGGCCCTTGGAACACGCCACGAACAGGTCCTCGCCCATCGGCAGCACGTCGGAAGCGGGTGCTGCCACCGGTAAGCTCACGGGCTCGAGTTTTGTGGCGCCCTTCGCGAGCCGCATGACGCCTTGTGGGGTTGCGACCCAGATGGCGCCCGTCTCGTCGCGATGGATCTCACTGACGGAAAACTTCGCAACCGGTTGAGCGGGCCGATAGACCCGCCGGCTGCCGGTGCGGGGATCATACCGGAGCAGGCCGTTGACCCCGCTCTGAAAGGTTCCAATCCAGAGCGAGCCATCGGCTTCGGCTGACAGTCCGTAAACCGATAAACTCCCCACAACATCAGAGCGGCGAAAGTGCCACCGGCCGCCTTCCTGAGTTCCGCAAAACAACCCGCGGTTCGTTCCGATCCAGAGGCCGCCCGAGGAGTCGTGGACGATGCGCCATACCGATGGGTCCGACAGTCCCTCTTGTTCGGCGAAGTTCTGCCAACGGTCGCGTCCAAGCCATCTGGTCAATCCATATCCGCTGTAGCCGATCCAGAGCGAACCCTCCCGGTCTTCCTGAGCGGATAGAACCTCGGCGCGCTTCAATCCGTTTTCCGGGCCGTAGTTCCGGCAACGGAAGCCCTCGCAGATCATCAAGCCGGCGTTGTGCGGGATGACAACTTCTCCAACCAGAGTGCTCACGAGCGGCGCTCCATGGGTGGAATGCAAGCCGGTGAGAGCGGGGGAACCGCGGAAGCGCGATCCCGGGGATTCGCGCATCAACACCTGTTCGGAAGAACGAATCCACAACCGCCCCGCGGCATCCTCGGCTATGCTCTGCCAGGGCCCGCCGATGACGCCGCGATCACTACCCCACTCCTGTTCGTATCCGTCCTTCCAGGAGCAGAGAAGAGAGCCGCAAGTAAACCAAATGGCGCCGTCGGATGCCGCCAGGACGCTGTAGGAGCTCTTTTGGGATACGAGGCGAGGCGAACCGCCGTGAAGGGGTAGCGAACGAAGTCCGGACTCGCTCGCGACATAGAGATTGGCCGTATCGCTCGCAATGGCTTGCCCGCTTTCCAGGTCCGCACCTTTGAAGGCTGGAACGGGCAGGAAAGCCCCGGCGTTCCACCGGAACAAGCCGGCGCTCGATGCAGTCCAAAGTTGCCCGTCCAGGGAGGTGTGTATCGAATTCGTATTGCGATTGTTGACAGCGGAATCCGAGGCGAGCGCCCGGAAGCGGTCGCCATCGTAACGGAAAAGGCCGCCTTCGGTGCTGGCCCAAAGAAAGCCCTGACGATCCTGGTGCAAACCGAGGATTGTAGGATTCGTTAGCCCTTGATCGGCTCCATACTCTTGGAATGACCAATGTTGCGCCTCTGCTGGCTGTAGGCGCACCAGACAGCATAAGCCCGTCAACCACACGACTCGCCTGGAGGCGATCATATGAATACTCATCGGCAGAACGGAACAAGGTTCTAAAGAAATCGGTTCGTGCGATGGGGACAGACGCATTTTCCCGAGAACCCTCGCTCGTGCTTCCCACTTTTCTCGTGTATGCCCCGCCGTCCGCGCTTCATCCTTCCTGGCGTCGCCCACCACGTTACGCAGCGTGGAAACAATCGCGAGACGGTCTTCCACTCCGCCGATGACCGTCGCTACTACCTGGAGCTTCTGCGGCGCCACGCCGCGCACTACGGAGCCACGGTTCTCGGTTACTGTCTGATGACAAACCACGTCCACCTCATTGCCGTGCCGGAGCGTGAGGGCTCGCTGGCGCAAACTCTGGGCCGCACGCATTCCGAGTATGCACTGGCGCTGAACCCCGCACGTGCCCGCAGCGGCCACCTTTGGCAGAGTCGCTTTTTCTCCTGCCCGCTGGGCGAATCGCACCCGTTGAACGCTCTGCGCTACGTGGAGTTGAACCCGGTTCGCGCGGGCCTGGCCTCCGAGCCATGGGGCTGGCCGTGGTCGAGCGCACGCGCGCACACGGTGGATCACGCCCTCGACCCCGTGTTAGACTGCCGCTGGGTGGAATACTTCGGGCGGTGGGATTACGGCGAGTGGAGGGAGATCCTGTCGACCGGCGTGTCGAGCGGCGAAAGCGACTCGATTCGACGGGCTACGCACACCGGCGAACCGCTAGGCTCGGGGGAGTTCGTCGCCGCGCTAGAGCAGCGAGCCGGGCGCAGGCTTCGGGTTCTGGCTCGCGGGCGGCCGCAAAGGAAGCCCGAGGCTGAGGAGGGGCCTGCCCGGCACGGCGGCTGGTTCGCGGGCCGCAGCTAAAATGGATGTGAAACTGAAAAATGCGTCTGTCCCCTTTAACTCAGGAACTAGCGAAGGAAATCGAGGACGAGTTTAAGGACGTTCCATACCCAGGGGATGACGCCATGCTGTCCTCTCCATCAGCCCCGGAGGGGCGACGCTACCGCGCCGATTTTCTGGGCAGGCACTGGCGTGAAGTCATCGATCCTGAGTTTCTCCAGCAGCATGCAACACTCAGGGTGCTCTCCGTTGCGGCCCGTCGCTTCTACCTGCCAGCGTTTCTTATTGGCGCGATCGACTACCCCAATGAAGCTCGGGACTGGGTTGACGCGTGGACGGAGCAGCTATATCCCAGATTCGAAATACCCTGCTCGACTCCTGTGAAGGAATTAGTGACGCGCGAGTGGAATCAGCTGACGGAGGCTTTAACGGCTGGACAGAAACATGCGATTCGATTGTTTCTCGATCATCTGCTCGCAACCCAGGCGGATGCATGGTGGGAACCGGAGCCTCCCGGTAACCTGATCGCACGGATGATTGCGAATTACTGGGGGCAGTTTTAGGGAAGACCGAGACTGAAAACCGGGGGGGGAAACCACACAAAGCCGGGGGCGGGACGTAATCTGATCCGCGACAACTCTCTCTGACAAAGCCTGACCTAATGCGATCACATCTCTATTCCCCGTTGGCCGCACTGCTGTTGCTCGTCGCGCCGCAGATCGCTACGCCGCAAGCCAATCGGCCGGTCTCCACCGTCCGCGGCTCCGACAAGGCTCCCATCACCATCCTGGTCTTCTCCGACTTCGAGTCCTTCCCCTGCGCGCGGTCGGCGAGCGTCATCGACGGTTTGCTCCAACAGACCAGAGACGTCCGTGTGATCTTCAAGCACGCGCCGGCGGCGTCGAATCCCAACGCGATGCTGGCGCACGAAGCGGCGCTGGCGGCTGGGGCGCAGGGTAAGTTCTGGGAGATGCACGACACGCTCTTCGAGAATCAAACCAAGCTCACCCGCGCCGACTTACTCGGCTACGCCAAGTCACTCGGCCTCGATTTAGCCGCGTTCCAGCGCGCGCTCGACAACCACACCTACCGGCCCATCGTCGAGCGCGACTTGGCCGAAGCCGCGGGGCTCGGCGTCACCACGACGCCCACGTTCTTCGTCAACGGCCGCCGCCTGGTCGGCCCGCAAGGCTACGCGTCGCTCGGCGCCGTCATCGAGTCGCTCCTCGCCGGCATCCCCCTCGACAAACGCGTGCGCGAAGAGATCGTCGCCGCCGGCCCCGCGCAGCAGATCGACTTAGCGCACGCCCCCACGCGCGGCCCCGCCACCGCTCCCATCAGCCTCGTAGAGTTCAGCGACTTCGAGTGTCCCTACTGCGCCATGACCGCCCCGGTAGTCCGCCAACTCCTGCTCGCCTATCCCACGCAGGTGAGATTCGCCTTCAAACACTACCCGCTCCCGATGCACAAAGACAGCCCGCTAGCCCACGAAGCCGCCCTAGCCGCCGCCGACCAAGGCAAGTTCTGGGGCGTAAATCGGGTACAGGCTCGGAGTTCCGCAAACGGCGCGGAATCCGAGCCTGAGTCCCCGATTTGCGCGCGGACCTCGTCGCCAAAGCCGAACAACTGCATCCGGACATCCCAGGTTCACCAAAGCCCTTCCCCCGATTTCCTCCGTTGCGCTAACATCGTGCTGAGCTCGGGGTGGGTGACGATGGACTACGACCGTGACAAAGTCGACGAGATGGTGCTGGCGCTGCTGTGCCTGACAATATGGGAGGAGGACGACGGCGGAGCGCGCGCCTGGAAATCCCACGACTGGGGTGCGCTGGACCGGCTACATGCCAAGGGGTACATTTCAGACCCGAAGAGCAAGACGAAATCGGTGGTGCTGAGCCCGGAGGGACTGAAGCGGGCGCGGATGCTGTTCGCGCGGCACTTCAGGTGAGGGCAAGCGCCGGGTTTGAATCGGGAGGCGCCTGGCCGGAAGGCTTCTCGCCCCTTGCCCTCTACAGAGTGATGCCGCAATAGTGCCGCGGCGAACCCGAAATGCTCCGGTTGCCTTGCGGCTGGTCACGTCCGCCTCGGCCGCTATTGCAGCCGGGGCCGGTCCTGCTCATTCAGCACGAGACCGTCAAAGATCGCCAGAACCTGCTTGCGGTAGCCATAGACGCGGCGCAGACTCTCCCGGAACGGGATCTCGAAGTCCTTGGCCTGCATCCACTTTTCAATCATCGAGCGGGGGACGTCGATATCCTGGCGCAGTGTTTCCACGTCATGCCCGCGCAGGAACAGGCCGTAGAAAAAGGCGGCCTCGCGCTGCGGGGCTAGTGGATCGAAATCGTCTCTCGCCGTCATACTCAACTCAGCGAAAATGTAAGTATACCTGGGGCCCTCGCCATACGGCAAGTGCCCTTCTGCACATAGGGGATTAGCGTGGGACAGCAGGCGCCGCGGGCCTAACGCAACCGCCCGATTTTGTCCGGGGGCCAGTAAACGAACACAGCCTTGCCGTAAATGCTCTTGCGCTGCACGAAGCCCCAGGAGCGGCTGTCGCTCGATTGCGAGCGGTGATCGCCCAGGACGAAATACATATCCGGCGGCACCACTTCATCCCCCGCGCTGGCGCCCGGCGGCCAGGAGACCGCGTCGCGGTATTGCTGCGGGACATAGTCCTCATCGAGCGGTCGGCCGTTGACAAAAACCTTGCCGGCATCGATGCGCACGCGGTCCCCGGGCAGTCCGATCACGCGCTTGATGTAGGATTTGTTCTCGTCATAGTGAAAGACCACGGTATCGCCGCGGCTGATTTCGCCCAATCCGAAGCGGTAGGTAAATTTGTTGATGAAGATGCGCTCCTGGTCGGTGAGAGCCGGCTCCATGCTGGTGCCTTCCACTTTGACGGGCTGGTAGATGAAAACGATCAGCACCACGGCGATGAGCACGGAGAACGCCAGGTCGCGCAACCAGGCCAGCGCGCTGCCAAGGCCGGAGCGCATTGGGCGCGCGCTCGATTGGTCCGGCGGAAGCGGAGGGGTAGCCTCGGGGCTCTGTCCGGCAAGCATTCCGTATGCATTATAGACGTTCCGGGCCAAGCCGCGGTTGCCGGCCCGGACGCTCTACAATTCCGTGGGCGCGCCGCCTGGAATCAAAACTGCTTCTCTACGCGCCGGCGGGCCGAAACGCCGCCTTTTCGGTGATCCAGTCCCTTGGCGTGGGGCTTTGGGCGCCACGCCGTGCCAATCCGAATACAGTTGTAAACTCGACGGAGACGACCTCAATGTTCGATGGCTCGATGCCTATTCCGCTGGCAAGTCTGTGCGCGCTCCTTTGCATTTCCTCGGCGTCCCTGCGTGCCGGCGACGATCCGAAAGAAATCCTCCGCCGCGCCCTGAAAGCGAATTCCCACAACCATGAACTGGAGCTCGCCTACACCTACGTCGAGCGCCACGAACAGCGCACGCTCGACAAGGCCGGTGCGGTTGCGCAACGCAAGTCCACCACGTGGGATGTCATCCCACTGCGGGAGGAATCGCACTATCGGCGCCTGACGCAGCGCGATGACAAGCCGCTCTCGCCCCAGGAGGAACAGCAGCAGGCGGCCGCGCGTCAGAGGCGGGAAGCGGAACGGCAGAAAACCAAGGCGCTCCGTGACGCGGAGACTCCCGAGCAGCGCCAGAAGCGCCTCGACGGCAAGGAGCGCGCCCGCCAGCGGGAGCAGCGGGAAATCGACGACGTTGTCGACGGGCTCGATCTCCGTCTGGCCGGAGAAGAACAGATCGATGGCGTGCCCGTGTGGGTGATCGATGGCGCGCCGCACCCAGGCTACAAGTTCCAATCCAACGATTTATCCCGCGTCCTCGGCAAGATGAAGGGGCGCGTCTGGGTCGCGAAAGCCGACTATCAGCCGGTCAAAATCGATGCGGAAACCATCGACAGCATCTCGTTTGGCGTGGTTCTCGGACGCCTCAACAAAGGCGCGCGTGTTCACCTGGAATACACGTATGTCAACGGCGAGGTCTGGCTGCCCAAGCACATCACGTTCAGCGCCTCAGGCCGCGTCTTATTCAAAGGCCTCAGCATGGAAGGCGATTCCGCCTATAGCGACTACAGGAGGTTCTCCGTCGATTCCCGGATCGTGAGCGACGAATAGTCGTAGCGCGGCCGATCGGCTCACACGTGCCGTCCACGCGCGGTCGCTCAAGAGCTCACCGCTTGGCGAGGAGAGCGACCAATACCGCAATCGCCGATAAGCCCTGTCCCGTTATCTTGAACAACGGCACCGGCCGCCCTTCTCACGGTCCGGATTTGCAATCCATTGACCACCCTCCAACCCCGTCTATCGGCGGGAACTCGCGGGAACAACAGTGTGCGCCGCCGGGCACAGCGGGGCGCCGCGGGCACTTCGGGCCAACCCGCCGCGATGGCAGACCCGTTTTGGCCGATAATGAAGGGCATGACTCCTGAAACGGCGCCCGCCACCGTGGTGCCCGCTTTGCCGCTGACGCTCGAAGGGGCGAGCGTGCTCCACCAGATGATGCGCTTCCGCCGCGCGGCGTGGCGGACGCTCTCCGCCTATGACCGCACGGAAATTCTGGACGAAGCCTCCGCCGTCCTGGAGCGGATGGAGAGCCACGCCGATGGGCGTGAAAGCGCGTTCTATTCGCTCCTTGGGCACAAGGGCGATTTAATGGTGCTGCACTTCCGCCGCAACTTCGCGGAACTCAACCAGGCGGAAATCGAGCTGGCCCGGCTGCGGCTGGGCGATTATCTGGAGCCGGCTTCATCCTACTTATCCGTGGTCGAACTCGGCCTTTACGAATCCTCCGCCAAGGTGTACGCCGATCTGGCGGCCAAAGGCATCGAGCCGAATTCGGAGCAATGGAAGGCCGGCATCGAGGAAACGCTGGCGCGGCAGCGCACCGCCATGGCGCCGCGGTTATGGCCGCGGATTCCCGAATCGAAATACGTGTGCTTTTACCCGATGGACCGCCGGCGCGGCGAATCCGTCAACTGGTATCGCGAATCCATGGCGGACCGCCAGCGCATGATGGCCGAGCACGGCCTGGTGGGCCGGCGCTATGCGGGCGAGGTGCGGCAGATCATCAGCGGCTCGATCGGATTCGACGATTGGGAGTGGGGCGTCGACCTCTTCGCCGAGGATCCGCTGGTCTTCAAGCGGCTGATCTACGAAATGCGCTTTGACCAGGTGAGCGCGCTCTACGCGCTGTTCGGATCCTTCTACGTCGGTCTGCGCGTGGCAGCGGCCGATTTGGGCGCGCTTTTGAATTTCTGACGAGGGCCGCCGGACGACAAAACCCGATCGTCGATCCTATTGCTGCTGCTTGTTGCTCAGATGGCGGTAGAAGCCCAGATCCGCTCCGGTGAACATCTTGGTGGCAAACAGAATCTGCCCGGTGTGCATGGAGAAGTGTTCCACCACGTGATAGATGGCCTCCAGCACCGACACCTGGTAGCCCTGAATCGTCAACTGCTCAGGCAGCCGCCCGGGCGCCAGTGCGGCGATCACGGCGGTTGCCGAGTCCACCGTTTCGCGCAGGCGGGCGATGAGCTCTGGCGAGGAGGCACCGCCGCGGGCCGCGAATTCCCGGTCGCGGTCGCGAGTGTCCGGACGCCCGCCGACGCCGGCAATGATCCACTGGCGCAGGTTACCGCACAGGTGCAGCACCAGGTTGCCGACGGCGTTTTCGTTCTCCCCACCGCGCCCCCACACCTGCTCCGGCGTGAGCTTGGCGAGGCACGTCTCGATGCGGGGGGCCAGCTCATGGAGTCTGCGGACGGAGCATTCCACGAACAGACGATCGGTTTCCGACATGATTCCTACAGTGTAACGTCCGGCGCTTTGCGCGGTTTCATCGCCTGCTGGCTTCCCAGCTTGAACCACTTATCTTTATATTCTGCAATGACTTACTGGAAGCTGACGCCGATGGGGTTGATTCGCACGGGAATCGGCCGCTGATAGTGGTATAATCTCAACTTATGCCGATCTCTTAATCCCAACCCTGGGGGGGACTCGAACCCAAGTCCCCGTCGCGAACCCCTCGCCGGATCTTACCCTCGCACCAATTGCGAGCCGCCGGCACAAGTTGCTTCAATATAAGGAGTTCCAACATGCTTAAGTTGTTATCCAGTGGTCTGGTAGCGTTCGCGGGCGTAGTGTGCGCCCCGGCCACAGTTGCGCCGTTGCAGTTTGTCCAAGGTTCCGAGGCCCACCAGGACGCTCGCGTGGATGCTGTGCGCGGGTTTTTCGAAAAGACAGGCTGCCCGGCGCGCGATTATTCGCAAGTGTTCCTGGATGCGGCGGATAATTACCAGTTGGATTGGCGGCTGCTGCCCAGCATTTCTTTCGTGGAATCGACCGGCGGCAAGGCCGCGCCGCATAACAACATCTTTGGCTGGGACAATGGGCGCAGCAAGTTCTCCAGCCCGACCGCGGCGATCTGGGGTGTGGCTTATCAACTCGGGTACTCGAAGATGTACCGAGCCAGAAGCCTCAATCAGTTGCTCGCGATTTACAACCCCAATCCCGGCTATGCCGCCAAAGTGAAGAGCGTCATGCTCCGGATTGCGGCTCTCCAATAGGCAACCGACGCCGCTTTGACCCGACTGCGTGCTCCTCCCGTCAATTTCTCCTTGACTAGGACTAGTTTGTGATACAGACTGGTCCTTATGAAGGACAATTCCGCAATGCCAGTGGCCTCCCTCGGCCGGCGAGCCGCCGCCTACTGGTTTGTCGACGGCCTCCCGGACATTGTGCTTGGGATGACACTGCTCCTCTTCAGTGCATTGGGGCTCTGGTGGTGTCTCCAAATGCGCAGGCCAGCGAGGCGGACGCAGATCGATTTCTTGTTTATCGTTGCCGGGGTGCTCTTCTTTTATTGGAAGGGCCGTCAGGCGGTCGATTTCCTGAAATCGCGTCTGACGTATCTGCGTACTGGCTACGTGCAGCCCCCGGAGGATGTTTGGGCCTCCGCGAGTTCCGCAGGCCTCATTTCCCTGTCCCTGCGGCCCGGACCTCCGCCCGATGAAAACGTGACGCAGTTCAACAAGCGGACGGTGTACGTTTTGCAAACGTGGTGCTTCCTGTTCCTTGGCCAGTACCCTTGGAGACATTGGTATGCGCTGCTGGCGATGCCCGTGCTTGCTGCCGTGCTGTATGCGTTGAACAGGAAATCGGAGCATCCCTACCGATGGTGGTCCACGCTGATCCTGGCGCTCAGCGGACCAACGTTGGTGTGGCTAGGTGTCGCGCCGATTCTGCAGCCCCTGCTGATGCCGTTGCTGGCGGCTGTGTGGCTGATCGTACAGGGGGCATGCACGCTGGCCGGCTATCTGCGCGCGAACCCATATCCACGGGCTCCGGAAGGCGTGCGGGCATGACGCTGCGCATGCAGGAAATCTCGCGGCTGGATCGCGTGATCCATGAGCCGGCCCGCCTGGCGATCATGCTGATCTTGGGCGGCGTTGGCGAAGCCGACTTCCTCTACTTGCAGCGGGAGGGCGGATTCACGCAGGGGAACCTGTCGGGGCATCTCGCCAAATTGGAGGAGGCCGGGTATGTCGAGATCGAAAAAAAGTTCAAGGGCAAAGTGCCGCTGACGGTGTGCAGTCTTACCGGCAAGGGCAAGTTCGCGTTCACCGACTATTCCAATCGCATGCTGGGACTCTTGCAATCGAGCGGCTCGTCCGGCGCTTCCCGGCCATCGACCGCGGCCACTGAGCCGCAGCCACGTTGACAACCCCATCTTAACCGGCGTATATTTGCTAACATACTGATCTCTCAATGGTTGCGGTAGCTGACCCATGGTCCTGGCCGATCATGTTTCGGGGGAAAGCGTAGCGCAGTCGCTGACACGTCGATTGACCTCGGCGGAGCGGCATCATCCCTGCCAACTACCGGCGAATCAAACATGGGCGGAATACTAATGGCCGACGAGCAGAATGACACGCAACCGGAACAGGCAACGCCGGACAGCTATGAAGAGTTGCTGGACGACTACAGCCATTTCGCGCCGCCCGCGGCCGACGAAGTTCTGCAGGGAACCGTTCTTAGCCTGACCGCCAAAGACGTCATCGTCGATTTCGGATACAAGTCCGAAGGCATCGTTCCGATCGAGCAATTTCAGGGGCCCGGCGGCGAAATCACGGTCCGGCCCGGCGATCCAGTGGACGTGATGATCGACCATGGCGAGCAGATTGAAGGCTACGTCCTGCTCTCCCACACACGCGCCGCGCGGCTGCGCGTTTGGGACAATTTGGAGAAGGCCTACCAGGAGCAACTCGTCATCTCCGGCCGCGTGCTGGGCCGGGTCAAAGGCGGCTTGGCGGTTGATGTGGGAGTCAAGGCTTTCATGCCGGGATCGCAGGCCGACCCGCGCCCGGTGCGCAACCTGGACGCGCTGGCCGGCCAGGATGTGCCGGTGAAGATCGTCAAGCTGAACCGGCGCCGCGGCAATGTAGTGGTCTCGCGCAAGCTGGCCGTGGAAGAAGAAATTCACGAGCGCAAGAGCGCCACTCTCGATCACATTCAGGAAGGGTCGGTCATCACCGGCGTGGTCAAGAACCTAGCCGAATACGGCGCCTTCATCGACCTGGGCGGCATCGATGGCCTGCTCCACGTGACCGACATTTCCTGGGGGCGCATCGCTCACCCGTCGGAAGTGCTGCACGTCGGCGACGAGATCGCGGTCAAGGTGCTTAAGTTCGATCGCGCCAAGGAGCGGGTATCGCTGGGCATGAAGCAATTGGAGCCCGACCCATGGGAGTCGGTGGCCGAACGCTACCCGGTTAACAGCCGCGTGTTGGGCCGCGTGGTCAACGTCACCGATTACGGCGCTTTTGTCGAGCTAGAGCCCGGCATCGAGGGCTTGATCCACATCAGCGAAATGACCTGGTCGCGGCGCATGAAACATCCTTCGAAAGTGGTCAAGCCCAACGACCAGGTGGAAGCGGTGGTGCTCGAAGTCCATCCCAAGGAGCGGCGCATTTCGCTCGGCCTCAAGCAGCTCGAGGCCAACCCGTGGACCACCATCGACACTCGCTACAGCGTAGGCTCGGTGGTGGAGGGACGCGTGCGCAACATGACCGATTTCGGCGCCTTCATCGAAATCGAGGAGGGCATCGACGGCCTGGTTCACGTCTCCGATCTCTCCTGGACCAAGCGCGTCAAACACCCATCCGAGGTCTTGAAGAAGGGGCAGACTGTGCAGGCCGTCATCCTGGCCATCGATTCGGCGGCTCACCGCCTGTCGCTCGGTGTCAAGCAATTGCAGCCGGATGCCTGGGAGAGCTTCTTCCAGACCCACCAGGTGGGCGATACGGTGCATGGCAAAGTTTGCCGCCTGGCCAGTTTCGGCGCTTTTGTCGAGTTGGCGGAAGGCGTGGAAGGGCTGTGCCACTTCTCCGAAGTGCCGGGGTATGCGGGCAAGCGCGGCGCCGAATCCCCGCTGGCGGTGGGCCAGGAGGCCGATTTCAAGATCGTCAAGATGAGCGAGGCGGAGAAGAAAATCGGGCTCAGCTTGCGGGCCGCCGCGGTCGACGAAGAGAAAACCAGGTTGGTGGACTACCAGCGGAATGCAGCGGCGGCGACCACCACCATCGAGGAGGCAATGAGTCTCAAGGAACCGGAACCGAAGTAAGAGAACCGAAGTGGACTTGCAAATTGGCTGGAATCACGCGATACTGCGGTTTCGTAAACGATTGAGACTCTGGAGCAAGGGATGACGAAAGCGGATCTGATTGAAGAGGTCTCCCGCGTGGTGGAAATGACGCGCAAGGAGTCCGAGGTCATCGTCGAGGCCATTTTCGACAGCATCGTGCGCTCGTTGCGCACCGGCGACAAGATTGAGATTCGCGGCTTCGGCAGCTTTCGCACTCGCCAGCGGCAGCCGCGCATCGGCCGCAATCCGAAGACCGGCGCGCGCGTCGAAGTGCCGGCTAAGAAGATCCCCTATTTCAAGCCGAGCAAGGAGTTGAAGGACGTAGTGAATCTCTCCGCAACTCCGATCGCGCCCGCCGATGGCGCGGCCCCGGCGCCACAACAGGTGCCCAACCCGTAGGCCGGCGGGCCGCACCCCATGGATTATCTGTGGACTCCCTGGCGCTACCACTACATCACGGGAGCGCCGGCGGAGGCGGGTGTGTGCGTGTTCTGCCAGGCCGCCAGTTCGGCGGATGACCACCAGACGCTGGTGCTCCACCGCGCCGTCCACAATTTCGTTATCCTCAACCGCTTCCCCTACACCAGCGGCCATGTCATGGTGGTGCCTTTCGCGCACGTTCCCAGCATCGAAGACCTGCCTGAGCCGGCGTTATCCGAGATGATGGGCCTGGCGCGCGATGCGGTGAAGCACCAGCGCGCGATCTATCGCCCCGATGGATGGAACCTCGGCATGAACCTGGGCCAGAGCGCCGGCGCCGGCATTGCCGCGCACGCGCACATGCACGTGCTGCCGCGCTGGACCGGCGACACCAGCTTCATCACCACCGCTGGCGAAACCCGCGTGGTTCCCGAGGATCTCGAAACAACGTGGGAGAAGCTGTCGGGGGCGTTCCGGGCGGGGTAGGGGAGTGGCGCAGACGCTGGCGGGCTCCCGGAGTCTTCTCAGAGAACTGGTAAACACGTAGCCGTTATTGGTCGAGACGCTTTACTTGATGGCGACGGTCACTGGTGCGCTGGCTGCGCCTGCCGCGTTAACCACTATCGAAAAGGTGACAGACGCATTTTTCGATTCACGTCCATTTCAACTGCGGCCCGCGAGCCAGTCGCCATGCCAGCCGGACCCCTCCTCTCCTCGGATTTCCTTGGCGGCCGCCCGCGCGCCAGAACCCGCAGCCTGCGCCCGGCTCGGTTCTCCAGCGCCGCGACGAACTCGCCCGAGCCTAGCGGTTCGCCGGTGTGGGTAGCACGTCGGATCGATTCGCCTTCGGCGCTCGCCTCGCGATTGTTTCCACGCTGCGTAACGTGGTGGGCGACGCCAGGAAGGATGAAGCGCGGACGGCGGGGCATACACGAGAAAGGTGGGAAGCGCGGGCGAAGGTTCTCCGGAAAATGCGTCTGTCCCCATCGTGCTAAGGTGAGAAATCAGGAATGAATATCCTTTTCATCGGGGATGTTTTTGCCTCTCCGGGGCGGCGGATCGTGGCGGATCATATCGAGGACATCATCCGGACCAACTCGATCGATCTGGCGATTGCCAACGCGGAAAACGCGGCAGGTGGGTTCGGCATCACGCCCTCCATCGCGGAAGAACTGCTCGGCATGGGCCTGGACGTGCTCACCAGCGGCAACCATATTTGGGATAAACGCGAGATCCTCGACTATCTGCCACGCCAGCCGCGGCTGTTACGTCCCGGCAACTACCCGGAAGGGCCAGGTTGCGGTATGGTAACCGTACGGGCGCGCAATGGCGTTGAGTGCGCCGTGTTAAATCTGCAAGGGCGCACATACATGCCGGCCACGGATTGTCCATTTCGCAAGGCCAGCCAGATGCTGGCAGCGCTGGACCCGGCGATTCGCGTGCGCTTCCTGGATTTTCACGCCGAAGTGACCAGCGAGAAAATGGCCATGGGCTGGTATCTGGACGGCAAGATTTCCGCGGTGATCGGCACCCACACCCATATCCCCACCGCCGATACGCGCATTCTGCCGGGTGGCACGGCCTACCAGACCGATTGCGGCATGACGGGGCCCTATGCGTCGGTGATTGGCGTGGAAGCGGGGCTGGCCCTCCAGCGCTTCCTGACCGCGCTGCCGATCCGCCTGGAAGCGGCGCGCCATGGCGCCGAGTTGCACGCCGTGATCGTGGATGTGGACGAGGCGACTGGCAAAGCGCGTGGCGTGCGCCGCCACGCCATCGGCGGAGATTGACACATGGATCCCTCCAACCCCATAGCCGACTACACCGCGTTTTTCATCCAGGTGATCGGCTCGCTGCTGTTCGGCATCGTCTTCCTGTTCCTATGGCGCCAGTCGCGCGCCATCTACTTCGGACTGTGGTCGGCGGCCTGGGGACTGCGCGGGGTTGCCACCATATGCGGCTTCGAGTTGCTGAGCCACGGGGGGGTTGGCTGGCTGGCTCCCTATGCCACTTTCGATTTCGCTTTCGCGATTGTACTGATTGCCGCGGCGCGCGCCGGCTTCGGCTCCGGCTTGCAGGATTGGCGGGTGATGCTGCGTCTGATCCCCCTGCTGCCGGTGTTCGTGATTCTGGTATACGGCGTGGCCCTGATCTCCCGAATGGAAGCCTATCACTCGTCGCACGCTCTCCTGCTGGGCTTCATCTACCTGTACAATTTCTTGCGGCTGCGGCGTCAGGGCGGGCTCGGGTTTCGAATGTTCCGCTTCTCGCTGGTGGTCCTTTCGGCGGCCTTCTTCGAGCACGCCTTCATTTTCCTGTGGATGTACAACCGGGGTAACGCACCGGACTGGGCCCGCTACCTGCATCACGAGAGTTATTACGATTTCGCGCTCCACTGCATAATGGCCTTTTCGGCCATGGCGATGTGGAGCGAGACGCAAATGGACCGGCTGCGGGGCCTGAACGCCGAGGTCGAAGCCCTGCGGCGCGAAAACACCAACCGCACCGACCTGGATTCGCTCACCGGCCTGCTCAATCAGGCGGCGCTGGCGCGGCGCGTGGAACAGCCGGACGCGTTGGACTGTGTGGTGGTGGTCTGCGACATGGACAATTTCAAGGAGGTCAACGACCGCTACGGGCACCTGGTGGGCGACGAAATCCTGCGCAACGTGGGCAGCCTGCTGGAGCGATCCATCCGCCATGACGACGAAGCGTACCGCTGGGGCGGCGACGAGTTTGTCATCCTCTTCCTAAACCAAACCACCGAGGGGGCGGCCAAGCGCATGGCCGAACTTGAGCAGCGGCTGAACGATTTCCAGGTGCGCGGATTCGGGGTGCTGCCGATTTCCTTCAGTTGGGGCGTCGCCGACGCACGCAGCCGGCCACTGCGCCAGGCTCTGGATGAAGCCGACCACGCCATGTACGCCCTCAAACGCAGCCGCGGCGAGCTCCCCGCGCACGCCAATCGGCGATTGGAACTTCGGGCGGACCCGGGTGCGCCGGCGCGGCCCGTTTGACCCGCCGTGATCGAGTCTCTTATACTGGGGAATCGGCATGTATATTCTTTTTCTTCTGATTCACATCGTGGTTTGCGTCTTCCTGATCATCGTGGTCCTGTTGCAGAGCGGGAAGGCGGCGGACCTGGCCGGGGCCTTCGGCGGTATGGGCTCGCAAACGGCGTTCGGCCCGCGTGGTTCGGCCACGCTATTATCGAAGGCGACGACGATTTCGGCGGTTCTGTTCATGATCACCTCGCTTTCGTTGTCCATCCTGGCGACGAAGAGTGCGGGCCTGGGAACGACGGTTTTGGAGGGCGGTTCCACCAAGAGCGCTCCGGTGAAGACGCAGGCGCCGGCGCTTCCGCCTCAGGGACAGATTCCGGGCGTTCCGGCTCCGGCGGCGCCGCAGTCGCAAACGATCCAGATCCCAATCCCGAGTAGACAGAACGCCGGTAAGCCGGTCCCCGTGATCCCCGTTCACCCGGCGCCGGACAAGAAGTAGCCACGCAGCGCGGAGGTGGCGGAATTGGCAGACGCACTAGCTTGAGGTGCTAGCGGGAGCAATCTCGTGGGGGTTCAAGTCCCCCTCTCCGCACCACAGATTATAAAGCAGTTAATAGGGCCTAGCTGAAATTCCAGGCCCTTTCGCTCTTTTCGCTCTTGG
>Ga0187887_10000051_pt1 | contig 111920 bp, 95 predicted proteins | sample June2016WEW_7_10_FD_132977 | JGI IMG/M metagenome (GOLD analysis project Ga0187887, IMG submission 132977) | Peatland microbial communities from SPRUCE experiment site at the Marcell Experimental Forest, Minnesota, USA - June2016WEW_7_10 | ecosystem: Environmental > Terrestrial > Soil >... | reverse complement strand
GTTGATCTTGAACTGCTCGACCAGACGGCGAAGCTGGTTGGCGGTTTCGACCAACTGCTGCGAAGCTTTCTGGGTGTCGGTGGCGCCGCGCGTGGTGCCTTGCGCCGCCTCGGCTACTCCGGTCATGTTGCTGGTGATTTCGCCGCTGCCGTGGGCCGCTTCGCTGACATTGCGCGACATTTCATTCGTGGTCGCGTTTTGCTCTTCGACCGCGGTGGCGATGGTGCTGGAAATGTCGTTGATCTGGTTGATGACGCCGCTGATCGAGGCGATGGCTTCGACGGCAGCTTTGGTGTCGGTTTGAATGGCTTCGATTTTGAGGCTGATGTCTTCCGTAGCCTTGGCGGTTTCTTTGGCCAGTTCTTTGACTTCGTTAGCGACGACGGCGAAGCCTTTGCCGGCCTCGCCGGCGCGGGCGGCTTCAATGGTCGCGTTCAAAGCCAGCAGGTTGGTTTGCTGTGCGATCGAAGTGATGGTTTTGATGACTTGGCCGATTTCGTTCGAAGATTCCCCCAGCTTGGAGACTGTGGCCGTGGTCGTCTCCGCAACTTTGACGGCGGCGGTCGCGACCTTGGCCGCTTCGGTGGCGTTTTTGGCGATTTCCTTGATGCTGGCGCCCATCTCTTCGGCGCCGGTGGCGACGGTCTGCAGGTTCTGGCTGACGGTCTCCGCGGCCTTGGTGACGACGTCGGCCTGGGCGGAGGTTTCGGCGGAGTTGGCGGTGATCTGCTGGCTGGTGACATTCAGCTCTTCACTGGCGCTGGCTACCTGCATTGCTGAGCCTGAAATGGACTGAATCACGTCGTGAAGGTTGTTCTTCATGCGGTTCAACGCCACGCCAGCCTGCCCGATCTCGTCTTCGGAGGTGATTTCGAGGTCGTTGACGGTCAGATTATTTCCAGCAACCGCCTGAATCATGGCCACCATCTTCGAAATGGCGCCGGTTATGGAACGTGTCATAAGGACGGCAACCGCCAAACCGATCGCAACACCCGCCACTGCCAGCATCCAGATGACAGAGCGTGAGCGCGATTCGGCCGCGCTCTGTTCGACCAGAAACTTGTCCTTCAGTCTGTATTCCAGAGCGTTGAAATCCGCGACGGCCTGGCGCAAATGAGTTCGGGCCGCGCTCGTCGCAGGGCTAAACGCGAGCTCTACCGCGTCGTTCGTTTTCCCCGCCCGGCGCAATTCGATCTCCCGATCGGCGATGGCGCGATATTCATCAAATGTGCGCCGGATTTCAAGATGAAGCCGCTTGCCCTCTTCCGTGACGATGGTCTTTTGCAGGCGGTCCATATTCTCGTTGAATTCCTGCTTGCCCTGATCGTCGATCTTTAGGACATCCTCTCTCCCGCTGAGCAGGAACCCTCTGATCCCTGTCGTCTGTTTTTCGATTTCGGCCTCGATCTGAGAAGCGGTGTCCTTCTTCGTCATCATGCTATCGACCCGTCCAGATATTTCCGCAAGCCAGCTCACGGTTCCGCTGGCCACAAACCCTAGGGTCACTAGAATTAGCAGCAAGCTGCCAAACCCGAAGCCTAGTTTCATTTTTAAGGTCAGTTTTCTCATTACTTTTCCCTTGCGAGAAGCTTCTGTCCTCGGCTTCTAACGGCCTGCCGCGACGGTTTCTACCGCATCGGCGGTCATCTGGCAGGCCTTTTCGGTGTCGAGCACCAACAGTAGCTGGTTATTCAGTTTGTGCACTCCGGTGATCATGGTGCGCACGGTGCCACGCAAAGTTTCTGGAGGGCGCTCGAAGCTGGAGTCGTCGACCTCGACCACATCTCCAATTTCATCGACCAGCAGGCTGACCGAGCCATCTTCGGAGCGCACCACAACGTTCATGGCGCGCGCGCCCGGCGGGCTGGGTTCGAGCTCCAGCAGCCGGCGGAGATTGACGGCGGTGACGATCTGGCCGCGCAGGTTGATGAGGCCGCTGACCACACTCGGCGCCAGCGGAACCTTGGTCATATCGAGGGAGCGAATGACTTCCTGCACGCCCTTGAGTTCGACGCCGAACAGGAGTTTGTCGAGGTAGAAGGTGCAAAACTGTGAAGTATGAGCCATAAATTAGTTCACCGCCCCCGCCGATTTCGCCGCTGGAGCGGGCGGCGCGGTGTGGGCTTCGGCCTGGCGCAGGATGGCGGGGATATCGAGCAATTCCGTGACCCGGTCTCCGATCACAACCGAGTAGAGAACCGAAGGCCGGGTGGCGGGGGACTTGACGTCGGCGCGGTCTTCGACGATATCGAGAATGCGCTCGACCACCAGGCCGAAGGAGCGGCCTTCGTGGTTCAGCACCAAAACCTGGATCGGCCCGGTGTCGAGAGTGGGCGGAGCCTGCAAGGCGCGCAGCTTGTTGCGGCGCTCTTCGAGGATCACGTTGAGGCGAACCAAAGGCAGAATCTGCCCGCGATATTGAGTGACCCATTGGCTGCCGGACATCTCCACTTGAGCGACAGGAAATTCTTCGAGACGCGCCAGAGTGCTGAGCGGGATCGCCATGCGGGAATCGCCGGGGCCAGCAAAGAGCAGGAAGGTTTGCTTGTCTTGTTCCGAGGCGGCTCCCGCGGCCGTAATTTTTTCGGCCAGGGAGCGGTCGCGGGTTTCGCTGACGACGCTGGCGCGCTGCGCGAGGCCGAGCACGTCGAGAATGAGCGCGACTTTGCCATCGCCCATGATGCTGGAGCCGGCAAAGGTCTTCACGGTCTTCAATTGTTTGCGCAGAGGCTTGACGACAATTTCTTCGGTGTCGTTGATCTGATCGACGACCAGCCCGAAGTGGCGATCGTCGGCTTGCAGTACGACGATGTTCACGGCATCGTCTTTCTCCACGTTGGCATCGTCATGCACGGTCTCGGGCAGCTTCAATTCGCGGTTGAGATAGACGAGCGGGAGCAGCCGGCCGCGCAGGCGGTAGACGGGAGCGCCGTGCACCAATTCGATCCCTTTGGCGACGTCTTCGGCCTCGAGGCGCACCAGTTCGAGCAGGCTTACCTGCGGGATGGCGTAGCGGTCGCCACCGCAAGTCACGACCAGGGCGGGAATGATGGCCAGAGTGAGAGGGATTTTTACGCGCACCGTGGTGCCCGCACCGAGCGTGGACTGAACGTCGACGGTGCCGCCGATTTTTTCGACGTTGGTCTTCACCACATCCATGCCGACGCCGCGGCCGGAGACGTTGGTGACTTTGGCCGCGGTGGAGAAGCCGGGAAGAAAAATCAGATTGAAGACTTCGCGCTCGCTCATGCGCGGCGCCTGTTCGGCGGTGATCAGGCCGCGTTCGATGGCCTTTTGCCGGATGCGCTCCGGATTTAATCCGGCGCCATCGTCGGTGATTTCGATGTTGACCTGGCCGCCTTCATGAAAGGCGCGCAGGATCAGCCGTCCAGCACGATCTTTCCCCACCTTGAGGCGATCCTCGGGAAGCTCGATGCCGTGATCGACGGAGTTGCGCACGAGATGGGTGAGGGGATCCTTGATGGCCTCGATGATGGTTTTGTCGAGTTCCGTTTCTTTGCCCTCCATCTCGATGCCGACTTCTTTGCCGCAGCCGAGCGCGACGTCGCGGACGGTGCGCGGAAACTGTCCCCAGATATTGCCGATGGGCTGCATGCGGGTCTTCATGACCTGCTCTTGCAATTCGGTGGCGATCAGGTTCATGCGCTGGGAAACGGCCTGCAGTCCGGCGTCTTCGACGGTGCTGGAGATTTGCAGGAGCTGGTTGCGGGCCAGCACCAGTTCTCCGACCAGCGTCATGAGCTTGTCGAGGACGCTTACTCCAACGCGAATGCTTTCGGCGCCGGCTTCGCGGTGTTTGGATTCGGCCGCGGGCTGGGGCGGAGGGGTATCCCCTGGCTTCGCCGATGCTTTGGCATCGCGGTGGGCAGAAGGGGCCGAGGCGGATGCCGCTGCGGCGGCTGCACGGGCAGGCGCCGCAGCCGGGGTAGGTTGAGAGGGGTCGGCCGGAGCCGACTCGCCGGGTTCTTGATCGGAGCGAAGCTTCGCAGCGAGCTTGGCGGCGGCCTTCGCGCTCTTCGCCTCAGCGGATTTTTTAGAGGCTGGGGGAGGAGGAGCGAAGGGCGAAGTGATGTCGATGCCTGGCCGAGCAGGCGCGACCGAGGCTTCGATTGGAGCGGAAATCTCGGCTTCCGTGGGCGCCGATGAAGCCGCGTCCACGGCCAGGGGGAGCGCGTGCTCGTCTGGCCGCTGCAGCCGGGTCAGGGTTTCGCGCAGTTCCGGATAGTCGATCTCGCCATCCTGACCGGTGGATTGAATCTCCTTGAGCATCTGCCGGACGGCATCGACCATGCCCAGCAACGCGGTGGTGATCTCCGGATTCAGGGTGAGCTGGCCGTCGCGTAGAAGCGTGAGGAGATTCTCACCGACGTGGGCCACCTTTTCGAGCTTGCTAAAACCCAAGAAGCCACAGGTGCCCTTGATGGTGTGAATGGTGCGGAAGACGCCGGCTAGGGCGTCTTTGTCCTTGGGGTTCTTCTCCAGACCGACGAGGTCGCGGTCCAGGCGGTCTAGGTTCTCGTAGCTTTCGACCAGAAAATCCTGGACGATGTCACTCTCACTCATCGCGGGCATTCCTTTCCAAGTTGGAGACGATTCTCCATCGGTCGCTTTCCGAGGTGAGCCGAGTCTGAGTTCCGCGCCACGGTTGGAGCAGTCTCTTCAACTGTCCATCGTCGCTTGGGCGGTTTTCTTTAGGCCCCCTGGGGAGCGGGTCGCTGGCTCGAAAGAAATCGGCGCAGGGAAGGCGGAGATTAGAGGGAGATAACGAATTCCGCAGGGTTAAAGGCAACAGCCTTTGAACGCGGAGCGCGCCGAGTACGGCCGCGAAGGCCGCGGGGAAGAGTCATGGCTGGATCCGTACTATTCTTTTTTTTCTGGCTCCGGCAGCAGCGGGGGCTCGATGGGCTTGCGGGGTAGCATCTGGTCGCGCATCGCGGCTTCGTAGACAAAGCCGGCGACGATGACCGCCGCCTGCTTCAGATCTTCCGGTTGCAGGCGGTCGTAGACGTCCATGTTGGAGTGATGGGTGCGGGTTTCGTAGTCGAGGGGATCTTGAATGAATTGGAAAGCCGGGATACCGACGGCGTCGAAGGATTCGTGGTCTGTCCCTCCGGTATTGCGCATGGTTAGAGTATCCATGCCGAGGTCTTTGAAGGGCTTCATCCAGGCCTCGAAGATGGGTTCGACCGCCTGGTTCTCTTGCAAGTAAATGCCGCGAATTTTTCCCGAGCCGTTGTCCACGTTGAAATAAGCGGAGATTTTCGCCTGCTCCGGCTTCACCGTGACGGGGCCGGCCTCGCGCCGCAGAAGTGTTGGCATGCCTTTCATGGCGGGGCTGTCGATTGCCGGACGCGACCCGAAATGTTGCTGGACGTAATTCTGGGAGCCGAGCAGCCCTTGTTCTTCTCCACTCCATAGCCCGATGCGGATGGTGCGGCGCGGTTTGAGATCGAGCGCTTTCAGAATGCGGACGGCTTCCATCATCACGATCGTGCCGGCGCCGTTATCGGTGGCACCGGTGCCCGCGTGCCAGGAATCCAGATGCGCGCCCAGCATCACGACCTCATCTTTTTTGTTTTTATCGCTGCCGGGAATTTCGGCGATGGTGTCGTACTGCATGGGATCGTCGTCGTAGAAAGTGTTGGCGACGTTCAGTTCGAGGGCTACGTCTTTGTTCTGTTTGAGCAGGCGGGCGATGCGAGTCCAATGCTCGAGAGCCAAAGTGAGTTGAGGAATGGTGGTGGTTTCCCCGGTCTTGTAGCTTCCACCCGACTGCACGAACACGGTGCCGCCGCCGGAAGTCTGGCGGCTGTGGTCGATCACCGCGAGCACTTTTTCCTCGGCGAAGAACATGTTCTGGTCTTTGATGAGCTGCTGGCGCTTCAGGAAGTCCGCAGGGCGGTAGCCGTGTTCGGTGACGCCGGAATAATCGGAGAGCTTGGCGAGATCCTCTTCGCCGTAGCGCTTGAATGGGGCGTCGGTGATCGGCTTCGCTTCGGTGTCCGCGCCGAGGATTACGATCATGCCCGCCAGCTTGCCCTTATATTTTTCAAAATCTTTCTGATCTTCGATCGTGGCGCGAATGCAGTGGCCTTGGACTACGCCGTTGGTGCCGGGAGTCCAGGCTTTGGAATAGGCGATCAGCGTGGCCACATCGGGCGAGGTCATGCGCACGTTGACGAATTGATTCGCCCAGCCGCGGCCGAAGGGACCCCAGGCTTCGAGATGCGCGTTGCTCAGGCCCATGCCGGTGAGTTCATCGCGCGTCCATTCGTTGGCTCGCTTCATGTTGGGGGAGCCGGTTAGGCGTTCGCCGATCGAATCCATTAATCCGGTGGCATAGTCCATCACCTTCGAATTGTGGAAGCCTTCGTAGCGAATGCGGCCGATGGTTTCGAGATCAACGGTTTCTTGCGACCACAAGGGGTAGAGCGAGGACAAGGCCAGAAGAACACAGACGAATCGCAACGACACTTTCAAGGGCAGCTCCCGGGAGGGATTAAAAGCAAACCGGGATTATACAACTCGGGTTGATTGTTCTTACTCCATCGGGACTGTCTGGCGTGGTCGTCTTTTAAGAGCTTGATCGCAGAGAGCGCAGAGAAGAGCCGCGGAGGTCGGTGAAAAAACGGGGCTGTCCCAAGCTGCATCACGATCTTCGACAAAGCGGCAGGTCCGGCCGGTAACGGTCATTCTTTTTTCGCGGGAGCCTCTTTGCCGGGGTCGGGTTTTTGCTGTTCGGGCTTTTTTTCACCACTCTTGGTCTCGGTGCCCTTGGTTTCGGCGCCCTTGGCAGCGCCGCCCTTGGATTCTTCGGACTTCTTTTCCCCGCCTGATTTTTCCTCGCCCTTTTTGCCTTCGCCGCCCTCGGCGGAGGGCTTCCCCTCCTCGGCCTCGGCGGCATTTTTGACGACATATTGCACGATGAGCGAAATGCGGCGATTGGCGGGATCGAGAGGATCCTCTACCTTGCGCAGGCGTTGATCGGCGAAGCCGCGGACCTGGGTGATCTGGTCGGCCTTGATTCCGTTGGCTTGGACAATGCGGCGGGCGGCATTCGCGCGGTCCGTGGAAAGTTCCCAGTTGCCGTAATTTCCGGAAGTTGCGTAAGGCTTGGAATCGGTATGGCCTTCGATGGAAAGTTTGTTGGGCAGCTTGCCTAATTCCCGAGCCAGGGTGATCAGCAGGTCGCGGCCGTCGCCGTTGAGCTTGGCGCTGCCGCTGTCGAAAAAAGTTCCGGAAGCGGATTCCATCAACTCGATGCGCAGACCTTCGTTAGTGACGGTCATTTCGATGTGTTGCTTGAGCTTCTCGAAATCGTTCATCTCCTGGATTTTTTTTTCGAGCTGATCCTTGAGCTGGGGCATGTTGTCTTTGGTCAGGGTGAAGTTTTCGCCGGAACCGGCTGCGCTTGATCCTTTTTTCGAGGAAGTGCCGTTGGGATCGCGGAAGTAGCCGCCCACCGCCTCCTGCACGGGCTTGCTGGAACTCATGAGCCACATGACCAGGAAGAAGGCCATCATGGCGGTGACGAAATCGGCGTAAGCGACCTTCCAAGCGCCGCCGTGATGGCCGCCGTGGCCGCCTTTCTTTTTGATGATGATGATGGGGCGGGTGGTTTTTTCCATGGGGAGGGTTTAGTGAGCGGCGGCCGCGGCGGCCGCGCCGCCGCCACGGCAGGCGGCTTCCAGTTCTTTGAAGGAGGGGCGTACGTGGCCGGGAACGGCGCGCCGCGCCACTTCCACGGCCATGATGGGTGCGGTGCCCTTGAGAAACGACACCATCATCACGCGCAGCACGTAAAGGTAGGCGTGCTCGTCATCGGCGATCTTCACCATGTTGGCGGCGATCGGACCGACCAGCCCATAGCACAAGAGAATGCCCAGAAAGGTTCCCACCAGCGCCGCGGCCACTTTCTTTCCGATCTCCTCCGGCGGGCCGCCCAACGATCCCATGGTGATGACCACGCCCAGCACCGCCGCCACAATCCCCAGGCCGGGCAAGGAATCCGCCATGCTGTTTAAAGCGGCCGGCGGCGTAGCGGCCTGATGATGGTGAACTTCCAGATCGAGATCGAGCATTTGATCGAGTTCGAAGGCATCGACGCCGGTGATGGCCATGCGCAGCGAGTCGCAGACAAAGTCGCGGACGTGGTGGTTCTTGAAAACTTTGGGACCTTTCGAGATGATGGGGCTTTTGTCAGGCTCTTCCACGTCGGCTTCGAGCGCCATCAGACCGTCTTTGCGGGCCTTGTTCAGCAGCTCATACATCATCTTCAAGCTGTCGGTATAAGCCTGCTTGCCGTAGGGAGAGCCGCCAAAGACGCCAGCCATTCCGCCCGCAATTTGCTTGAGAATGTGCAGAGGGTTGGCGATGAGCACGGTTCCGATCGCGGCACCGAGGATGGTGACGAGTTCGGCGGGCTGAATGAGCACTTTCAGATTTCCGTGCTCCATCAGATAGCCGGCAACCACACAGCCGAAGACCACGACGATTCCAATGATGGCAAACATGTATTCGGCTCGTTATGGCCCGATTCGTTTCGTTAAGTTAGTAGCGCAAAATCGCAGGACATTTTCTCAAGACGGATCGCCGGCCGCCGCGGCAATGCGGATGGGCCTCGCCTCTCGATTCCTGATGAGTTCATTTAGGGCTCGTTGCACCAGTGTATCGACGCTGTCTCCCGCCGCCGCGCCGGTGCCCCCGAGCGCAAGCGGCAACGACAAATCCTCACCCCACCAACGGATCGTCGCGTTCGCCATCATCTTGAGCATGCGATCGCTGATCGACTGCAGAGCGTATTCGGTGCACCCCAGCAAAATCACCAGGAAGCGCTCCTCGCTCCAGATGCCGACTAAGTCGGTGGCGAATACCGTGTTTCTCAGGGTGCGAGCCAACACCTGCAGAATGGTGCGGGCCGCCCCCTGGCCGTATTTGGAGCGGAATTCGGCGAGATCATTCAACTCCAGAAAAACCACTCCGAAGGGAACGTGGTGTTCGTTGAACGATCCCAAGGTTTCGCGCAGATGCGATTGCATCAGGGCCCGGTTTGGCAATCCGGTTACTTCGTCGAGCCAGCCCTGTTCTTTCATGCGGCGGTCGTTGGGGTCGGGACCGGCTATGGCGAACTCGCCTTCGAAGGTCTGGATGATGCCGATGATCGATCCGCGCTTGTCACGCAGCGGGATGGCCCAGGTGTGCACTTGCGTGCGATGCCCGGACTTGTGGTGAATGAAGCTCATGGTCTCGACCGGCTTGGCATCGTGCAGAGCGATGGCGAGAGGACACTTATCGGTACACATTTCACAGCTGGTCTCGTTACAGTGCTGAAGAATGTTTTCGGTAGAGGCGTGACCCAGCACATCCATGCGCGAGTATCCCGTTATTTGTTCGGCACCATCGCTCCAAAAGACGATCCTTCTTTGCAGATCGAGGACGCTGACGCCGATTTGCAGGTTATCGAGGATGTCGCGGTAAATGTCCGGATCTTCGAAAGCCGACATGGGGATCGCAATCTTGGGCGCAACGCTGCTTACTAGCTCTCCATCGGCAGCATAGGAACTCCACTTAAGCGAGGCAGCGGGGACGACTCGAAATCGCCTCCGAACTTCTTCGCGGTAGCGGTCCTGTCCGAAATGTTAGCTAAATTAAAGCTTTGCAATCACTTAGGGCAGTGGCACTTTAGGGCGATGGAGTAGCACGGGAGTGCCATATGCAGAAGTCGGCGGGAGGTTTAATTTTGCAGGTGAGCAGTTCTGGGGGAGGGCTGCCCGGGCGCCCTAATCTTGAAAAAGATTAGGGCGCTCCTTATTGGGGGCGAACTTTCTCAGGTCGATGTACGGAGAGGTTTTTAATTGGTCGAGATGGTGAAGTTGACCGTGATCTTGGCCTGGGTCTCGACCGCTTCACTGCCTTCGAAGTGCGGCTTGAAGTGCCATTGCCGGACTGCATCCTCGGCGGCGGAGGCCAGGATGTGCGGGCCGCTCACCACGTGCAAGTCTTGGATGATTCCGTCGCGGCCAATCATCGCCTGCAGAATTACCGAACCCTGCACCTTCATCTGCCGCGCCAGCATGGGATAGTTGGGGCGCACCGGCTTGGCTATGATCTCGGTGGCGTCGGCGGACATCTGCACGCGCTCCGAAGCGTCGCTGGTTATGTTGGCCGCGTTCTGCGAATCGGCTGAGATGCTCGGCTCCGCGACTGGTTCGGCAGGCATTCCCGGCTGCAGGTCGACGCGCACGGAGTTGCTGCCGGGGCGCAAGGTGCGATGTTTGTCGCCGGCCACGACCTCGATCTCCAAAGGCGGTAGCACAGTACGGCTGGTTACTGCGATTGGCGGCGCCGGCACTTCTAGAGCAGGAGTCGTCGCAGCAGAAGGCTTGGGAGCGCGGGCCGCTGTTTTCCGAGTGGCCCTCTGTGAGGCATGCTTCGATTTCGCGGGCGGGCTGGGTTTGCTGACTGGAACGGGCGTCTGCACTGGAATATTCTTGGCCAGCGGCGCGCTCTGAACCGGCTGGTTCTCGACCGACTGGTCCGCTTCCTCGGGCGCGTCCGGAAACCAGAAGTCGCGGTCGTGCCACAGCACGATTGCTAAAGCCAACAGCAGCAGGCACAGCGAGCTCACCATCAGGTTACGCTGTTTGGAATCTTCCTGCGCCTGCGGACGCGCTTCCGTGCCGAAGGCGGGCGGGCTTTTCGTCGCGATAGTTTTTAGCTCGAGATTCGACATGCGGAACCCACGCGGCTTTGGGGGAAGGCTGCTGGCGATAGTATGCCTCGAAAACTCCGTAAAGGCCAGCAAAAGGTACGCTCCAAATTGGCTGGGAGGCATTATGATTCTGGCTTCGGCTCATTCTGATCCCTGGGGGGCGCGAAACTTTCACACATTTGGCGAATCCCATGCCTGGGAAGTCGAGGACCGGTATTTTCCCGAGGAAAACGCGGCTGGTAGCGCAATGTTTTGCACTGCGACTTGAGGGGGAACGCCTTGAAGAAAAAGAACGCTGATCTGAAGCTTCAGCTCGAGGAAAAAAAGTTCAAGCAAGTGAACCGGCGCGAACTGCTGAAGCTGGCCCCGGTGCTGGCTTTGGGCGCATTCGCCGTTCCCAGCCTGCGCGAAGTCTTGCTGAAGAAAGGTCTTGGTTTCAGCGATTGGACTGCGGCACGCTTTTTCCGGCCGGGGCATGCGGCGACTACGTTCGACGATTCCGATCTCACCCCCTTCGCGAAATTTCCCATCAACGGCTATGACGTCGACGATCCCGGCGTGGATTTCGATGCGTGGTCACTCACCGTGAGCGGCGCGGTGAAAAGGCCGGGCGACTACAAGCTGGGGCAGGTGCAAGCGCTGCCACGTTTTCGCCAGAATACCCGCCACGTGTGCGTCGAGGGCTGGGATGTGATTGGACGCTTCGGCGGGACACGGCTCTCTGACTTTTTGCAACTGATTGGCGCGGACACTACCGCTCGCTTTATCACCGTCAACTGTGCTGACGACTATTACGAATCTTTGGACATGGAGACTGCGCTGCATCCGCAGACCTTGCTCTGCTATGAGATGTACGAGCAGCCCTTGACCCGCGAGCATGGCGCGCCTTTGCGTTTGCAGATTCCCACCAAGGTTGGCTACAAGCAAGCGAAGTATTTAACGGATTTGAAAGTAACCAATGTGCTGGATCGCGTCGGCTACTGGGAAGACCAGGGCTATTCGTGGTTCTACGGGCTGTAGGGTAGCGCCGGTGTCCCGCCGGCTGTCGCGCGGGCGTCCCGCCCTCGCAGGGGCAAGATTTAGTTTTCCGGGAGGTTCTTACATGAGCGGCGCGGTCGTTGAAATCATCCAGACGAACGGAAAAGAAGACGAAGTTCCGGTAGCAGTGGGCCGAGCCGTCTACGAGCATCCTTATATTGTGCGGCTTTGCCACTGGATCAATCTGGTTGCGCTCTTCGTGATGGTGGGCAGCGGCTTGCAGATTTTCCGCGCCTTCCCCAGTTTCGGCGCCAAGATTCCGCAGAAGGATTTGCTGCACTGGCCGAAGGCGTTCGCCATCGGTGGCTGGCTGGGCGGGGCTTTGCAATGGCACCTCACCTTCATGTGGATTTACATCGCGACCGGCGTGCTCTATCTCGGCTACCAAATTTTTAGCGGCAACTACAAGCAAGTGCTCTTCACCCATCGCGATCTTCCCGGGGTCTGGCCCATGGTGAAGCATTATTTTTTCTTCGGTCCCAAGCCGCCGCTGCGCGAAGCCTACAACCCGCTGCAGAAGCAGGCTTACACCTCGGCCATTATCCTGGGAGTTCTTTCCGTGGCGACCGGTTTTGCGGTGTGGAAGCCGATTCAGTTCTCATGGCTGGCATGGATGATGGGAGGCTTTCACTACGCGCGCATCTGGCACTTCGCCGTGATGTGGGCGATTTTGTTTTTCGTGCTGGGGCATCTGGTGATGGTGATCCTGCATGGGTGGAGCAATTTCATTTCGATGCTGACGGGATGGAAGAAAGATCCGGAGTATTGAGATGTCCGCCGCAGCGCCTAAAGACGAAATCTTAATTGCGAATCAGCCGCCGCGGCATTCACGACCGTAGGATTGCGAGCCCGATGTCCGATCCAGAGATGGTGTTGAACAATCCGAGGCAGGCCGGGGACGCGCGCGAGCTGGAATTGATCTCCAACGTGCAAGGTGGCCAGCACGAATTGTTTTACGAGCTGGTTCGGCCCTATGAGCGCCGCGTCTACGCCGCGGCCCTGGCCATTCTGCGCAACGAGCAGGATGCCGAAGACGCCGCGCAGGAGGCCATGCTCAAAGCCTTCGCCAATATCCAAAAATTCAGGGCCGAGGCGCGCTTCAGCACCTGGCTGATCCAGATCACGGTGAATGAAGCCCTGATGCGCCGGCGAAGGGAGCGAACCGTGGTCATGGAAGGCATCGACGATCGCCGCGATGGTGAAGAAAGTGAATATGCGCCCCGCGATTTTGCCGACTGGCGCGAGATTCCCTCGGAAGCTCTGGAACGCAAGGAGGTGCGCCTGCGGCTGGCGGAGGCTTTAGGCACGCTCGATCGAAAGTATCGCGAAGTTTTTGTGTTGCGCGATATGGAACATCTGAATATTCAGGAGACAGCGGAGGCACTGGGTATTACGGCGGCTTCGGTGAAAACGCGGCTGTTGCGGGCGCGGCTGATGTTGCGCGATCTGCTAGCCGCCGGATGGGAGCAGGGCTGGTTCAGCCGGCTGCCATTCGAGAAGGGGACCAAACCATGGTAAGCCACGAGAAATTGAACTGCGAACAGGTGTGGCGCGAGCTTTCGAATTACATCGACGGCGAAGTAAACGCCGCGCTGCGCTCGACGATGGATGAGCACTTCAAAACCTGCCAGCGCTGCGCCTCGTTGCTGGCCGGGACGCGCAATGTGGTTCAGCTTTACGGCGACGAACGAATGTTGGAGGTCCCCGCGGGTTTCAGCCAGCGATTGGAGCAGCGGCTTGAGCAGAAGGTGGAGCAGGGACGGGAACGGCGCCGGCCGAGGGCCGTTGCGAGCCGCGCGCGGTGGTCGAGTTGGTCGGCATGGATGGTCCCTTTGGCGGCGATGGCTTTGTTCGCCGGAACTTTGGCACTCGTGGATTCGCTGACGTTCAAATATCCGGCAAAGTCGATACTTTCAGCGCCGGGTCACGATATTCCTCCGGACTTGGCGGTCGTGGTGACCGCGGGGTCGAGAGTCTTTCACGTGGCGGGATGTTCTTTTATTCACGACAAAGCTACCGAGCGAACCATTACCGCTAAAGAGGCAATGCAGGATGGATATGTTCCGTGCTCGCGCTGCCTGCGGCAGTATCTGAAAACAGCGTTGAGGGGGCAAACCGATGCAGATGACGCTAGCGCGGATGCGGAGCAGGATGAAGTGATCGGCAGGGCTGGGCACTGAGGAGAGCTTCGGAAGGGCACGACCTCGGTCGTGCCGCAACTGGCGTCCTAAGTCCGGCGGCTTTCGGCCGCTCAGGTCGCCGGCAAAAGATCTTTCGGTCGCCGTTGCTAGGCGCAAGGTGCCATGCAGTCAACCCCGAAAAGCCCACTCTCAGGCTTTCCGCTTCGGAATTCCAGGTCATAGTAGCCATCCGTCTGAAGCTTTTTGCCGGAGAATTCTTTAAAGTGGTCGAACCGGATATTACCGGAGACTGCTTGTTCACACGACTGCCTTGCACTCAAGCAGCGAATCGCCGAGTTGTCGCCACCGATCGCAATATTTTTCTTCGCGAGTATCGGCTGCTCTCGGATGTCGATTCTCAGATAAGGGTAAGAGGTCGTTCCTCGGCATTGACTGGATTGCTGCAAAAAGAGCCGGAATCCTGGGCCGCCGTCGCCTTGGACGCAGGTCGTCGTTGCATAAGTATAGGCGTTCGCATTTGCTGACGGCTCGGGATCATCCGCACATAAAGGATGAGCAAGGAGGACAAGTGCAAGGAGGGTCGCCGCTAGGTTCCACTGCATTCGCACAACACGCCTCCTGCACAGAAATTCTCGCAACTGATCTTAGGTCAAACGACCTGGAGACTCAAAGGGCGCACCGACCCTGAGCGAAAGCTAGGACCTTGGTTTTTGCGTGCGCCGGCAGCATGACTGCCCCAGGCAAGCACCAGGGTCCTTCGCTTCGCTCGGGAGGACAAAGCGCGAGTGTTTGCGATCACCAGTCGCGGGAGTCCGCGACGACAAATCGCCGCGCCCCGCGCTGACAGATTAGTTCTGCTTCATCTGGTCGTTTTTCATCGTGTCGTCTTTCTTCATGTCGTCCTTCTTCATGCTGTCGTCTTTCTTCATCGCGTCTTTCTTCTTGGTCTTTTTGGTTTTCTTGCTGTCCTCCTTCTTCATGGAATCGTTCTTCATCGCGTCGTCTTTTTTCATCGAATCCTGACTGGTGCTGTCCTGCTTCATGGTATCGCCGCTGGACTGGGCGAAGGCTGCCATCGCAGCGGTCAAAATGCATGCGAGCGCGAAACTGCCGAAAATCTTCTTCATCATCTTCTCCTTGAGGTGAGTTTGAGTTGGATCGTCCGGCAGGCTTCACCTGCAGGCGGATATGGGATTCGCCTGCGGGAACAAAGTTACAGGTCACTTCGAAACCTTGAACACAAGGGCCGAGGCTCAGTTCGACTCAGTTCTCTGCCTGAGGGCGTCATCCCCAAACCCGGCGCAGTTCAGCCGGGGGGAGGGATCGCCCGTGCCAACAAAGGCATGCGTCAAGAAAGATCCCTCGCTCCGCCTCGAAAGCGGCCACGCTCGGGATGACGGCACGAGAGAGGAAGTTCAAACTGAGCCACCCCCCGATTTCTCAGCAGGCGAGCTGATCGCGGGAGATCTTCAGCCCACTCAAATTGCCGAGCGCGGTCACGGCCACCGACTCCGTCTTAAAGAACTCCCGAGCCAGGCTCTGAAGGTCTTCCGCGGTCACGGCTTCGATCTTCTCGATCAATTCATCGAGGTCCTGGAAGCGGTCGAAGTACATTTCCTGGCGGGCTAGATTCGACATGCGCGCCGTGCTTGACTCCAGCGAGAGCATGAGGCTGCCTTTGAGCTGATCTTTCGAGCGGCGCAGTTCTTCGTCCGGCACCGGTTCGTTTTTCAGATTGCGAAATTCGTTCACCACCGACTTCACCACCTTCGCCGCCGAGGCCAGCGAAGTTCCGGCGTACACGGCCATGCAGCCGGTATCGCGATAGGGATTGAGATCGCTGTAGATGGAGTAAGCCAAGCCCTGGCGCTCGCGAATATTCTGGAACAAACGCGAACTCATGCCTCCGCCGAGCAGGGTATTGAGAATGTAGCCCGCATGGCGCTTCTCGTGAGCGATTGGGTAGGCCGGCACCCCCAGGCAGAGTTGCACTTGCTCGAGGGCTTTTTTGTTTCGCAATACGATGCGCGGAACGATCTTCGGCTCGGCGGAATGGAAGCCGTTCTGCGCCGGCTTCAAGTGCTCGAAGTGCTTGACCACCAGATCGACGAATTGGTCGTGGTCGAGGTGCCCGGCGGCGGCCACGATGATGTTTCCCGGGGCGAAGCGGTGAGAATAGGTATCGAGCACGACCTGGCGCTCGAATTTCTTCACCGTTTCTTTCGTCCCTAGAATCGGCTTACCCAAGGGATGATCCTTCCAGAAATTCTGGGTAAAGATTTCGTGGACCAGATAGTCGGGGTTGTCCTCGTCCATCTTGATTTCTTCGAGAATCACGCCGCGCTCGCGGGCGATATCTTCGGCGGTGAAGGTGGGGTGCAGGACGAGGTCGGATAAAATCTCAAGCGCTACCGGAACATGTTCATCGAGCACTTTGACGTTAAAGCAGATACACTCTTTCGAGGTGAAGGCGTCCATGTTGCCGCCGATGGAATCTACCTGGCGCGCGATCTCCTCCGCGGTGCGGTGCTTGGTGCCTTTGAACACCATGTGTTCGATAAAATGCGAGATGCCGTTTGACTGCGGGGTCTCGTCGCGCGAACCGGTCTCGAGCCAAATGCCGATCGAGGCCGAGCGGATATGCTCCATCTGCTCGGTGATCACGGTCAGGCCATGGGGCAGCACCTGTCGGCGAATGTTGCGAACTTCTTTGTCCATCTTTACCATCTTTAGTATCGGATGCTGGCTGGGCCGGGAAGTAGCAAGCGGTCGACCGGATGACTTCCCAAAGCCGACCCTCCTATTCTTACACATCCGCGCGGGTTGGGCGGGGTTGCGAGAGCAAGAAGTTTAATCATTTAGAATGAATAAGTTGAGTAGGCTTGGTGAAGTTTTTGGTCCGCTTTGGCGGGTGAAGGCTGGCGAATCAATGTCGGAAGCGCGACCATCGTCGTTGCTCGGTATGGACCTGCAAGAGCTCTCTGCCTTGGTGACCCAGGCGGGTGAACCGGCCTACCGTGCCAAACAGATCATGGCAGCGATATACCGGCAGCGAGTTGAAACGCTGGAGGGGATTTCCACGTTGCCCGGCGATTTTCGCAATCGCCTCTCGGAGTCCGGTGTTACGGTCGGGGCGGCGAAGATGGAGCAGCGTTTTCTATCTCGGGATGGAACGGTGCGCTATTTAATCGGCTTCGCGGATGGGCAGACGGTGGAGACCGTTTGGATGCCCGAGGGTGACGGCGGGGAAGCGGGGGATGGTTCAGAGGCTGGGGATGAAGCTGAGGCTTCCAGTTTAGGCTCCTCTGGGGCTAAAGCCCGGTTACGCGGGCCTGAGTTTGACGCAGGCCCGGAAGGCCCACTCCACCCTATTGCGATGCACCCTGCTGCGGTACACCCCACCGCGGTGCGAAATCGAGGACGCTCTACCATCTGCATCTCCAGCCAGGTGGGCTGTGCAGTCGACTGCCAGTTCTGCCTGACCGCGCTGCTCGGAGTGAAGCGCAACCTGACCGCCGGTGAGTTTGTGGGGCAGGTTTGCGCCGTGCTGAAAGATCAAAACATTTTCCCGCCCGAGGATCGCATCAACCTGGTTTTCATGGGCATGGGCGAACCGTTCCTGAACTACGAGAATTTTATGAAGGCGTCGCGATTGCTGGTTGAGTGCGTTGGGATTGCGGAGCGCCGCATGACCGTATCGACCGCTGGAATCGTGCCCCGCATCCATGACTTTGGCGAAGAGAAGATCCGTCCCAAGCTGGCGATCTCTCTGAATGCTTCGAATGACGCGCTGCGAACGCAGCTCATGCCGCTGAACAAGAAGTGGAATCTGGAGGTGCTCTTGGCCGCTGCGCGAGAGTTTCCCTTGCGCACCCGGGAGTGGGTCACGTTCGAATACGTGCTGCTCGGGGGCGTGAACGACACTCCGGAAAACGCCCGGGAAACAGCGGAGTTGCTGCGCGGGCTGCGTTGCAAAGTGAATCTGATCGCGTTGAATCCTGGCCCAGGAATCGACTTCACCACTCCCAGCGCCGAGCGCGTAATTGCGTTTCAAAATATTCTGCGGGCAGCCGGAATTCCGGCCTATGTAAGGCGTCCTCGCGGCCGCGATATTTACGCCGCTTGCGGCCAGCTCAAGCGGACGGTTGAGATTCCCACATCACCGGAACACCCGCTGCCAGGGATTTCTCCAGCGACTTCTCCGGCGCAGGCATAGCCGGGAGTTCGATGCGGATGCTGGTGCCCGCGCTTTCGTCTTGCGACCACAGAATCCTGCCTTTGTGTTGCTGCACAACGTTCTGGCAAGCGCTGAGGCCCAGGCCAGAAAGAAGCTTGGCGGAATTGCGGCTGCGCTCCGCGTTCTCCCGTCGTTCTTCCCGAAGCTCCGCAGCGGTCGCCACTCTGGCATCGGAGATATCGACACATACTGTGCCGTCGATATGCCTGGCGGCAATGACAAGCTTTCGACCACCGTCCTCGTTCACCGCGTGCAAGGCATTGTTGAAGGTCTGCACGCAGACTTGTAGCAGCTGATTGGAGTCTCCCGACACCGGCGGCAGATCGGGATCAAAGTCTGCGCCCACCTCGATTTTGAGACCCAGCGCCTGCGGTTGCGCGAGCCTGAGAGCGGTGCGCAGGACGGTATTGATATTCACGGTAGTCATGACCGCAGGCCCCTGTTTGGCGAAGTTGAGCAGGCTGGCCACCAGCGATTTGGCGCGGCGGGTTTGCTGCCCGATTTTTGCCGCCAGCTCGCTTTGTTCGGGATTGAGAGGCATGGTGGAAAGCAGGTCGGAATAGCCGAGCATGGCCGTGATGGGATTGTTCAGCTCATGCGCGGCGCCGCCTACCAGTTGGCCGATGGAGGCCAGTTTTTCCGACTCGGTGATTTTCGCCTGCAGGCGTTTTAGATTGGCGTAGGACTCCTGCGACTGGTGCAGCAGGCGGCGCAACTCGCCATCGAGCAAACGCTGGCGCAGGAAGACCATCGCGCCCATACCCAACGCCGCCAGCAGGGTTAACATCACCCGAAAGGAGCGGACGCGCGCCGGGATCGCCGGGTCCCACAAAGCCCAGGCGGCGAACAGAGGAAGGGAAAAGACTGAGATCATGCCCAATCGAGCCAGCCATAAGCCATAGGAAGTGGAAGCGCTTCGCGCTTCGATCTCAGGTTCGTGATCGGGTGTCCAGAGGCCGATTCCCGTGATCCACGCCATGGAAACCGCGAGAGGAATATCGTAGAGGCTGCCACTGTAATAACTGTTGCGGTTGAGAGCCCAATTCGCCACATAGGAGCTTGCGGCATAGGTTGAGCTGGCTCCGAATAGACTGGCGTAAAGAGTTCGCCAGAGAAACTTGCGGCTGGCGGTGCTGGTCCACCAGGCGCTCGCCAGAGCGCCCAGGAAGGCCAGTTTTTCGATCAGGTAAATCGAATTTAGATTGTGGTCGTAGGCATCGCGGTTAGCGACGACGTACTGCCACGGAATCACGACCAGGACATATAGATACGCCCACCAGACCAGCAGCAGAGCGAAATCGAGGCGGCGCAGCGGGGCGGAGTATTCGTCCTGCGGAGCGTGCGGCCGCAGCGCTAAAGCGGCCATCAAGGGCACAATGTGGAGGAAAATGATGATGTCGGCGGACCACAGGTCTGGGACGTCGGTGTGCAGCCAGACTTCGTAGTAGGTCCAGAAAACCTGATAGACGAGCCAAAATCCGATGCCCAGGGCGAGTAGCATCCAAAAGAGCCGTAGGCGTCCGCGCAACTGGACCCCGCGCACGATGAGCGAGGCGGTGCCTGATAACAAAAGCAGGCATTGCATGACGTCGCTGAGGGCGGTGAGGCTAAAGGACTGCCGCAGCAGCAGTGCGGCCAGAACCAGCACGGATAGGCAGACTACGGCCCCAGCGGTCCAGAGTTTGCGCGCGCTCCAGAGCTGATCCGCACTCCAGAACTTGCCTGGGGCCCTGAGCTGGGAAGATTTGGGCAAGAATATTCCTCGCGACATTTTAGACTGCGGTGGAGCGAACCTAGGGTTACGGAAGTAATCTGGCGAGAGCGCGGAGGAGCGCGGCAACCCACTACCGAACTTTCGCTTGCCCACAACCGCTCGAATCAATAAGATGCGAGGCGATAAGATAGTGGGGGCGGCGTGAGATCCTTCACTCCGCCTGAAAAGCGGCTGCGCTCATTAGGACGCCACCAGAGAGCTCCGACCGAACTGCGACAAGGTAGGCAAGACACTTGGGCTTAGCCAATAAGCAATTTCCGCGGAAGTGAATCGATTGCATACGACTGACGTTAAAAATCGTTTCTTTGGAAGGCCACACGCGCCTTCCGACCCCAGCGAGGTACGCCGCATCGAGCGCTGGCTGGCGACGGCGCGAGTATTCTTGGCGATCTCGGCGCTGGCCGCAATCTACATGGATCCCACTCAACTGGGGCAGGCTCCCATTGCCTATGCCCTCCTGGGACTTTACTTGATCCACGGCGTGCTGGTGATGACACTGCTGCGGCGGCGAAAACAGTCGACCGTGGCGTTTCGCATACTGGTTCATGCGGCGGATATTGTGTGGCCGGCGTTCATCTCCGTCTTTGCCGAGGGTCCGCGCAGTCCCTTCTTTCTATTTTTCTTTTTCGTTCTGGCGGCCTCCGCTTATCGCTGGGGACTTTGGGAAACCTTGGCTACGGCGGCGGCGGAGGTGGCTTTGCTGTGGATGGAGAGCTTTGTCCTGCTGCACGTGTGGGCGCTTCGGGAAGGCAGCCTGCCGTGGAATCTTCTGGCGGGCCTGCGGGTGAATCTTACCGAGTTCGAGCCTAAGCGGCTGTTCATGCTCTCGATCTATCTGCTGGTCATGGGGCTGCTGTTGGGCTACCTGGCGGAACAGCAGAAGCACTTGCGGGCGGAGAAGGCGGTCGTCACCGGAATGCTGGCGCAAGTGCGCGTGGAGGCCGGCCTAACGGGAACGCTGCAGCAGATTTTTCGCGAAGTGATTGCCATCTACGGTGGATCGCGGCTACTGGTGGCGGCGCAGGAGACGCACAGCCAGAGAAGTTTCCTGGGGGAACTGCGTCAGCGGGACGACGCCCCTCCAGATTTCGTGTGGCTGGATTCGGGTCCGCGGGAGGCGATGAGATATCTGGACGATTTTCCGGGCGAGGTTTGCTATGCCTCGATGGCTGGTGATCGTCTGGCCATCACCGCGCTGGACCGCGACGGAAATGCAATACCGGCGCCCCCTACAGACGCGCTAATCCGGTTAAACGAGAAACAAAGTTTCCGTTCGCTGATAGCAATCTCTTTCGTTTTCGGCGGCGAATGGCGAGGGCGGGTTTTTGTCTTCGATCCTTCGTGGCGCGGCGAAACCCAGGAAGAGTTGCGTTTCGTGCTCGACTTGCTGCGGCAGGTGGGGCCGGCGGTGTATAACGTGTACCTGCTGCACCGGCTGCGGCGGCGCGCCGGCGCGGCGGAGCGAGCGCGCTTTGCCCGCGAACTGCACGACGGCGCCGTGCAATCGTTAATCGCGGTGGAGATGCAAGTCGACGTCCTGAAGCGCCAGGCGGAGAGCTCGCCGCAAGTGGTGACGGGCGAATTGGGCCGGATCCAAGGTTTGCTGCGCGAAGAAGTTTTAAAGCTGCGCGAGCTTATGCAGCAGATGAAATCCATCGACGTGGACGATCGCAAGTTCATGAATATCGTGACCGATACGGTGGAGCGATTTGAGCGGGAGACAGGAATTTCCGCGCGCTTCGTCAGCGATATCGAAAAATTGCGCATGCCGGAAAAAGTTTGCCGCGAATTTCTGCGCATCGTGCAGGAGGGGCTAGTCAATGTGCGCAAGCACAGCGGCGCGCATCATGCCCTGGTGCGGCTGAGTTCGACTCCCAGCCAATGGAGCCTTACTCTGGAGGACGACGGCAAGGGATTTTCCTTCTCCGGCCGCCTGAACCACGAGCAACTGGACCAGATTGGCAAGGGGCCGATGATCATCAAGGAACGAGTTGGTTTGATTGCGGGCGCACTCACGGTAGAATCAAACCCGGGCTTGGGGGCGCGCCTCGAAATCAAGGTGCCGCGGAACGGAGAAGTAGCCGATGAACTTTAAGAAGTCACAGCCGGTGCGCATCGTCATTGCCGACGACCATCCTATTTTTCGCGATGGCCTGCGCCGGCTGCTGGAAGCCGAACCCGATCTGAAAGTGATCGGCGAAGCTTCCGATGGCGCCGAAGCGGTCCGAATGGCGCGGCAGTTGAAGCCCGACCTGTTGTTGCTCGATCTGGCCATGCCCAAGCATCCTGGGCTCGAAGCCCTGCGCGATCTAAGCTCGGGAGCCAATTCAACTCCGGTGCGTGTGATCTTGCTGACTGCGGCGGCGGAGAAGAGCCAGATCGTGGAAGCTCTGCAATTAGGTGCGCGCGGCGTGGTGCTGAAAGACTCGGCGACACAGTTGCTGCTGAAGGCAATCCATACCGTGATGTCGGGCGAATACTGGGTGGGACGGGAGAGCGTCTCGAACCTGGTGCAGTATTTGCGAACCCTGGTGCAGTCCTCGACCGATGAGGCGCGGCAGAGGAAATTCGGGCTGACGCCTCGCGAACTGGAAATTGTAGCCGCGGTGGTCGCGGGATATTCGAACAAAGAAATCGCGGAATACTTCAAAATCAGCGAAGATACGGTCAAACATCATTTGAGCAACATCTTCGACAAACTGGGCGTGTCGACCCGCCTGGAGTTGGCGCTCTTTGCCGTGAATCAGTCGCTGCCCCTCAAAAGCATTGTCTGAAAGCTAAGTCGGAAAAAGCTTTAGAAGATATTTATAAATATTAAAGCTGGGTGGCACTAATGTGCTATTGGCGCAGGCGGCTCTTACACCTATTATCAAGGAACCAGCCTCGGGACAGAAATGAACGCTTCATGTCGGGGGTAGCCGTCCCCTGTTCCAGCACCAGGGGTGGGGTTAGACGAACTCAAGGAGACGAAGCCCGTGGCAAAGATTCTTCAAAACCTTTGGCAGCAATTTGGCAAGGACGAACAGGGCCAGGACATCGCGGAGTATGCCGTAATGCTGGCGGTCATTCTAGTCATCGTGGTCGGTACCATCCGATTGATCGGCTCGAACGCCAACAACGTTTTTTCTGAAGTCGGTAGTGCGATTCAGTAGGCATACCCTTCAGGCGCATTCAGTGATCCCCGCCTAATGCCGTCTGGCTGAATTGGGTCTACTGAAGCTCCCGCAATATCCCAAAGCTACGGGTGTCGATGCCGCCCTCACTTGGGCGCAGGCGCCGTCAACGCCATCTTCTCGCTGCTACCCGAAGGCGATAATCTCGTCAGGTAGGGAAAGAAGGGCGTGATGGCGAAGGGTATTTTTTCGCGCGCTGAAGTCAGGGCCACCGGTTTTGCCTTCGCCATTTCCACCTGATCGGTCCAAGGATCAAGCTTGATGCGTCCGCCCAAAGGAAGCGCCGCGATCTGATCGGGGCGTTGTGGGTCTAGGGCGGGCGCGGATTCAAGCAGCATCGGCATGCGCAGGCTCTTGGCGCTGGCCACGCCGTTGCCCAGATGAGGCCGGATCAGGTTGGGCAGGTCGGGCGCGCTTTGCTGCAGCGCCTTCAGAAATAATCCCGCGCTGCCTAACTTGTCTTTGTAGGGAGAATTCCTCAGCAACTCGAGAGCTTTGGTATCCGCCGCTTCCTCATCGGCGGGTCGGTGTTTGAAGTCCAGACGCTGGAACGAATCTTCATCCGGAAAGAACAGGCGATCGTTGAACGCCAGCTTGGTGTCGGCAGGGTGTCCCAGCACGATGTGGCCGAGTTCGTGAGCCAGAACCATAGCCAGGGAAGCTTCGTCGGGCAGCACATCGAGCAGGCCGCGGCTGACCACGATGGTGTGGCCGATGGTGAACGACTCCAGCGGCGCGGTCAGCAGGACACGGCAACGCACGTCGGTTTGCAGATCGATGTTGTTGGTCACCAAAAGATTGTTGACCACGGTCTGCAGAATCTTATCGACCTCGCCGGAGGGCGCGAGCAATCCGATTTTGGTAAGCCGCTCGACCGCGTTGTCTTCCGCCTGGCGCTCCCACATGCGCTCGGCCATCACGGGGCTGGGGTCAGCCGCGGCATCGGTCTGATCCTTTACCGATTGCGGAGAATCGACCAGAATCTGCGTGAACTCGGAATTCTTGTTCAGGCCCTTCAAGTCATATCCCCAAAGCCGGGTCTGCGCCCGGAAGTGCAGCGTCTTACCCAGGTTGGTCTTGAGGTCCGACTCCTCACTGTAAATGTAGGCGGGAAGCCAGGCGCCGGTGCGCATGTTGAGCCGCCAACTATCGAAGTGGAGATAGTAGCTGGATTTCGGATGCGGATAGTAGGTTCCGTTGAAGCGGACCACGTTGTAATCCTGGTCCTCCACCCAGATGCGTCCCAGAAATCGTCCCGCCGGCGCTTTCTCTTTGGGCTGGACGTCGATGACAAGGCAGCGCACCTCTCCGAGAAATTCGCGGCGAACGAAGGTGAAGTCGTAATATTTCCGCTGGAAATCGGTATCGAGGACCACCATCTGCGCGAAACCGAGAGACAGGAAGCGCATGGAATAGACGCCGGTAAGGTGGTTCAACATGCGGTGGCCGAAGCCAGGCTGGCCCACGAACGAAGTGTCTTCCGGGCCCTCGCTCATATCGAGGCGGCCGAGGAAATATTGATCTTTCACCGCCTCGGGATTGCCGCTGCTGTCGGTCTTCAGGTCTTGCAGATAGGTCTCGATCATGGGACGCAGATGGCGCATCTGAGCGACGAAGAGATGCTCTTTCTCGATGACTCGCTCCATGACGTCGTTGAACGAGGCCAGGGACGGGGAAGAAAGGGTTGGCATGCCCTGGGGCGCGGCCTTTGCCTCAGTGCCCTGCACGGTAGGGGTGGGATCTTGCGACAGCGCCGGAATCGACGCCAAGGACACAGAAACGAAAAGCAGCGAGGAGCAAGCCAACCGCAAAGCACTCATAAAAACCTTCGGGAGAAAAGCTATGCCAACTGAAAAATAATGTGCAAAACAACCGTAGAGTCGGCGGGCTCGCCGTTCTTTAAGGCCGGACGGAAGTGAATTTTTTCCGCCGCCCGGATGGCATTGTCGTCGAGCCCATGCCCCAAACCGCGCACTACGCGCACCACCCGCAGACTGCCCGAGGCCTGCAGCACGGCTTCGACCAGCACTTCGCCTTCAATTCTCAGGTTGCGCGCTTCCTGAGTGTAGAGCGGCGTGGGCTTGGAGATAATCTCGGCGGGCACGACTTTCACCGCAGTCGCTTCTGCGGGACGAGGGTGCACGGTGGACGCGGCCGGGACGTCGGCATCGCCAAAGCCGCTGGGCTTCACTTTGCCGATAACGGCGTGAGATTGAGTTTCGATGGCCGTGCCATTGCCGAAGCCGGCGCTGGTGACCACGCCGGTCACGCCCTTGCTGTCGGCCGTGCCGTTGCCATAGCCAGCCCCGGAGCTGCGCGGCAAATCGAAAGATCCCAGCGCGGCAACGGTGACCGCTTTTTTCTGGTCTGGTTTCGCGGGAAGCCCGTTGGGATCGCCAAATCCCCCGGTCTGCACCTGCGCCGGAGTCCGAGCCAGGCTGGGTGCGGCCGAGCTGCCGGTGGAGAATACGTTGGTCTTCACCGCTTCCTGGGGAATGACCGGAGCGACCTCGGAAACCATGGGCTCAAGCGTTCTGGGCGCCAGGCTGACGGCTGGAGCGACCTCATCCTCTAGGTGAGGTTTTACTGCGGCCTTGGGCTGCCGCGGCGGCAGGCGCAAGACATTCTCCGTGGTAGCGAGACGGGTGATCGCAGTGGGTAGTTCGAGAACCAAAGGCGGTTGCGGCTGCAGATTCACCGCCTGCGGAGTGCTCACCAGCAGAACCGAGCGAAAGTGGTGCTCGGGAGCCGGAACCACGGACGGGTATAACATTCGCGCCCACAAAATTGAGCCCACGATCAAGGTTTGGGCGGTGATGCCAAAGGCGAACTCTGCCCAGGGAGCTCGCACCTGCGGCAAGGTCGAGAACGGGTTCTCGGGCATCGAGGCCAACACAGTAGGCTGGATAGCGTATGAAGTCATAAATTCGTCCCATCAGGGTTCAAAACACGGGTTCGAGGGCAAAAGTTTCTCAGAACTCGGACCGCAGGGGGCAAAGCGGACCGCGTCCTATTCTGAATGAGAAAATTCTTACCTTAGGAGTGAGTCTTTTTTCTTCTTCCGGTCTCCTTCTTCTTGTCTGCTCTCATTTCTTATCCGGTCGCGCTCACATTCTTTTTTTCTTAGCGAACAGCGCGGATGCTTGCGAATTCGATAGAAAACCAGCATTTACTCCGCCCATTATCTCTATTATCGCGCTACCGGCACTTTCGTTTAGCCGCTTCAGCAACGCACCAGTTTGGGGCTGTCGATTCCCTTGGTCGCGTTCCGGGTATCGACGACCAACTGAGCCTCGCTCACGATCTTCTTGTAGTCGTAATCGGAGTGATCGGTGACGATCACGACGCAATCGTAGTGGCCGAGATCGATCAACTCCGAGCGCTTCATCTGCAGGTCATACTTCCGGCCTTTGCCGATGAAAGGGAAGTAAGGGTCGTGATAACTTACCTCCGCGCCTTCCTTCTGCAGCAATTCGATGATCACCAGAGCGGGAGACTCGCGCAGGTCGTCGATGTTGCGCTTGTACGCTACGCCGAGGATCATCACCCGCGATCCGTTCAGCGATTTCTGGCGACCGTTCAAAGCCGCGCTTACGGAAGCCAGCACGTGGTAGGGCATGTGGGTGTTGATCTCGCCGGCCAGCTCGATAAAGCGGGTGCGGAAGTCGTACTCTTTGGCTTTCCACGACAAATAAAAAGGATCGACGGGAATGCAATGACCACCCAATCCCGGGCCAGGATAAAAAGGATGAAAGCCGAAGGGCTTGGTAGACGCGGCATCGATGACCTCCCAGATGTCGAGGCCCATACGCAGGCAAAGTAACTTCAGCTCGTTGACCAGGGCAATGTTGACGCAACGGTAAATATTTTCGAGCAGCTTGGTCATCTCCGCGGCGGCGGGCGAAGAGACGGGAACGGTGCGGTGGAAGATCGACCCGTAGAGGGCGCCGGTGAGTTCGGAGGCCAACGGGTTCAACCCCCCGACAACTTTCGGAATGTCCCGCCGCGCCACTGTGGTGTTGCCGGGATCTTCGCGCTCGGGGGAGAAGGCCACGAAGAATTCCTTCGCTGGATTGGAGTTGACGCCGGAGTTGCCGCGCGCCGCCTTCAATCCCAGCTTGTTCTCTTTTTCTAGAATAGGCAGCATGACTTCTTCAGTGGTGCCGGGGTAGGTCGTGCTCTCCAGCACCACCAGTTGCCCCGGCTGCAGGTGCGGAGCCAGGGCATGCGCGGTATCGGTAATAAAGCTGAGATCGGGCTCGTGATGCTCGTTGAGCGGCGTGGGAACGCAGATAATAATGGCATCCATCTCACGCAGCCGCGAGTAGTCGCTGGTGGCGGAGAAGCCTTGCGCCTTGGCCGCGTGGATTTCCTCTGCGGCGATGCGATAGATATAAGAACCACCCTGAGCCAGGGTATCGACCTTGCCCCGATCGATGTCGAAGCCGGTGATTTTGAACTGCTGCTCGCTGAACAGCAGAGCGAGAGGCAGCCCGACGTAGCCCAGGCCAATGATGCCGACTCGCGCCTGGCGCCGCTGAATCTTGCTCTTCAGCGCGTGCTGCGATTGCTCCAGGGCAGCTTGCCGGGGGGAATCATTTGCGGCAGAGTGAGTCATCGTGGCCAAGAAAATCTCGCAGGTGAATGGACTCGATTTTAGCATGCAGTTAGAGAATGTTAAGGAACGGCGGCACTTCAGAGTACTCTGCAAAGAATTCTTTTCCGTGGTAGGGAACGCAATTCGGCAACTCGATGTCGAAGTGGGAAAAACGATGCTAATGCTCATGCGAATGAGGAGATCGTGGCTGTTCGGTCTGGCATTCTTGCTCGTGGCCCTGGCTCTCGCGGCCAAGGCCGGGAGTTTTCTGCTGATCGATGCGCCCGAGCCTTCGGATGTGATCCTGGTGCTGGCCGGGGAGACCGAACAGCGGCCGCGGCGCGCTCTGGAACTGCTGGGGCAAGGCTATGCACGGCGCATCGTGCTCGACGTTCCCACCAACGCGGACTTTTACGGGACCACACTCTTGCACTTGGCGGAGAAATATGTGCAGGCTCTTCCCGAATCGACTTCGGTGACGATTTGTCCGATTGACGGACTGTCTACGAAAGACGAATCCGAGGATGCCGACAAATGCCTGCAGCGGCAGGGCGCGAAGAGCGTGCTGATCGTAACCTCGGACTTTCATACGCGGCGCGCTCTCAGCATCTTTCGCAAGGAAGTTCCGGGACACCATTATTCCGTGGCCGCGTCGCGGCAAGAGAAGGAATTCGGCGCGCGCTGGTGGAGGCATCGGCAGTGGGCGAAAACCTTTGTGGACGAGTGGTTGCGGCTGCTCTGGTGGAAGCTGGTCGATGAGTGGGAGTGAATGAAATCTTTGCCGGAACATTCGGCAAGAACCTGCGAGTCGTCGTCCCTCGCGCTACGAAATTGTCCTCCCGAGCAAAGCGAGGGACCTTGGTTCTCGCCCGCGCCATTCCGGTAGCCTCGCGGCACGCAAAACCAAGGTCCCTCGCTTCGCTCGGGATGACAAGGGCCGTCCGGGATGAAAAATGCCGGCTGCCCAAGAGTTTTCCACCGCCAACTCTCGAGCAAGCACAGCAAGCACCAGCAAGCACAAAAGGCATTGACTGCCAAGAACTTTGGAGGATACGATGCGCTAACGGCACCAAGATAGTTATTAGCGGAGCGTGGGATGGGCATGTGTGCTTTCCGCAGAATGGTGAGTTGCGTGCTTCTGTTGCTTTTCCCGGCTTCGCTCTTCGCCGCCGATTCCAGCGCGGCCATGCTTTACGCGAACGGTGCTGCCTGGGTGAACGGCAGCCACGTGTCCAACTCCTCGGCAATCTTCTCCGGCGACCTGGTGCAGACCCGTTCCGACTCCGCTGCTTCGATCAACGCTCCCGGTTCGAGCATAACCGTGCTGGCCGAATCTCTGGTGCAGTTTGAGGGCGGTTCTTTGAAAGTGGAGCACGGCGGCGTTGCGGTCTCTACGTCGAGGAGCGTGGCGGCAACTGCCGGAGATGTGATCGTGGCGCCCGCCTCCAGCGCTTGGACCGAGTTCAACATGACCGATGTGGACGGTACGGTAAGAATTTCCGCCCGCAAGGGGGATGTGAACGTCACCGACGATAAAGGCACCGTCTTACTGGCCCAGGGTCAGGAAACCACGCGCGACGAACCATCGGATCAATCCGACGGATCCGACCATAAGAAGAAGAATAAGAAACGCGCCTCCGGAGCGTCTCCCGCCGCAGGAGGCGGAGTGCTGAACTCTCCCCTTGCGATCGGACTGGGAGCGGCGGCGATCGCGGGAGTTACCGCCTGGGTTCTGATCCGCAGCGATAATCCGGTTAGTCCTGAAAAGCCTTAAAGCGGAGTTAGCTGACTTCGCGTTACTGAGCGCCGGCCATAGGTTGCTGCAGCGTCGGCTGCGGGTCGAAGATTTCCTCGGGAGGTTTTGTCCGCACGGGGCGGCGCTTGCGCGCCGGCACGGCGAAGGGATCGGCGGCGGCGATGGTGCACATCACATAGAACAGCGCGGCGTTAGCCGGGATTTGCAGATTGAAATCAACCGCGCTGTGCACCAGAATTCCGCCGAGTCCCAGCAAGCAGGCCAGGGTGACGGCTGCGCTCATCTCAGACTCCCAATGGCCAATTTGTTTCAGGGCGCGGCGGAAGATCGTCGCCAGAAACCAGAGCATCGTGGCAAAACCCATGAGGCCGGTTTCCACCAGCAATTGCAGATAATCGTTGTGGGCCTCATTCACGAAAAAGTTCGTGTAGAAGGAGCGGAACTCCGGATACATGACCGGAAAAGCGCCCAGGCCCCAGCCTAGGATCGGCCGCTTCAAGAACATGCGCAACCCGTCGCGATTAATGTAATTGCGAATGTCGCCGGCCAGTTCGGAGTGCTGCGGCCCCGCACTCGCGATGCGGCGGCTGAGTTCGCCTCCCCCGATCCAGACCAGAAGTCCGGCCATGATCGCCATGAACACGGTGACGCCGATGGCGGTGCGCAGGCCGCGCTCTTGCTTAATCAGCAATCCGGCTAGAACCAGCAGTTCGACGACGATGGCCAGCATCCCGCCGCGCGAGCCGGAGAGAAAAATCGTTCCTGCCATTACGGCCCCTGCTGCGGCGGCTGCAGCGCGGGCACGGCTCGAAGCCAGGCGACTCAGCGCCAACACCAGCGGGATGGGGACCAGCATCTCCATCAGCCCGGCATAGTGATTGTGATTGACGTAGGGACCGTAGATCCAGCCGCCCATGCGGGGCTGGCGGATCCAGTAAAGCTTGCCGTTCGGAGCGATCCCCTGCAGCAAGGCAAAGCCGGCGAGCGCGGCTCCGTAAAGCGACACGATCACGGCGAGGCGGCGGGCCTGCGAGCTCCGCAGCAGAGTTTGCCCGGCCAGGAACGACAGCGTGGCATAGGCTACGTACTGCAGTGCCAGGGCGACTGTGTCGTGGGGATACGCAGTGCGGCGGAAGAGAAGCTGTGCAGCGACCAGCAAACCGAACGCTCCCATCGGAAGAAAGATGGGATTGCCCTTAATCTTGATGGCTCCGTCTAAGACTTGCTTGCCGACCCACAAGAAGAAGAGAGTGGCAGCGCCCGTTTCCAGAACAAAGATCGACCAGGGTTCGACCGCGCCAAAGGCTAGAGGCCCAAACAGGAGAAGGCCGAAGACTCCATATAAGAGCGCAGCGCCGGCCAGCGCCGAAAGTTCGCCGCGATGGACTGTCGCGATGCTGCTGCTCGGGCTCATCTAGAGTAGGCAATACCTGACGTTGGTTGGTTCGGTACTGGGTACGAGGTGCTCGGTGCTCGATCTCCGGGGATTACTGCCGTTTCGCCGTGAGGTGAAAATCGTCGATCCAGAGCTTACCACGAATCGGACTGCCTTCCGGCAGCCTGCGGACAAGGAGCACTACCAATTTCGTGTCGGGGCCGGTGGTGAATTCTCCCGTCGCGGACTTCCAGTAGCCCGCTTCTTTCAGATCGTCGCTGTCGTAGATAACGTCGCGGTTGTAGGCGTCCTGGATGGTGAAATGCGCGCCTCCGGCGCCCTCGATCTCCGCATTCTTGTAGTATCCCGAGAACTCGTAGCGCTGGTTGGGCCGCACAGCGATAAATTGCCGGATGCCGGCGTCGTGCACTCCCGGGCCGTCGAAGGTAATCAGGAGCGAACGATGGCCGCCGTGAAAATCGCTGGGATCCAAATTCAGAGTGACGCTGGGCTGCTTTTCATACTGCCAGTCGAAGCCGCCATTGAGAACGTCGAGGCCGAAATCGCCGTTGACAATCAGGTTTCGGCCCGTGGGCACATAAGAGGCCAGGCCAAACCGCGGGACCGCCTGCTGCCAAACTAAGCGCGCCTGTTCCACATCCTTATGATCGAAGAGATATTGAACGTAGCTGTAAACGTAGCGCAATTCGAATGTTTGCGAGGTCGCCATCAACGCGGCCCATACTTTGGCGGTGGCCGCGGTCTCTTGTTTGTTCATCAACAGATTCAGGAAGGCGAGATAGGCCGCAGAGCGGGCCGGAACCACGTCGCGCAAAAGTGCGTCGGTATCGGGGCGTATGTGCCAGCAATATTGCATCGCGGCGTTGGCCATCGTGGGATCGTTTTCGAGCACCACGTGGAATTCCTGCAGGGCTTTCTGGTCTTCGCCCTGCACCAGATAGAAGTTCGCGGCCTCCCAGGCGACGTCGGGAGTGGTGGGATCGGCTTCGATAGCGTGCTCCAACGCCCACGTCTGATGAGAGACATCGCCCAACACCTGATAGGCGGAAGCCAGATCGAACCAGTAGCGCGAGGCATGCGGGTTGCGTTCCACGGCGGCGCGGTAAGGCTCGATCGCGGCTGCGGGGTCTCGGGCGACGAGAGCGAAGTACCGGCCGAGGTAGTCGCGATAGTCGGCGTTGCCCGGGTCAAGGCGCGCGGACCGCTGCAGGCTGGAGAGTTCGGGCCGTTCTCCAAACCAAGTTGCGACAAAAAGCCGTCCCGCCAGGAAAAGATAGAGCAGGCACAAGAACGCTGCGGCAGCAATCGCCAATCTTTTCCGCGCCGCGGAATTAAGAATGATTTCCATCTTGCTCGGGAAAGTTTCGAGTTTAAAGTTTCTGGTGCCAATCGTAACGAATCACAACGCAAGCGCCAGAACTGTTTCCATCAGGCACTTGTGGGCGAGGCCTCTGGGGACTCATCGGCGTCGACGTCCTCGTCTCCGTCTTCGTCAGTTTGCTCTGCGTCGTTGCGATAGTAGCGGGCGTATTTGCCCTGATATTCGTAGTAGTAGTAATAGTCGGGAGAGCTCAGATCGACCGCGTTGAGCAGCACGCCCGAGACTTTCGCATTCACCTGCATGAGAATATCGCGCGAGCGGCGCAGCGCCTGCTTCGTGGTCTGCCCGGAGCGGATGACGAGAACGATGGCGTCAGCCCGCGGAGAGAGCACAACCGCGTCGGTAACGGACAAGGTTGGCGGCGTATCCACGACGATGTGATCGTATTGTCCGCGCAATTGATCCAACATGTCGCGCATGTTGGTCGAAGCCAGCAGTTCGGCGGGATTGGGCGGCGGAGTTCCAGCCGGCAAAACGTTTAGATTCGGCAAAATGGGCGAGCGAGTGATGGCCTGATCCAAAGTTGCGCTTCCGGTCAAAACATTGCTGAGACCGCTGCGCGGGCCCATGCCCAGAGTCTTATGAATGCTGGGGCGGCGCAGGTCGGCGTCGATCAACAGCACGCGAATGCCCTTCTGCGCCAGAACCACCGCACAGTTGATGCTGGTCGTAGTCTTGCCTTCTTGCGGGAGCGCGCTGGTGATCATGATCACCTTGGGCGGCGCACCCAGATTGGAAAGCAATAACGAAGTCCGCAGCGCGCGATAAGATTCGGCCATTTGCGACTGCGGCCGAACCTGCGTGATCAATTCCACAGCCTCCTTGGAGGAGGCGATCACCAGGCGCTTGGAGTTTGCCCCTTCGCGCGTGCTTCTCGAACCCAGGGGAATCATGCCGAGCGGCGGCAGGCCGGAGATCATCTGCGCCTGTTCGGTGGTGCGCACGGTGCTGTCTAATCCCTCCAGTAAAAAGGCCAAACCTAAGCCGGAGGTTAAGCCCAGCATGAAGGCGAAAGCCAGATTGCGCGGAATATTGGGCTCGACCGGCGCGGTCGGCACCCGAGCCATATCTACAATGCGAAAGTTATTGGAGCGCAGGCCGGCAGAAACTCCGGCTTCCTTTAATTTTTCCAGCAGGCCCTCATAAAGCTGGCGATTGCTGTCGAGATCGCGCTTCAGCAAGCTGTATTCGATGGCGTTCTCGTTGAGTTTGTTCTGCTCCTGCTTCTGTTTCTCGAGCGCGTCGCGCAGCATCCCCTCGCGCTGCAACGCCGCCATATAGTGCCCGCGAATCTTGCCCGCTATCTTTTTCGTCTCCGCGAGAATTTGCGCGTCGATTTCCTTCAGCTGGTTATTGAGTTGCGCGAGCTTGGGGTAGGAGGGACCAAACTGGGTGTTCAGTTCCGCCGCCTGGATCTTTAATTCGGCTTGCTTGCTGCGCAGGCTCTCGAGCAGCCCCGACGCCGATTGCCCGGTAGATCCCACCGCATCGAGGGCGGTGGCCGCCGAAGCGATGGTATCCGTGTCCCCGGCCTGCACCAGGCGGTAGACCGACTCCCGGTCCATGCGTTCGGACTCCGCCGCGGTCAACTCTTTATTCAGCTCGTCGAGTTTCTGGGTCGTGATGTTTTGTTTTTCGTCGATTCCCAGGATCTCGTGTTCCTTCTGGTAGTGCACCAGCTTTTCCTGCGAGGTCTCCACCTTCATCTGCAAATCGACGAGTTGCTTCGAGAGCCAATCAGAGGCCTGCATGGTGGAATCGAAGCGCGACTTGAAATTATTTTCCGTGTAGGTATTCATCAAGGTGTTGACCACGTTGGCCGCCAATTCCTTGTTGGCGCTGCGGTAGTGCACTTCGATGATGTGCGTGTTCGGAGAAAGCGTGACCCGCAGGCTGCCGCGAAATCCAGCCAGCAGCGAAGAAGTCCGTCCGCTATCGGCCTGCAAAGGGTCGGGCGCCAGATCGAGCGAAGAAGGCAGGGGCGTTGTCTGTCCGCCGAACTCAGGACGCCGATCAAGCGCCAGTTCCTTTACCACTTGCAGAGCCAGCAGATCGCTCTGCAGAATCTTCACTTCGGTTTCCAGTTCGGTGGGATCGTAATAATCGACGCTGAAGGTGGGGGAGTTGTTGAAGTTCACCAGCCCGGAGTCGGGCTTGTTGATGGCGATGCTGCCGCTGGCCTCGTAGACCGGCGTCATCTTCAGGCTGGCGATGGCGACGACCGAGAAAATGGTGACCAGGCAGGCGAGAACCGTCCACTTGCGCTTGGCCAAAACGCGAATGTATTCGCCGAGGGCCGATTCCTGGGAAAGCAGTTCGGGATAAACCCGCGGGCCCGTCGTCGGAGCCAATCCATTTCCGCTGAAACCGTTTCCGCCAACGCCGGTGCGCCCCAAGTCCCCGCTCGCGGGTTGCATCTCGCGAACGTGGGGATTGCCCTGCACGATGTTGGCCGGTACCAGCGGTCCGGAATCCATGCCTTCTCCTGAACTGACTTTCTAATTCCCCGGCTGGCGGGGGCCAGTGCGGCACCCGCAAAATCAAAGCCGGCAACGGATGGCTGGTCCATCGCCTGCGCGCTCTTCGAAAAAAGTTGTTGCGGTTTCGTCGCCATTCTAACATTGCTTTCCTCGAAAACAATTTGCGAATTAAAGTGACAGTCTTGGTGCAAGCGGGGGAGCGAGCGTCGCGGGATGGAGGAAACTCCGCTATACTACTGTTCAAATCCTCCAGCCCGAATGGAACTGCGTTTGGTGTTTGACCCCCAGGTCCGAGCAAAACCGATGCAGCGAAAATATGATGGGCTGAGGCGACTCCGATGAATTGGCCGGAGCAAACCGTACTCATCACGGGCGGCACCGGCTCGTTCGGGAAAAAGTTCGCGGAGATCATGCTGCGCGAGTATCACCCCAAGCGTTTGGTCATCTTCAGCCGCGACGAACTGAAGCAGCATGACATGCGCGCCGCCGGCTTCGACGACCCCAGCCTGCGCTACTTCATCGGCGACGTGCGTGATGCCAGCCGGTTGCAGCGGGCGTTTGCGGGAGTGACCGTGGTAGTGCATGCGGCTGCGCTCAAGCAAGTTCCGGCCTGCGAATACAATCCCTTCGAAGCCATCCAGACCAACATCATGGGCGGCCGCAACGTGATCGATGCGGCCATCGATAAAGGCGTCGGGCGCATTCTCGCTTTGAGCACGGATAAAGCCGTCAACCCGGTCAACCTTTATGGCGCGACCAAGCTGTGCGCCGAAAAAGTCTTTGTGCAGGCTAATGCTTACGCGGGAGCGCAGGATACGCGCTTCAGTTGCGCGCGCTATGGCAACGTTGTGGGCAGCCGGGGCAGCGTGATTCCGGTGTTTCTGGAGCAGCGCAAGCGCGGGCGCATCACCGTTACCGACCCGCGCATGACCCGCTTCTGGCTCACTCTGGAGCGGGGCGTGCGTTTTGTGATTCGCGCCATCGACGAGATGCACGGCGGCGAAATTTTTGTGCCCAAGATTCCCAGCATGCGCCTGGTCGATCTGGCCGAGGCCGTCGCTCCGGGATGCGCGATTGAGTTCATCGGCATTCGCGCCGGCGAGAAATTGCATGAAGTGCTGCTTTCCGAGGATGAAGCCCGCAACGCCGTCGAGACGGATGGAATGTATGTGATTCAACCTTCGCATCCCTGGTGGAAGCGGGCGAATTGGGTTCACGGCCGGCCGCTGCCACAAGGCTTTCGCTACACCAGCGACAGCAACCAGCAGTGGCTCAGCCAGGAACAATTGCAGGAGCTGATTGAACCCGGAAGCGCGCAGCAGGAGCGGGTTCCGGCCTAGATCCCTGTTGCTGTGCCAGCGTTATGCCGACGATCTCGACCAAACACGATCTGCTGGCCGTCGATGGCGGAACGCCGGTTCGCCAGACGTTGCTGCCGTATGGCAGGCAATCGATTGACGAGGATGACATTGAAGCCGTGGTGGAGGTGCTGCGCTCCGACTGGCTCACGACGGGTCCGAAGGTGGCGGAGTTCGAGGAAGCCTTTGCCGCCCGCGTGCAAGCCCAGTATGCGGTGAGCTTCAGCTCCGGCACGGCCGGGCTGCATGGGGCTGCGTTCGCCGCCGGATTAAAGCCGGGCGATGAAGCCATCACCTCGCCCATGACTTTCGCAGCCACGGCGAATGGCGTCTTGTATCAGGGAGCGACGCCGGTATTCGCTGACCTCCGCGCTGATACGCTGAACCTGGATCCAGACGAAGTGAAGGCGCGAATGACTCGCCGCACGCGCGCTCTGATTCCCGTGGATTACGCCGGCCATCCTGCGGAGATGGATGTGATCCTCGAGTTGGCTGCGCGTCACGGATTAGTAGTGATCGAAGACGCCTGCCACGCGTTGGGCGCCGAATATCGCGGCCGCAGCACCGGAAGCATTGCCGACATGACCGTTTTCAGCTTCCATGCCGTGAAGCATCTGGCGACTGGCGAAGGCGGTATGGTTACGACCGGCCTCGCAGACTATGCCGAGAAACTGCGGCAGTTTCGCAATCACGGCATTTCGAGCGATGCGCGCCAGCGCCAGCGTGATGGCCAATGGCATTATGAAATGCTGGCGCTCGGCTACAACTACCGCCTCACCGACCTGGCCTGTGCTCTGGGGCTTTCGCAGTTGAAGAAACTGGATGCGAATCTCAGGCGCAGGCGCGAAATTGCGGCTCGCTACTCGGCTGAATTCAGCAGCCTTCCCGAAGTGATTGTTCCGGTCGTGCGAGATGGGGTAAATCCGGCGTGGCATCTCTATCCCATAAGGCTAAGGCCAGAGAAGATGAGCGCAGATCGCGCGCAGGTCTTCCGCGCGCTGCGCGCCGAGAATATTGGAGTCAACGTGCACTACATCCCGGTTCATCTGCATCCTTACTATCGCGATCGCTTTGCGTACCGAGGAGGCGAGTATCCGGTGGCGGAAGACGCCTACGAGCGGCTGATCAGCCTGCCCATGTTTCATGGGATGAACGATCAGGATGTAGACGACGTGGTCGCGGCGGTTAAGAAGGTCGCGCTGGCGTTTGCGCTATGAGTTCGGCGTCGCTGCCTTTCGCGCAATATTCGGTGCTGGTAGCGGGGGCGGGATCGATGGGCCGCCGTCACCTGGGGAATCTTCGCAAGCTGGGCACGCGCAGGCTGGCGGCCTCTGATCCCGATGCGGAGCGGCTGAAAACGGTTGCGGAGGCGATTGCTGCCGAGCGCTTTGCGGACTTCGACACTGCCCTTTCCGCTTTCAAACCGGAGGTGGTTTTTATTTGTACGCCGCCGGTCGTTCACGTGGAGCAGGCGCTGAGTGCGATTCGCAACGGCGCAGATGTGTTTATTGAGAAGCCGCTCAGTGATCGCGCGCAGGGCTTGGAAGCGCTGAGAGCTGAAGCATGTCAACGCGGGCGGGTGGTGCAGGTCGGCTACAATCTGCGCTTCAACCCAGGAATCAAGGCGCTCAAGCGCCTGCTCGACGAAGGCGCGGCCGGGCAGATTTTGTGGGCGCGCGCCGAAGTTGCGCAATATCTGCCCGATTGGCGTCCGTGGCAGGATTATCGCCAGAGCTATACGGCTCGCCGGGAACTGGGCGGAGGGATCATCCTCGACGCTTCCCATGAGATCGACTACATGTTGTGGCTGCTGGGAAGGCCCTGCGAACTTACCTGTATGGCCGGGCAGGTCGGCGGTTTGGAGGTGAACGTGGAGGACTGCGCGACCATCCTGCTTCGCTTGGCTTCCGGTGCCCAGGTGGACATACACATGGATTTCGTCCAGCGGACCGCCTCGCGCTCCTGCGTGCTGGCAGGGGATCGAGCCCGGTTGGAGTGGGATTATGCGCGAAATCAACTGCGCATTCTTCGGGCCGAGAGGCCGGATGAAACAATCGAGTACGAATTCGAAAGCAATCAGATGTACCTTGCCGAAGTCGAGGATTTTTTTTCGCGCGTTCACCATCGCGAGGTCGCAAATCACAGCTTACGCGAAGCGGAGTTGACTTTGCAGGTGGCGCTGGCCGCGCTGAAATCAGCCGCGGAGCGGAAGGGGGTGAGCTTTGCGTAGTAATCTGACCGCCATCATTCCTGCCCGCGGCGGCTCCAAGCGGCTGCCGGGAAAAAACGTGCGGCTTTTTTTCGGTCATCCTATGCTGGCCTACGCGGTTTCGGCGGCCTTGAATAGCGGGCTGTTCGCGGAGGTCATCGTCTCTTCCGACGACCCCGCCGTGGGCCGCATCGCTGAGCGCTACGGCGCGTCTTTCCTGTCGCGGCCTCCCCATCTGGCTACCGACTCCGCGCAGCTTGTCGATGTAGCACGCCATGTTTTGGAGACGCTACAGGCTCAGGGGAGAGATCCCGAAGCCATTTGCCAGTGCATGCCCAATTGTCCGCTGGTGCGGAGCAGCGCTATCGTCGAGCATTGGCGCATGTTCCAGGAGGGCGACCGGCGTTTTCAAATCTCCGCCGTGCCGTATCGTGGCGTGTATCCGCACTGGGCCTTGGTTTGTGATGAGCACGGGCGAGGGCGATGGTTATTCAACCAACATCAAGAGAATCTGGTCCGCAGCCAGGATCTGCCGGCGGCCTTGTGCCCGACGGGTGCAATCTGGTGGGTGCGAACCAAGGATTTTCTTGAGCAAAATGCTTTTTACGGCTCTCCGTTTCACATCGCGTCGATGGACGCGAACCGTGGCATCGACATTGACGACGAAGAAGATTTGAAGCTGGCGGAGTTGCTGGTTCGTGGGCTGATGGCGCGAGATGGCGAGTCTCCGCTGGAGCCGGCCAATCAGGCTGCTTTTAGGAGCATCAGTGCTTGAAGGGATGTTGTGTGCGATTCCGGCGCGCGGGGGCAGCAAGCGACTGCCCAGAAAAAATATGCGCGCTCTGGCAGGGAAGCCCATGATCGCGCACACGATTGAAGTGGCCCGGCGGAGTGCGCTCTTTGACAGTGTCTTCGTATGCACCGAAGATGAAGAGATTGCCGAGATCGCGCACGCCTGGGGCGCGGCCGTGCCCATCCTGATGCCGGAGGAGTTGTGCGGCGATCTGGTCGCGTCGCACCTCCCGTGCCAGCATCTCGCGGCGCATCTCGGGGCCCAAGGATGCGCCATAGAAACGCTGGTTTGCCTTCAGCCCACGTCGCCGCTGCGCAGTGTGGACGACTTAAATATGGCGGTGGAGAAATTTAACAGCAACGACTTCGATTTCATGGTCAGCGTGACCGCGATCGATCCGCACGACTTTCATTGGGCAGTCGTTCCCGACGGTGGCGAATATTGGCGCATGTATTTTGGCCAGCAGTATCTGAAAGAGCGTCCGTTATTGCCTCCGGTGTTTCGTCCCAACGGTTCCATCAAGATCGCCCGCCTGCCGGCGCTGGCGCACACCGGCCATTTTTTCGGAGAACGCATGGGTGTGCTGGAGATTCCGCCCGAGCGCTCGGTGCACGTGGCGGTGGAGTTCGATCTCAAACTTTGCGAACAGCTTCTCGCGGAGCGCGCCGCATGAAGGGACTGAAAGGCCGAGTCGCGCTCGTCACGGGCGCCACCGGACTTTTGGGCAGTGCCATCGCAACTCGTCTGGCCGCCGAGCAAGCCACCGTGGCCATTGCTTCCCGCGATATTTCGAAAGCAAAATTATGGAGTGAACAAAACCGAAGCTCCGGCGCAAACTATATTCCCGTGCAACTCGATCTCGCCGATGAGCGGAGTATATGCCAATGCCTCGACCAAATCGTCGAACAGGCGTGCATTCCGACGATTATGATCGCGAATGCGTCCCTCCGCGAAGGCATGGGCGTGCCCTTGGAAAAGCTCACCCACGATTCGTTTACGAATTTGTTCGCCGTCGATATCGCCGGCCATGTTTTGTTGGTGCGGCACGCGGTGGATCGCCTCGCCGGCCAGCCGGCCAGCATCGTTTTTCTCTCTTCGATCTACGGCCAAGCCGGAGTGGATCATCGCATTTATCCCGAGGGCATGTGGCCTGCACCGGTGCAGTACGCCGCGGTCAAGGCGGCAGCCGAGGGCGCAACTCGCTGGCTCGCAGCTGCATGGGGCGAACGCGGCGTGCGCGTCAACGCTCTGGTTCCCGGTGGAGTACGCTCCGCGCAACGGCAGTCCGATGAGTTTGCAAAACGCTACTCCGAGAAAACCATGCTGCGTCGCATGGCCTCAGCGGAAGAAGTGGCCAGCGCCGTCGCATTTCTCGCCTCCGACGAGGCTTCCTACATCACCGGGCAGTGCCTGGCGGTCGATGGCGGATGGACCGCCTGGTGAAATGAATTTCATGAGAGTTCTCTTCATGGATGCTCTGGATAACGCGGAAGCCGGCCCCTGGGCGAGCCAGCGCTGGGATCGAATCGTCGACCTCGGCATGGGCGGCCAGCATACCTATGAGCGCTGGAGCCGCCAGTTCGATTGTCCCGTAACCGGGCTGGCTTCCCTGCGCGATGGCTTCGAAGATTTCCGCCGCGTCCGCGACCTGCTGGGTATCGGCTGCGGCCAACTGATCGATCAACATGGCCTCGATTGGTGGGAGATCATGTCGATCCTGCTGCACGGCGAAGTAGAGACGCTGACCTTGCTGAAGCGTTGGCTATCGACGCTCGGCTCGGGCGATGAAGTTTATGTTTCGCGCGCCGGCCTTCATGCCAACTTCTTGCAGGGACTGCGCCCAACTGGCGTGCATGTTTTCTCGCCGCGGCGCGGCGCCGGAACCAGCGGGCCCGGTCACTATCTACGCGTCTCCCAGAAGCTCTCCCTGTCCCAGATGACCGACGTTTTCTGGGACAAATACGATTCCGGTTACCAGCTCCGCGGGCGCGTAACCAGAAAACCCACGCCTGCGCAGCGTCCGGTAACGTTGCTTCCCACCGCCTACGTGAACGTGTCGCGCACTGCAATCGCCTACGCCAACACCTTTCCCGAAGAAGACTTTCTCCTGGTCAGCACGCGCCGCAGTGGCTGGGTGCAAAATCTGCCACCCAATGTCTCAGCCGCGTGGCTCTCCTCGTACGCCTCAGTCGGCGGCCGTAACCCCGAGCATGCCGCCATGGAACATAGTTGGCGCTCTCTGCTGAAGCGATTGCGCTCGCTAGCGGAATTCGACATTCTCCACCAGTTGGGATATCTGGATAGTTTTCCCCAACGTTTTCGTCATGGCCTCGAAGTCCGCGACGCCTGGCGAAACGTCCTCGATTCCGAACCGGTGCATGCCGTCCTCTGCGCCGACGACAGCAATCCTTACACCCGAATCCCTTTGCTATTGGCTCAGGCCCGCGGATTAGTAAACATCGCCTGCCATCACGGAGCGCTCGATGGCCGCTATGTATTCAAGCGCACCCACGCCGACATCATCTGGGCAAAAGGCAGGATGGAGGAAGATTACCTGGTACGGCGATGTGGCGTTCCCCAAGCGAGGGTCGAAATTGCGGCGCCGTCTCCACCCCCCAACTGGAGCGGCAGAGCACAATTCAATCGCGACGTTTTCCGGCCCTATATTCTTTTCATCTCGGAAGCCTACGACGTTTTCGGCGGCCGGCCGGAATACTTCTACCGCGATGTTCTGCCGCCCCTCGCCGATCTCGCGCTAGCCACAGGGCGCGAGCTGATCGTGAAGTTGCATCCCGGAGAAAGTCAACACGAACGAACTCGCATGCTTGCGGCAATACTCTCCGCGCAGCAGAAAGCGGTCACCCGCATCGTGGGCGGGAATCTCACCGAAGACCTTCTGGCGAACGCCTGGTTCGGCATCACCGTACTCTCGACCGTGGCCACGGAATGCGCCGTTCGCGGCATCCCGTGCTTTCTGTGCCGCTGGCTGGAATTCTGGCCTTACGGTTACCTGGAGCAATTCATTCGCTTCGGAGTCGGTATCGGTTTGCAGAGTCCCGCTGAAATCGAAAAAATCCCGCAATACTTGGGTGAGCATCCCATCCTCTCCGGCCTGTGCAGCCATTGCTGGCAGCCCGTGGCTCCCGGTCGCCTGCGAGCATTGCTAATCGCTTCCGCAAAACCATGTGCGGTGGCAAGCTGAGTGAAACCGTCGAGGAGAATGCTCGACCGGGGAACGCTTCTAATGCGAGCCGACGCCAGCGTCGCCATGGGAACCGGCCACGTCATGCGATGCCTTGCCCTGGCGCAGGCCTGGCAGGATGCCGGTGGCGAGTGCACCTTTGCCATGGCTGAGACGACTCCTGCCCTCGCGCGGCGACTTAAGAATGAAGGCATGGAGATAGAAAATCTCGCCGTCGCCGGCGGGTCGCTGGAAGACGCGCAGAAGACTGGATCTATCGCCCTGAAAAAGAATGCCGCCTGGATCGTGGCCGATGGGTACCACTTCGGAGCGGATTATCAAAAAGCCATCAGACAGTCGAAAATTCCTTTGCTGTTCATCGACGACAATGCGCATGCCGATCGCTATGATGCGGATGTGGTCTTGAACCAGAATGCCCACGCAAACGAGAGTCTTTACACCGTTAAGGAGGCGCATACTCGATTGCTTCTCGGGCCGCGCTACGTTATGCTCCGGCGTGAATTCACCGAGTGGCGGGAGTGGAAGCGCAAAGTTCGCGAAGCTGCCTCTAGAATTTTGATCGTCGCCGGCGGCAGCGATCCCGAAAACATTACGCGGCAGGTGATTGAGGCTCTCGATGGCGTGGCAGAATCCGAACTGGAGTTGGTGGCTGTGGTGGGCGGCAGCAATCCGCATCTCGCGGAGATCGAAGAAGCGGCCGCGCGTTCGCGGCATAGCTGTCGGCTGGTACGGGATGCGGCCAACATGCCCGATTTGATGGCTTGGGCTGACCTAGCGATCTCGGCCGCGGGCAGTATTTGCTGGGAGTTCTGCGCTCTCGGCCTGCCTGCGTTTCTAATCCCGGTGGCCTCCAATCAGAACGCGGCGGCGGAGAGTTTGCAAACCCTGGGCGCGGCCAAGGTATTTTCGTGGGGCGGGCAGTTTCGCCGGGAAGAGTTGTCGCGCGAGGTCGTCGCTTTGCTTGCGTCCATCTCGGAGAGAGAGAGTCTGTCGCAGCGAACCCAGGCTTTAGTAGATACTGAGGGCGCAAGCCGCGTCGTGGCCGCGCTCTCCGCCCAATCCGCTGCCAGGAGGCGGGAACTTTGAGTTCACTGCGCGAGGTCGCGCCCCACGACGAGGAAAAAATCCGCGAGTGGCGCAACCTTCCCGAAGTGCGGAAGTATATGTACACCGATCATGAAATCGGCCGGGAAGAGCATCGCGCCTGGTTCTCCCGGATTCTGCGCGACCCCACCTGCAAATATTGGATCATCGTCTATGACGGCAGAGAAGTTGGAGTGGTCAATCTGTATAACATCGACCATCGGAACCGGCGCGGCCATTGGGGTTTCTACGTCGGCCCCAAAGATCGGCTGAAGGGCGTGGCAAGTTTTGCGTGGTTCTCCGTCTTGCGCTTTGTGTTTGAAGAACTGAAGCTGCAGAAGCTGTGCGGCGAGGTTCTGGCGTCCAACCAGGCAGCGCTCAATATGCACAAAAAGTTTGGATTTTACCAGGAGGGATCCTTTCGCAAGCACGTTTTCAAGGGAGATCGTTTTGCCGACGTGGTGTGCTTTGGCCTCCTGCGGGAAGAATGGGAAGCGAAGAAAGAGGAGATTGAACTCCAGCTCAGGGCAAAGGGTGTGATTTGAGAAAGGCAAGAGGAAACCAGCAGGGGAAGAAGTAAAAAGTGAAGATCGCAATCTCACAACCCGGATATCTGCCGTGGGCCGGCTTTTTCGACATGATCGACCAGGTCGATCAGTTTGTCCTGCTGGATGACGCACAGTTTGTCAAGCGCTCGTGGCATCAGCGAAATCGCATCAAGTCTTCGACGGGTCTGCAGTGGCTGACGGTGCCGGTGGTGTTTCGCGGGCGCCTGGGGCAGCGCCTGTGCGACGTCGAAATACGCGAGCCCGGATTCTGGCGCAAGCACCTGCGCAGCGTCGAGGTGAACTATGGGAGAACTCGATTTTTCAAGCATTATTTTCCCCAATTCAAAGAGATTTTGGAGCAGCGGGGGCCGGAGGAAAAATTGATTGACCTCAATCTGGCTCTCGTACAATGGCTGGCCCGCGAGCTTCGCGTCGAGACACCGCTGGTTCGATCCTCAACCTTGAGCGTGAACGGAAGTCGATCAGAGCGCCTGGTATCGATCTGTGAACGGCTGGGAGCGACGGATTATCTTTCGCCGCGCTCGGCCAGCTATCTGGTCGATGATTTGGATCGCTTCGCGCAAGAGGGTATTACGGTGTGCTTTCACAATTACAGCTGCCCGCCATACCAACAGCGCTTTCCGCCATTCTTGCCCTACGCCTCGGTGCTCGATTTGCTATTCAACAGCGGCCCTGAGTCCGGCGACATCATGCGCCATGGGCGCGGCATGCCGTTGACTCCGGATCAGGTACGCGCGTCGCGGTGCCATGAGATTTCACCGGGATAACCAGAGACGATGAACATTGGACGCCGCCGCATTGGTCGCGAAGAGCCCGTTTACATAGTGGCGGAGCTTTCGGCGAACCATAACCGCAACTTCGAGGACGCGCTGCGAATCGTGCGCGCGGCCAAAGATGCCGGCGCCGACGCGGTGAAATTGCAAACTTATACTCCCGATACGATCACCATCGCAAGCGATCGAGAAGAATTCCGCGTAGCTGGCGGCACTCTTTGGGATGGGCGCACGCTACACGATCTTTACGCGGAAGCCTGCACCCCGTGGGAGTGGCAGCCCCGGCTGAAGCGAGTGGCGGAAGATCTTGGGGTCGATCTGTTCTCGAGCGCTTTCGATGCCACGGCAGTCGACTTCCTCGAAGAAATGGGAGTATCCGCTCACAAAGTCGCATCCTTCGAGTTGGTCGATATTCCGCTCATTCAGAAGATGGCGCGCACGGGCAAGCCGCTGATTATCTCCACCGGGATGGCTACCGCGGAGGAGATCGAAGAAGCGTTGCAAAGCGCGCGCGCGGCGGGAGCAACTCAGATTGCGCTGTTGAAGTGCACCAGCGCCTACCCAGCTCTGGCCGAAGAGATGAATTTGCGCACCATTCCAGAGATGGCGCGGCGCTTCGCCTTACCCATAGGCCTGTCCGACCACACCGTGGGGATCGCGGTGCCGGTGGCTGCGGTGGCGCTGGGCGCATGCATCATCGAAAAGCATTTGACTCTGTCGCGCTCCACTCCGGGGCCGGACAGCGCATTTTCGCTGGAGCCGCAAGAATTCAAAGTCATGGTCGAGGCCGTGCGCACCGCGGAGAAAGGGCTGGGGACGGTGAATTTCGGCGCCAGTGCCCGCGAACAAGCCAGCCGCGCCTTTCGGCGCTCGTTGTTCGTGGTTGAGGATGTGAGGGCGGGAGAAATTTTCACCGCGGCGAATGTGCGCTCCATCCGCCCCGGGCATGGATTGCATCCCAGGCATCTCAGCCAGGTGTTAGGCAAGCCCGCGGCGCGAGGCGTTAAACGTGGAACCCCGCTCAGTTGGGAACATGTCTCGCAAACCGTTGAAGCCACCGGAAGATGATTATTCGCGGGGGTGCATCGCTCCGAGAGCGATCCGTACTACCATGTGTTTTCCAGGAAAGTGACGCCAGAGATAACGGGAGAAGTTTGAGCCTGCGCCTGTTTTTACATCGCGAGATTCCCGAAGATCCGCGCCTACGGCAGCAGTGGAACGATCTCGCAGCGCGGATGGAGCGGCCCGAGGTTTTCTACACCTGGGAGTGGGCGTTCGCGATGCAGTCCGCATACCGCGCCTCTTTGACGCCGTTGCTGTTGCTGGCTTATGAGGGCGATGATCTCGCGGGAGTGGGTTCTCTCGCCACCGATTCCCACAATGCGGTAAGTTTTCTGGCCGCAACCACGGGAGACTATTGCGACTTTCTTAGCCCTCCCTCGCGGCGTGCGGAGTTGGTCGAGGCGATTTTCAAGGAGTTGGGAAACCTGAAAGCCAGCTCCATCGTGCTGGCGAATCTTCCGGAAGATTCGAGCACTCCGGATGCGTTGCGCCGCGCCGCCCGCATCCATCATTTTCACCTGTATTTGCGCCCGGCATATTTGTGCGCTCAGGTGGAGTTGGGCACGGCAGAAAAACGCGAAGAACGGAAGTCTGCGTTGGCCGGAAAAAAAAAGCTGCGGCGCTACCTTCGCGAAATGGAACGGGAAGGGGCGGTGACCTTCGCTCACCTGCAATCGTGGTCGGATATTCAGCAGGCGCTGCCGGGATTTGCCGCCGCGCACGTGGCGCGTTTTGCGGCAACGCAGCGCGTGAGCAGTCTCTCCACCGCTGAGCGCCGGCATTTTCTGGAGGAGTTGGCCCGGCGGCTCTCCGATACTGGGGTCGTGACCTTGAGCCTCTTGTCGATCGGCGACCGGCCCATCGCATGGAACTATGGATTTCAATTCGGCGGAAGCTGGTTTTGGTATCAGCCCACCTTCGACAGCCGGCACGAAGAAAATTCCCCGGGATACTGTCTGCTGGCAAGAATCGTGATGGACGCTGGCGACATGGAGGGGATGAATCGCGTCGATCTGGGCTTAGGAGCGGAAGGCTATAAAGAACGATTCGGCAACCGCACCCGGCAAACCCTTTACGCCACGATCACTAACTCCTGGAGCCGTCATGTGCAGCAAATTTTGAGATATCGCGCCAGCACCGCTCTGAATCGCTTTCCCAAGTTCGAATCCCGTCTGCGCCGGTTGAGGAAGCGAATTCTTCGGCGATCAGGCTGAGTCGTTCCGCGAAACCGTGCCGCCAACTCTGCGGAGGACAGAAAGCGTTTAGACTATTCTCCAACCTTGATGACTCGCTCTGAAGCTGCCCGGATCAACGCTCGTCTGAATACTTTCCATCCTATCACCATCTTTACGCCGTCCGATGCTGCCGCCGACAATAGCAATGCCCAGAATCTAACGGTGAAGGAAATCGTTGCCCGGCTGCCGGAAGATCAATTTCACGTGACTATGCTTTGCGGAGGCGATCCCGACCCGCGCTTGCTCCGCCGCACCAACACCCGCATGGTGAAGTGGACAAAACACGGAAACACGCTTCGCCTGCTTCGGCATTGCCTCTTTCCTCCGCCGGATATGTATTTCTTCCCCCGTTCCGGTCCCCTGGACCGAGTCTTCTTCGACGTTCGCAGACACATGGGCTTGAGAACTGCGCTGGTCACCTACATCGTGCTTGCGATGAACAAGGTTACTGGCGGCGGCTTGATTGGCCGCTCGATCCTTGAGGGCGACGTCGTTTTCGCCAACTCGCGATACGTAGCCGATACCATCCTGCAAAGCTTCAACGTGGCAGCGAAGCCCATCTATGACGGCATCGATCGCCGTTATTATTTTGCCGCCGGGCGGCCGGAGAACGCCGCGCCGGTCGTGCTCTACGCTGGCTCTTTTCAAGCACGCAAGCGAGTGGAGGTATTGATCGAGCAGGCTGCCCGCTTTCCGGCTTTGCAATTCCGGCTGGCGGGCAAGGGAGAAACCGAAAGGAATTGCCGCGAACTGGTTCAGCGGCTCGACTGTCGCAACGTCGTTTTTCTCGGACATTTGTCTTCGCAGGCTCTCGGCCAGGAAATGCGCCAGGCGGATCTCTTCCTCTTCCCCAGCATTCTGGAGGGGAATCCGCAGGTTCTGCTGCAAGCCGCCGCGTGTGGCCTGCCCGCGATCGCAATGGAGTTGTATCGCCCCGATTACATCGTCGACGGGAAAACTGGCATTCTTGCCCGCTCCGATGAAGAGCTTTCGCGCGGCTTGGAACGGCTGGCCGGCAACGCCACTTTGCGCCGATCTTTCACTGAGGCCGCGATTTGCCACGCTCGCAAATTTGATTGGGATGACATCGCCGCGCAGTGGGCCCAGGCGTTTCAAGAAGTCGTTGCCAGGCGGCGGCTTTCGGTAACGTCACAGATGCATAGAAGAGCGTCCTGAACACGGCCAGCGCAAAAATCTTGCCTCCGCAGGTGAATCAACCGTGACCCGATCAAAGGCGCTGGTGCGCTACGGCGGATTTTTCGCCTCCGTGGGAGCGGCGCGCGTGCTTGGGCTGGTCATCACCTCCGTCACTTTTCCCATCCTTGTGCGGCGCTTGGGAGTGGAAACCTACGGTCTCTGGAGCTATGTGGTGGCGGTGTGTTCGTTCTTCGAAGTGCTGGCCAATCCGGGGCTGAGCACGCATATGATGCAGCAAGTGGCGGCTCGCCGCCACGCCGCGGCGGAAACCCTTCCGGAGTTTCTCGCGCTGCGCGCTCTTAGCAGCCTGGTGGCGGTCGCGGTTCTTTGGCTGGTCGCCTCCTTCGAGGCCCGTCCCGATGTCCGCTTTCTGCTGCATTGGTATGGCGCGGGACTTCTCTTTCTGGGTGTGACGGGGAGCGATTTTTTGTTGACCTCTCTCGAATTCTTTCACGTCCGTTCGCTGCTGACTTTGATTCAACAGCTCATCTATGCCGCGGGAATTCTCTGGCTGGTGCGCTCTCCAAAAGATATAGCATGGCTTCCAGCCAGCATCCTCGGGTCATCGCTGGTGGCCAATCTCGCCGGGTGGGTCGTACTCTGGCGCCAAGGGTTCCAGCCTCGGCTGCGGCTCTCTCCCAGTCGCTGGCGCGCCATGCTCGTCCCCAGTTTTCATTATGCCGCCACCACCGTCATGGCCACCATCTACCATCGCACCGGGCATATTGTTGTGCGCTGGTTTTTAGGGGATTACGCCTTGGGCCTGTACGCGGCTGCGGTGCGTTTTGTCGACCTGCTGCGCAACTTCGGCAACATTGTATTGCACGTGCTGATGCCGCGCATGGCGCTGGCGGCGCAATCCCAAGCGGGATTAAAACGACTGGTGCGGGCCGTGGTCTCAGCTCTTGCTCTGATCAGCATTCCGCTCACGCTCGGAACGCTCGCTACGGCTCACATCGTCGTGCCTTGGGTGCTGGGAGTAAACTATGCGCCGGCGACTCCCTTGGTTCGGTGGATCGCGCCTTTCCAGATCGCCGCTCCGCTGGCGTCACTGCTCTCCGGAACCGTGCTCTACGCTTTGGGCAAGCATCGCGACTATCTGATTTCGGCGACGGTGGGCGCTGCATCCGCAATTCTGCTGGCTTTGATCTTGGTTCGTTTTTTTGCTCTGAAAGGGGCTTGCCTGGCTTTTGTTCTGCCTGAAGTTGCTGTCGCCGTCACGGCCTATTTTCTGATGCCGCGCGATTTGCGCGACCTCTGGAAGAATCCCATCGTCGCCGTCGCAGGATTTTCCGCCGTGCTCATGGCGGGAGCGGTTCGGCTGGCGAATTCCTACACTTCCCGGCCTCTTTTCGTGGTCGGGGTTGGAGCGGCCGTGTATCTGATCGCGGCGCTGCTCTTGGGCCGGAAGTCGCTGATGGAACAATTTGGAGAGGCAAGGTGAACTCTCCGCCCAATGGCAGTCAGCGCACGGTAGCGGTCTTGCTCTGCGGGGGAGAACAGTTCAGTCCTTACTACGGCGGAGCCCTGGCTCGGTGGACTCACGAGGTTTACAGCCGCATCAGCGATTGCGTCGCGGCAACCGTCTTCGGCTTTCCGACGCCTAAGCAGAATGTGTACCCACTGCATCATGAGAGCAGCGCAGCGTGGCGGGTTTGCGCTCTTGCAGCACGCATTCCGCTTCTCCGCCGCTACCAGGAAAAGTTTTGGTTGCGGGCTTTGGTCCGCCGGCTGCGGAGATTTGACGTCGTTCACATCCACAATCGACCGCAGTGGGTTGCGTTTCTGCGAAGCCTGGGCTATCGCGGCGCCATAGTGCTGCATTTGCAGAACGACCATCTCGGCCACTGGACAAGCGCGGCGCTGGACGCCCTGGCTCCCCACCTGGATGCGATTGTCGTTTGCAGCGATTATTTGCGCGGCACTTTCGCTTTAAAGTCTGAAGCGTTAAACCGCAAGACCCACGTGGTATTGAATGGCGCCAACTTGAATCTGTTTTATCCCCGCGAGGAAATCCGCGAGTCCAAGACGATTTTCTTCGTGGGGCGCTTCGATCCCGAAAAAGGTGTGCTGCAGCTCTTGCAGGCCTATGACAAGGTGTTGGACGATCATTCCGACGCAAAGTTGGTGATTGGCGGGGCAACAGGCTTCGGAACCCATCGTGAGACTCCCTACGTGAGGCAAGTGCGCGAATTCGCCGCGTCGCTCGCGAAACGAAAACACGCGCAGATTCGCTTTACGGGATACATAGACCATGACCGCGACCTGCCCCTGTGCTTTCAAAAGGCAACGCTATTCGTGAGTCCGTCTCTTTTTGAGGAGCCGTTCGGGCTGGTGAATGCGGAGGCAATGGCCTGCGCCACGCCCGTGATCGGCGCCAATCGAGGCGGAATTCCCCAAGTTCTCGGTGCCGCTGGGAGGTTGGTGAATCCAGAGAGCATCGAGCACCTGGGCGCGGCCATTTCAGAGTTGCTGGCGCAGCCGCAACTCCGCCGCGAGCTGGGACAATCCGGATACGAGCGCTGCCGCCAGCTTTTCGATTGGCAAGTGATCGCCGAAAGCTGGATGGCGCTGCTTGACGGCCTGCCAGAGTGAAGAATTTCCCGCCAGCTAAAGACCACTTCTCATCGCAACGCAGTCAAATCATGCAGGATATCTTCGCGAACATAGATTGCGTCTGCGTATAGTTTCCTTCCGCCGCGATCGTAAGGCGCAGAAAGCCGATAGAGACCGAATCCTTTGCTACACATCCGCGGGTGCAGCTCCGTTGGTTTTTGCAGGCCGGTTTGCGAGGCGGTGAGTACGCTACATTCGGCGCCCTGAATATCGAGCTTGAGTATGGATATTTCTTCTTTCAGCCGCGACCAGATGGTCATCGCCAATCGTTGGCACGTCCGCGTTACCGATGACCTCCCAGGAGTCGGCCAGGAATTCCTTCGCGGCTTCGGCTCAAGGCAGCAGCAGCGACGACCCTGCAGGATGCCGGAGCTGATGAAAACTGGCGCTCGACCCGCGTTTTCCGCCAGCTCGGCTTCGACCACCTTCACCCCCGGCAGACCTGCGAATCTTGCCTTCAAAGGGCCCACCAGCCGGGGTTCGCACTCCGCCGCGATAATCCGTTCGGGCTGGAATCGCTCGAGCAGCGCCACTGTCCAGCTTCCCGCATGCGCTCCCGCATCGACCTCGGTGCGCAGCTTCGAGAGAATGGACTTGGGTACAAAATTCGACCTGGCATTGCACAGGTTTTGTATCGTCGGCGGGAGAGCGGCCCAACTGGGCGCACCGCCGTTGACTCCCATCCGTACGCATTCATGACGGCGGACCGAGCATTCGCATAATCCGTAAGACCCATGCCGATTCGAGTCTAGCGGGCCGCATGGCTCCGTCGAATTTCGCGACCACCGAAAATATTTCTAACCAAGTTCGCCGGGTGGATGACTCGGGAGTGCGCCGTGTAGTATGGCTGTCTGCCCAGGCCAACAATCGACGGCTCACCGTGCTGAAGCTCGCCCTCATCACCGAGATCATTGCCCCGTATCGCATTCCAGTTTTTAACGCGGGAGCCGCGCGGCCGGAGATCGATCTGCATGTGATTTTTCTCTCCGAGAATGATCCCACCCTCCGGCAATGGCGCGTTTACAAAGACGAGATCAAATTTCACTACCGCGTGCTGCCAGCCTGGCGACAGCGCCTGGGCCGCTATAACCTGCTGCTCAATCGTGGAGTATTCTCGGCGCTGAACCGGCTCCGGCCCGATGCGGTCCTGTGCGGCGGCTATAACTATCTGGCTTCGTGGGAAGCGGCTTTATGGGCAAAGGCGCATGGAGTTCCGTTGCTGCTCTGGACAGAAAGCACAGCTCTCGACCAGCGCGCAGGCCACGTCCCGGTCGAATTCCTGAAGGCGCGATTTCTGCGGATGTGCCCGGCCTGCGTCGTTTCCGGGAAATCTTCATTTCGGTATTTGCAGGAACTTGGCATCGCACGAGAAAAAATCTTTACCGCGCCCAACGCGGTTGACAACGATTTATTTTCAAAGTTGGCGGCTGACGCGCGCCGCGATGAATCTGCCGTGCGGGCCCGCCACGCTTTGCCCTCTCGATATTTCCTCTCCGTTGGCCGAGTGGTGAAAGCGAAAGGGGCTTCAGATCTTCTGGAAGCATATGCTCAACTCGATCCCGAGATGCGCCGACAGATCGGTCTGGTGTTCGTGGGCGACGGAGCGGAGTTCGCGAAAATGCGGGAGGCCGCTGCCAGAATCGCGCCGGGGACGGTTCAATTCCCCGGCTTCGTGCACCGTGAAGAATTGCCTGAATACTATGCCCTGGCTGACGCTTTTATTTTTCCGACGCACAGCGACACTTGGGGACTCGTGGTGAATGAGGCTCTGGCGTGCAGCCTGCCGGTGATCATCAGCAAAGTGGCGGGCTGCGCCGAAGACCTGGTGCAGGATGGCTGGAACGGATTTGTGCTACCTCCCTCGGACCCGGCTCAACTCGCGATGGCCATGGCTCGCTTGGCCGGAGATTCTAAACTGCGGTTGACTATGGCTTCCAACAGCAAGGAGAAAATCGCTGCATACTCTCCGGAGGCATGGGCAGAAGGGGCGGTGAGGGCGGCGCAATTTGTTTGTGCAAAGAAGAAGCCAGCGATGACAGGGCGAGTTTGACCAGACTGGTTTTATCGCCGGTCTATTTTTCGAGGTAGTATACTGGCTCCAACAATCGCTAATCTTCAGCGCATTTTTCGTTTTTTCGGAGAAGTGGGAATGCCGTATCCCTCAGAGTCATCGGCCAAGTCGCGAATGCAAGATAATTCATCGCGTCCCGATGCGCCGTCACGGTCCGTCGAAATCTTGGAGTGCACGCTGCGCGACGGAAGCTACGCGGTGGATTTCAAGTTTACCGAGAACGACACGGCGATTCTCGCGGGAGTTCTCGGCCGGCTCGGGTTTCGCTGGATTGAGGTCGGTCACGGCGTGGGCTTGGGAGCCATGCAGGCCGGCAAAGGCGCGATGCCGAGCAGCGACGAACGTCTCATCGAAGTGGCCAAGCGTGCCGCTCCCGACGCTCTTATCGGCTGTTTTTTCATTCCCGGCATTGGCAGCGCCGACCACATCCGATCAGCGCACGCCGCGGGCCTCAATTTCATCCGCATTGGCTGCAATGCCCCGGAAATTGAAGAGGCCTACCCGTATCTGGAATTGGCCAGGGGTTTGGGTCTGAAGACCTGTCTCAACTTCATGAAGACCTATGGAATCTCACCGGCAGAGTTCGCAGAGGAGGCCGCAGCCGGCGCGGCAGCCGGCGCCGATGTGATCTATTGCGTCGACTCCGCCGGAGGCATGTTCCCGGAAGATGTCCGGCAATACATCAGCGCCGCGCGCGATCGAAGCCAGTGCCAACTGGGCTTCCATGGGCACAGCAATCTGCAGTTCGCAGTCGCCAATAGCGTGGAAGCGGTTCGCGCGGGGGCGAGTTTTATCGATACCACGCTGTATGGGTTGGGGCGGAGCGCCGGAAACGTCCCCACCGAAATCGCGGTCGCGGTCCTCGAGAAACTCGAAATCGAGACTGGAATCGATCTCTTCGAGGTTATGGATGCCGCCGAGGAATTTATGGCACCGCTGATGTCACAGATGCAGCTTTACGACATGATGTCAGTGGCCATGGGCTGCAGCCAGTTTCATTCCGCTTTTCTTCCCCGGGTCGCGGCGGCGGCGCACAAGCATGGCATCGATTTGCGCAGGCTGGTAGTGGCAATGGGCAAGCTTGACCCCGTCAACCTCGATGAAGAACATTTGGCGCGGGTGGCCGCCAGCCTGCCGAAGGCGCCGGCAAAGTCGAGAGACAAGGTAAAGCTCACTTCGTTTTCTGCGCCGGGCATCTCCGCGCACGGCATCAGCAGTTCGCTCGCGGCGGTGCGCTCTCTGGTGGAAGGGATGATGGTCACCTGCGCCAAGCGCCGCGCGCGGCCGGTTTTAGAGCTCGTCGCATCGGACTCGCCCTCCGCAGATCTGGTGCTGGCGGACTTAATTCTCGCAGAAGGGCCGGTGGTGCTGGGCAGGGTAGTGTACGGTTCGTTCGAAGTGCTGGAGGAAATTTTGCGGATGACCAGCGGCAGCGTGCCGCTTTATTTGAAGGATCTCGATGGTGGATCGTGGGGCGCGGAGTGGCTTCTCTCGATCCTGGAAATCGTAGGCGCAGAGAGAATTCTGCCCGTGCGCTCCAAGCGCTTGCTGGCGAATTACCTCGACGATTTGATTCTTACCACCGCCCAGCGCTGTGGCAACTTCTGCCTGATGATCTACGGAAGTCCGGACAGCGCCCTACTGCAAAGTTGCTGCCAAGCCTTCTCCAACGTTGTGGTGCACGGAAAGTTACCATTCGAAGCCCCGGCTAATTGCTGGCAGATGGCGGACTTTTCCGACCGCATGCATTTTGACTTGGGAATCAGCGTGGCGCTGTTGCTTTGTCCGCCCGGTTCGGCCGACTCCGCCTCGCTCGATCAACTCCTGGCGCCCGATGGAATCGTGATCACCGCCGGATACTTTCCCCGTTTGGAGATGGAAATTCCCGCGCGTGCGATTTTGCGGGTGGATCCCAACCACGCCTATCGCGGGCAGATAGAGCGCTCGATCGCGATCTCGAATCTCATGAAGTCGGCTCGATCCGCTCCGCTTGCGACGCAATGAACATCCGCGAAACCATTCTGAATGTCATCGCGCGCCGGGAAGAGCGTGCTTTCCTGATCGATGCCGGCACGGGCACCGAAATCACTTACGCCGTGTTTCACCGCCAAGCCTGCGCTCTGGCCGCGGACCTTCGCCGCCGTGGCCTGCGCAAAGGTGATCGCATCGCGGTGATGGTTCCAAACTGCTGCGAGTTGGCGGTCTTGTATTTCGCGTGTATTTATCTTGGCGCGGTCATCGTGCCCATCAATCCCGCTCTGAGCAAGGGAGAGGCAGAATTTATTCAGGCGAACTGTGGGCCTGCCCTGGTGGTGGCGAGCACTTCCTGTGCCGCCGCAGTACGAAACCTCTACCACGATGCCGTGGTCTTGCGAACCGCGAATGAAGAGATCAAAGACTCGGATGAAGCCGGCCAAATCAAACTCAGCGCCCTCAGTGACGGCCGGGATTTCGTGCCCCTCGAACATGCCGATAGTGAAGACCTGGCGGTGTTGATGTATACCTCCGGCACCTCGGCGCGGCCCAAAGGCTTGGCCCACAGGCTCGGCCGGATGCTGCGCAACGCATCGGCATTCGCAAGAGCTCAGGGAATCGATCAGGATTCGCGCTTCTATCTCACGCTCTCCATGGCATATATGGGCGGGCTCTATAATCTTCTTCTTCTGCCCTTCCTGGGCGGCGCCAGCGTGGTGGTCGATCAAGTTTTCGACGCGCGTTCGAGCCTGCATTTCTGGGACAAAGCGAAAAAGCATCGGGTCAATACGCTTTGGCTCGCTCCCACGGTTTTGTCGATCCTGCTGCGCATGGATCGTGGCCGCGCGGGCGAAGATTTTTGCCGCGGCTCCCTGCGCCACGTATTTGTTGGCTTCGCGCCCCTTCCGCTCAAAGTGAAAGACGAGTTCGAATCCCGCTACGGGGTTTCTCTCATTGAGAATTACGGTCTCTCGGAGACGCTCTTTGTGACCGCGCGTTCTCGCCAATTCTTAGGAGGGAGCGGCTACGTCGGCGAGCCGATACCCGGCATTCGTCTCCGGATTGCGAATGACCGCGCAGAAGTTGTGGGGCCGGGCGAGGAGGGGGAAGTGGAGATTCTTACCCCCGATCTTATGGCAGGTTACCTTGACGCCCAGGGTGATCTTTTGCAGTTGGAAACGGCGACGTGGTTCGCCACAGGCGATGTCGGCCACGTTGACTCGGGCGGTTCACTCTTCATCACCGGAAGAAAAAAAGACCTCATCATTCGCGGCGGCGTCAACATCAGTCCTGCGGCGATTGAAGAAGCGCTGATGCAAGTGTCCGGCATTGCGGAGGTTGCGGTGGTCAGCATTCCTCACGATCTTTATGGGGAAGATATTGTGGCGGTTCTGAAACTTGAGTCCGGCGTGGATTTCGAATCGATTTTGGATGGGGTGATGGCGCATGCCAAGGGCGGTCTGGCGCCGCATCAGCAACCGGCGCGCTACATGGCGATCGATGAATTTCCCAGGACGGCGAGTGGCAAAGTGCAGAAGGCTCGCATTCGCGAGTTGGTGGCGGAAAAATTACAGATCGCTTCTCCTTCCGCGAAACATATTCCGTCGATCGCGGGCGCTGCCAGTTGAAAGCTGAAATCCTTCGCCTCAAAACAAACGCATGAAAATCATAGATCTTTCCCTGCCCATCGAAGAAGGCATGATGACTTTCCCGACACACTGGCATCCCGTGGTCGAGATCACCATTCTCGGCCGACACGGAATCGAAGGCCGCGAAACCCGGAAACTCGTGCTGGGCACGCACATTGGAACCCATGCCGACGCGCCCCGCCACTTCATTCCCAACGGCGCCACGATCGATGAGGTCCCTTTGGAGGTGCTGATCGGTCCGGCCACGGTCGCCGATTTTACCGGCTGCCGGCCGTTGCAGGAGATCGACGTTGCCGGCCTGAAAGAAAAGTTGGGGGGGGAAGTGCCGCAGCGCCTGATTCTGCGCACCGGTTGGTCGGAGTATTTTGGCCAGATGAAGTTCTACAATGAATATCCATTTTTGTCAGAGGCAGCGACCCAATGGCTGCTGGAGAACGGGGTGCGGCTCATCGCCATGGATACCCCATCCCCGGATCATCCGGCGCATTCCCGGGGCACGGCGAAGGATTCGCCCAACCACAAAGTGTTGTTGGGCGCGGGCGTGGTGTTGGTGGAGTATCTCGCCAATCTCAAGGCGATAAGCGCCGCCGAAGTGCAACTGATCGTGATGCCCTTGAAATTAAAAGGATGTGACGGCTCTCCCGCCCGTTGTGCGGTGATTGAACCGTGACGGGGACTCCCACGCGAATGGGCGAGCGCGCGCAAGTGCAGGGGTGGCTGATCCACTGGTTTGTGGCGCGGGCCAAGATTGCCAAGGCCGCGGCGCAGGCTCCGGATTCGTGGTCGAACGCCGACTATTTCGCGGCGGGATGGCTCACGTCCATGGAAGTGGTGGAATTCGTTACCGAGATCGAGCGGAATTTCGGCATGCAGTTTACCGACCGCGATTTGCAGGATTCGCGCTTTGTGACCATCGCCGGCCTCACCGAGCTTATCATCGAGCGCTCGACGCAGGCCGGTGACAGCAGGTAATCTCGAATATCTGGACCCGATCCCGTAGCCAGGGACCCGCTTATAGCAACCTTGTGGAGAGAGCCATAGCCGAGAAGTTGCACGTCTTAACGCTCACGCCTTTTTATCCTTCCGAGGGTGACGAAGTCAGCGGCTGCTTTGTGGCCGAGACTCTTCGAAAACTTCAGGCGGAGGGCGTGGCGTCGTCGGCGATTGCGGTCGATTCGATCTATCATCCGCGCCGAAGAGCGAGCCCCGCATTCCCCGCAGACTGGATACGCTACCCGAAGCTGCCGGGGAATCTCGGTCTGTCCTCAGCCGGCATATTTCTGGGAGCACCGTTGATGCGGCGCGTACGACATCTTCATCGGCAGAATCCTGTTCATGTGATTCACGCTCACGCCGCGCTCCCCTGCGGCCGCGCGGCCGCATTTCTCTCGCGGCGCCTCGGCATACCTTTTGTAGTAACGATCCACGGCCTGGATGTTTTCAACGCTTGCTTCGAGAACGGGATCGCGGCACAATGGCGGCGAAAAGTCTCATTGAACGTATATGAGAAGGCGCAAACCGTGATCTGCATCAGCGATAAGGTAAAGCGGTTGTTGGCCAGCCACGCCGGCGAATCGGCAAAGACTCAGGTTGTTTACAATGGCACAGACCCTGAGATGTTTGCACCCGGCGATGGGGCTCGCGCTTCTCTCCTGGATGCCCGCCAGACCATCCTGATTGTAGGAAACCTTCTCGCCGGCAAAGGCCACGAACTGGTTCTGAATGCGATCGGCAGGCTGAAGCAATCCGCTCAAGATCGGTACGCTGACCTGCAATGCAAAATCATCGGCCACGGCGCCGATCGCGATCGCTTCGCTGCATTCGCGAGAAATCTGGGCATCGGCGAGCAAGTGCATTTCCTCGGACGCCGAAGCCGGGCCGAAGTAGCCGAGGAGATGCGCCGCTGTACACTCTTCGCCTTACCCAGCCGCTATGAGGGATTGGGTTGCGTTTATTTGGAAGCCATGGCCAGCGGCAAACCCGTAATCGCGTGCCGTGGCCAAGGAATCGACGAAATTATCGATCACGGCAGGAATGGATGGCTGATTCCAGTCGATGGCCGGGAGGAGTTGGTGAGCGCACTGCAACTCTTGCTGGGGAATGCCGACCTTCGCGATCGAGTCGGCCGGGCGGCGCGGCAAACCATCCTCGACGGACTGACCCTGTCCCATCAAGCGCAGAAACTGCGGGAGATTTATCGGGAAGCTGCGCGATGAGTTCCTCAATTTCCCAAGCCATCGCGCCGCACCGGGCACCTCGGACCGACCTCGTCCCAATCTTTGAGCCGGAAGTGGATGAGGTCGCAAACTTCATCGCGATTCAGTCAGGCAAAGAGAAAGAAAAGGATGCAGTCGCTGCCCACCTGCGCTGGTTTCTGCTGGAAAATTCCGCGCGCCAACCGAATCATCCTCTGGGTTTTGGACTGCGGTCCGCGAATCAGTTGGTGGGATGTATTTTGTGCAGCCCGCAAATGTTTCGCCTCCGGGAAACGACAATTCTGCTCATGGGGTCCAGCTTGTTTTATGTTGACCAGAAGTACCGCAGCTCCGGCGGCCGCATCTTCCTGCAGTATTGCCGCTTGGGAAATCAGCATCCTTTGTTCGGAACTTCGGCCAACGCCGAGGCGGCGGCTTTGTGGAAGGCTGCGGGGGCGAATCCCATTCCGTATTCAGACGAGGAGTTGTTTGGCATTCTTTGCTGGCCGCCCGTGGCGGAAGAGTTTGCCCACCGGCGGCGCTCGAATCGTCTGCTGTTAGGGCTGGCGGGCAGCCGCTTGGCTAGCGTAGGCGGTCTGTTGCGGCCGCTAAAGATGGATCGCCGGGACGTCTCGGGTCTCCGCCTGCTTCATTCCGCTGAACAGGTGGACGAATTGCTGAGCGCTGTCCCCCGTTATTGTCCAACGCTAACCGCGGCGCGCGATTTGCCTTACTTGCGTTGGCGATATTTCTCCGGTCGCGACCAAACCGTCGCCGCGTTCGCTTTTCGCACTCGCACACCGGGCGATGAAATTCTAGTCACGGTGAATCAGCGCGCGCGTGGCTATCGCGGGCAGATCAACACGCTGAACGTGCTGGATGTCTACCCGGAGGTCCCGTCAGAGGAGTGGTTGAGAATCGTCGGAGCACTGATCGCGCGTTACCGAAACACCGTTGACGCGGTAGTGCTGCGCAGCCAAAACCCGGATCGTCGACGGGCGTTTTGCGCAAGAGGTTTTCAGCCGCGGGCCTTGGATGCGCCGAATGGCTGGTTTCTCGATCCCTCGAAGCTGCTCCCCACGCGCGATTGGTATCCTGTGCCGGCCGATGGCGACGGGCTCATCTGATGGCGCAAACCGCCATCGCTAAAAAAATGAACCTCAGGAGCCGAGCTCGCAGCTTCCTCATGCAAGCGGCCACCATCGCCAGGGCCGATGAACTTGCCTTGCGCCTCGACAAGTTCCGCGGTCCGTCGCATGGGCTGGTGGTAGCGATGCACGAAACTCCGGCCTCGCTTGCCGAGCGCTTTCGCGAACAACTGCAATGGGTCTCGCAGCATTTTACAATCACGAGCCTGGAGGGCTTCGCTCAACTCTGGAACGGTCTCGGTACGAAAAAGCCGTTTCTTGAAGGTGCGGCAAACCCGCCGATCCTGTTCACCTTCGATGATGGCCGAGAGAGCAACTACAACGTCGCCGCTCCCCTGCTCGAATCTTTTGGCGGCCGCGGCTTGTTTTTCATCGTTCCCCAGTTCGCCGAGTGCTCGCCAGATCAGGCTCTGGCTTACTATCGATCGAGAATCAATCCTGATTCCAAAGCCAGCGACGAAATCTGGGAGGACTGGAAGCCGATGAGTCCCACGCAGATTGCGGATCTTGCCGCCCGAGGCCACGCCATCGGCAACCACACGCTGACTCATCGAAGATTGGCGGAGCTCTCCGACGAAACACTGGAGCGTGAAATCGGCGACAGCGCGCGCCGGCTTTTCGCCTGGACTCATAAGCCCGTAGAGGCCTTTGGTTGGACGTTCGGCTGGGACGCGATCGACGCCCGCGCCTGGAACGTGATCCGAAAATATCACCGCTTCTGTTTTGCTCCCTGCCCGGGAGAAATCGACAGCCGCGCGGATACTCCGGCGCTGTTGTGGCGGCGCGAGATTGAGGTCAAGTACTCCGCCGCGGAGTATCGCTTTCTCTATTCCGGATTGGTCGACCCATGGTGGTCGAGTCGCAGAAATCGCCTCCGCAAAATGCTGCGAGCGCAGGCGCAATGACGCGCCGCGATAGTCAGAGTCACGAGATTCACCTTTTCATCAACGCGCTGGCGGCCAGCGCGGGCGGAGGCTTAACTTACATTCGCAACATTTTGCCATGCCTGGCGGCTCGGGAGGACGTGCGCGTCACTATCGTGGTCGGCGGAGCTCTGCGCCACGAGATCAGTTCCTCGGCTCGAATCGCTACCGTGAGCAACGACGATCTCTCTGGCTCGATCGCGCGCCTTTGGTATGAACAGTGGCATCTGCCGCGGTTGATTCGCCGATCCGGCGCACAGGTTCTGTTGTCGACGGGAAATTTTGCGCTCTTCCGCTCTCCGGTGCCGCAAATTCTTCTCAGCCGGAACGCTTTATATACCTCGACGGACTTTGAGCGCGACCTGCGCGAACGAGGCGACTCTGGCTTATGGCTGGAGCACCAACTTAAGGTCCCGATGGCCCGCTGGTCGGTTCGGAAGGCCGAGTGCACGGTCGCTCCCAGCGCCGCCTTTGCCCGCGAACTGCGCCGATGGACCGGAAACGATGTGATGTGCATCCGTCACGGTTTCGATCACGCGCTATTTTTTAGCGATCAGAAGCGGCTCCCGCCCGAGATCCGAGACCGCTTGGATGCGGCCACGGGTTCGCTGCGGCTCGTATTCGTGAGCCACTACAACTACTATCGAAATTTCGAAACTCTGATTCGTGCGGTTGCGATTTTGAAAGAGAAGTTGCGGCCGCGACCGGTGCGCCTGATTCTTACCTGCAAATTGAAGTCAGAGGAGAATCCTGGAAACTATCGCGCCGACACTGCCGCGGACCTGGTAAATCAGCTTCGCCTGAACCATGAAGTGGTTGAGTTGGGCTCGGTGCCCTACGCCATGCTGCATCATCTTTATCGAGCTTGCCATCTCTATGTGACTCCAGCCTACGCCGAAACTTTTGCTCATCCTCTGGTGGAGGCGATGGCCAGCGGCCTCCCAGTAATCGCGTCAGATATCGCCGTGCATCGCGAGATTTGCCGTGACGCCGCGCTCTACTTCCCACGCTTTTCGCCCGCGGCTCTGGCTGAACGTGTTCTGCAGGCGGCCCAGTCAGCCGGCAAGACCGAGTCTATGCGCACGTTCGGGCTTTCCCGCTCCCGCGACTTCAGTTGGGAAAAGCACGTTGCAGAGTTGCTCAGATTGGCTCGGCGCCTTGCGGCACACACTTGAGAAACAGCCTTCGCTGTGAATTCGCGTAAGATCATTTACAAAAGATCGTAAAACAAGATCGTAAAAGATATCGTTCCAAAGATCATGGCAACACCCAGGGAGCTTTCCGCTCGGATGTGTGGAATCTTCGGCATTGTCAGTCGTAACACGCAGTTGCCCGATGGGCTGCTCGAACGAGCCACGCGATCCCTGGCTCACCGTGGCCCGGATGACAGCGGCACTGTAGTCTTGCGCGACGAACATTACGGACCGGTCGAAATCGGACTCGGAAATCGCCGGTTGGCGATTCTCGATCTATCTGCTCTCGGCCATCAGCCCATGAACGACCCCGCCACCGGGAATTGGATTGTCTACAATGGGGAGATTTACAACTTCCGCGAAGTTCGCGCCAAGTTGGAGCACGAACGTGTTTACTTCAAGAGTGCCTCCGACACGGAGGTAATCCTCCACGCCTACGCACGCTGGGGTGAACAATGCCTGGCCGAGTTTCGCGGCATGTTTGCCTTCGCCATCTGGGACGCGCAACGCCATCGTCTATTCGCGGCCCGAGATCCCTTGGGCATCAAGCCCCTCTATTTCTGGCAGTCGAATCGCTATTTCCTCTTTTCCTCGGAGGTGCGGACGCTGCTGGGCACGGGGCTGGTGCCGCGCCGTGTCGATGCCGCGGGGCTGGCGAGCTACTTTACCTGGGGATCGCTGTGCGAACCGATGACCCTTCTGGAAGGAGTCAGTTCGCTTCCGGCAGGATGCTTGCTGTTTTGGGAGAACGGACAGGTACGCGAGACCGAGTACTGGAACCTGGCGGCACCGAGCCCGATCGCGCCCACGGTTTGCGACGATACGAATGGCTCGGGGGGCGCATGCGCTGCCACAACACGAGACCGACTCGAAGTCCAAGTCGCTGAGCTGCTCGACGAATCGGTGCGCATGCAACTGGTGAGCGATGTACCGGTGGGAGTGTTTCTTTCCGGCGGAGTTGATTCCAGCGCGCTGGTCGCCATTCTGAATCGAAGCGGCATTCGGCCCAGCACCTTTTCCATCGTGTTTCGAGAAGCCGACTATTCTGAAGCGGAATATTCGCGCGTCATGGCGCAGCAATTTCGCACCGATCACCACGAGATCGCAGTATCGCAATCCGATCTGTTCGAAGCCGTCGATCCGGCGATCTGCGCCATGGACTTGCCTACCATTGACGGAGTCAACACCTATTTCATTTCCGGGAAGACGCGGGCCGCCGGGGTAAGAGTGGCGCTCTCTGGTCTTGGCGGCGACGAAGTATTCGCCGGCTACAGCAACTTTCGTAGCGTACCGCGCATGGAGCGCTTCAACCACACGTGGCGACGACTGCCCAGTTCGCTCCGCAGTCCGTTGGCCGCCATTTTTGCATCGATCGTTCCTTCGACCGATCAGAATCGAAAGCTGGCAGCCCTGGCTCGAAACGGCCACGGAATTCTTCATCCTTACTTTCTTTCGCGCTGGCTATTCACGCCCGAACAACTGAATGAGTTGTTGCCCGAGATCGCCAAGCATGCACCAACCTGGGAGCGGGCAGCCGCACCCTTAGCGGAAAATCTCAAACGCGCAATGGCGCTCGATCCGGTGAACCGGGTTTCATATCTCGAGTCGCGCTGTTATATGCTCAACACATTGTTGCGGGATTCGGACGCGATGAGCATGGCCCACGGCCTCGAGCTGCGCGTGCCCTTGATCGATCATCAACTGGCGCAAAAAGTCCTGGCGCTGCCGGGAGCATGGAAGCTGGCTGCGAATATGCCAAAACCCTTGCTGGTCAAGGCGCTTGGCAGCCACCTTCCCGGGAAAATCGTCCACCGGGCAAAACGAGGCTTCACCCTGCCCTTCGAGCATTGGCTGCGAGATTCTATGCGCCCGGTGATGGAAGAATCGTTGCGCAAAATCTGCGATGGCGCTTTAGGCGGCGTGATCAGCCAGAGCGCGGCGCTCGGCGTCTGGGAAGATTTTCTTCAGGGCAGGACTTCCTGGTCGCGTCCGTGGTCTTTGTACGTGCTGCAGCGCTGGTGCCAATTACATCTTTCGAGTTGATCGATGGTCGAATAGAAGCTGTCATGGAAAAGGTTGGGGAAATTCGCGAAGCGGCCAGCACCGTCTCCACCGTCGCACTCCCGGTGAGCGTGATTGTTGCCGCGCGCAACGAAACGAAAAATCTTCCGCGCTGCCTGCAGGCTCTTAAAGGCGTCGGCGAAGTTTACGTGATCGACTCCCAAAGCACCGACGACACAGTCGAGATCGCTCGCTCCCACGGCGTGCGAGTGGTGCAGTTTCGCTACCAAGGCGGATGGCCCAAGAAGCGGCAATGGGCGATGGATACGTTGCCGCTGGCTCACGATTGGATTTTGCTGCTGGATGCCGATGAGATGCTCACGCCTCAACTGGCGGAGGAAATTGGTTCAGCGATCAAAAACCCGGTGATCGATGGCTATTCGATCCAACTTCGCACCTGGTTTCTGGGCCGCGTTCTTCGCCACGGCGATGTCGCGTTATGGAAGCTCTCGCTATTCCGCCGGGGCAAAGGCCGCTTTGAATGCCGCCTGAAAAATCAGGACGCTTCCATGGCCGATATGGAGGTGCACGAACACATCGTGGTCGAGGGGCCGATCGCGAGGCTGCGGAATCCGCTGCTTCATCACAACGTGGAATCGCTCTCGCGCTACATTCAGAAACACGACGAATATTCCAATTGGGAGTCGCGTGTGCTGCTGCAGCCGGTGCAGGAAAGCGATCGCGATCTCCCGCCTTCGCTGTGGGGAACGCAGGCCCAGCGCAGGCGCTGGCTCAAGCGCAAACTCTTTGCCGTGCCGGGGTCGCCGCTGTTGCTCTTCGTGTATCGTTATCTCTTCCGGTTCGGCTTTCTGGATGGTGTGCCCGGCTTGATCTATTGTGGATTTCAAGCGGTTCAGATGTTTCACACCAAAGCTAAGATTTATGAGCTGAAGCGCGATCCGGAGCAAGAAAGATTGACGGGGAACTGAAATCGTCATGTGTGGAATTGCCGGCCTGGCCAATTGCGGAAACAAGCACGTGATCGAGCGGATGGCGCACGTCCAGGCCCACCGTGGCCCGGACGATTCCGGGTTGTGGGAGCGGCGATTTCCGGACGGTTCTTACGTAGGCCTTGGCAGCCGTCGCCTTTCCATCCTCGATCTTTCGGCCGACGGCCACATGCCGATGAGCAACGAAGACCGCACGGTTTGGATCACCTACAACGGAGAGATTTATAACTTCGCCGAGCTTCGCCGCGCGTTGCTGGGCAAAGGCCATCGCTTTACTTCCAACACGGATACCGAGGTGGTCATCCATCTTTACGAAGAACATGGGGCCGAGTGCGTTCATCAGCTCAACGGCATGTTTGCCTTCGCGATTTGCGACCTGCGCTCGGGCCGCCCGGAATTGTTTTTGGCCCGCGATCACTTCGGAATAAAACCTCTCTATTACTCCCAACAGGGCGCGAAGCTGGCGTTCGCTTCCGAAGCAAAAGCGCTGCTGCAGGTTCCCGGCATCGCGGCGGAAATCGATCTGGAATCGCTGCATCAATATCTGACTTTCTTGTGGGTCCCAGAACCGAAGACCATGTTTCGCGGGATTCACAAACTTCCCGCGGGACACTGCGCCACCTTCCGCGACGGGGAATTCAGGATTCGCCAATACTGGGACCTGACCTTCCCGGCTGCCGATGCGCAGTACTCGCGATCGGAGGCCGACCTCGCCGACGAGGTTCGCGAGCGCTTTCAGCATTCGGTCCGGCAGCAGATGGTGAGCGACGTTCCCGTCGGCGCATTTCTTAGCGCTGGTTTAGACTCCTCCACGATCGTCGCCATGATGCGCCGTTCGACCCACCAAGCGGTGCGGACGTATACCATCACTTTCCCGGACAAGCATCGCGTGGGCGAGAACACATTGGACGATCCGGCCGTGGCTGCTCGCCTGGCTCGACACTTAGGCTGTGAGAATCAGCAAATCGTGGTGGAACCGGACGTGGCCGATTTGCTGCCTCGCCTCACCTGGCACATGGACGAACCCACCGCCGACCCCGCCATCATTGCGGCGTATCTGGTTTGCCGCGAAGCCCGCAAGCAGTCGACCGTGTTGCTTTCAGGAGTGGGCGGCGACGAATTGTTTGCCGGCTATCGCAAACATGCTGCCCATCGCTGGGCGCAGGCGTATCGGAGCATCCCCGCCGCGTTGCGTGCGCGCATCGAGTCGGGCCTGATTTCCATGCCGAATCTTCGAGGCTCACGCCTGAAGGGATTCTTGCGCTTGGCCAGGAAGATGGCGCGCAGCGCATCGCTCGCTCCCGAAGAGCGTTTCATTCGCAACTGCACGTATCTCGATGACGGCCAAAAAATGAATTTGTACGCCGACGAGGTGCAGGATCAGTTGAGCGGCTGCGACCCCGCAGCGCACCATCGTTCCAGCTTCGATGCCGTGCGCTCCGCCGATTTCGTAAATCAAATGCTCTATCTCGATAGCAAGATTTTCATGGCGAGCCTCAACCTGAACTATAACGACAAGATGAGCATGGCGTCTTCGGTCGAGGTGCGGGTTCCGTTTCTCGATCGCGAACTGGCCGAGTTTGCGGCGTGGAATATTCCTCCGGAATTTAAATTGCAGGGGACCCTCCAGCCGAGAACCAAGCATATTCTTCGGCGGGCGATGCGAGGAGTGCTGCCGGCAGAAGTGTTGCGGCAGCCGAAGGCCGGCTTCGCCGCTCCGGTAGACTACTGGCTGGCCCATGATTTGCGTGAGATGGTCGACGATCTGCTTTCCGAAACCAATGTTCGCGAGCGGGGTTTATTTCGCCCACACGTAATCCGCCGTTACGTGGAAGAACATCGGAAGGGAATCGCCGACTGGTCGATGCAGATTTGGCAGTTCTTGACGCTCGAGCATTGGATGCGAATTTTCCTCGACGCCGGGGCGCAGCAGAGCGCGGACGAATTCGACAGATTTCCATGGCCGAGCGAAGAGGCGGCTTCCGCCTGACTCGTCGAGTGAAGTGTTCCGCCGAGTTCGAAAGCTGAAGCTTCAATCGCTTTTCCTTTCTCCCCATGGCCAGAGACAAAGCCAGTTCGAAAATCGCCAAAGCCGCGACCGAAATAGGCGGCTTGCTGCGCGCGCCCGCTCGCGTCATCCCGTTGCTCAGGAAGCTTGGGCGCGATAGCTTCCGCCTCACCTTTGAGCAGCGCCATCTTTACTCTTACGCAAGCACCCAGCGGGAGAGCGCAGAGGTTTTGAACTCCGTGCTGCGCTGGATCCTGGACGCGCAGCGTCCCGATGGCGGCATCGCCGCCTACTACAGCCTGCTCACCGGATACTCGGAGTCGTACCCGGAAGTCACCGGCTATATCGTTCCCACGCTCTACGATTTTGCCGGCGTGGGCGGCGATAAAGGCGCCGTCGCTCGCGCGTCTGCCGAACGTGCGATGCTCTGGTTACTTTCCCTACAAATGCAAACCGGTGCCTTTCCCGCGGGCTTGCATGGCAGTCCCGACGAAAGAGCGCAACCCTCCGTATTCAACACCGGCCAGATACTGCAGGGACTCGTTCGCGCCTATCGCGAGACCAATAATCCCGAAGCCCGGAACGCGGCCATGCGCGCCGGCGACTGGCTGGTCGCAGTGCAACAGGCCGATGGATGCTGGTCCGGCCCCAGCGCCTATCAGCACGTGCCGCACACGTATTACAGCATGGTGGCGTGGGCGCTGGCTGAACTCGGCGAACCATCGCGCGCCTGGGATTCTCAGCGCGAACGACCCTACCGGAACGCGGCCGAGAAAAGTCTGGATTGGGCCCTGTCGCACTTTCGCCCCAGTGGCTGGATCGATGGCATCAAGCTTCGCGGCCACCCCACTTACTTGCACTTCATCGCATACGTTCTTCAGGGTGCTCTTGAAACCGGCGTGCTCCTGCGCCGCAACGACGCCATTGACGCGGTGGCGAAGTCGGCATGGGTTTTATTGCGAAAATTTGAAGCCAACAAATTCCTGCCGGGCGCCTACGAGCCGGATTTCAAAGCGGGGCATCGCTTCACCTGTCTTACCGGAAATGCGCAGATGTCCTGCATCTGGCTTCGGCTCTTCGAAGTGACCAACGACCTTCGCTATCTCAACGCGGCGCTCAAGATGAACGAGATGCTGAAGGGCTTGATTCCATCGCGCGGGCCAGCAGGAATGATCGGCGGGGTTAGCGGATCGTATCCCATCTGGGGGCGCTATCAACCCTTGCGCTTCATCAGTTGGGGCAGCAAATTCTTGGCCGACGATCTCCTACTAGAACAGCGCATGAAGCAATCGTTGCCAGCAGAGGAAGTCGAGGTCTTGCCGTGCGCATCGTAATTCTGGCCTCGAGCGTTTATAGCGAAACCAGTTGCGCCATGGCCGTGCGGCTGGCCGAAGTCGGTTACATTCCCGTCGGAGGGCTTGCTCTTTCGAGCCTGAATCGCGCAACTCTGTTGCGCAAGTTTGCCCAGTGGGGGCCGAGGGAAGCGCTTCGTTACGCGCGCTCAAAATTAATCCCGCAAACTGGCACGGCGCCGGGGCGGATGCAAAACAAGCTTCTCGAGCCCTGGCTCAAGGCCGGAGAGCAACGCTTTCGCAACCTGAAAGAAGTGGCAAGGTTCTACCGCTTTCCAGTTGCGGTATGCCGCGACCAGAACGCGGCTGCATCGGTTTCGCGCTTGCGAGTGTGGGCGCCCGACCTGATCGTTTTCACCGGCGGGAATATTTTGCGCAAGGCCGTGCTCAGCGTCGCTCGCCTCGGAGTGCTCAACCTGCACCTCGGCTTGCTGCCCGAGATTCGCGGCATGAGCAGTCCGGAGTGGTCACTTCTCAGCAACGTTCCAGTCGGCGTCACCATCCATTCCATGGACGAGGGAATCGACACCGGTCCGATTTTGCGACGCCTGGAATTTCCGGATGCGAAACAATGCCGATCCCGGGCCGAACTGCGGAACCGTCTCATCGCCTTTGGCGTTGAGCAAATCGGAAATGTGATTTCCGATCTCGATCGCGGGCTGCTCGCACCGACTCCCCAGCCGGACCAAGACGTAGACACTCAATGTTTTGTGATGCACGAGTGGCTGCAAGCGCGAGCCGACGGACTTCTTACGGGGCGACTCACTCGAGCAACTCATGAGTAGGCCCATGAACAAGCCCATGAGCAAGCTTGGGACGATGTTGCAAGCTGGGCGGACACTGGGTATGCGCGACGGCATGCTGCGCCTGGAATACGAGCTGCAGCGTGGCAGCGGGCTGATGTCGTGGAGAATGCGCTCCGGGCAAGGCTGGGATGCATGGAGCCCGCAACGCGTAACTCAAGGCGTGAGCGCAGAAGAACTTCGAACTGCCCGCCGCGATGGCAGCCGTCCATTCTTCTTCGGCGATGCGCGGGCACGGGGAGTGGACCTCCGAAAGCTCATCGGTACCGAGGGCGAAAACTTGGTTCTCACCCAAGCCGAAAACATCATTGCCGGGAGATTGCCTTTCTTCGGCCAGATGCGCTTCGATTGCGGATTTCCGCCGCTGTGGTTTCGAAACCCGGTCACTGGCCAGCATGTTTCCCCAGAGCAGCCCTGGACTCAAATGCGTTTTGCCTCGCCCGCATACGGCGACCTGAAATTCATTCTGGAGCCTTCCAGGTTTTTATTCGTATACCCGCTGCTTCGGGCCTACGCTCTCACCGGCGATGAGAGATTCCCGCAAGCCTTCTGGACTTCGATCGAGGACTGGATGCGCCAAAGTCCGCCCATGGCCGGACCGCTTTGGATCTGCGGCCAGGAGTGTTCGCTGCGGATACTGGCGTTGTCTTTCGCTTTGCATGGGTTCATCCAATCGGAGGCAACCACCAGCGAGCGGGTCGGCCGCCTGGTTTCGATGATCGCGGCCCATGCCTGGCGGACGGCGCAGACCCTTTCCTACGCGCGCTCCCAGCGCAGCAATCATTTGACGAGCGAAGCCGTCGGCTTGTGGACAGCCGGTACGCTCTACCCGGAGTTACGCGAGGCGCAAGTGTGGCGCCATCTCGGCGAGCATCTGCTGCGCGAAGCGGTTCTCGACCAGATCACGCCGGAAGGCGTTTCGCTGCAGCATTCTTTCAACTACCAGCGCATGATTCTTCACTTGCTGTTGTGGACGCTGCGCCTCGCCCAAATTCACGGCGCGCCGCTCCCGGAAGTAATTCGCGAGCGCACGCAAGCTGGGTTGGATTTCCTGCGCCCGTGGGTAGATTCTTTGAGCGGATTGGTGCCCAATCATGGCTCTGACGACGGCAGCCTGATTCTTCCCCTCACGCTCGGCCACTACCGGGATTTCCGCCCGCTCCTGCAGATGGGCGCCGCCGTTCTCCGTCTTCCCGCGCTGCTGCCCGGGCCTTGGGATGAAGCTCCACTGTGGTTGGGCGTGAAACCTGCGGTTGCAGAAACTAAGCTCTCAAATCAAGATGCATCGCCTCCGTCGAAGCTGATCGAGCCCAAAGTCGACACCGGATACTTCCGCCTCGGCGACTGGAATTCATGGGCGATGATTCGCGCCGGCCGGTACGCGCGGCGGCCCTTTCAAGCCGATCAGTTGCACGTGGATTTCTGGTGGAAGGGATTCAATCTCGCCCGCGACCCCGGAACTCATCTCTACAACGGCCCCGCGCCCTGGAATAACGCTTTTGCTGGAACCGGCGTCCACAATACTGTGATGGTGGATGGGCAAGATCAGATGCGGCGAGCCGGCCGCTTCCTGTGGGCCGATTGGGCGCAGGCCCGCGGCCATCTCTCGACTTCGCCGGGAAGCGCCAGCGCGAATTGCTTTGAAGGCCAGCACGATGGCTACAGGCGATTGGGCGTCGTCCATCGCCGCCTGGTTCGGTGGCTGCGAAACGCGGGCTGGGCGATTGTGGATGAAATTGATGGCCAAGGCGAGCACGATCTTCGCTTGCACTGGCTGGCGGCAGATTTGCCTTACGAAATCTCAGCTTCGCCATTTCAAGTTGCGTTTGCCTTGGGCCCGGCGTGCATTCGCTGGAATGTTTTTTCCAGCGCTTTGGGCTGCGCGGCTGTGATACGGTCAGGCAAGCAGGCGTGGACGAACCAAGCCTTGAACCACGGAACCATCGCTCCCGATGTGCAATTGCTGGGCTGGGAGTCGCCGACGTATGGCGATCTGCAGCCAGCGGTTTCCCTCGTTTGCCAGACGCGATCTCATTTGCCGGTGCGGTTCGTCACTGTGATTCTCGTCGACGATCAATGCCGGGTCGAAACCACAGACCATAGACTGGCTGTTCTGCGAGGGCAGCAACCATCGCCGCATGAATCTGAAATTTACTCTCTGCATTGGTCCCATCCCAAGCGATACCAGCCTTCTTCCAAGAAAGCGCGCCGATAAAAAAATATGAAGCAAGTTCTCCAGGACGCTCGCAGCGCCGAAATCACGGTGGCGGATGTGCCCGTCCCAAAATTGCTGCGCGGCTGTGCGCTAATCCGCACCGCTGCGTCCGTGGTTTCGGCCGGCACCGAGCGGGCTGCATCCGAGTTTGCCGGCAAGAGTCTTCTGCAGAAAGCCAGAATGCGCCCCGATCTGGTTCGCGAGGTCGTGAACAAGATCAAGAGAGACGGATTCGTCCGAGCGGCCTCCGCGGTGCGCAGCCGCCTAGATCAACCTAGCGTGATGGGTTATAGCAGCGCCGGAACCGTGATTGCATTGGGCGAAGGCATCACCGGTCTCAACCCCGGAGATCGCGTATCGTGCGCCGGTGCCGGTTATGCCGTGCACGCCGAGTTTGCCTGCGTTCCGCGCCTGCTCATGGCGCGAATTCCTGCGAGCGTAAGTTTCGACGAAGCGGCCTTTACCACGCTCGGAGCGGTCGCACTGCACGGCGTTCGCAACGCCGAGGCCAAGTTGGGCGATATCGTTGCCGTCATCGGTTTAGGCTTGCTCGGTCAACTCACAGTCCAGATTCTGAAGGCGGCAGGGTGCACGGTGCTGGCCACAGACCTTTCCGCGGAGCGCGCAGACCTGGCTCGCCGCCTGGGCGCGGATGCCGTCAGCACCTCGGCCTCAGGCTTCCACGATTTGTGCAGGCAGCACTCTGCCGGGCACGGGGTCGATTCCGTGATCATCGCGGCCCAGACCGACAGCAACGATCCCGTAAATCTTGCGGGAGCGGTGGCGCGCAGTCGCGCGGTGGTCGTCGCCGTCGGAACCGTGGCCATGGATATTCCGCGCCGGTCTTTTTACGAAAAGGAGCTCGACTTTCGTGTTTCGCGATCCTACGGCCCGGGACGCTACGACGCGGCCTATGAGCAGAAGGGCATCGATTATCCCATCGGCTATGTTCGTTGGACCGAAACTCGAAACATGGAAGCGTTCCTGAAGCTTCTTGAGGACCGCAAGCTCGATCTGCGCCCGCTTACCAGCCATCGCTTCCCGGTCGCGCAATCGCACTCCGCCTACGAACTGATCAATGGAAAAACTCAAGAAGCGTTCTTGGGAGTGTTGATCGAATACCCGGAGAGCGCAGACGACTCTCAAGTCGTGCACTTATCGAATCAAGGACCGATTGTCGCCAAGCTCAATGCAATTCGGATTGGCCTACTCGGGGCAGGGAACTTCGCCACCAGCACGTTGCTGCCCGCGATCCAGAAAGTGGGTGGCGTGGAACTTGTAGTGGCCTGCGCTGGCAATGGTGCGCACGCGCGCCATGCCGCCGGCAAATTCAAGTTTCGTTCCTGCACCACCGATGAACGGGAAGTTTTCGATCATCCCGAAGTCAACACCGTCATCATTACTACGCGCCACAACCTGCATGCCAGCCAGGTGATTGGCGCTCTCCATTGCGGCAAACACGTATTTTGCGAAAAGCCGCTCTGCCTGAATGAGACCGAGCTCGCAGCGATTCTTGCCGCGCATAGCGCCTTCGATGCGATTCCGGCTAAGGACGAGCGATCCAACAATCTTCAGCCTGGTCTTCCCGCACTGATGGTGGGTTTCAATCGCCGATTCGCGCCATTCGCAATTCGCTTGAAAAGCTTTCTGCGAGAGGTTGGCGAGCCGCTGGCAATCCACTATCGGGTCAATGCCGGTTTCCTTCCCGCCGATCATTGGCTGAACGATCCGCAGCAGGGAGGCGGACGCATCCTTGGCGAGGTCTGCCACTTCGTCGACTTCCTGCAATTCCTCACCGGCGCGGCGATCGCGGAGGTTGAAACTCGCAGCCTTCCGAATCCTGGCCAGTACAGCAACGACAACCTGGTCTGCCAGTTGCGTTTCGCGGATGGTTCCCAGGGCACGATCAGCTACCTGGCCTGCGGAGATAAGTCCTTCTCCAAAGAGCGCATCGAAGTGTTTGGAGGCGGCAGCGTAGCGGTGCTCGAAGATTTTCGCCGCCTCGAACTGATCCGAGGAGGAGCCAGGAGCGTAGCCCGTTCCTTCCTGCGTCAGGATAAGGGGCATCGCGGTGAATGGGCCGCTTTTCTCGAGGCAATTCGAAGCGGTTCCGGAGCGCCCATCCCGCTTGCCCAAGTTGTGAACACCATGCGGGCCACGTTTGCACTGGAGGAGTCCCGCTGTTTGGGGCAGGCCGTCGCCATCCAAGCGTTCGGGATCGATGAGTCGCGTCTTTCCGATCGTGGCCCCGGAGCCACCGACCTCCACCAGGCCTCATGAAAATTCTTTACGTCTCGCAGTATTTTCCGCCCGAGATGGGGGCTCCTGCGGCGCGAGCGGGCGAACTGTCGCAGCACTGGGCGAGCGCGGGCCACGATGTAACCATCCTGACTGGCTTTCCCAATCATCCTAACGGAATCGTGCCGCGGGAATATCGAAATCAATTCCGCCGCCTAGTGGCTCGCGAAAAAGTCAACGATGTGAATGTGGTTCGCACCTGGCTGCTTCCGTTTCCCAATCGTAAGGCCTACGAGCGCATCTTGAACTACAGTTCGTTTTGCGCGTCCGCGGCCAGTACGGGTTTGTTCGTGCCTAAGCCTGATGTCGTGATTGCCACTTCACCGCAGTTGTTGGTTGGACTCTCGGGCTGGTGGCTGGCCCGCTGCAAGCGCGTGCCCTTTGTTTTTGAAGTCCGGGATATTTGGCCGGAGTCTCTCCTTGCCGTCGGCATGAGTCGGGAGAATTCTGCACTGCTGCGCGCGCTCGCGAAGATCGCGGGCTTGCTCTACAGCCATTGCGACCGGATCGTCGTCGTCACGCCCGCTTTTGAAGATTATCTGGTTGAGCGCTGGCGCGTGCCGCGGGAGAAAATTTCCGTGATCGAGAATGGAGTAGAAACCCAGATCTTCACTCCTACCACAGAATCTGCTTTGAAAAATGAATTGGGAACAGCGGGAAAGTTTGTAGCCTCTTACATCGGGACCATGGGTATGGCACACGGCCTGGAAACGATGCTCGAGGCTGCCGCGCGGTTGAGAGATTCAAATCCCGAGGTCGTTTTTCTGCTGCTGGGAGAAGGCGCAGAAAAAGAGCGCATCGTAGGCCTGGTGCGGGAACGGAGCCTGGGCAATGTTCGCATGCTCGATCAGCAGCCGCACCATAAAATTCCCGCCTACATCTGCGCCTCAGACGTTTGTCTGGTGCCCCTCAAGAAAACCGAATTGTTCAAGACCGTGATTCCCACCAAGATGCTGGAGTTCATGTCCTGCGCCCGGCCGGTGATTTTGGGGGTGGAAGGTCAAGCGCGCAGCATTCTCGAGCAAGCGCACGCCGGCCTTGCCATCGAACCGGAAAATTCCACCGCTCTCGCCAACGCGATTCTCCAACTCGCGGCGAATCGGGAGCTGGGGAAAGAACTTGGGCGCAACGGAAGAGAATATATTCTGCGGAACTGCTCCCGGCGTCACACCGCGGAGAAATACATAGGCGTTCTGGAAAAATTATTACGTCCGCCGGAATCGCCCGCCGCCAAAGCTGCCGCTTAGAAAAGTCCCGCTCGAAATTCTAGGGATGTGCGGCGATCACGGCCAGCCCGCCTCCCGCTGAGATAGCCGCGTTCGCGGCCTGGGCTGCGGCCACGCGCAACCCGCTAAGCGGTACGAAAAGAATATCGTCGGCCTGCAGGTTTACGTCGGGAGCTTTCGCCTCCAGCATGCGCTTGAGCGGAACCCGGGTTTCGGTCATCCCTCCCGGGCCTTTGCGGATGATTCGCACGCCGCTCAGTTTTGCGGTGTGGTTCGTTCCTCCCGCCAGCGCCAGCGCCTGCAGCACGGTCAAACTTCCGTTGTCGACCAGCAGCCCGGCGGGGCGCCCCACATCTCCCACCACATAAATGATCGGCGCCCTCGGAACTGTGATGGTGTCTCCCGGAAGAATTTCGATGTCATCCTGCAAATCGTCAGCCAGATTTCTGGGAAGAGATAGCGTGATAGGCGCGCTACGGCTGTGCTGCCGGATGACACTCACTTTTCGTCCCGCAGAGGCTGTGAATCCACCGGCGGCTGAGAGCAGATCGAACAACCGGCGGTCGCCGACCACGGGATAGATGCCGGGCTTCACCACCTCTCCCAGTAAAGTCACGCCCTGTGATGGCGACTCATCGAGAAAAATCGTGACGTGCGGGCTGCGCACAAAGCCTCCGCTCTCCAACCGCTTCTCGATCAGAGCCTGCGCCTCTTCCACCGTGAGGCCGCCGACATGCACATAGTCGATGAGCGGAAGATAAACGTCGCCGGAGTTTCCGATTCTAGCCTTGGTATTAAGTTCGGGCACGTTGTAAATCCCAACTTCGAGCAAGTCTCCCGGTCCCAATTTCAGCAACGACGGAGAGCTACTCTCACCAGCCGCGGTATTCGAACCACTCGCGCCATTGTCGCTGGCTCTTGCCGGTTCGTTCTTCAGGGAACCGTTTGGAATCGCAGCTTGCCCCAGCGATTTTGCCTCCGGCAGGTCCATTCCCGGTTGGGTTGAAGTGCTTTGCGGGGCAGCCGCTTGCAAGTTCAGACTGAAAAGCACGAGCAAGGCGAGCGCGCTTGCACTCCCAGCCGTAAATCCGCCAAACTCCATCGAGGGCCTCGAAATCAAAAATCAATGTTGAGTGTCGAATCAACGACGCAAACTTCGCTGACCAACTGTGGAGTTTAGCATGCGGTTCGCTCGGCATTGAGTCTAGTTGGACGGAGGTAGTCTTTCCGATACGGGTTTTCCACAGATTTTTCGACGAAGGCAATTGAACCCGCACTCTTCCACTGCTAGATTTTCAAGAACTATCAAACCCAAACAGGAATGGACGGGAACCTTTTCACTCACTAGCAACCAGCAAGGTGCTGATGCCATACTTTTGAAACACCGCATCGCACGCTGGAACGCATGGTTTTGTCGACCAGGGGGGAAGGCTAGTTGACCATAGTTTTCTTTTCGATCTTTTTCCTGTCTTTGCTTCTCGCCTTCGTCCTTACTCGTTGGGTGCGGGACTTTGCTTCCCGCCGGGGCTGGGTCGCAATTCCTTCGCAAGAGCGGCACCTTCACGCCACGCCGCTGCCTCGTTTCGGTGGGGTGGCGATTTTCATCTCGTTTTCGTTGAGCATGGTGGCCGCCGCCCTGTTTGCCAGCTATATTCCACACCTGCAAGCGGCATTTTCTCTCAAAACCGTTTTGACAATCCTGGGCCCGGCGTGCGTTGTGTTTTTGCTGGGTGTCTATGACGATCTCTACGATGTCGGACCCTACCTCAAATTCGCGGTGCAATCGCTGGCCGCCACCATGCTGTTTCTCGGTGGTCTGCGCATCGTTAACATCCCGGTGTTATTCGGCACGCATACGCTGCCCTGGTTCGTAGGATTGCCGTTTACCATTCTCTGGGTTCTGGCGATTACCAACGCCTTTAACTTGATCGATGGCCTCGACGGTCTGGCCGCGGGTTCCGCTTTGTTTTCGACGCTGGTGGCCTTCGTGGTCGCGCTGTTGAACGGATACTCGCTGGTTACGGTGATGACCATCGCCCTGGCGGGCGCGATCCTCGGATTTCTGCGCTTCAACTTTAATCCCGCGACCATCTTTCTGGGAGATTCGGGCAGCCTCTTCATCGGATTCCTGCTGAGCGCGCTCGCTCTCGAAGGCGCACAGAAGGCTCCGACCATCGTCGCGGTTGCGATTCCTGTAGTTTCCTTCGGCTTGCCGATTCTTGAGACGGCCCTCTCCATCCTGCGGCGCCTGATCAGCGGACGCCCCGTGTTCACCGCCGATCGCGAGCACATTCATCACAAACTTCTGCAGCATGGCCTCACCCATCGCCAGGTGGTGATCCTGCTTTACGGGGTCTCTGCCGTCTTCGCGCTGCTTAGTTTGTTTCTGCTCTGGCCCACTGGAAGTTCTCTTGGCCTGGTTCTGGCCGTGCTCGGAACCGGCATCTGGATTGGAGTTCAACACCTCGGATATCTCGAGTTGGGCGAACTGGCGCGCATGGCCCATCGCACTTTCGATCAGCGGCAGATCGTGATCAATAACTTGTCCATTCGCCGAGCGACTCAGGAGCTTAAGGCCGCGCGAGATTATCCTCAGATCCTTCGAGTCTTGGAAGCCGCTTTCGCTTCCAACGACTTCGACGGTTTTGCGGTTCGCTTCAAACTATTCCCCGGGGAAGCTGTTCCCTTTGGAGTAACAGAATCCGCAGGGGCGCGGCGAGGGGAACTTGTTTTTCATTGGGGCAAGATCACAGGAGCAAGGATTTCAGGGACCGGAAGCAAAACCGCTGCGGTTACGTCTTTGGAAGGTCTGGCGCTCTGGACGCTTTCGCTCGATCTGGTGAGTTCGTCCAATCGCCATCGCGGATCGTTCGAGGCCTACCGCCTGTACTCGCAAGGCGATCTGCAACTCGATATTAATCTGCTGACCTCGGGCTTCCCGGTGGCTCTCGCCGACGCCTTCGTCCGCACCGTGTCGCATGGCGTCCAGATAATTCCTCACATCGGGCGGGACGATCAAGGTTTGGTTGCGGCGCAGGCAGGTTAGCTTGGCGCGGCCATCGCGATACGGAAGTGCTCTGACGTTCAGAGGACGCTAAAAGCCCGTAAGTGCGGCGTCTTGGTCCACGCACCCTGCCAAAGGCGCGCCAAACACACCTCACCCGCAGACCTGATAATCAGAAAAACACAGGGAGGGCTGGTCGGTTAAAGTTTCGCGCTGGCGTAAGAATTGATTTCGCAATTCAGGCAAACTTCTTCGACAACCGGTGCTGTCCACTGCATGATGATGATTCCCCCATAAGTTCAAAACTTGCCGTTTCGAACATCCCGCAATCATAGTCCACCCGAAGCTCCAAATCAAGAGCCGGCCAGAGAAAATTTCCCCAGCCTAACCCGAAACGGGCGCTGCTCGCCTGTTTCAAGGTTAAGTTGCAAACTATTGCGCACCCTCGACTTTCCAGAATCTCTCGCCTACGGCGCTAACTCAAATGCAATCCCGGGAATTCCTCCATAAATCGAGGTAGTACCAAGAAGATCGCCGCTCGAGTCCACCGCAAGGTTCCCTTGGAGAGTGCCCGAACTCGACGGGTTAAAGGCCGTCAGTAAAGTCTCCTGCCAGCCCCCACTCACGGGCGCAAGCTCATAAGCCTTCAAATTGGTTAAACCGTACAGGTTTCCCTTCGAATCAAAAGCCACCCCGCCGACCGGAGACCCGCCATCGGAACTGGCGAAGTTGTACAGCACCTTATTCGTCCACGTATTCCCCGCAAGCGACAGCTCGAAGACGGTGCCCAGGTTGTTCGTTCCGCCCAACCTGGTGGTTCCGTAGACATTTCCGGAGTCGTCGAGGGTGGGAGTGAACACAGTACAGGTCTCCGTCGGAAGGAAGTTGTAAAGCACCGTTTCCTTCCAAGTATCCCCGGAGGCGCGCGAAAGCTCGTACACGACTCCCGTGCCATTCGCCACTCCCGCCGTGTTGACGCCATAAATGTTGCCCGCACCGTCAACCGTGATCGAGTAATAAAAGGGCGCGCCTCCGTCTCCGCCGCCCTGGAATGCATGCACGATCTTCGCGCTGCCTCCTCCCGCCGGGATTTCAATCACCGCCCCGCAGCCATAAAAGCCGCATAAAACGCCCCCGTAGGAGGACGTGGCGTACACATTGCCTGCGGCATCCACTGCCGGAGCTCCCAGAGGAGTTTCACCGTCAGTCCCATTCTTGAAACTGTACAGCGTGGAGAAGTTCCAATTCTTGATGTCAGAGCCGGGCGTCAGTTTAAATACTGTCCCGCAGCCCTCCGGGCAATCCAAAGCGCCGCCATAGGCTGCGGTGCCATAAAGATTGCGTGCCGCATCCATGGCCAGCCCGCCATAAGGGAATCCTCCGTCGCCCTGAAACAGAAAGTTGTGGATGATCACAGGCTTGTAGCCTGAGCCGCCGGAGTTGTCCATAACGAACACCGTACCCCATCCCCCAGCCCCGCCGGCCAGCGTTGTTCCATAAGAGATGGTCTCGTCGGTCGGGTCAAAAAGCAAAGGCGGCGTGGGATCGTACCCATCCTTGGAGGTGGGAAAGTCGGCGATGGTGGTTCCTTTCCACCCTCCGCCGCGGGTGGGCGAGAGCTGAAACCATATTCCCTCGGGCGCAAAATCGTACAATCGGTATCCCTGGGTGGCGACATACAAGCTTTCCGTGCCATCGGGTATCGATGGCGCACTCGGGGTTTGCCCGTCAAATGTGCCCGTAAACGAATACAATCGTCTGATAGCTCCAGCCCCCGAGATGGGCCAGAAGCTGAAGATCGTTCCGCAACCGTTTTCGCAAAGATTCAACAACCCTCCCGTGTATGTGGCGCCATACAGATGTGGGCTATAAAACGCGCCTCGTAAACGTTTCAGCGAGCTGCAAAATCCTGCATCGTCGGGCTCTCGGCGGGCATCTGAATGATCGTCCCGCGGAAACGAGATTCGCTTAACAGCTCACCTCAAGGCGCACGTTGACCGGCGATGAATCTACCCGTCCAACTAACATACCGGCGACGTCAGGAGGGCCGACCGTGAAAGCGCATTGTTTGCCCTTCACTCAAATCCCGCATACCTCGAAGCTTTTCACGGACTTCCTCTCATACTCTCCTAGAGTTCAGCCTTTCTACCCGCACTCTCCGCACTGCAGCGAATGGTTGAAAGCGGAATCCGAGGCAGTGCAATATGACCCCTTTCGACGCGAGCGGGTCAGCGCAATTCTGGAAAGGCAAAACAAATCCTGGGACGCCTCGCCGCAAACTCTTACCAATCTCGACCGCCTGCGTCATGGCGCAGTCGCTGTGGTCACCGGCCAGCAAGTCGGACTTTTCGGCGGTCCCGCATTTTCGCTCTACAAGGCGCTGACGGCGGTAAAGCTGGCGGAGGAGGCGTCAGCCGCGGGTGTCGATGCGGTTCCGGTCTTTTGGCTGGCCACCTCCGACCACGACTTGGCGGAAGTGAATCACATTTCGATTCCCGCATCCGATGGCGTTCTCCGCACGCTCACCACTTCCAGCCACGCCCTGCCGGGCGCGCCGGTCAGCGATGTCCGCTTAGGCGACGATATTTTGCCGCTCGTCGAGGAAGTCTCCGCTCTGCTCGGAGATTCCGAGGCGGTTCGGAGTTTGCGCGAATCGTATCGCCCCGGAGAGACGATGGGCTCGGCTTTCGCGCGCTTTTATGCACGGCTCTTCGGAGAATGGGGGGTCATTCTGCTCGATGCTGCCGATCCCGAACTGCACCAGCTCGCGGCTCCTCTTTATCGCGCCGCCATCGAACGCGCGGCAGAGTTGGATTCAGCCCTGCTCAATCGTGGGCGGGATCTTGAAAACGCAGGCTACGAGCAGCAGGTAAAAGTCACGGCTTCGTCGGTGTTGCTTTTTGCTCTGCACAACGGCGCCCGCACCGCAATTCACCGCCGCGAAAATTCGCCGGGCGACGAAGAATTTGTGATCGGCAGCGAAGCCGGAGCCGAGAAGCTTTCGCCCTCGCAGTTGCTGGATCGCATCTCTGCAACTCCCGAAAATTTCAGTCCGAACGTGTTGTTGCGACCGGTGGTGCAAGATTATCTTTTGCCCACGCTTGCCTACGCTGGTGGCGCCGCGGAAGCCGCTTACTTCGCGCAGGCGGGCGCGGTCTACAGGATCTTATCCGGGCGCGTAACTCCAATCCTCCCGCGTTTTTCCGCAACTTTGGTCGAGACCAAAGTCCAGCACAAGCTGGAGCACTACGGCCTTAGGGTGCTCGATGCATTTCAGGGGCCCGAGGCGCTGCGCAACGCGCTCGCCGCAGGCGCTCTGCCTGCCGGCTTGCAGGCCGCCTTTGATCGCGCCAATCAATCCGTGGATGAGTCGTTTACGGCTCTGCAGGAAGCGCTGGCTCAACTCGACACTACCCTGGTCGAGGCCAGCCAGACGGGAGCTTCGAAAGTTCGTTATCAGTTGGATCGCCTGCGCGAACGTGCCCTGGCCGCCGAGTTGCGCCGCAGCGAAGTGGTCGGCCGTCACGCCGAGTGGCTCAGTAACTCGCTCTATCCCGCGCGCGCCCTGCAAGAGCGAGGCGTGGCCGGAATATATTTCCTGGCCCGCCACGGAATGGAATTGCTGCAGGCCATTCACGACAACCTCCGCACCGATTGTCACGACCATCAGATTCTGGAGTTGTAAAACTTATCTGCCATTTTCACCGCAGCCAGATTTCGAGCTGCTCCAGCGACTCCACCCGGGCCACTTCGCGATCACGATAAGCCCCAGCGGCATCCAGCAACACCGCCTCCATGCCGGCATTGCGAGCTCCCAAGTAGTCCACGGAATAAACGTCGCCCACATACAGACTCTCGTCCGCACGCGTGTTCATGGATTCAAGAGCCGCCGCAAAGATCTCCTGGCGCGGTTTTTCCACGCCCACGATTCCGGAGTCCGTGATGCTCTCGAAGCAATCGGCAATACCGCAGCGCGCCAACACTTGCTCAATCCTGCCGTCGGCGTTAGAGATCACGGCAATACGAAACTTCGCGGCGATGCGGTCGAGCGAACCCCGCGTACCCGGCAAAATCTGGTCCCAGTTCGCCGAGTTCTGCGTGTTCGCGACCAACTCCTGCAGCAGCGCTTGCCGGACTCCGTCGTTTCCCACGCCGTCGCCATGCCGTGCATCCGAAGCAATGCCATCGAGCAAGTGGCGGTGAAACATCCACCAGAAGCCGTGGTCCACCCGCCCGCTCTGCACGCTTTGGTCGAACTCTTTTTTAGTTAAGCGCTCCAGAGCCCGCCATTGTTCAAGAGAAGGATGTTGGGCATTCGCAATCGGGGAGAGCATTTTCTTACGGTTTGGAAAAAGAAGCGTATTGCCGACATCGAAAAAAATGAAGCGCCGTTCGGCCATGCGTTCATCTTACCGAAAGCGACCTGAGTCGAGCGGTCCGCGAGCGAGAGCCTGTCGCGAGCAACGCGGTAACGCCGCCCCCCAGGTTACTTCTGATCCGTGACCGCCGCTTGAAAAAAATGTAATATCCCTTAGGCCGGACCGAACGCCTGCTCGGCGCATGAGGCGCGATTTTGCCACGCAAGCTATGGCCCTCTCTTCAACCCGCATCCTGATTTCGGAACTCGCGCGCACCACGCGCGCAGCGCTTTCGATTCTCACGCCCGGGCACGCGCAATCCGTAATCGTTGCCAGCCTGGTCGTGCTGCAGCGCTACTCGAGCCGCCGCGGCAATGTTTACAATATTCTCTGGGCGGTGGTCTTCGGCTTCGCTACGCTGAACATCCTAAGCCTGGCTGCGCGGCGCTTCGAACCCAACCGCCGCGGCCTTACCTTCGGCGAATTGATGGCGGTGCTGGTGGTTCTGCTCTCCATCTTCCTACTAGCCACCGAACTGTTGAACATATTTCACATCTTCCCCATCAGGCTGCAGCGTTAATTCTGGCCCTCGTGCGAAGAAGCTCTCGATCCCACTTTACCGCCGCTTTGCGGTATGATGCGCAAAATGGCGAAGACTCCCCCCAACTTCGAAGTCGCGTGTCCGTGCTGCGGCGCGCTGCTGAAAATCGATATTGCGACCACCGCGGTCATCGCGCACACCCCCGCCGTGAAGCCCCGAATGTTTAACGACATGGAGGACGCGGCCCGTGCCATGAAAGAGCAGGACATTCGTCGCGAGTCGATCTTCCGCCAGTCGGTCGAAGCCCAGAAGCACGCCTCCGAACTGCTGGATAAGAAATTTCAAGAGGCGGTGAAGAAGGCCAAAGAGTCTCCCGACACCGGCAAGCCCATCCGCGATTTTGATCTCGATTGACTCCCGCTCGAATGCCCGGGCACCCGCTAAACTCGAGCTTATTGCGAAATCATCCGCTGCTTCTCGGCCACCGCGGCGCGCGCGCTGTGGTGGGCGTTCGAGAGAACACGTTACCGGCGTTCGATCTGGCCATAGCCGAAGGTTGCGATGGCTTTGAATTCGATGTCCGTCTCAGCGCCGACGGGCAAGCCTTTATCTGTCACGACGCGAAAACCCGCCGCCTGGAAATCGCCCGCTGCTCAGCGCAATCCTTGGAGTTGCCGCTTCTGGCCGCGGTTCTAGCTCGCTATCGCAAGAAAGCTTTCCTTGACATCGAATTGAAAGTCCCCGGCCTCGAGGCGCTCACCATCGACCTCATTCAGAAATATCCGCCGGCCCGCGGCTTCGTGGTCTCATCCTTCCTGCCTGATGTCTTGCAGACCATTCATAACAAAACTTCGAAGCTGCCGCTGGGGCTAATCTGTGAGACGCGCGCTCAACTCCGCCGCTGGGTTGAGCTAGCGGTCGAATATGTGATTCCGCATTACAGCCTTCTGGCGCCGAAGCGGGTCGCAGAAATCAAGGCCACAGGCGGAAAAATATTAGTGTGGACCGTGAATTCTCCAGCCCACATGCGGCGCTTTGCCGAGTGGGGAGTCGACGGCATCATCTCCGACCACCCCGAGCGCCTGGTTCGCGCTCTGCCCCCAAACCGCTGACCACGATCCAGCCCTAATCGGCGGCGGCTTCAAGCACAGCCGCATTCCGGCCAACCGGCTGCAGAAACGCGCAGCGCTCGATTTCAAAAGCTTCCAGGTTGGCTCCCATCGTGCGTTCATTCCAACCCAGAACCGCGCCCATGCGCAGAGCGGCTTCGCGGCTGCAAGACTCCGACCAGCACGCTCCCAGCGCGACCGGCACGCGCCGCAGCAGCACGTCCGCCATGCTCACCGCGTACTCTCGCCGGTAGGCCTCAACCGACTCGGCAATAATGTGCGAAGTGTGCGGGCAGATCGGCGCTCGCAGTTCCGCGCTGGACAGAGCCATACGAGCAATCTCGCCGGCACGCTTGCCATGCCACTCCAGCATGCCGCGCGCCGATTCTTCGCTCACCGCTCCCATCCGGGCAATTTCAAGTACGGCCTCGTCCAGCAAAGGATCGACCGCACCCTCGGGAGCGACGGCAGTGATTGTCGATTCGGCCGCGCGCAATCCGATCTTCCGCGCACATTCTCGCGCCAGCGAGGCCGCGGTCGTCAATTTGCCACCGATTACCGAGATCATGCGCGCCGCGCCATCGTCGGCGTGATCGTGTAAAATGTGCCTGCGCGTCACCGCATGGGGCCGGTCGGCAGGCGCGTAAGGCAAGGGCCGCACGCCTGCGAAAGCATATTTGATGCCCTCCGCCGAGAGCTTCGCCTTGGGAAATAATTGCGCCACGGCCTTCAACAGGTAGGCAACTTCGTCGGCGGAAGGAACGGCTTTGCCGGGGTCGCCAGTATCGCCAACCTCAGTGGTCCCCACCATGACTTGGTCGTTCCACGGCAGCACAAAAAACGGTCGCCCATCGCCGGCTTCGGTATAGAGTGCCGCGCTCGGCGAGCCAGGAAAGCGCGGAAAAATGATGTGCGAGCCCCGCACCCCTCCCAACATCGGCTTCGCCATGCGTATCGACGACCGCTGGCACACGCGATCCGCCCACGGTCCGCTGCAGTTGATCACCCAGGCAGCATCCACGCGAAAGTCGCGCCCGGTAAGGTGGTCGCGCAGCAGCGCTCCGCGCACCCGGCCGTGAGCCACATCGACCGCCAAGAGCTCCGTATGGTTGCGGACGACCGCCCCAGCCTCTACTGCTTCCAGCAACCACTCCGCCACCAGTCGCTCCGGAAATTCGCACTGGGCATCTTCGTAATTCAGCAGCGACCAGCGATGGCCAGCATCGAGCACGCGCTCCAGCCGCTTCGATTCCAGAGCCGCCGCGTGCACGCTCGGCCGCCTTCCCGCCAGCCGCCGGTAGAGCCACAATCCAATTCGTACCTTCAGCGCGCTGCGCCGGCTGTTCTCGTTCAGCAGAACGATGAAATCCGTGGGATGAACCAAGTGAGATTGTTCCCGCAGCAAGACGTCGCGTTCGTGCAACGATTCCCGCACCAGCCCAATCTCGCCGTACTCCAGATAGCGCAGCCCGCCGTGAATGATGCGCGTGGAACGGCTGGTCACTCCCGAAGCGAAATCGTTCTGCTCCACTAGCAGGGTACGCTTGCCGGCGCGCGCGCACTCCCGCGCCAGAGCCACGCCATTGATGCCCCCGCCGATCACCACCACTTGAAAGTGCTGGTCTTCGATCGAGGATCGAGGATTTACCGCGAAGGCCATATTGATCGGTCGTAAAACAGTACCCGGCGCACTCAGTCGCCAGAAAATAAGTAGCGCCGGTGCTCGCCGGGCACCAAGTACTAGGCACTTGGTTCTAGGTGCCACTTCGCGCAGTCACAAATCTTCCCGATGCTATCATCATCCTAGTGTGCCAAGCAGCTCTTTGACCGGGAAGATAACGTTGGTACTGCGAAGAGAATCGCCAAAGAGTCGCCCCTCAGAGCCGAACGGCCAAACCAAAGTCTAAGATACGACGGCCCGGGGTGAAGTGCCGGGCCGGCATTTTGTTTTTATAAATCGCTTCAGGCGGCCTTCTGTGAAGTCTTCCTGGCAGAAGACGCGCTCTTGGAAAACAACTCGATCATCTCGCGATTAAACGCGGAAATGTCATCGGGCTTGCGGCTGGTCAACACTCCATTGCTCAAAATCACTTCCTCGTCCACCCAGGTTCCGCCCGCATTCTGAATGTCAGTCTTCAAAGACGGCCATGAAGTCACGGTGCGCCCGCGCACCTCGCCGGCTTCGACCAGCATCCACGGGCCGTGGCAGATGGCCGCGACCGGTTTGCCTTGTTCGAAGAATTTCTTCACGAAGCTCACCGCCTCCGGATCCATGCGTAAGTGATCCGGATTCATAACTCCCCCAGGCAGCAGAAGCGCGTCGTATTCTTCCGCGTTCGCCGACTTCAGCGGAACGTCGATCTCGACCTCCTTGCCCCAGTTTTTAACCTCCCAAGCCTTGATTTTCTTCTTGTCGCCCGGAGACACGACCTGCGTGGTCGCGCCCGCCTCTTCCAGCGCCTTCCTCGGCTTCTCCAGTTCCGCTCGTTCAAAGCCGTCCGTGGTCAGAATCGCGATCTTTTTTCCTGCAAGATTACTTGCCATAATTTTTCTCCTCTGAATTTCGATGAAAAGATTTAACTTCCAATGTCGAGCGGAGAACCGCGAAAGTTCGATGCCGGCTTTCGCGCCACGGTTGATTGCGCAGCATAAAGATTCAGCACCCCGAAGAAGTGAGTTATCCCCACGGAGCAAAGTGCCTCTCTACGCGAGGCCGGCACATTGCCCCCGTCGCGGCGGCTCATTTAGAGTGGTTGCCAATGTCCACCACCGGCGAACGTTTCGAACGCGCCGTCGCCATCATGGAACGGTTGCGCGCTCCCGGAGGCTGCCCTTGGGATCGGGAGCAGACCTTCGATTCCATCAAGCCCTACACCCTCGAAGAAACGTATGAAGTGCTCGAAGCCATCGACAATCGAGAATGGGACGAGCTTCCCGGCGAACTCGGCGATCTGCTGCTGCAAGTTCTTTTCTATTCCGAGATGGCGAAAGAGCAGGGAACTTTCTCGATTGACGACGTTCTCGACCGCCTGTCGCGAAAATTGGTGGACCGTCACCCCCATGTCTTTGGCGATACCAAAGCCGATACATCAGCCGAGGTCAAGCGCAACTGGGAGGCTCTGAAAGTGGAAGAGCGAAAAAAGCGCACACAAGAATCCGCCTGCGACAGCGCGAATAAACCCACCTCTACGCCGTCGATTCTTGCCGGTATTTCTTCATCCATGCCGTCCCTGCTCGAAGCTCACAAGCTAAGTTCGCGCGCGGCACAGGTGGGCTTCGACTGGCCGGATATGGAAGCCTTGTTCAGCAAGCTCGCCGAAGAGAGCGTCGAACTCCGCCAGCAGTTGCGGGAATTTCCCGCTCCCGGCCCTAGGCCCGAAGGGCGCGGGATCGCTGGTTCCGGACGTCAGAGCATCCCCGAAGATTTGCGGCAACGCCTTGAGGACGAAGTGGGCGATCTTTTCTTTGTGCTGGTCAACATCGCACGCTATTTAGAATTGGACTCCGAGTCGGCCTTGCGCCGAACCAATCGTAAGTTCCGCCGCCGCTTTATGTGGATGGAAGAGCGCCTACGCGAGCGTGGAGCAGCTCCCGAGCGAACTTCGATGGATGAACTTGAGTCCCTCTGGCAGCAAGCCAAACAGCAGGAGAAGCTGGGTTGAACGCGCAAGCAGCCCCGGGCGAGATTATCGTGCGCCACTGCAAAGGGCTCGACGAACTGCGTGCCTGTGTTGCCCTGCAAAAGGAAATCTGGAACTTCAACGATGCCGAATTGGTTCCGCTGCGAATGTTTGTCGTAGCCGAAAAAGTGGGTGGCCAGGTGATGGGCGCCTTCGCTGGCAACGAAATGGTGGGCTTCGCTCTTTCGGTGCCGGGTACTCGTTCGGGGCATATTTATCTGCACTCGCATATGCTGGCGGTGCGCAACGACTACCGCAACAGCGGCCTAGGCCGCCGGCTCAAGCTGCTACAGCGCGAAGACGCCCTGGCGCGCGGCATCGGGCTGATCGAATGGACCTTCGATCCGCTCGAGATCAAGAACGCTTACCTGAATATTGAAAAGCTGGGAGCAATCTGCCGCCGCTACAATATTAATCAGTACGGCTTCACGTCTTCGCCTTTGCAGGGAGGCCTGCCCAGCGATCGCCTCATCGCCGAGTGGTGGTTGCGATCGCAGCGGGTTGAAATCTTGCTGGCTACGGGCAGAAATCTGCCCTTCAAGGAACAGGCCGCGATCGAGGTTCCAGCGCAGATTTACCAGTGGAAGGCCGCGGCGGAAACGCGCGGCCAAGCCCAACAAGTGCAGGAAAGAAACCGCGAACAATTTCTTCGAGCCTTTGACAACGGCCTCTCCTTGCTCGGTTACGAGCGAGACTCCACGGGCAACGGCAAGTTCTTGCTGGGCACGTGGAACGAGCAATGGTCGTACGCATCACGGGAGTAACGATCAGGCTTCGGGCTTCGGGTCAGTGCGTTGCCCTTCGTCGGTCCGTGGTTGTAAAAATCGCACTGAGGCGTCGTTTCCAAGCCAATCGTTAGGCCGCAGGCCGACGTCCAACTCGGAATGGCCGAAGCCCGAGAGCCGACGCCCGAAGCCCGCTATTTATGAAAATCGAAGCCATCACGCTGCGCGAGATTCACATGCCGCTCGTCCATTTCTTTGAGACGAGTTTCGGGCGCACTTACAGCCGCCGCATCCTCTTGCTTACGGCCCATTGCGAAGGGGTCGAAGGCTGGAGCGAATGCGTGGCCGGCGAAGATCCCTACTACAGCAGCGAGTGGATCGAGAGCACGTGGCCGACCCTCAAGCATTATCTCGCTCCCGCGGTGCTGGGCCGACAACTCGATGCGGCGCGCGACTGCGTGGCTCTGTTCTCGAGAGTGCGCGGCCATCGCATGGCCAAGGCCGCGCTCGAAAACGCTCTATGGGACGCCGAGGCCAAGCAAAAACGTCAGCCTCTAGGGAAGCTTCTAGGCGGCGCTCGAACGGAAATCCCCTGCGGAGTTTCCATCGGCATTCAGGATTCCATCGACCAACTGCTTGAAAAAATCCAGATCGAATTGGCCGCCGGTTATCGCCGCATCAAGGTAAAGGTGAAGCCCGGCTGGGACGTGAATGTGCTGGAAAAAATTCGCTCCCGCTGGGCCGACATCACGCTCAGCTGCGACGCCAATTCCGCTTATACCCTCGATCAAGTCGAGCACCTGCGAGATTTCGATCAGTTCAATCTGCTGATGCTCGAGCAGCCTCTCTGGGACGACGACATTTTTTATCACGCACGCCTGCAGAAAGAATTGCGCACGGCGATCTGTCTCGACGAGTCCATCGTCAGCGCGCGCACCGCGGCCATCGCTTTAGAAACCGGCGCCTGTCGCATCGTCAACGTTAAAGTGGGGCGAGTCGGCGGCTTCACTGAGGCGATCAAAATCCACGACATCTGCCAGGCGCAGAAAATTCCGGTGTGGTGCGGCGGCATGCTCGAATCCGGGATTGGCCGCGCCCACAACATCGCTCTTTCCACGCTGCACAATTTCAGCTTGCCCGGCGACGTCTCCGCCTCCAAACGCTACTGGAAAGAAGACATCATCGATCCCGAGGTGCAAGTTTCCCCGAAAGGAATGATCGCCATCAGCGACAGGCCAGGGACAGGCTATAAAATCAGGGAAGATCTGATCGAGAAACTGACGGTGCGAACGGAAACGCTGCGCCCCGGAGCGTGAAAGCACGAGGGCGAGACGCCCTCTTGACAGTCGGCGGTGCGCCGGCGCTACGGATGCTTAATGCGCTCCACTCTTTGCATTCACAGCTTCCGAGCGATTCTGCGCCAGGCTGGCCTCCCGCGCTTTCAGCATCTCAATTCCTTGCGCAAAAGTTGTCCCTGCCGGAACTCGCCGGAAGTCGCTGAACACTTCCTCGGATTTTATGGCGAGAGTCTTGAACAGCAGAATCTTGCCCGTGAAGGCGAGCGCCATGCGCGAGATCTCCCAGGAATCGTCCCCGACATCGCGCTGCACGACAAGAAAATGTCCCCCCTTGTCGAGGTGCCCTAGAATTCCCCACCCAAAGCTGACCTCTTTGAACAGCGTGCCATCGATTCTTGCGATGCGGCACTCTCCGGGATCGATTGCCAGCACTCCGGCCATACCCACCAGCACCTCTTCCACATGCGAGGGAGGCCGGTAACCGGGATTCGGAAAAAACTTCAGTCGCACCATTTCCACCCCGGGCCTGCCCTCTTCCGCCGTGCCCATCACCGTTCCATCTCGCTCATAAAAAAACGCATTGGGGAAGGCTTTCAAAATGCGCAACGTGCGATCCGCAGTTTCCACTTCCTGCGCGTGTTTGCGTCGAAGTTGTTCCGGACTGCTCGCCAGACCGGCCAGACGATTCTCTTCACCGTGCACCTGCTCCGGGGTAAGCGGGTGGTCGTCGTAAGCAATTGTCATTCCCGCCATGGCCTGCTGCGTTTCGACGTACAGCCGAGTCTGCGAACCTTGTGCCGTCTGTTTGCGCGCGCGGAAGAGGTGCTTGATAGAATCATCGTGGGCGGCGGCCACTTCATGGGCCACCGCTGCGCGCACGATCGCGAGGGGAGACTCCGAGTCCGAAGTGGAACGCGAAGCTGCGGCAAGACACCTTGTTCCTGGAATGAGCGTCAGAAGCGCAGCAGCGCCGGCGACCCAAACAACTCTCCTTGCCTGACCGAGCTTCCCCGCGGCTTCAAGACTCGTCATTCCCACGACCCCTTCCTCCCAGTTTAGTCTAGCAATCGGGCTAGCGACGCTCACTACAGTGAACTCGGTAGGTACGCGGCGGGAACACTGCTTGCCGTGTGCTCCGTGCCTTGCGTATAGTCGATACAGAGAGTGACTGGGGTTGTTTGCGGCAGAATCTGGCTCGTCAGTACGTCTGCGCGGGCACCCGGCACCAAAAGGAGCGTCGCATGAGCGCACCCGCCAGCGGACTGGCACAGATCGGCAAATCCGTATTCATCAAAGGTGAACTTTCCGGCAGCGAAGATCTTTATCTGGATGGCCAGGTCGAGGGCAGCATCGCTCTCAAGGGCAACAGCTTGACTGTGGGGCCGAACGGGCAGGTCAAGGCCAGCGTGGATGCCAAGGGCGTGGTGATTCAAGGCAAGCTCGAAGGCAACATCCAGGCCAGCGATCGCGTCGAATTGCGTAAGTCCGCGGTGGTCACCGGGGACATCGCCACCCAGCGCATTTCCATCGAAGAAGGCGCCTATTTGAAAGGCAAGGTTGACATTCATCGCACCGATAAATGAGTTCTTGCCGGGCGGGAGTACGTAGTCAGGATGTCTTCTGTGTCACAGACTTTCATGAAACTTTTTCGCGGTTCGACTGGACCAGAAACGCTTCCGGCGCAGGGCTCGCAGAAGTTGACCCGCCGCTCCAGCGGTTTGGGAGAGCTGTCTCGCACCTGGGAATCGGCCGAAGCGCTTTGCATTCTCGATCTCGGGTCGACCTCGCCCACCAACATTCGCCACTTCACCGAAAGCGGCCATCGCATCTACAGCGAGGATCTGCTTACCGCATCCACCGATCCCGAGTTGCCCACGAAAGACGAGCAGGGCAATCCAATATTAGACAGCCGAAAATTTCTGGCCGACAACCTGGTTTATCCCGCAGCTCATTTCGATGTGGTCTTGTGCTGGAATCTGCCGGACTACTTGGACGAAAGCCTGGTGAAGCCGGTCGTGGGACGCCTTTGGTCGGTGCTGAAGCCGGGTGGCATGCTGCTGGCTTTCTTTCACACCCGCGACGCCGGGCCGGACTCGCCCTGTCACCGCTTCCACATCGTGGGCCCCGACATTTTGGAGATGCAGAGAATCGAATTGCGTCGCGAATTGCGCCGCGGAGTCAGCGATTCCTTTCAATTGCAGCGCGTCTTCAACAATCGCCACATCGAAACTCTCTTCCGCGACTTCGCCTCCATCAAGTTCTTTCTAGCCCGCGACAACATTCGGGAAGTGCTGGTAGTAAGGTAGTACCCCACAGTAGCGCCGCCGTCCCGCCGGCAGTCCGGTGGGCGTTCTCGCCCACCGCGCCAATAGCAACCTCACTCTCAATGCCCGTAAGGATTGTGCCACTCCCGTAGCCGCGAATCCTTCTTCCACAGAATCACGCCCATGCGGAAAAGATAATTGCGTGCGATTTCCACCCGCGGCGTACCGTCGGGGAAAGCAGTCTTCACCAGACCGCGAATTTCATGCTCTACATAAGCCCGGCGCACGGAGGTCAGCCCATCGTGCCAGGCCACCCGGCTCCGCATGAGTGGATATCCGGCAAACGCCAGAGCCAGATGCACAGGGTCCCGCACCAGGTCATTGATGAGCAGCGCCAGTCGGCTTACCCGCAGGCCTTCGCGCATGAACAGTCCCAACTGCTCCGGCGGCAGGTGATGCGCGAACAAAACGCAGCTCACCAAATCGAAAGCCCCATCCGCGAACGGAAGCGCCAGCGCATCGCCCACCAAGCCCGGGTTTTGCGCAGGCAGGTGCGACTGCGCCCGATCCAGCAGCGTTACCTCAAGATTGATTCCGCGTGAAGCCAACCTTCGCTGGACAAGCTCGGGAACCTCTCCCGAGCCAGCCGCCACCTCGAGCAGCGTGAGGTGCTTCACTCCCGCTGCCTGCGCCACTCGTTCCGCCATCTTTTGCGTGGTCGCGACCCCGCCAAACCAGCGGTTGACCCGGCCAATATCTTTCATGGAGGTGGCAACGTCGGCGCGAGAGCAGGCGTCAGAGTCGAGAATTTCTGGAGCGTCGATTCTTCGCATTGAAAGCGCAGGTCGAAATCTGCTCGGAAAGGACGCGGCTTCAGCGGCGCCGCAAACCGCACCGAAAAATAGTGACCTAGCCTCGTCAAACCTCGGCCAGCTCTTCTTCCAGCAATTGCTTGTTATACAGGTCGCTGTAGTAGCCGTTCAAGGCCAGCAGTTGGTCGTGCGTGCCCAGTTCCACAATGCGGCCCTCATGCAGAACGGCGATGCGATCGGCCTGGCGTACGGTCGAGACTCGGTGAGAAATAAAAATGGTCGTGCGGCCCCGCATCACCTCGCGCAGATGATTTAGGATTTTGTCTTCGGTGTGGGTATCGACGCTGGAGAGAGCGTCGTCCAGAATAAGGATGCGCGGATTGCGAATCAGCGCGCGCGCGATCGCAGTGCGCTGCTTTTGCCCTCCCGATAAGGTAATTCCGCGCTCCCCCACCATGGTTTGATATTGCTCGGGAAAGCCCTCGATATCGTGGGCGATGTTGGCGGCTTCGGCGGCGGCGTGAATCTCCTCGTCGGTGGCCGATTCCACGCCCAACGCAATGTTTTCCCGGATGCGCTCGCTGAAAAGAAAGGTTTCCTGGGGCACGAAGCCGACATCTTGCCGCAGCGAGGCGAGAGTAAACTCACGAATCGGCCGGCCGTCGAGTCGAACCATTCCCGGCGCGGCATCGTAGATTCGCGGAATAAGATTCACCAGCGTGGTTTTGCCCGAGCCGGTTGGCCCCACGATCGCCATGCTCGTGCCCGCGGGAATGCGCAGGTTCAAATCGCGCAGCACCGGCTTGCCTTCATGTTCGAAATTAAGGCCGCGAAATTCGATCTCGCCCCGCACCGACAGATCGCTGGCCGATTTTTCATTTTTGATTGCGGGTTGCTCCAGCAGAATCTCATTCAGACGCCGCAGCGACGCGCTGCCGCGCTGAAAAAGGCTGATGACCCAGCCCAGCGCGATCACAGGAAAAGTTAGTTGCAGCATGTAGACGTTGAAGGCGGCGAAGCCGCCGATCTGCATACGATGCGCGAGAACTTCGCGGCCGCCGATCCACAGCACCAGCACCCCGGCCAGTCCGAGCATGAGTTCCAGCGTGGGCCAGAGCATGCCCATGAGCCGCACGAGCTTCAGACTGCGCGCAACATATTCCTGGTTGGCGGCTTCAAAGGCTGCAATCTCGGCCTCTTCCTGCACATACGCGCGGATCACCCGCGCGCCGGAAAAATTCTCCTGCGCTCGCGCCGAAATGTCGGAGAACATGGCCTGAATTCTCTCGAAGCGCTCACGAATCTGCCGCCCGAAATATTGAATGACCACACTCACGACCGGTAGCGGCAGAAAGGCATAGAGCGTCAGCTTGGGACTGCTGTGCACCATGAACAGGAGCGCGGCTGCGGTGAACACGAAGGTGTTGGCCGAGTACATAATCGCCGGCCCCAACAGCATGCGGACCGCATTCAGGTCGTTGGTGACGCGCGCCATGATGTCGCCGGTGCGCATGCGCTGATAGTAAGAGTAGGAAAGCGTTTCTAGGTGCGCGAAGAGATCGTTGCGCAAATCGAACTCGATGTCGCGCGAGATGCCGATCACAATCCAACGCGTCAGGAACAAAAAGATTGCGCGCACCGCGGAAACTTCCAACATCTGCCAGGAAAAGTGCAGCAGCTTCGAGGAAGTGACGCCGGTGCTCAGATCCTGTATGGCATGGCCGATCACTTGCGGCAACAGCACCCACGCCCCGTTGCTAAGGAGAATGCACAAAATGCCCAGCGCAAAACCCCAGCGGTAGCGCTTGAGGTAAGGCAAGAGTGGGCGCAGGTTCGTGGGAATCATTCAGGTATTAGATGAAATTGTAGCAGGCGGGAAGCGAAGTTCCGCTAGCGGGGGTGGCTCGAGTTAGGCTGGAGAAACTTACTGCTGGCGAAAGAAACAATGTCGCGTCCGAAGGCAATCACGCTGAGCGCCGCCAGCGCTGCGCCCCACGTCGCGAAGAATACGAATCCGAACTCGAGGACATACGTTTCCGCGAAATCCATGGTACCCCTCCAGGGAGCGGCGGGCAGTTCAGCCGAATCGAGTCTCCCCCCTCGTCGTGCCTGAAACCGCCGCGTCGAAGTCTACCGCCGCTCCCAGCAAAACTTAATGATTCTTACTGTTCCGGAGCGGCCGGCGGCTCGCCCTGCATATGTTGCTGCCTACGCGCCTCGCGGTTGGCCTCGATCTCCCTTAGCTTGGCCTGCTGGTCAGGCGTGAGCAATTGGTACAGTTCATTGTGGATCCGGGTTTCTTCCACCTTAAGCTGCACCAGAGTCTGCGACTGCTCCGCCACCAACGCTTGCACTTTGGCTTGGTCGTAGGTGCCTTCGGTATATGGCTTGAGTTGCTGGTCGAGCGTGTGCATTTGCTGCATCAGCGGATGCATGGTCGCCTGTTCTTTTTCCATGACCGCTTTCATCTGCGCTTTCTGCGCCTCGGTTACGTCGAGTTGTTTCGACAGGAAGCCCATCATGGGGCCGCCGAATTCGTGCCCGTGCATCGGCGGAGGCGCATCTGCAGTTTGTGACCTGGCGACGGCGGAACCCAGCAAAACCGCCAGCGCGGCGGCGAAAAAACGGAGGCGAAGCGATTTCATTCAGAACTCCTGAAGTCAGGCTCCTCAGTCGAAGCCGGAAACTTTGTACCATGATAGGAACACGATTTTCGCAGCGAAGTGGTAAAGAGTCAGTCAACCGGGGTAAAGTTTTGTAAAACAGTATGAGGGAGGCCATTGTGAGTAGCCGGCAAGTTCTTGAACTCTCGCGCATTTCATGTTTTCAGACTGGCTGGCCAGTCCTACTGACAATTCTTTACCCTTCACAGCCGCGGCGTGATGCAAAATGAAAAGCGTAAATATGGAACGCATTCTGGTCATTGACGACGACGTCGAACTTTGCAACTTGGTCGTCGAATATCTGCAGGCCGAAGGCTTCGTGGTGGAGTGTGCCCACGACGGCGAAAGCGGCTTGCAGCGCGCCTCCGGCGGCGGCTATCTGCTGGCCGTGCTCGACGTAATGTTGCCCGGCATCAACGGCTTCGAGGTGCTGCGCAGAATTCGCGCGACCTCGCGCTTGCCCGTGCTTTTGCTCACCGCCCGCGGCGAAGACGTCGATCGCATCGTCGGCCTCGAGATCGGAGCCGACGATTACCTCTCCAAACCTTTTAATCCGCGCGAACTGGTGGCGCGCATTCGAGCCATCCTGCGCCGCACCCGCAGCGATAAAGCGGTTCCCTCCACGCCCGATATCGTGCGCGTGGGCGAGATCGAACTCGATCCTGCGACGCGCATCGTGCGCCGCGACGGCCAGCCCGTCGAACTCACCTCGGTCGAGTTCAACCTGCTGGAAGTGCTGCTGCGCGAGGCCGGACGCGTGGTTCCGCGCGAGCGCCTGGTGAACGCGGTCCTCAGCCGTAAATTCTCTCCCTTTGATCGCAGCATCGATATGCACGTCAGCAAAGTGCGCAAGAAACTGGGCGACACCGATAACGACGAGCACATCAAGACCATTCGCGGGGTCGGCTATATCTTCGCGCGGCCGCGGGAAAAGGCCAAGGCATGAAGAGCCTTTTCCTGAAAATATTTCTCTCGTTCTGGGTGGCGCAGGCTTTGTTCGTGGTGCTGGCGATTTTGGTCACGCTCGCGTTTCGTCCCCGCAACTCGACCTGGGAGGCGCTTCGGGTCAGCGTCCTCAACGATTCGATCGCTGCCTTTGAAGAGGGCGGCGCGACTCGATTGCGGCAATATTTCGAAAGCCTCGATTCTACGCAGCACGTGCGTGCTTTTCTTTTCGACGAGCATGGCGAGGAAGTTTCTCACCGTGCCGCGCCCGATTGGGCGATCCGCGTGGCTAGCGGCGGCAACCGCATGCCGCACGATGGCGTGGTCTTTCCGCCGCCTCCGATGCAGCGCGAGTCGCGGGCCTCGTCCGATGGAAAACATCGTTACACCCTGGTGATGGGCCTGCCGCCGGGGCCGCGGGTCTTCTTCGGGCCGCGAGGCATGCCCGTGCCGGGGTTGATCATCGCGGTGCTTTCTTCCGGCATCGTTTGCTACTTTCTGGCCTGGTATATGACCAAGCCGGTGGCTCGGTTGCGGGCTGCGACCCAGCAACTTGCCGCCGGCGATCTGAGCGCGCGCGCCGGCGGTGCGGGAAGCCGCAGGCGCGATGACATCGCCGGGCTGATCCGCGACTTCGATACCATGGCGGGACGCATGGAAACTCTGGTGAATGCGCAGTCGCGGCTTTTGAACGACATTTCGCACGAGCTGCGCTCTCCTCTGGCTCGCTTGAATGTGGCCCTGGGCTTGGCCCGGCAGCGCTCCGGGCCGGAGAGCGCGACCATGCTGGAGCGCATCGAACTTGAAGCCAGCCGCTTGAACGAACTCATCGGGAGGCTGCTTACGCTGGCTCGACTGGAAGATGGCGAGCAGCGCGTGCCGACCACGCCGGTGTGCCTGGATGAAGTTGTACTCAGCGTGGCGGAGGATGCGGAATTCGAGGCGCAGGCGCGGCATTGCCATGTGCACAGCTCGATTCCGGATGGAGACTGGAGCGTGCGCGGAGAGGCGTCGCTGTTGCACAGCGCGGTGGAGAACGTGGTGCGCAACGCCATTCGCTATACCCGCGAAGGGACCACTGTCGAAGTCGCTTTGGAGAGAACGGAGGCCGCGAACGGTGCGGTCGTGAAAGTGAGCGACTGTGGCAGCGGAGTCCCCGCCGACGCGCTGGAGAAATTGTTCCAGCCCTTTTACCGCATTGACGACGATCGTGGCCGTCTCACTGGCGGAGTCGGCTTGGGTCTCGCGATCACGGAGCGGGCCGTGCGCTTTCACGGCGGAAGCGTGTCGGCTTCGAACCGCGCGGAGGGCGGCCTCGTCATCGAGATTCGCTTGCCGCTGATGCCAGGTTCAGCTGAAAAGAAAGTTCGTGGCGACTCGGCCTCGGCCGGGGAGAGAAGCTTTGCGGATGACGAAGATTCGATACGCTCCACCCCACCCCCCGTTGTGGAATCATCGCGTTAGCGGGAAATTCCCTGCAAGATAGTTTTTTTAAAAAGCCTAAGGGCTAAAATCCGTCAAACAAAGGACTTCGAGCGGGGCGAGTGGGATTGCGCGGACCGTCACGGGCTCGCCTAGGATCGCGCCGGCGATGGGCTGTGAACAAGGTTGGATGTCACCGCGGCTTGTGGAAATATTTGAACCGGGAGTTCGTTGCAGGCGCAGGGCGTGACGCGGAAAACCGGCCCACTCGGGGTCTTCATCGAGATCAAAATCTCCTTGCTACAGGCTGCATCGCTACAGGCTGCATCGCGGCCCACTTCTCGCGAAGAACGGGAAATGGGGCACCCCGTCTTTGCTGATCCCCGAGATACTGGCCACTCCTCCACCTTTACCTTCTCTGCGATCGATTCAAGGAGAGGAATGGTCTTCTTGTTTTTGGGCTTGCCTTTCAAAGTAGAAGGCTAGGCCAAGAGCGAGAATTACGGCCGCGAGGCCGAGCAGGGTCATTCCAGAAACGTTATCGGGCTCCAGGATGATGACCTTTCTGGCCATCGCAATCAGGGCCACTTCCAAGACTAAGCGGACCCGAACCGAGTCCGTTTTGAAATAGGTCTTGAGTGTGTCCAGTAACTCGACGCCGATGAGAACCAGCAAGAAAAAGGCGAAGATGTCGAGCAGGCCGTGCACGGGGATGAGAAATCGCGGAGGCTTCCAGATCTCCTGCGCGATCAGGACTCCGAGATCGACGGTGGAGAGCGCTAAAACGATGATCAAGAGAATGGCAAGGATGAGCGCGGCGAATTTCTGAGCCTTGGCCAGGAGGGTTTCCATGTGGATTCTGCGCCGCGATGCGGCTGTGGCGAACGACGATATTTACACGGCTCGGGAAAAACTTCAACCCAAGGCTGATGCCATCATCAGAATGAGCAGCGAAAAATCTGGAAGGCTGAATCGCGGGTTGGCCCGGCAGAGCAAAAAGAAAGTTTGGAGGATACATCGGTGAGAAAAAAGCCGTCGTCCAGAATTGGCGTTTGCGGCCTGTTCCTGGTGGTTGTGTTCTCTGCCTGCGAGGGGCGGGATCGATCTCAGCCGGCAGCGGCCAATGGGCAACCATCTCAAAATCCGGAGTTGCTGTCGTTTGACGAGCTTCGCCTGCTTGCGGCCAAGGCCAAGCCGGAAGGCGGGTTAGCGGTTCGGCTGGCTGCACTCTTGAACACGCCTTTTGTGTACCAGGAAACCGGGGCGGCCGACATTCAGCCGAAGCGGCCCGTGGTAGCAAAGCTGGGGGCCGTTCTCCGCGTGGGGCAATGGAATATTGAGCGAGGATTGAATTTCGATCTGATTCGGTCTGCGCTGGCCGATCCCGGCGAGTTTCTGCGAGCCACGAAGGCTGAGAGTCGCATGCCTTCCCGCCTGATGGAACTCGTTAAGTCGGAACTGGCCCAGTTGCAAGGGGTGGATGTTCTGATCTTGAACGAAGCCGACTGGGGTATGAAAAGAACGGAGTATAGGAACGTGGCGCGAGAGCTGGCGACGGCCCTGCACATGAACTATGCCTACGGAGTGGAGTTCGTGGAGGTTGACCCGCTGTTCGACCTTGGCGAGGAAGTGCTTCACCTGCCGAACGCGCAGCAAGATCAACTTCTACAACAAGACTTGCGAGTGGACCGGGAGCGCTATCACGGTCTGCACGGGACGGCGATTCTGAGCCGTTACGCGATCGACCGGGCCCGCATCCTCCGGCTGCCCGTTTGTTACGACTGGTACGCGCAGGAGTACAAAGCGATCTCCAAGCTGGAACACGGGAAGCGATGGTCGGCGCACAAATTGTTTCGCGAAAGAGTGGAGCGGGAACTGCGCCAGGGCGGCCGCATGGCGCTGCTTGCGGAAATTTCCGTACCCGAACTGCCAACCGGGCATGCCACGGTGGTGGCCACCCACCTGGAGAACAAATGCAAACCGGCGTGCCGCCGCCTTCAGATGCAGACACTGCTGGCGGATCTGAAGCCGGATGAGAATGCCTTGATCCTGGCCGGCGATCTAAACACGACCAGCCGCGACAATACGCCCACGTCCGTGCGCAACGAAATCATGACGCGGGTTACGGACTACCAATTCTGGATCGGGCAGGCAGTTTCTCATTTCCATCCGCTGGGGGTTTTTCAGTACACGCTGCTTCCGCTCCGATACCTTCACGGGTACAACGATCCAACCGCGTTCCATGTTCCGATTTTGTGGGACAACCGCGAGCAGCGTCTATTCAGAACGGTGGAGAAGTTCCGCTTTGCCGACGGCCATGCGTTCGATTTTCGCGGCGAAAGGGAGCGCACCTTGCCGCCGAGGAGCCGCACATTGGCGGACAGCAACCAACGCTGGGGTAAAGGTTTCATTCCCACCTACTCGTTTACTCGGGACTTCGGAGGAGTGGTGGGCCGGTTCAAGCTGGACTGGATGTTCGTCAAGCCGCTGATCGACGATCCGCGGAGGATGGAGCAGAGCTACCGCTTTGCTCCCCATTTCGCGATGACCATGCGTGATCTCAACAATTCTATGGAAGACCGCATCTCGGATCATCCGCCGATGACGGTAGATTTGCCGCTGACCGAACCGGCGAAGCGCGGGCCTTGAGGATGTGCGGGCACATTCCCCATTTTGTCTCTCTCCCGCATCTTGTGAACGTCCCCGGTTTATTCGTTGGCCGTCAAAATCCCCACCCCTTCGGCTCGCTCCGCTCGCTCTCCAGAAGCTAAACGGTAAGTCGTTTCGCTTCTGTCAAATACTGACGGTCCCGCAGGCCGTCCTTGGCTCAAGGAAGGCTCTAACGTCGCAAAAGAAGAGAGCGGTTGGGATTGTCGTACTCCTCGACTTTGGGATGGGTACCCGGCACCCGGCTTCGAGCGCCTTCATCGAGGTCAAAATCTTCCGGCCACAGGCTGCAACTCGCCCCGTCTCTCGCAAAGAGCCCGAGAAGACGAGCAGTGGATTAACGAACGGTTGGAGAAGGCGGAAAGCACCTTGCTGACTGAGTTCCACAAGTGCGCCTCTGCCATCGAAATGCGCCAGCGGAGCCATGCCGCAATTCTGCGCGCGCTCGACGCCGAAGTCTAGTCTGTGTCGCACCGGCCCAAAAATCTCGAAGGCCGCTGATCGATCCCTGGTCAGGGTTTTCGATGGCCGGCGGGCGCTCCTCCTGCGCAACTTCTTTCATGCTCAACTTCTTCACGCAACTTCTGGTAGTGGGCTGTTTTGAAAATTCAAAACAGCCCACTACCCAACTTCTTTCATTCTTGACAGACTTTCTGCCGCGGAGCAATATTTCGGGGTTCGCCGCCAAGCCAAGCAGGTGCCCTTGACGAGTTCGCAGAACGATGGGCGCTTGGAGTCTATTTCCCTATATCCAACCACGCATTCCGAGGAGGGATGCAGTCATGTGCATCGACAGGCTAAAATACTTGACCAGAAATCCCATTTCCGATTCGCCGTTCATGCCGACAGAATTAAAGATGAAGCGTTTCGCGAAATTCATCCCTGGGAGAAGCCTCTGGGTTGTTCTGCTGAGCGGGGCGGCGACTCTGGCCTCGGCGCAGACGAAGTTCACGAGCTTGCTTAGTTTCGACGGCAGCAATGGCGCGAACCCGCATTACGTTTACCTGGTGCAGGGCACCGACGGAAATTTGTACGGGACGACCTACGTGAGCACCGGCTCCGGCGGCACGATCTTCAAAATCACGACCAAGGGTGTGCTGAGCACGCTCTACACGTTTTGCCCCGATGGTGAACCCTGCCTGAATGGCGCTCAACCGGAAGCCGGGCTGGTGCTGGCAACCGATGGAGATTTTTATGGGACCACGATGAACGGAGGCGCTAACAACTTTGGCACGGTGTTCCAAGTCACCAGCGCGGGCAAACTGACCACGCTGCACAGTTTCGATTCTACGGACGGCGCCAGTCCCGAGGTCGGGCTGATTCAAGCCACGAACGGGGAATTGTTTGGCACGACCTCCATTGGCGGGAGCGGCGATGTGGGGACGATCTTCGATATCACCACTGGGGGCACGTTCACTTCGTTGCTTAGTTTCACTGGCACGAACGGCGACTATCCCGACGGCAGACTGGTGCAGGGCACGGACGGAAACTTCTACGGGACCACCGAGGAAGTAAATTCGGGTAGCGGCACGGTTTTCAAAATGACCCTGGCGGGCAAGCTCACTACGCTGCACAAGTTCACCGGTACGGACGGCGCCGGCCCGACCAGCGCGCTCGTTCAGGCCAGCAACGGGAATTTTTACGGCACCACTCAGGCTGGCGGAACCAACAGCGAGGGCACAGTCTTTGAAATCACAGCAGGGAGAAAGCTCACCGCGCTGTACAGCTTCTGCTCGAAATCGGAGTGTGCCGATGGGGCCAATCCATCCGCAGGACTGATTCAGGCCACCGACGGCAACCTCTACGGCACAACTTTTTCGGGCGGCAGTAACGAGACTTCGTGCAACGGCGGGTGCGGCACGATCTTCAAGATCACCACTTCGGGCGCGCTTACTACGCTTTACAACTTCTGCTCGAAGTCGGGATGCGCTGACGGTAGCCAGCCTCAAGAGGGGCTGGTGCAAGACACTAACGGCGCGTTTTACGGAATGACCTACTATGGGGGGACCGACGGCCTCGGCACTGTGTTTAGCCTGTCGACGGGACTCGGCGCATTCGTCGAGACGCTGCCCACCTCGGGCAAAGTCGGGGCGAAGGTCACCATTTTGGGGACGAGTCTGAAAGGGGCGACGAGCGTCCGCTTCGATGGTACAGCAGCCACCTTCAAAGTAGTTTCGAGTTCGGAGATCTCGACTACGGTTCCTGCCGGCGCGAAGACCGGCATCGTGCAGGTCACGACGTCTGGCGGCACGTTATCGAGTAATGTGACTTTTGTGGTGACCAATTAAAGCATTCGATCGGGCTTTCGCAACGATCATTGGTACGCCCGGACCTCGAGTTCTGGCAGACCAATCTACCGCGTATGAATCCTATGGCCCTTTCAATTTTACGGGACCTGTTCGCAGTCGCTTAACCCCCGATTGCATTACGAGAGATCGAACGTTTCTCGTCCTGGCTAACTCTTTCGCGAGATCCACAAGTGACTAGCATCTTGACCGCCGCCTTCTTCCGGTAGAATCAACTCTTGCTATGAAAACCTTCGAACAGATTGCTGAGTTGGAGAAGCGGTATTTGCTGGGGACTTATAACCGGTATCCGGTTGTGTTGACGCGAGGGAAGGGCGTTTTTCTTTACGATATCGACGACCGGCGGTATCTGGACTTTGTTTCGGGCTTGGGAGTGAATGCGTTGGGGCATGCGCACCCGCGGATTGTGAAGACGATTCGGGAGCAGGCGGGGAAGCTGATTCACGTCTCCAATCTTTATTACCACGAGTATCAGGGGGCGCTGGCGGAGAAGTTGTGCACGCTGGCGGCTGAGGCTTCCAATGACGGATCTCAGGGAGAAAAGTTCCGGGCATTTTTTCAGAACTCGGGCACCGAGGCGATTGAGGGGTCGATCAAGCTGGCGCGGCTGGCGGGGCATCGCGCGGGCGGGGAGGGGAAGTCGCGGCTGGTGGCGCTGCAGGGGTCGTATCATGGGCGGACGTTTGGGGCGCTGTCGCTAACCGGGCAGGAGAAGCATCGCAAGGGATTCGAGCCGATGCTGGAAGATGTGACGTTTGTGGCGCAGAACGATTTGGAAGGTTTGCGGGCGGCGGTGGACGACTCTACTTGCGCGATTGTGCTGGAGCCGATTTTTGGCGAGGGCGGAATTTATGAATGCTCGGTGGAGTTTTTGCAGGAGTGCCGCGCGTTGGGCGACCGATTCAAGGTGGCTTTGATCTTCGATGAGATTCAGTGCGGGCTGGGGCGCACCGGGACGATGTTTGCGTTCCAGAGTTTTGGCGTGACTCCGGATATTGTGGCGATTGCCAAGCCGATTGCGGCGGGCCTGCCGCTGGGGGCGTTCATCGCAAAAGAGTCGTTTGCTTCAGCGATTTCGCCGGGGCAGCACGGGACTACGTTTGGCGGGGGTCCGCTGGCTTGCCGCGTGGCTTTGGAGTTTCTGGCTATCGTGGAGGATGAGAGGCTTTTGGAGAACGTGAATAAGGTTGGAGCTTATTTGAATTCGGAACTCAAGATGATTGTGGAGAAAAGCGCGGCGGCTAAGGAGGTGCGGGGGCGCGGATTCATTCAGGGAATTAATTTGGAGATTCCGGCGCGGCCGATTGTGGATGCAGCTTTGGCGGAGGGTGTGCTGTTTAATTCTACGCAGGATACGGTGGTGCGGTTTCTGCCTCCGTTTTTGTTAGAGGAGAAGCATGTGGATAAGGGGATTCGGGTGTTGAAGAAGTTGCTGCGGAAGAAGAGAGCGGCGGCGGCTTAAACGCAGTGTCGCTTGTGCTCCTTATCTTTATCTTTACCGCTGGCTGCGACCTAAAGCTTTAAGCGCGGAGGTTGCGGAGAAGAGCCGCGGAGGTCGCGGCGGAAATTCGGAAAAACGGGGAGCCTGCGGCTCCCCAAATGAAGCGATCAGAGGCGATGTTCCATGCAATAGGAATCTGGCAGAGGGGAAAGAGTTGTCCTGTGGGGAAAAGATTGGGATGTTGAGCGAGGGAGTTTCGACCGCGCTTTACCCTGAGTTGAATGCGGGCGCGGAAGAGTGCTGGATGGAGATGGAGGGCGGGCGCATGCGGTATCTGCGCATGGGTTCGGGACCTCCGTTGATTCTCTTGCATGGGCTGCTGGGGTATTCGTTTTCGTGGCGTTTTGCTTTGCCGGCTTTGACACCTTACACAACCGTTTATGCGCCGGACATGATGGGGGCTGGATTTTCCGATCGGGTGCCAGGGATTGACTACAGCATGCGCGGGACGGCGCGGCGGGTTTTGCGGTTCATCGAAGGGCTGGGGCTTTCGTCCTCTGAGTTTGATTTGCTGGGCACTTCGCATGGCGGCGCCGTCGCGATGTTTGCCGCGGCGGAGTGTCTGGGCGGGGCGTCTTCTGTGCGGGTGCGGCGGTTGGTGCTGGTGGCGCCGGTGAATCCGTTCTCGGCGCATGGGCGGTGGATGGCGCCTTTTTTCGGCAGCGAATTGGGCGCGAGTCTGTTTCGCTTGAGCATTGCGCGGATGAACTTTTTGTATCCCTACTGGCATGCGCGCATGTTTGGTGACCGCAGCCGCATTCCTCCGGGAACGATCGAAGGTTATCTGGCGCCGCTGGCTAAACCGGGTTTGTTTGAACACGCTTTGAGCATTGTGCGCAGCTGGACCCCTGATTTGCGTGAGTTGGAAGCCACTTTGCCAAAGCTGACTGGCGTTCCGACGCTGTTGATGTGGGGGAGCAAGGACGCGGCGGTGTATGCTTCGTCGGCGGAGCCGCTGGCGAAATATTTTCCGAATTCGAAATTGATTGTGTTTCCGGGCGTCGGGCATTTGCCCTATGAGGAGTGTCCGGAGGAGTTTAATCGGGCGTTGATTGAGTACTTGAATAGCGAGAACAGCGGCGCCTGAAGGCGCTTGGGAGGGAGTGAAATTTTCCCGGATGTGAAGGCCGGTCGAGCTTCGCTCGACCGCACAGCCGGGGGCGGCTGTCCCCCCTTCGCATTTCGTCCGATCAGAAACCTGAAGTTTCCCGCCGCGTGTCATAATCCTGCGGAAGTACCTCCATCCGATGAGCCATCACCTCTTCGAGTTGCTGCGCAGCGCGCTGGTGCACTATGGGTACTGGGCGGTCGCAGTGGCGCTGTTGCTGGAGAATGCCGGGGTCCCTTTGCCGGGGGAGACGGTGCTGCTCTTGGCTAGCTTCCTGGCTTACTCGGAGCGCGAGCTTACGCTCGGCTGGATCATTATTATAGGAACGGCGGCGGCGGCGGCGGGCGACAACGGCGGGTATGCGCTGGGGCACTACGGAGGCCGGCCGGTGTTGGAGCGCTACCGGAATTTTTTCCGGATCAGCGATGCGGCTCTGGCGCGGGGGGAACGGCTGTTCGCCCGGTATGGCGCGGTCACGATTTTGTTTGCGCGATTTGTTTTTGGCATGCGCGTGATTGCGGGGCCGCTGGCTGGCGTTTTGCGCATGCACTGGAAGAGGTTTGCGATCTTCAATCTCTTGGGCGCGGCATTGTGGGTTTCTGCGATTTCATGCGCCGGGTATTTTTTTGGCAGCCGGCGCCAGGTTTTGCTCCATTTTCTGAGGCGCTTCGATTTGGCCCTGGGAATTGTTGTCGTGGTGGTGCTCTTGATTTTGTGGTGGAGGGCCAGGGTCGAGGAGAGGGCGTGATGGCCTTGTGCGTGAGAATCAGTCGTCTCTACGGGACTTGGTTCTCTTTTCCATTTTTCCCCAGCGCCGAGGCGCCGGGCTGTTATCGGTCGCCCCTCCAAGGCGGGATCTTCGGAGAGTTCTTTTCCACCGGGGCGTGAGAACCAACTTATACACAGGTCTGGCCGGCGGCCCGGTCTTATACTGTGCGGGTGTCGCGGGCACAGCGTGATGCAGGCGGTCCGCAGGCATTGATGGGATAGGCGGCGTCCGCGCCGCAATTCGAACGAGGAGGAAGGCATGAAGCGAATCGGGTTCTTGACTCTACTAATTACGGCAACGCTGCTTATTACTTTGGGTTTAACTGCGGCGTCGGCAGGTCCGGCGGCACCGGCAGCGGCAGCGGCAGTGGCGGTTGCGGCACCGGCAAATCCTCCGGCGGCAGCGCCGCCGCAGATGCCTCCGCATCCGCGGGTGCACGAGGCGCTGGAAGCGATGCGGCACGCCCGCGAGCACATGGAACACGCGGAGGGCGAGTTCCACGGCCATCGCGCCAAGGCGATTGAACATCTGGATCGCGCCATTCACGAGGCTGAGATTTGCGAGCGCGAGCCGTAGAGTTTGGGCTTTGAGAATCAAAGGGCAGCGTCGGCGACGCTGCCCTTTCTTGCCTGCCTAGCGGCTGCCGCAAACCTCGCATCGCCCGAAAAGTTTCCGGAGGAGCTGAGCCGCAGAGACGTTTTAAGCGACTTGACGCCACGACTGCACTCAGGCTGCCGAAGAAGTCGATTCACCCACCCCAGTGGCTGAAGCCGTACTCGAAACCAAAGCATTTAACGCAGCGCTTAAAGCGATGCTCCACCCAACAGCAGACTTTTTCAGCGACCTCTGAACGTCGTGCCCTTGCCGAACCGGCTGGAATCATACTTTTCTGTAACTTCCCTACCTTAGGCTCGTGGACTCTTCGGACTCTTCTAGAAACGAGTTACGCCTGCGTAGGAGATCCTTCGCCCGCTGGAGAAAACGCGGGGCTTCGGGATGACACACTGTGAATAGAGAAGAGATGGTTTCGCAAACTTGACGGACAGCCTGTCTTTATTTGGTGCCGAAGGTGTATCCGATCGATGCCCCGAGACGGGCCACGTTGTCGGAGTGGAACTGGTAGTTGCTTTGAATGTGGTAGTAGCGAATTTCAGGGCGCACGAATACGTGGGGGATGCGATGCCACACGTAGTAGCGCAGGCCGCCGCCGATATTTTCGAGGAAGTGGGTGGTGCTGGTGTAGTTGGTGCAGCCCCCGCCGGGAGCGCTGCAGACGCTGGCCGGGGGCAGAAAGAACTGGGTGCTGGCGAAGCCGATGCCGGCGCTGAGGTCGAGCCCGATTTTTTTAGTGATGCGCGGCTGGTAGAGGGCGTTGACGTCGGTGAGAAAGGGACGGTAAGTTTCGGCGGTGAAAGGATAGTTGGCTTTGCCGTTTCTCCAGGAAGTTTCCGCGCTCAGGCCGACGCGATGGTATTTCCGGAAGGTGCCGACGAAGTCGGCCCCGACGACGGGATAGATGCCGCCTTTTTCCGCCGGCTGCTGGAAGCTTAGGGAAGTGAGGTTAGGGGTGGGCGACTCCAGAATGCCGCCGCCGACGGTCACGTCAACCTGCTGGCTGTGTGCCAGAGCGGAGAACAAAAAAGTAAAAGCGATGAGCGCGAACTTTCCCACGAGCTCTCTCAATAAATCCCCCCGGATGGCGATGAGATTTGGTCCTGGTTTGGAGTGCCTCTTAGTTTAGCCGAGTTTGGCGGCAAAGGGAGCACAAAGCGCGGGGACATTCTTTCATGATTTAGCGGCTTGGATGAATTGATAAAGCGCCCCTCGCGCCTGAAGCACAACTTCCATGATGAGCGGCGTATCGGCGCGGTCCAAGTGTGCGTGAAACCTTAGTCGTAGTTTGTGGCGCAGTTTGTCTTGCGCCCTTCGGGGCGGCTTCGTTTCCCGCCCTATACCCACGGCTTACGCCGTGGGCTGCATTCTAGTGCCGCTTCGCTGGCTGAACCGGACCCAAGTGCGCCACGGTTTAGTCTGGGCCGATGGTGTAGCCGATGGAGGCGCCGACGCGAAACAGATTGTTGGAGCTGAAATCGTTGGTGTTGTTGTCAACCCAATAATAGTGGGCCTCGGGACGGACGAAGACGTGGTTCCAGACGTAGTAACGGATGCCGCCGCCAACGTCGACCAAAAAATGGTGGCTGCTGGAGTAGCAGGCGCCGAAGTAGATGCAACTGGTATCCGCGCTGTAGCCATAGAAGCGAGTGCTCTGCCAGCCCACGCCGCCCATCAAGTCCAGGCCGACTTTCTTGCTGATGCGGGGCTGGTAGACAGCGTTGAAGTCGGTGAGAATGGGGCGAAAGGGCTGTCCGCCGGTGCCGCCGTAGGCACCCTGGCTGGCTTTCCAGGAAGTTTCAAAGCCGAATCCAATGCGCTTGTGGAAGATGACATCGGCGCTGACGCTCGGGTAGAGGCCGCCTTTTTCAGGGCAGAGGCCGGTGGTCAGGCTGCAGGAGCCTGAGGACATCAGCGTGCCGAAGCCGAACATGGCATCGCCTTGCTGGGCTGAGGCAAAGTTGGAGAAGAACAAGAAGCCGAGGATGGGTGCGAGTAACGCTAGCTTTCTCAAGAGGGACCTCCTAAAAGTTCTTTCTGAAACTTGATTCCTTTAAATTGAATACAACCACATAGGATGCTTGGGGGAAATCGTTAAGATGCCGCGAAGCGGGTTACGGCTCATCATAATTTCGTCCTGCGGCGATCTTCAACCGGGTTGGGAATCGTAAAGAAACGTCAAGCTTGCAGCGAAAAAGTCAAGCTGCGCCGGCTGTCCCCACATGGTCAGAAGCGGCTCCGTACACCTGGCTGTCAACTCAACTTGTCTTGAACCCTGAAGGGAGGGATTAGTTGCGCGGAATCGATTTCTTGCCCACGTGGACTTGGCTGCATTACTTGGATTTTGGGGCAGCGCCGGGGGCGCGAATGTGATCGAGGGCGATGGCACCTCCGCCGAAGAAAATTAGGGCGAAGGCTAGCGCGGCCAGGGCTAGGGGAAACTCGTAGCCCCCATTGCCCATCAATCCATTGTGGAAGTGCACTTTGGCGATGGCGACAGAGAGATCGATGCAGATGGCCAAGGCCGCGAGGCGTGTAAAAAGGCCGATCAGAAGCAGAATGCCGCCGAAGAATTCGGCGCAGGAGGAAAGATAGCCGGTCCAGGCGGGCAGGCCGAGGCTGGCGACGAATTGGGCGTGGTGTTTGAGGCCGCCGAAGACTTTGTGGTATCCGTGGCCGAGCATCACGGCGCCGAGTGCGAGGCGCATGACTAAGAGAGCTAGAGGTTGCAGGCGATCGAGGTAGCGCAATTTGATCCTCCGGCGGAAGACGCACTAGATTACAGCAGTCGCGGTGAAGAAGGAAGTCGAGCTGCGCTTCGGGGGCGCTTCGGGCACGGTCGTAGTTTCGACTTCTTTGGAGTCGGCGTCGGGGCGTGCTTTTCAGGCGGAGCGAAGGATCTTCCGAAGCGGGAGTGCGGTGCGCGAGGAGATCCCTCACCCGGCTGAAGTGCGCCGGGTTTCGGGATGACGCCATCAAACAAAGGGACAGAGTCAGAGCGAGTCGAGCTGCGCTCGACGGACCGGCGAGGGCGGCTGTCCCCATCTATTATTTCCCGATTACTATTTGTGGAACCTAATCATGGAATGATTGCGCCGGGTGGGCCAATTCTGGTAACGTTCATTCGCCCCCTGGATGCGATTTCTGGCGTCCGAATCGCGTCTGTTGGTGGTCTTGCCTTCGTCTGAAAATCTACTACGAGTGGAGCGGTGAAAACTCTTCGCAGTAACCGACATCAATCGCAAAACGGGCGATCCGAGCAACCTTTTGTAAAGGTTCGGGTTGAAAGAAGAAGGGCGCGGTAAGAAGCTTGGCTCAGGAGATACTCATGAATCGCACTTGGAAGAACGGCAGAATTTTGCAGAAGTGGGGAGTCCTTCTGCTTGGGCTGGTAGTACCAGCGCTGGCATTTGGCCAGCATAAACCGAGCGGCGGAGGAGGAGGAGCGGCGCCCAAGGCTCCGGCATCGCACGCGAGCGCGCCTTCGCACCCGGCGCAATCGCACTCGGCACCATCCCACTCGACGCCATCGCACGCGAGCACGCCGTCACACAGTACGACGCCTTCGCGCTCGACGACGGGTCACGCCGCGACTACAAATCGTACGCCGACCACGGGCCGCACGGGGACCTCTGGGGCCGGCCACACTGCGACGACCGGCCGGACCGGGACTACGGGGCGGACGGGAAGCACTGCGGGACGTCCCCCGACGACCGGCCGCACTAACACTGCCGCAGGGCGTGGCGCAACGGCCGGCGGTCGCACGAACGCCGCAGGCGCTCGTCCGGCGGCGGCTTCGCGAACCAGCGTGGGCAGCCACACGCCTCCGGGGCGCACGGTGGCGCTGAAGGGCGGAGGGACGGCGAGCGTTCGTCCGAATGGATCGATTCGCTCCATTAATCGCAATGGCATGCAGATCAATCACGGCGTTCATGGTGGGCGCACGGTGGTGACGCAACGCAACGGAGCTCGCATCGTGACAACCGGCCACGGCGGGTATGTGCAGCGCGCTTATGTGACCAGGGGCGGCCACGCTTATTACTCGCGCACCTATTTCGCCGGGGGCGCTTACCACGTTGGCGTCTATCGTGGCTACTTCTGGGGCGGCCACGCTTATTACGGCTGGCATGCCGGCTTCTACTTTCACCCGGGATTTTATGCCTGGGGCTGGCATCCCTGGGGCGCGCCGTTGTATTGGGGCGTCGGGCTGTGGGGTTGGGGCGGAGCGCCGTGGTGGGGTTACTACGGCGGCTGGTGGAATCCTTATCCCGTGTATGCGGCGCCGTACTTCTGGCTGACCGACTACCTGCTGGCCGACAGTTTGCAGGCAGCGTATGCGGCGAGGTCTGAGGCACATGCGGACGAGATGGCAGCCGATGCTCAAGCCAGCGCCGGTGGTGGAGACAACGGCGGCGGCGATAACGGTGGGGGCTCTGCACCGGCGGCTTCGAGCGGCGTGGTTTTGACCCCTGAGGTGAAGGAAGCGATCGCCGAAGAGGTGAAGGCGCAACTAGCGGCCCAGCAGGGTCAAGCGGCACCGAGCGGGGCGTCGGATAGCTCGGCACCTGCGGCTGCGGCTCCAAGCGCTGCCAGTGATCAGGCTCCGCCTCCGGCGTTGGATCCGGCGCAACGCACGTTTGTTGTGTCGTCCGATATCACGGTGGTGGCGAATGGCCAGGAGTGCGGCTTGACGGCCGGGGACGTGGTCACGCGACTCACGGATACTCCGGATGCAGATCAAACCGTGAATGCCAGCGTCTCGGCGACCAAGAAGGGCGATTGCCCCTCCGGTCAGACCGTAGCCGTGAAGGTGGATGACCTCCAGGAAATGTACAACCACTTCCAGGAGACCATCACCAACGGCATGAGCGAGATGGCGAAGAAGCAGGGTACGAATGGAATGCCGGCTGCGCCGGATACCGGGACGACACCATCGGATGTGCCGCCTCCGGCGCCGGATACCAGCGTGGCGAAGACCCTGCAAGACCAGCAACAGCAGGCCGACCAGACCGAGGCGCAGGTGAAAGCGGAGACTGCGGCGGCGGGAGGCGGAGCCCAGTAACATCGGGGTGATTGGGTGATCGGGTGATCGGGCGATTTTAAAAGCTCGATCACCTCTCAGCCTTGAGCCGCGCATCAGGGAGCGTCGCAGACGGCGCTCCCATTTTTGTGTGCCGAGCATGTTCGACAGCTTGGAGGTGAAAGTCCTCTTCACAGCCTGATGGAGGTGAAGTGATAGCGAAGCGCAAGGGCGTCGTCGCGAGGCGG